>Ga0066256_1000460_pt1 | contig 112040 bp, 103 predicted proteins | sample ThiBio_1000_biof_FD_87107 | JGI IMG/M metagenome (GOLD analysis project Ga0066256, IMG submission 87107) | Wastewater bioreactor microbial communities from Cape Town, South Africa - Thiocy_expt_1000_biof (version 2) | ecosystem: Engineered > Bioreactor > Thiocyanate-remediating >... | reverse complement strand
AGCGATCCGCCAATATCTCGAACTCAACAACGCCGACCCCAAACCATTCGTCTGGGCCAAGTCCGCCGAAGACATCCTTGCAAGCGTCGAAAGATTTTGTCTGCGAATTTCTAACTCAGGACACTAGGTTGCTGTTGCTTTACGCATTTATAGCCATTTCATGCTCTTAGGTTTTCTGTGGCCCCCTCGCTGAGGACATCACGCGGTCACCGGCGCAGTCTTAGCGTCGGCCAGTGACGCTCAGGCCGCGCGCGGCCAGTCCTCGGGCACGAGCTTCAATCCATCACGCCAGCGCTCTTGCAGCGCCGCCTGGAACCGGGCGTCGTCGCTGAAGTCCGGGTGGTCGGTAATGAGCACCTGGAATTTGCCTTCCAGGCTCTCGACGACATCGAAGATCAGGCCGAAAAGGCGCTTGACGGCCCGGCGGTCAGCGTCGATCTTTTCCTGTGTCACACCATTGCCCGGCGCCGTGTCGGGTGAAAAATGCGCTTGGGAGAGCTGATCCAGCAATAGGAAGGAGGGCACCGGGCGGCCGCGGCTGGCGAACCATGTATGCAGTGCCAAGTGCGCAACGATGTGGTAGCCGACGTGGTTCTCGCCACTGCCGATCTCGCGCATGGGCACCGGCCGCTCGGGCGTATCGGCCACGACGGTCAGGTTACGCGGATCGAGGCGCAGCGGCGAATCCGAGTATTCCAGGTCGATCTGCTTGGCGTAGTTGGACAGGTGCTTGTTGACGTTGGAGAGACAGGATTCCAGCTTCGCCTGGATGGTGTCGGTGCTGACCGCCTCGTCGAGTTGGGCTTCCTGCTCCCTCAACACCACCAGCCGCGCCTGCTGCTCGCTCAGGTCCGGCATTTGCGGGATGTTCTCCATGTACAGGCTGATTCGTCCGAGGACCATGGCGCGCCGTGCCTCGACGTCCGTGGCCAGCTGCAGGCGCTGGTTGCCGCGCTTGACGGCCGTGAGCAGAGTGCGGTTGTCGTCGAGGCGGCGACGCACGTCGGCGAGCTTGGTTTCCACCTCCTGGATCGCAGTCGCGATGCGGGGCGTCGCGGAGTCCATCGCACCGCTGCGCTCGCCGATGTAGTTCTGTGCGGCGCGCAGATCGCCGATCGACGGTGCCTGCGAGGCTTCTGGCAGGTCCTGCAGGCACAGCGGGCAGGCGTGCCCGGGTGCATCATGCTCAAAGACCGTCACCGCCTGGAGCCTGGCCGTGTGCTCGCGCGCCTCCGCGGCGTAGCCCCTGGAGCTGCCTTCGAAGCTGCGGGCACGCTCCAGCGTCGATTGGAGCGTGCGCTGCTCGCGTACGAGTTCGCTGCGCACGTCGGAGAGGCGACGGAACTCGACGTCCTCGCCGGCTTCCGAGGCGGCCGAGGGCACCGGCGTGTTCTGGATAGTGCGCAAGGCTTCGATCTTCTCCTTCCAGGGCGCGCTGTCGTCGAGCGTACTCAAACCGACGGCTTTTGCCTCGGCCAGCAGCGTGTCGGCGCGGCCCAGGCCTTCCCCGCGGATGGCTGCGGCCTCGGCGAGCTTGCGCTCGATCTGCCGGATCTCCGTGCGCACGCGCTTGAGCTCCTGCTGCTGCGCGACGTAGTCGTCGGTGACGGCGCCCAGGAAGTAGGGCAGAGTGTCCTTGATCGCTTGGGCCACGAAGCGGTCGCTAGAGCCGTGGAAAAGGTGCTTGCGCTGCGCGATTTCGGTCTGCGACTGGAAGCAGAAGGTGAGGGCGTGGCTGATCGAGGCGGCCAGCGGGTCCCGCGTCTGGCCTGGCGGCGGCTCGTGCAAGTAGTCGGACATGCCTACCCAGGACGCCAGCAGCGCGCGCAGGCCGTCGCGATTGGTGGTCGGCCGCAGTGCACCGGCGACGGGGATCGGCACCTCCCTGTTGGTCTGCACATAGATCGCCTCGCTGGACTTGCCGTCGCCCGCGGGCAACTGGCGCGCCACGAAAGCCTGTCCGCGGCCAGTCTCCAGCAGTAGGCCGAACCAGGCGACGTTGCGCCGCACCTTGCCCTCCGGTACATCGATCTCCTTGGCGCCGAAACAGTAGTCGATGATGCCCAGAATGGCCGACTTTCCGGTCCGCGAGTCGCCCGAGATGATGTTGACGCGGCCCGGCTCAAAGGGCACCACGCGGTGCCGCCCATCATGGCTGTAGATCACGACGGCGCGAATCTGGATCATGCTTGCACTCCCAACAGCGCCAGCACAGTCGGCGGCGCACCCGCTTTGCACAGCCAGCGGCCGACGAACGTCGCCTGGCGCATGCAGTCCCTCACCTCGTCGCTGGATGCGCGGAGGTAGGCATTGATCTTTCTCGAGGAGGCGTCGCCGGCCTCGAGCCGATGGCCTTCCAGCGACAGCAGCCTGTGTTGTGCCCCGAACAGCAATGCCTCGCGCACCGTCTCCCGCAGCACGACCACTCCTTTGGCGACCGCCGAGCGTTCCAACGGATGGTCGTTCACCCAGGTCGGGAGCGAGGAGGTGATCGTCCGAGGCAACTGGTCACGCGTCTGTCCACGCAGCACCAAACTGGCGCCCACAAACGCAAGCGCAAGCGGCAGTCCCACTTCGTCGGTGCCGAGCGTCGTCGCCTCAGTTCTGTAGCCGCGTGCGAGGTGCCATACGGCAATCGCACAGAAGGCCGGATTGAGCAGATTGCGCTGCTCAATGGTGCGTTCCTTCCAGGCACTCATGCCTTGCTTCCTTCCCCGGACCCGCCGAAGATGGCCTGCAGCCGTGCCTTGAAGTCTGGGTGCCAGCCCAGGCGCAGATCCTCTGCCAACATGTGTAGCGAACCGCGACACACCCACGGGACGTTGACGCCCGAGCGGATCGGCACATGCGCATCCTCGGCCCACTTTAGGATGGCGCGCCCAGCCTGGGCCATGGCTGCCTCTGAGGCTCCGGCGCCGAGCTCGTCGCAGGCCTGCGCATACTGCAACTCCCACTCGGTATGCAGACGCTGGTCGTACTTTTGCAGGTCGGCGTCGAACAGCAGGTCATGGCGGGTCCAGGCTGAGCGCTGCCGGAAGGCTTGCAGGTAGCTCGTGATCGCGTTGCGGATGCGCAGTTGGCTACCGCCGATCAACTCCACCTGCTTATAGAAGGGGCGGTTAGCGAACTCCGGTAACTGGTCCAGCGCCACCATCAGCGCGTCGAGTTCGCTGTCGATCGGCAGCGAATCGGGTTTCAGCGACTCCTGGATCTCCGTGATCTGGGCGTCGATCTCTGCGCGCGGGATTCCGCCGTCGGGATGGACCAGCTCGTGGAGCACGCGCTTGAACCACCAGCCTTCCAGCATCTGAACGGACAGGGCCTGGTGGTGCAACGAGACATGGTAGAGCTCGGACTGCAGCTGCGCCTCTATGGCGGCCGCATCGGGCTGGGACGGCACGACATAGACGCGCGCCAGCAGGGCCTCCCTCTCGGCCTCATTTAATCCCAGATAGGCTTCAAAGGCGTCCTTGAGTTCGCTGTTGGTCGAACTGGTGGCTGCATGCTTGAGCCGCTTGGCAGCTTCGGCCACATCGCGCCCCGTCCCCTCAATGCCCAGCGCGGCGCAGGCGCTGCCGGCGGGGGCATCGGCCGTGGCGATCAGAAAGCGTGCCGTCTCGGGCGGGATCTCGCCGCTGACCAGCCCAACGAGCCAGATTCGTAATGTCTTCCACACCTCGGGGCTCAGGTCGGTCAAATTGGCCACCGCGTTGAGCGAGTGCTTGGTTTGCAGCACGGCGTCGGGCTGGCCACCGACCTCGAAGCTCACATCGTCCAACGTCTCGATGCTGACGGTGAAGTCGCCGACGCGGCTGCGGCGGATGGCCCAGAGCAGGGCGATCCGGACCTGGTAGAGGTAGCCGACCATCGGGCCGGCCGCGCCGAAGGTGGAGAGACTGGGTGGACTCATACTAAAGAGACTCCTGCAAGCACTAGGCGACCGAAAGGGTTTGCACGCCGGCGGACGCCAGCAGCGGGTAGAGCGGTGCAATACTGCGTCTGCCGCGCTCTGGCAAATAGGTGAAGATCCCCGCTGCTTGGCGCGCGTGAAAACCGGCGGTCGCCTCGGCGGTGTTCTGGGCGTAGCTCCGCCAAGCCGAGTCGCCCAGGTCGACGAAGATCACGGTGTGGTGCTCCAGCCCCTTGCTCTTGTGCAAGGTCATGAGCGGCACCGCCTTCGTTCCTTCGTCGGCTTCCAGCGCTGGGGCCAAAGCGATTTCCTCGAAGGCAGGTCTGACCTCACTTTTGGCTGTGGAGGACCATGCCCCACGCCGCGCTTACCAGCCCTCACGCTGGTAGTGGTCCGCTTCGAGGTAATAGTCGTGGTGGACGTGGTCCCGGTAGAGCCGATAGCAGCCGTAACCCCAGAGAAGGAGCGCGACGGCGTAGAAACCTATCTCGATCCACTGGAAGGCCACCGGTGGCTGAGGTTGGCCCGGCAGAATGCTGAAAACCTTGGCGATGAAATTCGCAATAGCAAACGGCACGGCAGTCGCTACCATATAGAGCGCGCCGCGCCATTTGCCGAATTTGTAGGCCATTCGGCCGGTGTCCAACAGATAAAGCATTACATCCCCCGTTACTGATGCTTACGTGCATGGTAGCGACTATTCGGCCCACTAAACGGGCATGAGCACATGGACGAAACGCCAAGCGGCTGCTGCGCCTGACCGCTTGCTGAGGAAGGGGATTGCGTCTGGACGGCGGGCGTTTCTGTGTGGCGAACTGCGTGCTTTGCCACTGACCGCATCGGTGGTTTAGCTACAGACGAAAAGTGGCTCGTGCGAAGCGGCGCGCTGCATGCTGCCTTCAGAGGCCCCCTTCGAACACGAGTTTGGATGAGACAGCAATTTCAAAAGGGCTGAGTCAAACATCCGCTTCGGGGCGTTCGATTTTGGGGCGAGGACGCCGCCTATGGGCGCAGAGCGCCAGTTCCCGTCGCGCGAGAGCAGCCGTTCATGGCCACTCGGCGGCAAGTCTTTCTAAGCGGCTGGTTGCGGTCGACCGGCGGCCTGACGCGAGTTCGAAGCACGAAGGACTGGCTGCGGCATCTGAAGTCGTTCATCTCGCGCAGCCGTCCGTCAGCAACCAGTCCTTGAACTGACGGCCGGCACCACAAGTCGGTCGGCACTTCGCTGTCGGGAGCGGAAGTTGGTAGCCCTGACTGCTGTCGCTAGCGGTCCAATGGCTATGGCCGGATGTGTCCGCACAGCTTCATAGCCTTCCATTACCGGACAAACAAGAGCCCGCTTTTGCGGGCTTCTGTTGCATATCTGCTACGCGCTGCGCAGCGGGTCGGTGATTTTGGCGTCCGACTGGCGTCTGTCGTCGTAACTTGCTGATTTTGCTTGTATTAATTCGATCTTGTACCCGTCGGGGTCCGTCACGAAGGCGATGACGGTGGTGCCGCCCTTGACCGGGCCGGCCTCGCGCGTGACGTTGCCGCCCGCCGCCTTGATCTTCTCGCAGGCCGCGTAGGCGTCGGGCACGCCGAGCGCGATGTGGCCGTAGGCGGTGCCGAGCTCGTAGCTCTCGGTGCCCCAGTTGTAGGTCAGCTCGATCTCGGCCTGGTCGGGGTTGCCATTGCCGTAGCCGATGAAGGCGAGGCTGTACTTGTATTCGGGGTTTTCCGACGTGCGCAGCAGGTTCATGCCGAGCACCTTGGTGTAGAAGTCGATGGAGCGCTGGAGGTTGCCGACGCGCAGCATGGTGTGAAGAAGTCGCATCTCGTGGTGCCGTGTAGTTATGAAAGGGGAGGCCGCTATTGTCGGCCTCCGCGTGTGGCGATCAAGCCGCCAGGGTCAGCAGGTGGGCCTGGTGCTTGCGCAGGAAGTCCATGAGGTGCCGCGGGTACTCGGGCACCACCGCGTCGCGCACGCTGGGGCGGGCCGCGAGCGCCTGCCGCCATGCGTTCAGCCTGGGCTTGCCGTCGAACACATGCGAGTCGCTGATCGCGTCGAACACCTCGAAGTAGCGGAACACCGGCGCGAACACCGCGTCGACCAGGCTGAAGTTCTTGCCCGCGAAGTAGGGGCCTTCGCCGAGCGTGGCCTCGACGCGCTCGAACCTGGCCGCGAGCGCGAGCCGCTTCTGTTCGAACACGGCGGCGTCCTGCGTGGTTTCGTAGCCCCAGACGTCGGCGAGGATGGCCGAGCCGAACTCCATCCATGCACGGTGCTGGGCTCGGGCGAGCGGGTCTTCGGGGTGCAGGCGCGCGCCGGGCTGCGTTTCTTCGAGGTATTCGCAGATCACGTTGCTCTCGAACAGCACGGCTTCGGAGTCGTCGGGCCGGCGCACCTTCAGCAGCGGCACCTTGCCCAGCGGCGAGATGTCGAGAAACCACTGGGGCTTGTTCGCGAGGTCGATCACGACGCGCTCGAAGGGCACGCCTTTTTCATGCAGCGCGATCGCTGCGCGCTGCACGTAGGGGCACAGCAGGTGGCTGACGAGTGTGAGTGTCGGGGACATGGGGCTTTCCGTTCTCGAAAGGTGGTTTCGGATCGCCGCGATTCTTGCGGGGCCGAACAACCTTTTCCCGAAAAGCCCATTCGTAAAACCGTGTCCTTGTGCTATGCCACCGCGGTGCCTTGCCAGTGCGTGACGCGCCCGCCGTGCATCACGCCGATGCGGTCGGCCATGGCCTGTGCCTCGGCCTCGTTGTGCGTCACCAGGATCGCGGTCTGGCCCGCCTGCTTGAGGATGTCTCGCACCTGCGCCGTCAGGCGCTCGCGCGTGCCGCCGTCGAGGTTGGAGAAAGGCTCGTCGAGCAGCAGCAGCGCGGGCGAGGGCGCGAGCGCGCGGGCCAGCGCGATGCGTTGCTGCTGCCCGCCCGAAAGCTCGTGCGGATAGCGCTCCGCGGCATCGGCCAGGCCGACCAGCGCGAGCATCTCGGCCACGCGCTCGCGCTGCGCGGCGCGAGGCAGGCGGCGCAGCCCGAAGGCCACGTTCCTGGCGGCCGACAGGTGCGGGAACAGCGCGTATTCCTGGAACATCATGCCTACGCGCCGCTGCTCGGGCGGCAGGTGGATCTGGCTGGACGACAGCAATGCATCGCCCAGGCGGATGCTGCCGGCACGCACCGGCTCGAAGCCGGCGATGGCGCGCAGCACCGTGGTCTTGCCGCAGCCCGAGGGGCCGAACAGGCAGGCGATGTCGCCCGCGGCCAGCGCGAGCGAAAAGTCGTCGACCACGGTGTGCGGTCCGCGCGGCGTGTCGTAGGCGAGCCGTACCGATTCGAGGTGCAGCGAAGAACTCATGGCGTGTCCGGACTGAAAGTGGCGGCGGGCGTGCCCAGCTGGTTGCGTGCCAGCAGCACCACCGGCAGCAGGCCGGCCAGCACGATGGCGAGCGCGGCGATCGCGCCTTCCTCGTAGGTGCCGCGCGCGGCCTCGGCGTAGAGCCAGGTGGCGAGGGTGTCGAAATTGGCCGGCCGCAGCAGCAGCGTGGCGGGTAACTCTTTCATCGCGTCGACGAACACCAGCAGTGCGCCGGCCGCGAGCGCGGGGCGCAGCAGCGGCAGGTGCACGCGGCGCAGCGTGCCGCCGGTGGTTTCGCCGAGCAGCCGCGAGGCCTGCTCGATGGCCGGCGGAATGCGCGAAAGACCCGCCTCGATGCCGCCCACCGGCATTGCCAGGAAGCGGATCGTGCAGGCCACCACCAGCACCACGCCGGCGGCCATCAGCGGCAGGCCCTGCCAGCCGAAGGCCGTGGCCAGCGCGGCGTCGAAGGCCAGCGCGGGCGTCAGCAGGCCGATGGCGAGCACCGTGCCAGGCACCGCATAGCCCAGGGTGGCGACGCGCGCCTGCCAGCGCGCGCGGTTGATGCCGGAGCCTTGCGTGCGCGCGGCCCAGGCGACCACCAGGCCCGCGGCCACGGCCGCCACGGTCACGCCCGCGGCCAACGCCAGCGTGTTGCCCAGGCTCGCGAGCAGGCCCTGTGAAATGCCGCCGCCCTGGCGCAGCCGCTTGGCGCTCTCCCAGACGAGGTAGAGCGCCGGGGCGACGAAGCCGATCAGCACCGGCAGCGCGGCGGCGGCGGTCGCGGCCCATGCGGCCCCGCCGCGCAGCCGGCGCGGCTGCACCGCGCGCATGCGCTGCGCCGAGCCGAAGCGCTGGTGCCTGCGGCCGCTGCGTTCGAGCCAGACCAGCGCCACCACCATGAACAGCATGGCGCATGCGATCTGCGCGGCGCCCGCGAGGTCGGAGCGCGTGATCCAGGTGGTGTAGACCGCCACGGTGAGCGTGTTGACGCCCAGGAATTCGGAGGCGCCGATGTCGTTGAGCGTTTCCAGCAGCGCCAGGCTCAGGCCCACGGCCAGCGCCGGCCGCGCGAGCGGCAGCGCCACGCGGAAGAACGCGCCGCGCCGGCTCTCGCCGAGCATGCGCGCGGCTTCCATCAGGTGGGCCGGCTGCGTCATGAACATGGCGCGCGCCGTCATGTAGACGTAGGGGTACAGCACGAAGCCCAGCACGAAGATCGCGCCGGGCATCGAGCGCAGGTCGGGCAGGCGGAACTGGCGCGGGCTGTCGAAGCCCAGCATCCAGCGGATGGCGCCCTGCACCGGGCCGATGGGGTGCAGCAGGTCGAGATAGGCGAAAGCGACGATGTAGGTCGGCATCGCCAGCGGCAGCAGCAGCGCCCAGTGCAGCACGCCGCGCCCGGGGAAGTCGTGCGCCGTCACCAGCCAGGCGCAGCCGGTGCCGATCAGCAGCACCAGCGTGCCGACGCCGGCCAGCAGCAAGGCCGTGTTGAGCGCCGCCTGCGGCAGCACGTGCGCGAACAGCGGCCCCCAATGCCCCACGCCCGAGCCGAACGCGAGCCAGGCCAGCGTGAGCACCGGCGCGAGCACGCCAAGGGCGATCAGGAAAGACGCGCAGCGCCAGGCCGGGCCCGCGGCTTGCAGGCCCCCATACCGACCGCCGATGTTCATGCGAAACACAGGGCGCCCATTGCGCGCGCTTTTGCTTCAGCGAGGAACACCGTGGAACCGGCTTTGCCGGGCCACCGGTGTTGCCCCCGGTAGGGGGGTGGCGAAGGCGACACGCAGTGCGCCGCAGCCTGGGGGTGAGCCAACGCTATTGGTCGAAGCCGACCTTGTCGACAAGGGCGCTGGCCTGCTTGCGGTACTTGGCGATCTCGGTCAGCGGCAGCGGATCGACCTTCAGCTCGCCGATGGTCTGGCCGATGATCGGATCGAGCGCCACGCCCTTGCGCACCGGGTATTCGTAGTTGGCCTGCGCGTAGAGCGCCTGTGCCGGCTCCGACACCAGGAACTCGAGCAGCTTGACCGCGTTGGCGCGCTGCGGCGCGTTCTTGGCCACCGACGCGCCGCTGATGTTGACGTGCGTGCCGCCGCTCTTGGCGTTGGCGAAGGTCGGGCGCACCACCTTGATGGCGTCGCCCCACTTGCGCGCGTCGGTGCCTTCCTTGGCGCTCTTCATCTGGCCGACGTAGTACGAGTTGGCCAGGCCGATGTCGCAGATGCCGCCCAGGATGTCGCGCGCCACGTCGCGGTCGCCGCCGGTGGCCTTGCGCGCCAGGTTGGCCTTGACGCCGCGCAGCCACTGCTCGGCCTTGGCTTCGCCGTCGTGCGCGATCAGCGAGGCGACCAGCGCGGTGTTGTAGGGGTGCTGTCCGGCGCGGATGCAGACCTTGCCCTTGTACTTGGGGTTGGCCAGGTCTTCGTAGCGGAAGCTGGTGAGCGGCAGGCTCTTGTCGGCGTACAGCACGCGTGCGCGCATCGAGAGCGAGAACCACTGGCCGTCGGCGCCGCGCAGGTTGGCGGGAATGGCCGACTCGAGCACCGCCGACTTCACCGGCTGTGTCACGCCGCCGTCGACCAGGTCCATGAGGTTGCCGATGTCCACCGTCATCAGCACGTCGGCCGGCGAGCGCGCGCCTTCGGCCTTCACGCGTTCCAGCAGGCCGTCCTTCACGAACACGGTGTTGACCTTGATGTTGCTCTGCGCGCTGAATGCGGAGATGAGCGGCTGGATCAGCGCCGGCTCGCGCGTCGTGTAGAGCGTGAGCTCGTCGGTGGCGGCCTGCGCGGGCAGGGCGGCGACGGCCAGCAAGGTGGCGCTGGCGCCGAGCAGTGCGCGCGCGGCGCGGCCTTGGACGCTTGAGCGTTCGGTCATGAAGATCCTCCAGGAGCGGGTGTTCTAGATAGCTCCGGCGCCTGATGTGGGCGCCGGATGCGAATAATTATCACTGGAGGGTGGAGGTGGCGCCGCCTTTGGACTTACGGATCGAAGGCCTACTGCGCCCTGTCGCAAGACAAGGCGCCGCGAGGCTCAGCGCGCCGGCGGGATCTCGAACACCAGGCAGGTGGTCGTGGCGTGCGCGTACAGCGTGCCGTCGGGTCCGTAGAGGCGCGCTTCGGCGGTGGCCAGCTGCTTGCCGCAATGGATCACCTTGCCCTCGGCGCGCACGCGCTGCACCTTGGGCGTGAGGCCCTTGACGTAGTTCACGCCAAGCTCGGCGGTGGTGTAGGCGCGGCCGGGCGGCATCATGGTGTGCACCGAGCAGCCCAGGGCGGAGTCGAGCATCGTCGCGACCCAGCCGCCGTGGATGGTGCCCAGCGGGTTCAGGTGCTGCGGCAGTGGCGTGCCCTGGAAGATGGCCACGCCGGCGCGCACTTCCATGATCGTGAAATCCAGCGTCTTGGCGATGGCCGCGTAGGGAATCTCGCCGGCCAGCATGGCCTGCATCACTTCGAGGCCGGTCTTGCCCGCGATCTGTTCGGGGCGCGCGAGGCCGGGGCCCGGGCCGGCCTCGAGGCGCTCGGCAATGCGGCGTTCTTCGGCGATCCAGGATTCGAGCTGGCTGGGGTTCTGTGTCATGCCTGTGTTCCTTCTGGGGGCTTTGTCGGGAGGGTTTGATTGCATATGCAATAGTTGCACATACAATAATATCCCATGGACACCCCCACCAAGCCACGCGGCTGCACCAGCTTCAAGGTTCGCCAGTTGTCGCGCCGCCTTTCGCAGTTCTACGACGCCGAGGTGTCGAAGAGCGGCCTGAAGACCACGCAGTACTCGCTGCTGTCGAACCTGGCCCGCATCGGCCCCAGCCGCCCGGTCGACCTGGCCGCCGAACTCAAGATGACCGCCTCCACCCTGAGCCGCAACCTGCAGCCGCTGATCACCGCCGGCTTCGTGGCGCAGACCGCGGGCGCCGATGCGCGCAGCCGGCTGGTGCAGGTCACGCCGGAGGGCGAGGAGAAACGGCGCGAGGCGCTGGGCCACTGGAAGACCGCGCAGCAGAAGCTCAATGCGCTGCTGGGCGTGGAGCGCGTGCTGGCGCTGCACCTGCTGATCGACGAGTCGATGGAACTGCTGGGCGCCGACGAAGCCCCCGACGCCGACGACTGACCCGCCCCCCGCCAACCGTTTCCCCCCGTATTCACATCACGCGCACGGCCGCGCGCTGACCCCGTTTTTTCTTCGTCCTCTACACCGCATACCAACATCCGAGGTCCCATGTTCGCCAACCAAGTTTCCGCATGGCTGCAGCGCCGCGGCATCCACTACGGCTGGATCGTCGCCGCCATCACCTTCCTGACCATGCTGACCATGTCGGCCGCGCTGGGCCTGCCGGGCGCCATGCTCAAGCCGCTCGGCCAGGAATTCGGCTGGAGCACCGAGCAGATCTCGTCGGCGCTCGCGCTGCGCTTCGCGCTGTTCGGCCTCATGGGCCCGTTCGCCGCCGTGCTCATGGAGCGCTACGGCCTGCGCGCCGTCATCTGCACCGGTCTCGCGCTGGTGGGGCTGGGCATGGCGCTGGTCACGATGGCTTCGCAGCTGTGGCAGCTGTTCGTGCTGTGGAGCCTGATGCTGGGCCTGGGCACCGGCATGACCGCGCTGGTGCTCGGCGCGGTGGTGGCCAACCGCTGGTTCGTGGCGCGGCGCGGCCTGGTCATCGGCATGCTCACGGCCAGCTCGGCCACGGGGCAACTGGCGTTCCTGCCGTTCGCGGCCTGGATGATCGAGCACTGGGGCTGGCGCTCGGCCATCGTGCCGATCGTGATCGGCAGCATCCTCATCGGCCTGCTGGCGCTGTGCCTGATGCGCAACCGCCCGTCCGACATCGGCCTGCTGCCCTACGGCGAAAAGCCCGGCACGCAGCCGGCCACGCCCGCCGCCGCTGTCCCTGCCATGAACTTCGCCACGCCGTTCCGCGTGCTGAAGGAAGTCTCGACCAACCGCACCTTCTGGATCCTGGCCGGCACCTTCTTCATCTGCGGCCTGAGCACCAACGGCCTCGTGCAGACGCACTTCATCTCGCTGTGCGGCGACAACGGCATGGGCGCCGTGCCCGCGGCGTCGGTGCTCGCGATGATGGGCGCCTTCGACTTCGTCGGCACCATCCTGTCGGGCTGGCTGTCGGACCGCTACGACAACCGCAAGCTGCTCTTCTGGTACTACGGCCTGCGCGGGCTCTCGCTGTTCTGGCTGCCGCACTCGGAGTTCACCATCTACGGCCTGGGCATCTTCGCGATGTTCTACGGCCTCGACTGGATCGCCACCGTGCCGCCCACCGTCAAGCTCGCGGGCGCGGCCTTCGGTCCGGCCAAGGTGGGGCTGGTGTTCGGTTGGGTCTTCGCCGCGCATCAGCTGGGCGCCGCCACGGCCGCCTACGGCGCGGGCTTCGCGCGCACGCTGCTGCTGACCTACACCCCCGCGCTCTACGCGGCCGGCGCGGCCTGCCTGGTGGCGGCGCTGATCGTGATGATGATCCGCCGCCCCGCGTCCAAGACCGGCACGCCGGTGGCGTCCGCCGCGGCACGCGCCTGACCCGAACCCATCGAGGCCCGCCATGACCGCTCCCGGCAACACCGCCGAACTCGACCCCCGCACCCGCCGCCTGCTCGAGGCGCCCATCGTTCCCACGCTGCTGCGCCTGGCCGCGCCCAATGTGCTGGTGATGGTGGCGCAGGCCTCCGTCGGGCTGATCGAAACCTACTTCGTCGGCAAGCTCGGCACCGACGCGCTCGCGGGCATGGCGCTCGTGTTCCCCATCGTCATGCTGATGCAGATGACCTCCAGCGGCGCGATGGGCGGCGGCATCGCCTCGTCCATCGCCCGTGCGCTCGGCGCGCGGCGTCGCGCCGATGCCGATGCGCTGGTGTGGCACGCCATCGTCATCGCGCTGGGCTTCGGCCTGTGCTTCACGCTCGCGCTGCTGCTGGGTGGGCGCTGGCTCTACGGGATCATGGGCGGCACTGGACCGGCGCTCGAAGCCGCGCTCACTTACTCGCACTGGGTGTTCTCGGGCGCGGTGCTGGTGTGGCTGTTCAACTCGCTGTCGGCCATCATCCGCGGCACCGGCAACATGTCGGTGCCGGCCAACGTGACGGTGGTGGGCGTGGTGTTCCTGATTCCGGCGTCGCCGCTGCTGATCTTCGGCATCGGGCCGCTGCCGGGCATGGGCATCGCCGGCGGCGCGATGGCGCTGCTGCTGTATTACCTGCTGGGCTCCATCGCGCTCATCGTCTATTTGCGTTCGCCGCGCAGCCTGCTGCGGCCCACGCTCGCTGCGCTCAAGCTGCGCTGGCCGCTGTTCCGCGACATCCTGCGCATCGGGCTGGTGGGGGCGGTGTCCACCGTGGCCACCAACCTGTCGATCGGCATCGCGACCGCGCTGACCGGGCATTTCGGCTCGGGCGCGTTGGCCGGCTACGGCACGGCTTCGCGGCTCGAATACCTGCTGGTGCCGCTGGTGTTCGGCCTTGGCGCGCCGCTGGTCGCGATGGTCGGCACCTGCATGGGCGCCGGGCAGCGCGAACGGGCGCTGCGCGCCACCTGGGCCGGCGCGGCGCTGGCTTTCGCGCTGACCGAGACGATCGGCCTTGCGGCGGCGCTGTTCCCGCGCCCCTGGTTGCTGCTGTTCGGCAACGACCCCGCGATGCTGGAGACCGGCGCGCACTACCTGCGCGTGGTGGGGCCGCTCTACGGCTTCTTCGGCGTCGGGCTGGTGCTGTATTTCGCGTCGCAGGGCGCGGGCCGGCTGCTGTGGCCGGTGCTCGGCAACATCGCGCGGCTCGCGGTGGCCGGCACGGGCGGCTGGCTCGCGCTGCGCTGGGGCGGCGGGCTCACGGGCGTGTTCGCGGCGCAGGGCGTTGCGCTGGTGGTGTACGGCATCGTGATCGCGTCGGCCATCGCGGGTGGCGCGTGGTTCGGCCGGGTGGGCTGGCCGCGCACGACCAACGGCTTGCTGCGCCGCGTGGCGCAGGCCTGAAGCAACAGTTTCCGACGACTCTCCAAACCCAGACAAAGGCACATCATGCAGATCAAGGATTCCGTCGTCTTCATCACCGGCGCCAACCGCGGCCTCGGCCTTGCGTTCGCAAAAGCGGCGCTGGCCGCGGGCGCGCGCAAGGTCTACGGCGCGGCGCGCGACCCGAAGACCGTCACGCTGCCGGGTGTGACACCCGTCGCGCTCGACGTGACGCAGCCCGCGCAGATCGAGGCGGCCGTGCGGGCATGCGGCGATGTTTCGGTGCTGGTCAACAACGCCGGCATCTCGCGCGGATCGAGCCTCCTGGGCTCGCCTGACGCGATGGCCGCTGCGCGCGCCGAATTCGAAACCAATTTCTTCGGCCCCTGGGCCGTGACGCAGGCCTTCGCCCCGGTGCTCGCGGCCAACGGCGGCGGCGCGGTGCTCAACGTGTTGTCGGCCCTGAGCTGGACCACCTTCCCGGGCGTGGCGACCTACAGCACGACCAAGTCGGCCGCATGGTCGCTGAGCAACGGGCTGCGCAACGAACTCGCGGGGCAGGGCACGCAGGTCACCAGCCTGCACGTGGCCTTCATGGACACCGACATGGCCGCGCATGTGCCCGGTGCCAAGGCTTCGCCCGACGACGTGGCGCGGCAGGCCCTGGAAGGCGTGGAGGCAGGCAGGCCCGAGGTGCTGGCCGACACAGTCACGCGCCAGCTCAAGCAGGGCCTGTCGAGCGACACGCCGCCCTATGCGACGGCGCCTGCCCGATAAAGCCTCGCGGCCTCAGTAGCGATAGGGGTTGTTCGGCCGGCGGTCGTAGCGGTTGGGCACGCCGTCACCGTCGTTGTCACGGCGACCATGGCGGCGGTCATCCCAGCGGCGGTCGCGGTAGTAGCGGTCGCCGCCGTGGTAGTGGCGCGGGCCGTGGTAGTAGCGCGGCGGAGGCGGCGCGTAGTAATGACGGCGCGGCGGCGGTGGCGGCACGACGTACACCTGTGCCTGAATGAAGCTGCCGCCGGGCTGTGCCTGCGCCGGTGCGGTGAATGCGGCCAGCGACAACAAGGCCGCGGCGCCGAATGCCAAAGTAAGCTTTTTCATCTCTGATCCCCACTTGTGTTGTTTGAAGCCTCATCCTCGCGGCCTTGTGTGAAGTTCTTGTAAGGCTGGAGCGAAATCGGATGAAGAGCTGTAAGCCCATGCGCGTAGGACGCGGCATGGGCCGGACACAATTGTGAAGGGACTTGGCGCTCAGGCGCGCGGCGCCGGCAGCATGCGCCGCAGCGCCTCGAAGAACAGGTCCGACTGCTCGCGTTCGCCCTGGATCTGCGCCGCCACGTGCGCGGCAAGTTTCGAATCGACCGGTGCCAGCGGCCGCCCGGTCGATTGCGCGATCACCTGGTGCAGGCAGGCGCGCTCCAGGTAGTAAAGGTCGTCGTAGGCGTGGGCGATGGTGCCGCCCGCCACGATCACGCCGTGGTTCGCCAGAAAGGCCACGTCCTTGCCCGACATCGCGCGGGCGATGCGTTCGCCCTCGGCGTCGTCGAGCGCCAGGCCGTTGTATTCGGCGTCGATGGCGATGCGGTTCATGTAGCGCATCGCGTTCTGGCTCGCCGTGGGGTCGAGCGCGCGGTCGACCGTGATCGTGAGCGCCGTGGCGTAGGGCATGTGGCAATGCAGCACCACCGCGTGGCCCGTGAGGCGGTGCACCGCGCCGTGGATGAAGAGGGCGGTGGGCTCCACGCGGTGGCGGCCGGCGAGCACTTCGCCGTGCACGTCGATCAGCACGATGTCGTCGGGGCCGATCTCGCTCCAGTGCAGCCCGCGCGGGTTGATGAGGTAGCGGTCCTGCGCGCCCGGCAGCATCACGCTGAAATGGTTGCACACACCTTCGGACAGCCCGTGGTGGGCGGCGGCGCGAAGGGCCAGTGCGAGGTCTTCGCGCAGCTTGCGGACGGCGGGGCTGGCGTAGTCGGAATCGGCGGACATCGGTGGGTCTCCTGCTTCTTGTGGATTGGCCGGGGTGGTCAGGCCTGGATCGCTCCGGTCCAGGCCGCGATGAATTTCCTGGCGTCTTCGCGCACCGCCGCGGCCTGCTTGCCGGGCTTGTAGAGCGCGGAGCCGATGCCGAAGCCGGCAGCGCCGCCAGCCCGCCAATCGGCCATGTTCGACGGCGTGATGCCGCCCACGGGCATCACCGGCGTGCCGGCCGGCAGCACCGCCAACAGCGCCTTCACCACGGCCGGCGAAGCCAGCTCCGCCGGAAACAGCTTGAGCCCGGTGGCGCCGGCCGCGAGCGCGCCGAAGGCCTCGGTGGGCGTCATCACGCCGGGCAGGCAGACCATGCCGAGCCGCGCGGCTTCGGCGATGACATCGGCGTTGTAGTTGGGCGAAACGATCAGCTCCCCGCCGGCCGCGTGCACGTCGCGCACCTGCTGCGGCGCGAGCACCGTGCCGGCGCCGACCAGTGCCTGCGGAAAGCGCTTGCGCATCAGCGCGATGCTCTCCAGCGGCTGCGGCGAGTTGAGCGGTACTTCGAGCAGCCGGAAGCCCGGCTCGACGATGGCGTCGCCGACATCCGCCGCTTCGGCGGGCGTGAGGCCGCGCAGGATCGCCACCAGGGGCAGCTCGCGCATCGCGGCGTTGAATTTTTCGAGAGGAGTGGTGGTCATGCGGCCGCGGTTCTGTCGGTGTCGAGAAAGCCGGACAGCGCGTGCAGTCCGGCCCAGGTGGCTTCTGCGCCCAGCGTGCGCGTGGCGACGCCGGTGGCGCGCAGCGCGAGCGTGTAGCGCTGGGTGAGGGCGGGCGAGCCGATCAGCACCACTTCACCCACCGCCTGCAGCGATTGCGTGCGAAGCTCTTCGCCGATCAGCAGGCCCGAGAGATAGCTGGCGAGTTCCTGCTTCGGCATGCGCTCGAACAGCGCCAGCGTGCGCGCGCCGAAGGCGTTGTGCAGCAGGCCGTGGCCGTTCTCGGAGCGCGTCACGCCTTCGAGGAAAGCTGCTTCGTCGAGCGGCGCTGTTGCATCGAGCGTGCGCCCGAGGATCGAGTGCTGGCTCAGCAGCGCATAGAACTCGCCCGTCATGTAGGTGCGAAAGCCCGCCACGCGGCCTTTCTTGACCGTGACCCATTTGTTGTGGGTGCCGGGCAGCACGAAGACGCCGTCGTCCAGCCCGGTGATCGACATGGCGCCGAAGATCTGCACTTCCTCGCCGCGCATCACGTCGGGCACACCGGCATGCTCGTCGCTCAGGCCCGGCACGATCGCGATGCGCGCGCCAGGGATGGCGTCGATGTCGATGATCTTTCGGCCCACCTCGACGCGCCCCGCCGGGCAGGCGCAATACGGCGCCTCGACCCAGCCCTGCTTGCTGCCGGCCATGCCGGAGATCAGGCAGCGGGTGCCTTCGGCATGCATCCAGTCGCCGAACAGTGTCTCGAAGACGGCGGGAAAGCCGCCTTCAGGCACGGTGAGGATGCCGCGCGCGTCGCTGCGCTCTTCCAGCACCTTGCCGTGGGCGTCCAGCAAGGCGCCGCGCAGTGAACTCGTGCCCCAGTCGATTGCTACCAGTCTTGTCATCTAGTGATTGTCGCGCGGCACGAAGGCGCCGCGGCGACCGCGCAGGAAGGCCAGGTCCGCGCCCTGGTCGGCCTGCAGCACCGTGTCGACGTAAAGCTTCCAGTAGCCCGAGTCCAGCGGCGCCTTGGGCGCAACCCACTTCTCGCGTCGACGCGCCAGCTCTTCATCGCTCACATGCAGATGCAGCTTGCGGTTGGGCACGTCGAGCTCGACGATGTCGCCGTCCTGCACCAATGCCAGCGGACCGCCGGCGGCCGCCTCGGGCGCCGTGTGCAGCACCACCGTGCCGTAGGCCGTGCCGCTCATGCGCGCGTCGCTGATGCGCACCATGTCGGTGATGCCCTTGCGCAGCACCTTCGGCGGCAGCGGCATGTTGCCCGCTTCGGCCATGCCGGGGTAGCCCTTGGGCCCGCAGTTCTTCAGCACCATGACGCAGTGCTCGTCGATGTCCAGGGTCTCGTCGTCGATGCGCTTGTGCAGGTCTTCGGCGCTTTCGAACACCACCGCGCGGCCCTTGTGCACCAGCAGTTCGGGCGTGGCCGCGCTGGGCTTGATGATCGCGCCGTTGGGCGCCAGGTTGCCGCGCAGCACGCAGATGCCGGCCTTGTCCTTGAAGGGCTCGGCCAGCGTGCGGATGACCTGCGGGCCGTAGTTCTCGGCGTCCTTCACGTTCTCCCACACGCTCTGGCCGGTGACGGTGAGGATGTCCTTGTGCAGGTGATCGGCGATTTCCTTGATCACCACCGGCAGGCCGCCCGCGTAGCAGAAGTCTTCCATCAGGTACTGGCCCGACGGCTGCAGGTTCACCAGGCAGGGCAGCTCGGCGGCCAGGCGGTCGAAGTCGTCGAGCGTGAGGTCGACGCCGATGCGGCCCGCGATGGCCAGCAGATGGATCACGAAGTTGGTCGAGCCGCCGATGGCCGCGTTGACCTTGATCGCGTTCTCGATGGCCTGGCGCGTGAGGATCTTCGACATGTTCATGTCTTCATGCACCATGTCGACGATGCGCCGGCCGGCCTGGCGCGCGAGCACGTTGCGGCGGCCGTCGACGGCGGGGTAGGCGGCATTGCCCGGCAGGCCGATGCCCAGAGACTCGACCATGCTGGCCATGGTGCTCGCGGTGCCCATCGTCATGCAGTGGCCGTGGCTGCGGTGCATGCAGCTCTCGGCCTCGAAGAATTCCTGCAGCTTGAGCGTGCCGGCGCGCACCTGCTCGCTCATCTGCCACACGCCGGTGCCAGAGCCCAGCTCCTGGCCGCGCCACTTGCCCGAGAGCATGGGGCCGCCCGACACGCCGATGGTCGGCAGGTCGACGCTGGCGGCGCCCATCATGAGCGCGGGCGTGGTCTTGTCGCAGCCCATGAGCAGCACCACGCCGTCGAGCGGGTTGCCGCGAATGCTTTCTTCCACGTCCATGCTCGCGAGGTTGCGATACAGCATGGCGGTGGGGCGCAGCAGCGTTTCGCCGAGCGACATCACCGGGAATTCGAGCGGGAAGCCGCCTGCTTCGTACACGCCGATCTTCACCTGCTCGGCAAGCGTGCGGAAGTGCGAGTTGCAGGGCGTGAGTTCGCTGAAGGTGTTGCAGATGCCGATGACCGGGCGACCGTCGAACTGGTCGTGCGGCACGCCCTTGCCCTTCATCCAGCTTCTGTAGATGAAGCCGTCGCGGTCGTTGCGGCCGAACCATTGCTGGCTGCGAAGTTCGCCGGGTTTCTTCTTGGGGATTGTGCTCATGGGGTTTGTCTCCGTATGCCGTTTTTTGGGGCGACAAACCTCAGGGTTTGTCCTGCCGGGATGCAATTTCAATCATCATATGATAAGCGCGGACAGCCTGCCAGAGCCTTTGTTTTTTGGATCGGCGGGATACCGGAATTCACATCGCACATGATCAAGAACATCCACGGTCGAACGCTCGAGCTGCTCGGTGAAGCCGTGGTGTCGGGTCGCTACGCCATCGGCGCGTCGATCCCCGCCGAGCCCGTTCTTGGCGAGGAACTCGGCGTGAGCCGCACGGTGGTGCGCGAGGCCATCAAGTCGCTGGCGGCCAAGGGGCTCATCGTCACCGGGCCGAAGGTCGGCACGCGCGTGCTGCCCAAGGACAAGTGGAACTGGTTCGACCCGGACGTCATCACCTGGCAGGCGAGGGCGGGCCTCACGCCCGAGTTCCTGCGCGACCTGCAGGACCTGCGCCGCGTGGTCGAGCCCGCCGCGGTACGGCTCGCGGCCGAGCGCGCGAGCGACAAGGACATCGAGGAGATCGAGGCCGCCTACGCAGGCATGAAGGAAGCCGTGGAGAACGGCGGCGACTACGTCACCTTCGACCTGCGCTTTCACAACGGCCTGCTGGCTGCCGCGGGCAACCGCATGATTTCGCAGATGAGCAAGGTGCTCAACGCGCTGCTGCGCACCAGCTTCGAGATATCGACCACCAAGCCCGACGGGCCCACGCTGTCGCTGCCGCTGCATCGCGCGGTGCTCGACGCGGTGATCGCGCACGACCCCGCGAAGGCCGAGCTAGCCATCATCCGGCTCATCGACGGCGCCCGGCAGGACATCGAGGACGTGCTCGGCTCGCGCCGGCGCCTGCCCCGCCTGAGCAGGCCGCCGCCCAGGCTCAAGGCCAGCTAGCAGCCTCGGCGCGGTCCACGCGTTTTCCCGCAGTTCGCATCCGGTTCTTTCCACCCTGGCTCGCCCCCCGAGCCGATTCCACCGAAGAAGAGAAGGAGACAACAAGCATGAAACTCGTCAAATCGTTGATCGCGCCGACGCTGGTTGCGTTGGGCCTCATAGCGGCGGGCAATGCCGCCGCGCAGGAGAAACTCACCGTCTGGTGGGTCAAGGGCTTCTACAAGGCGGAGGACGACGCTCTGTTCGCCGCCATCAAGAAGTTCGAGGAGAAGAACAAGAACGTCAAGATCGAGCTGTCGCAGTACCCGGTGCAGGACATGATCCCCAAGACCGTGTCCGCGCTCGACTCCGGCAGCCCGCCCGACGTGGCGTACGCCGACGTGTACGACTTCCAGGTCACCGGCAAGTGGGCCTACGACGGCAAGCTCGAGGACATCGGCAGCGTGCTCACGCCCATGAAGGACCGTTTCGCGCCCAACACGCTGGAGACCACGTACCTCTACAACGACCAGACCAAGGCCAAGGCGTACTACGCGTTCCCGATCAAGCAGCAGACGATGCACATCGAGTACTGGCGCGACATGCTGGCGGAGGCGGGCTTCAAGGAGTCGGACATTCCCACCGGCTGGAAGGACTACTGGTCGTTCTGGTGCGACAAGGTGCAGCCCGCCAGCCGCAAGGAAAGCGGCAAGCGCACCTTCGGCATCGGCCAGCCGATGGGCGTGGATTCGAGCGACGCCTTCTATTCGTTCCTGACCTTCATGGACGCCTACAACGTCAAGCTGGTGGACGACAACGGCAAGCTGCTGGTCGACGACCCGAAGGTGCGCACCGGCCTCATCGGCGCCATGACCGACTACACCGCGCCCTACACCAAGGGCTGCACGCCGCCTTCTTCCACCAGCTGGAAGGACCCGGACAACAACGTCGCGTTCCACAACAAGACGACCGTGATGACGCACAACGCGACCATCTCCATCGCCGCCAAGTGGCTCGACGACTCGACCAACGCGTCGCTCACGCCGGAGCAGCGCGAGGAAGCGCGCAAGAACTACACCGAGCGCATCCGCACCGCGGGCTTCCCCAACAAGCCTGACGGCAGCAAGATGGTCTACCGCACGGCCGTGAAGACCGGCGTGGTGTTCAAGGACGCGAAGAACAAGGCGCGTGCCAAGGAGTTCGTGGCCTTCCTGCTGCAGGAAGAAAACCTCACGCCGTACGTCGAAGGATCGCTGGGCCGCTGGTTCCCGGTGACCAAGGCCGCGCAGCAGCGCGACTTCTGGAAGGCCGACCCGCATCGCCTGTCGGTCTACAACCAGTACGCAGCGGGCACCGTGACCTTCGAGTTCACCAAGAACTACCGCTTCACCGTGCTGAACAACGAGAACGTGTGGGCCAAGGCCATGAGCCGCATCGTCACCGACAAGGTGCCGGTGGACAAGGCGGTCGACGAAATGATCGCGCGCATCAAGACGGTGGCGGCGCAGTAAGCGCGGCACTTTTGACGAACGCACAGCAGCCGACGCCATGAGCTCGACCGTCACCGCTTCCAACCCCGCCGCCGCGACCACCGCGGCACCTGTTGCCAACCCGGGTGCGCGTCATGCGCGCTGGCAGTTCTGGGGCGCGGTGATGGTCGTGCCCTACCTGCTGGTGTTCGTGGTGTTCGTGCTCTACCCGGTGGGGTACGGGCTCTGGCTCGCACGCCATCCGCAAAGCTACGTGAAGCTGGTCGAAGACCCGATCTTCTTTCGCTCCGTCATCAACACGGTCGTGTTCCTGATCGTGGCCATCAACGTCAAGATGCTGGTGGCGCTGGTGCTGTCGGGCTTCTTCGTCATCTCGCGCTGGTGGATCAAGATCGTTGCGGCGATCTTCATCCTGCCTTGGGCAATGCCGTCGATTCCCACCATCCTGTCGTTCCGCTTCATGCTCAACCCCGAGTGGGGCGTGATCAACACCACCATCTTCCGCCTCACGGGCGCCGACGGCCCCAACTGGCTCAACGACCCGACGTTGGCGCTGGGCTTCGCGATGGTGGTCCATATCTGGAAGTCGCTGCCGTTCTGGACCCTGATCCTGGTGGCGGGGCGGCTGGCCATTCCCGGGGAGCAGTACGAGGCCGCGTCGGTCGACGGCGCTTCGTCGTGGCAGAAGTTCCGCTTCGTGAGCTGGCCCGCGCTCAAGACGCTCTACATCACCTCGCTCATCCTCTCGATGATCTGGACGCTGGGCGACTTCAACAGCGTCTACCTGCTCACCGGTGGCGGCCCCGCCGACCTGACGCACGTGCTGGCCACGCTGGGCATTCGCTACCTGCGTCTGGACCAGGTCGACCTGTCGATGGCATCCATCGTGGTGGCGCTGCCTTTGATACTGCCGCTCGTGTACTTCATGATGAAGAGGCTTTCGAAATGAAACGCTGGACCCCGAAAGCCATAGCGACCGAGGCCAAGCTGCTGCTCATCGGTATCCCGGTGCTGCTGTGGACGCTGATCCCGGTCTATCACATGGCGTTGTTCGCCTTCTCGACCAAGGACTCGGCCACTTCCGGCCACCTGTGGCCGACCACGCCGACGCTGGCGAACTTCAACACGGTGTTCCACCAGAAGCACTTCTACCTGGACCACTTCTGGCTGCAGCTGTGGAACTCGCTGGTGATCGCGTTGTCGGTCGGCGCGATCACGCTGTTCGTGGCCACCACCGCCGCTTTCGCCATCAGCAGGCTCAGGGTGCGCGGCGGTCGCACGGTGATGAACCTGGCGCTGTTCACGTATTTCATTCCGGCGGCGTTCCTGGCCGTGCCCATGTACAAGACCATGGGCAACTACGGGCTGCTGAACAGCCAGTGGGCGCTCATCCTGGCGATGGTGACCATCGCGTCGCCGTACTGCATCTGGGTGCTCAAGCAGGCTTCGGACAAGCTGCCCTACGAGCTCGACGAAGCCGCGCGCATGGACGGCGCGTCGCCGCTGCAGCTGTTTCGCCTCGTGTACCTGCCGCTGATGGTGCCGTCGCTGGTGGCGGTGGGCACGTATTCGCTGCTGCTGGCGTGGAACGAGTACCTCTATGCGTTCCTGCTGCTGTCCAACGACAAGAGCGTGACGCTGGCGGTGGCGCTCGGCAACTTCCTATCGGCCGACGACTCGCCGTGGGAACTGCTCATGGCCACCGGCCTCATCTATGCGCTGCCGCCCGCGGCGATCTACTACACCTTCAAGCGCTACATGGTGGGCGGCCTGACTGCCGGCGCCGTCAAGAGCTGAACGAACGACTCAGGGACAACACGATGGCATCCGTTTCCTTTCGCAATATCCAGAAATCCTTCGGCAAGGTCCAGATCATCAAGGGCCTGGGCTTCGACATCACCGACGGCGAGTTCGTGGTGCTGGTCGGGCCCTCGGGCTGCGGCAAGTCGACCCTGCTGCGCATGCTCGCGGGGCTGGAGGACATCAGCGGCGGCGAGATCATGATCGACGGCCGCGTGGTCAACGACCTCGAGTCGAAGGACCGCGACATCGCGATGGTGTTCCAGAGCTACGCGCTGTATCCGCACATGACGGTGGGCGAGAACATGGGCTTCAGCCTGCGCCTGCGCAGCGCCGAGAAATCGGTAACCGACGAGCGCGTGGCGCGCGCCGCGAAGATCCTCAACCTCGACAGCCTGCTGGGCCGCTATCCGCGCGAGCTGTCGGGCGGCCAGCGCCAGCGCGTGGCCATGGGCCGGGCCATCGTGCGCGACCCGAAGGTGTTCCTGTTCGACGAGCCGCTGTCCAACCTCGACGCCAAGCTGCGCGTGGCCATGCGCGCCGAGATCAAGGCGCTGCACCAGCGGCTGAAGACCACCACCGTCTACGTGACACACGACCAGATCGAGGCCATGACCATGGCCGACCGCATCGTGGTGATGCACGACGGCATCGTCGAGCAGATCGGCACGCCGCTCGATCTGTACGACCGGCCCGACAACCTGTTCGTGGCGCAGTTCATCGGCTCGCCGTCGATGAACGTGATCGAGGGCACGGTGCGCCGCGCGGGCGGCGATTGCTGGGTCGAGGCGCAGGGCGCGCGCTGGCCGGTGCCGGCCGCCACCTCGGCGCCCGACGGCCAGCCGGTGCACTACGGCGTGCGGCCCGGCGACATCACGCTCGGCGGCGCAGCGCAGTCGGTGGCGGCCAAGGTGATCGTGGTCGAGCCCACGGGCGCGGAAACCGAACTGCTGGTGCAGGTCGGCGAAGCCCGGCTGGTGCTGGCGGTGCATGGCCGCGTCGATGCCCGGCCCGACGAGATCGTCAACCTGGCGATCGACACGCCGCGCGTGCACCTGTTCGACCGGCAGACCGGCCGGCGCATGGGCTGAGCGGCCCGCGCGCTCAGCTCGTGCGCAGCCGCAGCAGGGCGCGCACGAAACCGTGGTCGGAGCGCGAGCGGTCGCGCCCTTCGTGCAGGTGGTCGTTGAAGTAGTCGACGCGTCGCACGTCGCCCAGGCTGTGGCGGCTGCCGGCCACGAACTCCTCGCTCACCAGGATCTGGTCGAGCACTTCCGGAAAGCCCTGGTGGATGTGCGAGTAGGCCACGTCCTTCTTGAGCGCCGACTCGCCCTGCATCTCGTAGGCGTTGAACAGCGCCACGTCGCGCGCGGCCTTGTCGTAGGCCACGTCGGAGGTGGCGGCCACCAGTTGCGTGGTCACGCTGTGCGGGTTGTCGTTGAAGTCGCCCATCACCACCAGCGGCATGTTGGTGCCCTGCAGCAGGTCGATGACGATGCAGCGCAGGGCCGCGGCTTCCGCGCCGCGCATCAGCAGCGAGCGCAGGGAGGCCATCGCGCCGACCTTGCGGTCGTCGCGGTCCTCCAGATGGTTGCCCTGCGCATCCTGCAGGAACTTCGGCCGCTTGGACTTCAGGTGCGCCGTGAGCACATGCACCTGCTGGCCGTGCTTCATGCGCACCGTGGCCAAGAGGGGCGGGCGTTCGAAGCGGGTGTGCGCGCCCAGGCCCGGCACCTCGACGCCGAAGCCCGGCGGGAAGTCGACGAAGGAGCGGAGCTCGTCCACCTTGAGCCGCGTCGCGATGCCCACGCGCGGCGTGCCTTGCGCGCCCGGCCTGGCCGGCGTGCCGGCGGGGCTGCCGGGCGGCGGCGTGTTCTCGGCTCCGGGCGCCGAGACGAAGTCGTAGCGCAGGCCGCTGCGCGCGATGGCGGCTTTCAGCGCCGCTTCGTCCCACACTTCCTGCACCGCCAGCACGTCGGCATTGAGTGCATGGAAGCGCTCGCCGGTCCAGTCGATCTTGCGTTCGTACTCGCGCTCGGTGTAGGCGTCCTGGTTCTCGTAGTACGCGCGGTTCGGGTTCGCGAGGTTCAGGAGGTTGCAGGTGGCGACGAAGAGCGTGGCGTAGTTGGGCGGGATGTATTGCATGGCGCAACAATTGTGGCCCGAGCCGGGCAGCGCCATGCCGGCAACGAAAAAGGGCACCGAAGTGCCCTTGATCAGGTTCCGGGCAGGCGTATGTGCTGCCCGGATGCGTCGTGCGCTTCAGCGACCGAACGAACGGCCACCGCCGCCGCCGGAGCGGCCACCACCACCGCCGTAGCCGCCGCCACCACCCGAGCGGCCACCGCCGCCCGAACGGTTGCCGCCGCCGTAGCCGCCGCCACCGCCGCCCGGACGTCCACGCCCGCGGCCGCCACCCATGTGGTCGACGCTGGTGCGCAACGGATCCGGCTGGCCCGCGCCGCCGCCGACTGCTTCGGCACGCAGGTGCGCGACCTGGTTGGCTTGCGTGGGACTGTGGCTGTTGCCGTGATGGCGCGGCTGGCGCTCGTCATGCGGCTGATGGGCTTGCTGGTGCGGTGCATGGTGCGGCGCGCGTGCCGGACCCTGCGGGCCGCGGCCTTGCGGTGCGCGAGCACCACCGCCGCCAGGACCGCGCGGGCCTTGACCCTGGCCCTGGCCGCCGCCATTGGCGCCGCGGCCTTGACCGCCGCCCTGGCCACCGCCGCGGCGCTGACCGCCTCCATTGCCGCCGCCACCGCCGTTGCCGCCACCCTGGCCGGCCTTGTTCTCGCGGATGCGTTGCAGCATCTCGGTGCGGGCGGCCTTGGCGGCAGCCTGCATCACGTCGCGGCTCGGCGGACGGCCGGCGCCGCCCCAGATCGTCTGGCGACCCATGGCGATGGGTTCGGCGCGTTCGCCTTCTTCAGGACCGAAGCCCTCGACGATCTGCACGGGAATCGTCTGCTTGGTGAAGCGCTCGATTTCCTGCATGAAGCCTTCTTCGTCCAGGCACACGAAGCTCACGGCCTCGCCGCTCGAGCCGGCGCGGCCGGTACGGCCGATGCGGTGCACGTAGTCTTCGCTGACGTTCGGAATTTCGTAGTTCACGACGTGCGGCAGCTCGTCGATGTCGATGCCGCGGGCCGCGATGTCGGTGGCCACCAGTGCGCGGATATCGCCGCTCTTGAAGCCGGCCAGCGCCTGCGTGCGGGCGCTCTGGCTCTTGTTGCCGTGCAGCGCCATCGCCTCGATGCCGTTCTTGGTGAGGAATTCGGCCACGCTGTTGGCGCCGAACTTGGTGCGCGTGAACACGAGCACCTGGCTCCACTTGTTCTCGTTGATGATGTGCGCGAGCAGCGCCTTCTTCTTGCCGCGGCCCACGGGGTGGATCACCTGGGTGATGCGCTGCACCGTGGTGTTGCGCGGCGTGACCTGGATGCTCTGCGGGTTCTTCAGTAGCGTGGAGGCCAGGTCGCGGATGTCGTCGCTGAAGGTGGCCGAGAACAGCAGGCTCTGCTTTTCCTTGGGCACCAGCGCCAGGATCTTCTTCACGTCGTGGATGAAGCCCATGTCGAGCATGCGGTCGGCTTCGTCCAGGATCAGCATCTGGACCTGGCTCAGGTCGAGCATGCCTTGCTGCTGCAGGTCGAGCAGGCGGCCCGGGGTGGCCACGAGGATGTCGACGCCCTTCTTGAGCTTGCTGATCTGCGGGTTCATGCCGACGCCGCCGAAGATCACGGTCGAGTCGAGCTGCAGGTACTTGCCGTAGGTGCGCACCGACTCTTCGACCTGGGCCGCGAGTTCGCGGGTGGGGGTCAGCACGAGGGCGCGGATGCCGGTGCCGCCGAACTTGTTGGTGGCGCTGCGGCTCATGCTGAGCTTGTGCAGCATGGGCAGCGTAAAGGCCGCGGTCTTGCCGGTGCCGGTCTGGGCGCCGCCGAGCAGGTCGTGGCCGTCGAGGACGGCGGGGATGGCTTGCGCCTGGATGGGGGTCGGGGTGTCGTAACCGTGCTCGTGCACAGCCTTCAAGATGGCGGGAGCCAGCTTCAGTTCATCAAAATTCATTGGAAACAATAAGCGCCATACACGGCGCAGTGGCATCGGCCCGCTTGGCGTCTTGTTGACGCCGAGCCAGTCAAGGCAGATGAAGGTCAGGGGTGGGAGCCGGAAAGTCCGCCCTCGCAAAAGGGTTGTTGGATTGGAGCTTTCTTCGTCCCCGGCAGAGAGCCGGTGTTGCGGGCAACTGGACCCGGCAACGGTGACTATTGTCGCATGAGTCGATAATCGGTGGTTTGCCGCGCCCGAATGCTCCTTTCTGGCGCCCGCGCTTTTCCCCGAATCTTTGTACCCAAGGTAACTACTCCCAGATGGCTCAATACGTCTATTCGATGAACCGTGTCAGCAAGACCGTGCCGCCCAAGCGGCAGCTCTTGAAAGACATTTCGCTGTCCTTTTTCCCAGGCGCCAAGATCGGCGTGCTCGGCCTGAACGGCTCGGGCAAGTCCACGCTGCTCAAGATCATGGCGGGTGTGGACAAGGAATTCGAGGGCGAGGCGCTGCCCATGCCGGGCATGACGATCGGCTATCTGGAACAGGAACCCAAGCTCAACACCGAGCACACCGTGCGCGAATCGGTCGAGGAGTCCATGGGTGCGGTGTTCGCGGCCAAGGCGCGCCTCGAAGAGGTGTACATCGCCTATGGCGCCGAAGACGCCGACTTCGACGCGCTGGCGGCCGAGCAGGCCCAGCTCGAAGCCATCATCGCCACCGCCGGCACCGATTCCGAGCATCAACTGGAAATCGCCGCCGACGCCCTGCGCCTTCCGCCGTGGGACGCGAAGATCGGCCTTCTGTCGGGCGGCGAAAAGCGTCGCGTGGCGCTGTGCCGCCTGTTGCTGTCCAAGCCCGACATGCTGCTGCTCGACGAGCCGACCAACCACCTGGACGCCGAATCGGTGGAGTGGCTCGAAGTGTTCCTGCAGCGCTTCACGGGCACCGTGGTGGCCATCACCCACGATCGCTACTTCCTCGACAACGCGGCCGAGTGGATCCTGGAAATGGACCGCGGTCGCGGCATTCCATGGAAGGGCAACTACAGCACCTGGCTCGAGCAGAAGGGCGAACGCCTGGCGCAGGAGCAAAAGAGCGAAGAAGCCCACGCCAAGGCACTGAAGAAGGAACTGGAGTGGTCGCGCCAGAACCCGAAGGCACGCCAGGCCAAGAGCAAATCACGTCTCGCCCGCTTCGAAGAGCTGAGCGACATGGAATACCAGAAGCGCAACGAAACGCAGGAAATCTTCATTCCCGTGGCCGAGCGGCTGGGCCAACAGGTGTTCGAGTTCCACGGCGTGAGCAAGTCCTTCGGCGACCGCATGCTCATCGACAACCTGAGCTTCACCGTGCCGCCGGGCGCGATCGTCGGCATCATCGGCCCCAACGGCGCCGGCAAGTCGACGCTGTTCAAACTGCTCGCGGGCAAGGAAAAGCCGGATTCGGGCGAAGTCGTCATCGGCCAGACCGTGAAGATGGCCTTCGTCGACCAGCATCGCGACGAGCTGGCCAACCAGAAGACCGTGTGGGAAGACATCTCGAACGGCCTGGACATCATCAATGTCGGCAAGTTCCAGATGGCCAGCCGCGCGTATGCGGGCCGCTTCAACTTCAACGGCGCTGACCAGCAGAAGAAGGTCGGCACGCTGTCGGGCGGTGAACGCGGCCGCCTGCACCTGGCCAAGACGCTGATCGCCGGCGGCAACGTGCTGCTGCTTGACGAACCGTCGAACGACCTGGACGTGGAAACCCTGCGCGCCCTCGAAGACGCGCTGCTCGAGTTCGCCGGCACGGTCATGGTGATCAGCCATGACCGCTGGTTCCTCGACCGCATCGCCACCCACATCCTGGCCGCCGAAGGCGACAGCCAGTGGACCTTCTTCGACGGCAACTACCAGGAGTACGAAGCCGACAAGAAGAAGCGCCTGGGCGAAGAAGGCGCCAAGCCCAAGCGCATGCGCTACAAAGCCCTCAAGTAATCCTCAGGCCGATCCATTCGGCTACGACCAAAGCGCGCGGTTTCGAAAGGGGCCGCGCGCTTTTTTCATCGTGCGCCGTTGCCGAACTATTCTTGAGGAAGCCGCAGCTCGGCGTCGATCCAGCCGCGCAGGCTGTTCACGAAGGCCATTGCCTGCACGCGCGGCAGATCGTCCAGCCGCACGACCGCTTCCGCGAGCTGACCGCTGCGCAGGCGCATGGCGCGGCCGATGCCGCCCAGCAGGCCGCAGTGCAACGGCGGCGTGACCCAGCGGCCGTCCAGCAGCAGCGCGATGTTGCCGCGCGTGCATTCGGTGATCTCGCCTTCGCGGTTCCAGAGCAGCGTGTCGAACACACCCGGCGCGGTGGGCGCGAAGGCTTCGTAGTGGGCGCGGCGGGTGGTCTTGAAGCGGGTGAAGTCGCTGCCCGATTCGTCGAACGCACGGTCCGCTAGCTGCAGCCGCACGCGCGCGGGCGGTGCTTCCATCGCGAAGGCCTCGGCGCGGGGCGTGCCGCGAGCATCGAGCAGCAGGCGCACGCGCCATGCGCCGCTGGTGTGCCGGCCCTGAAGGCGATGCAGGCACTCGGCGACGAGCGCTTCGTTCCACGCATAGTCGAAATGCCGGGCGGCATTTGCCATGCGGTCGAGGTGCGCCGCTGCATCGCGCAGTTCGCCGTCCACCAGCGCCAGCGTCTCGAGCAGATCGAAAGGCGGCCGCTCGTCGCGCAGCGTGGGCGACAGAAAGGCGCGCTTGTGCCGCCATTCTTCCCATTCGGCATCGGCCTGTGCATCGGCGGTGATGCCGCTTCCGATGCCGCAACGCGCCTCGTTGCCGCGCAGCGTCACCGTGCGGATCGGTACGTTGAAGGTGGCGTGGCCGCCGGGCCGCACCACGCCGACCGCGCCGCAATACACGCCGCGCGCCTCGGGCTCCAACTCTCGGATCAGCCGCATCGCGCTGACCTTGGGCGCCCCGGTGATCGAGCCGCAGGGGAACAGCGCAGCGAACACATCGGCCAGCGAGGTGCCGTCGCGCACCAGCGCCTCGACATCCGAGGTCATCTGCCACACGGTAGGCAGCGCTTCGGTATGAAAAAGCCGCGGCACGCGCACCGAAAAAGGCCGGGCCACGCGCGACAGGTCGTTGCGGATCAGGTCCACGATCATCACGTTCTCGGCCCGCTCCTTGGGCACCGTGCGCAGCCGCAGGGCGTGTGCGTCGTCTTCCGCCGGGGTGGCGCCGCGCGGCGCCGTGCCCTTCATCGGGCGCGCGAGGATGCGCTCGCCTTGCCAGTCGAAGAACAGCTCGGGCGAGACCGACAGCACCTGCTCTTCGCCGCTGTCGATGAAGGCGGTGTAGCCACCGGGTTGCGCTTGCCGCAGCGCAAGGAACCATTCGCGCGCATCGCCCTGGAAGCCGGCGCGCAGCGCGGCCGTGTAGTTGACCTGATAAAGCTCGCCATTCGCAATGGTGCGGTGGATGGCGTGCATGCTTTGGTCGAAGGCCGCGCGGGGCAGGCTGCATTGCCAGTCGACCGAAGGCGCGGTGGGCGCGGTGGGCGCGACGTCGGGCCAGGGCAGTGCTTGGTCGTGCACGCCGAACCATGCCAGCGGGCCGTCGGCTTCGTGCACCACGAATGCGGGGTCGAAGGCCGTGGCGGCCTCGTAGCGGAGGTAGCCCACGCACCAGCGGCCCTCGCGTGCCATCGCCTCGACGGCCTCCAGCACCGGCCGCACCTCGCCGGCGGTCCGCGCCACCAGCACGCGCGACGGCGCGCCGAAGGCCATGCGCAGCCGGCGCGCGCCGTCGCCGCGCGGCTCCGCGAAATCGATCAGCGCGCTCAAGCCGGAAAGCGTCTTGCCGTCACCCTGCATTGCTCGTTGCGGCCACCACCGGCTCGGCTTCCGGCGTGCCCCGCGCGAGCACGCGCTTGCGCACCGCATAGATGTTGTTGCGCAACGCGTAGAGCTCGTCGGCGTACGACAGCGGCACCGCCACCTTGTTGACGGTGCGGTCGAGCTGGTCGAGGTCGTCCAGCAGCGCCTTCTGCTCGCCCTTGTGCGCATCGACCTTGGCCTCGATGTCGCGCAGCCGCGCATACCAGCGGAACACGCGGCGGCGCACGCGGAACTGGTAGAGCGGCGGCACCACGCGGCTCAGCGGCAGCATCAGCACCAGCAGGCCGCCCAGCACGAGCCACATGCGCTCGACCAGGTTGCTGGCCCAGAACGGCAGGTAGCGCTGCCAGGCCGGCGGCGTGCCGTTGATGGCACGGTCGCCTTCGGGGCTCACCGGCAGTTCGCTGGTGCGCGTGTTGGGGAAGTCGCGTGCCCGGTTGAACCAGCCCGCGCCGCTGTGCAGCGTCTGCGCCGACTGCGCGAACAGCTGCCGCAGGGCGGGGTGCGTCGCGTCGCGCGACAGCAGCGACGTGGTGGCCGCGAGCAGCGACACATCGTGCGGCGGCAGGTCCTTGGCCAGGTCGACCACGCCGCGCGGCAGCGTCACAGCCGACAGGAACGGGAAGCGGCGCGAGTAGGCGTCGGCCTGGCCGAAGTCCATGAGCTTGATGTCGTCCGAGCGCAGCAGGTGTTGCACCTGGGGCGACTGCGGCGCCGACGACAGCACGATGGCGTCGAGCAGCCCGGCCTGCAGCGCCTCGGCGGCGGCGGCCTGTTCGAGGTTCGACAGCAGCAGGTCGTCGGGGCCGAGCCGGTTGGCCTTGAGCATGCGCTCCATGATGTCGGGCAGGCCGCTGCCCGGCAGGTCGACGTTCACGCGCAGGCCGCGCAGTTGCGTGAGCGATGTCAGCGTGCCGGTCTTCTTGTCGATCTTCTGCGCCGAGTCGGCGCGGTAGAACAGCCAGATCGGCTCGAAGAACAGGCTGCCGAGCGAGGTCAGGCCGGCTTCCTCGTCGGCCACCGGGTCGGCGCTGCCGCCGCGCACGAAGCCCACGTCGGCGCCGCCCGTGCGCAGAAGCTGCAGGTTCTCGGTCGAGCCCGAGGTGGGCTTGAGCTCCACCTCGATGCCGGCGCGCTTGAGCGCTTCCGCATAGTGCTTGCCGAACTGCGCGTAGGCGCTGCCCGTGGGACCGGTGGCGAGCGTGACGTGCTTGGGCGGTTGCGGCTGCAGCCACCAGTAGGCGGCCACCAGCAGGCCGATCACGATGAACACGATCGGACCCGCCGAAGCGATCAGGTCGCGGATCGACAGCAGGATCAGCTTCAAGGTTCTGGGGAACGCCATGGTGGTCTTCTCGTGAAGTGTTCAGCCGCGCGCCGCGCCGAGGTCGGCGGCACAGGGAATGTGCAGCTCGCCCACCGTCACCGCGCGCGCCGCATGCACCGCGCGCAAGGTGGCAATGGCAACCGCTTCGGCGGCCATGGTGCTGAGCACCGTCATGCCCGGTGCGTTGCCTTCCAGCGGCACCCGGCCGGTGGCCAGCGCGAACAGCGTGTCGCCGTCGCTCATGGTGTGCACCGGGTTGATGGCGCGGGCCAGCCCGTCGTGCGCCACGTTGGCGAGGCGGTTGGCCTGCACCTTGGTGAGCACCGCGTCGGTGGCGATCACGCCGATGGTGGTGTTGGTGCCCGCCAGCAGCGGCTTGGGCAGCTCGCCGCGCAGCAGCGCGCGGCGGGTGTCGAGCAGCGACTTGCCGTCTTCGGTGCGCGCGCCGGCCACGGGCTGGCCGGTGTTGTGGTCGATCACGTCGCCCAGCGAGTTGACGGCGATCAGCGCGCCGACGGTGACGCCGCCGACCTTGACCGACGCGGTGCCGATGCCGCCCTTCATCGCGCGGTTCACGCCGAAGAGCTTGCCCACCAGCGCGCCGGTGCCCGCGCCCACGTTGCCCTCCGCGGGCGCCGCGGTGCTGGCGGCCTCGCAGGCGGCATAGCCGGCGGCGGCGTCGGGGCGGATGCGCGCATCGCCCATCGGCAGGTCGAACAGCACGGCGGCGGGCACGATGGGCAGGGTGCCGAAGCGCACGTCCATGCCGATGCCGCGCTCTTCCATCCAGCGCATGGCGCCCTCGGCGGCGGCCAGGCCCCAGGCGCTGCCGCCCGCGAGCATCACGGCATGCACCTGCTGCACCAGGTTGCCGGGCGCGAGCAGGTCGGTCTCGCGCGTGCCGGGCGCGGCGCCGCGCACGTCGACACCGCCCACGGCGCCGTCGCGCGCCATGATCACGGTGCAGCCGGTGGGGCGGCGGGTGTCGGAGAAATGGCCGACTTCGATGCCGGCGACGTCGGTGATGGAACCGGCGGAATGGGAGAGTGTGGAAGAGGGGGCTGACATGGCGGCCGATTATGAGACCGCATCCTCTACGATCTGCGCCATGACGGTTGCAAGAAGTTTCTCTTCCGCGGGCACTGCCCGACACGTGGTGGTGATCGGCGCTGGCGCGGTCGGAAGCGCCACCGCCATCGAGGCGCTGCGCGCGGGCCTGCGCGTGACGGTGGTGGAGCCCGGCGAGCCGGGCGGCCAGCACGCAACCAGCTACGGCAATGCCGGCTGGCTCTCGTCGCACTCGGTGGTGCCGCCCGCGCTGCCGGGTGCATGGCGCAAGGTGCCGGGCTGGCTGGCCGATCCGCTCGGACCGCTGGCCCTGCGCTGGCGCTACCTGCCGCGCGCCTTGCCGTGGCTGCTGCGCTACCTGGCCTCGGGCTGGACCGAGGCGCGCGTGCAGCGCACCGCCGACGCGCTGCGCACGCTGCTGGCCGATGCCCCGACGCTGCACGCGCAACTGGCCACCGAAGCCGGCGTGCCCCAGCTCATCGAGCAGCGCGGGCTGCTGCATGCCTACCGCTCGCGCGCGGAGTTCGAAGGCGACGCGCTCGGCTGGCGCGTACGCCGGCGCACCGGAGTGCAGTGGGAAGAGTGGCCGGAGGAAGAACTGCGCCGCCGCGAACCCGACCTCGACGCGCGCTACACGCTCGGCGTCTTCGTGCCCGAAGCCGGCCACTGCCGCAACCCGGGCGCCTACGTGGCCGCGCTGGCACGGCATGCGCTCGATGCAGGCGCCGAACGCATCGCAACCCGCGCGACGGGCTTCCGCATCGAGGGCGGCCGGCTGCGCGCCGTGCTCACCGAAAGCGGCGAGATCGTCTGCGACGGTGCCGCCGTCTGTGCCGGCGCGCGTTCCGGCCCGCTGGCCGCCGCGGCGGGCTCCGCGGTGCCGCTGGAGTCGGAGCGCGGCTATCACGTGGTCGTCGAGGACGCCAAGGTCGGCCCGCGCACGCCGACGATGGTGGCCGACGGCAAGCTCATCGCGCATTGGATGGACGGCGGCCTGCGCGCGGCGGGGCAGGTGGAGATCGCCGGCCTCGAGGCCGCACCCGACTGGCGGCGTGCCGAGATCCTGCATGCGCATCTGCGATCGATGTTCCCTTCGCTTGCCCGGGCCGAGCCGGGTGCGACTTCCGTCAGGCACTGGCTGGGACATCGCCCGAGCCTGCCCGACGGGCTGCCCTGCATCGGCCCGGCGGCCGCCACTTCGGACGTGGTGCTGGCCTTCGGGCATGGCCACGTCGGCCTGTGCGGCTCCGCGCGCACGGGGCGGCTGGCCGCGCAGCTGCTCGCGGGCGCCGCGCCGGAGATCCCGCTGGCGCCCTTCGACCCGGCGCGCTTCTAGCGTTCGGCGCGCGCCAGTTCGGCCTCAGTTCGCCGGTGTCAGCGACAGCACGGTGAGCGCGCCGTCGACCTTGTCGGCCGTGAACTGCACCTTGTCGCCCGGCTTCACCTTGGCGAGCAGCGCGGGGTCGCTCACGCGGAACACCATCGTCATGCCCGTCATCTCGAGGTTGGGAATGTCGCCGTGCCTCAGCGTGATCTTCTTCGCGTCGACATCGATCTTGCGCACCTCGCCTTCGACGGAAGGCAGCGCGGCCTGGGCGAAGGCCGCGGCGGCGAGCAGGGCGGCGGACAGGGCGGTGAACAGTTTTTTCATGATGATGTGTTTCCTGTAAGAGGTTGCCTGGTGATTCAGCGGTGGCTCTGGAAGACGCGGGTGCTGCCGTCGGCCAGCACGAGCAGCACGTCGTAGGGATCGCGGCGGTCGCCGTAGGCGGGGCCGTCCATGCCCGGCGAGCCGATCGGCATGCCGGGCACCGCGAGGCCGACGGCCTTGGGCTTTTCCTTCAGCAGGCGGTGCACGTCGCTCGCGGGCACGTGGCCTTCGATGGCGTAGCCGCCGACCCGCCCGGTGTGGCAGGAGCCCAGCTTGGCGGGAATGCCCAGCCGCTCGCGCGCGGCGGTGTTGCCGTCGTCGTGCACGCGCGTGGCGAAGCCGTTCTTGTTGAGGTGCTTCACCCAGTCCTGGCAGCAGCCGCAGCTCGGGTCTTTCCAGATCTCGACCATGGGCGCGGCGGCCAGGGCGGAGAGCGGCAGGGTGGATGCGAGCGCGAGCAGCGGGGCCGTTCGCTTGAGCAGGGTTCGTCGTTGCATGGCGTGTTCCTCGTCAGGGTTTGGTTCTTGCGGCGGCTGCCAGCACGCGCACGCGGCCGGCCATGCCGAGTTCGTAGTGGTCCTTCACCAGGCAGGCGAAGTCGAAGTCGCCGGCGCGGTTGAAGGTCCAGACCATGTCGCCGGTCTTGCCCGGGGGCACATGCACCATCCACGGGTCGTCGTGCTCCATGCCCGGGAATTTCTTCATCATGGCTGCGTGCGCCTCGATCTCGGCGGTGGTGCCGAGCACCAGTTCGTGCAGGTCCTTGCCGCGGTTCTTCAGGCGCAGGCGGATGGTGTCGCCTTCGCGCACTTCGATGACCGAGGGCGTGAAGGTCATGTCGTCGGCCATCGCGATGTCGATGGTGCGTTTCACCGCGCTGGCCTTGCCGGCGATGCCCCAGGGCTTCTGCTCCGGCGCGAGCGCGGCGGCGGCGCCGGCCGGCTTGGGGCCGTTGTGGGCCTCGTGCGCCTGCGCGGCGGAGGCGGCTGCCGCAAGCGCAAGGCAGGCGGCGATGGATGCGAGTGTCTTGTTCATGAGGTGGGTTCCAAGAAAGAGTCGGAGGGTCAGTGGTCGTGGGCGCCCTGGCCCGAAGGCTTGCGCACGCTGGCGTCGGTCTTGTTGCTGTTGTCGTTGCCGGCGGAAGGCGTGCTGCGAGTGGCCGGCGGCACATTGGCCCCCGGAACTTCGCGCGCGACCGTGCCCGCCGGATGCCTGAACCAGCCCGGGTCGCGGTAGTCGCCCGTCTTCTGGTCGCGCCGCACCTTCAGCAGCGTGAACATGCCGCCCATCTCGGCCGAGCCGAAGGGGCCGGTGCCGGTCATCATCGGCACGGTGTTGTCGGGAATGGGCATCTCCATCTCGCCCATGTCGGCCATGCCCTTGTCGCCCATCACCATGTAGTCGGGCACGAGCTTGCGGATCTTCTCGGCCACGCCCTTCTGGTCGACGCCGATCATGGTCGGCACCTCGTGGCCCATCGGGCCCATGGTGTGGTGCGCCTTGTGGCAGTGCAACGCCCAGTCGCCTTCCTCGTCGGCGATGAACTCCATCTGCCGCATCTGGCCCACCGCCACGTCGACCGACACCTCGGGCCAGCGCGCGGTGCGCGGCACCGGGCCGCCGTCGGTGCCCGTCACCTCGAACTCGTGGCCGTGGATGTGGATCGGGTGGTTGGTCATCGTGAGGTTGCCCACGCGGATGCGCACCCGGTCGCCGCGGCGCACGTTCAGCGTGTCGATGGCCGGGAACACGCGGCTGTTGAAACTCCAGATGTTGAAGTCGGTCATGGTGTTGACCTTGGGCGTGGCGCTGCCGGGCTCCACGTCGAAGCTGCCGAGCAGGAAGCAGAAGTCGCGCTGCACCGGCTCGATCAGCGGATGGCTGTTTTTCGGGTGCGTGACCCAGAAGCCCATCATTCCCATGGCCATCTGCACCATCTCGTCGGCGTGCGGGTGATACATGAAGGTGCCGGGCCGGCGCGCGGTGAACTCGTAGACGAAGGTCTTGCCCGGCGGGATGTGGGGCTGCGTGATGCCGCCCACGCCGTCCATGCCGTTGGGCAGGCGCTGGCCGTGCCAGTGCACGGTGGTGTGCTCGGGCAGCCGGTTGGTCACGAAGATGCGCACGCGGTCGCCCTCGACCACCTCGATGGTCGGGCCGGGCGACTGGCCGTTGTAGCCCCACATGTTGACCTTGAAGCCCGGCGCCATCTCGCGCACCACGGGCTCGGCGACGAGGTGGAATTCCTTGACGCCGGCGTTCATGCGCCAGGGCAGCGTCCAGCCGTTGAGCGTGACGACGGGGTTGTAGGGCCGGCCGTTGGGCGGCATGAGCGGCGGCGCGGTGGCTGTCGAGCCCTGCGACACCGGCTCCGGCAGCGCGGCCATGGCCACGCGGCTCACCGTGGTGGCGGCAACGGCGGTGGCCGCGCCGGCGAAGAAGTTGCGACGGTTCATGTCAGTGGCCTCCCGCCGCGGGTGTTTCGCCGGCCGCCGCGGTCTGCAGCGCCGTCATGCCTCCGGGCGAGCTGCCCGTGAGCACCAGTTGAAGATCGGTGTCCGCCAGCCAGAAGTCGCGCTGCGCCTCGATGCCGGCATTCACCGCGAGCACGCTGGCGCGGGTTTCGCCCAGCAGTTCCCACACGCTCGCGAGCATGCCGTTGTAGCGCAGCACCATCTCTTCGTTGACCTGCTTGCGCAGCGGCAGCACCTCGTCGCGGTAGCGGCGGGCAATGGCGTATGCCGTGTTCCAGCCTTGCCATGCCTCGCGCGCCTCGCTCGCGGCCAGCACGCCCACGTCGCGCACGCGGGCGGCCGATTGCAGGTACAGCGCCTCGGCGCGGCCGTTGCGTGCCTGGCCCCAGTCGAAGATGGGAATGGGCAGGTCGAGCTCGAAGCCGCGCTTGGTGCTGCGCGAGCGGTCGGCGCCGTTGTCGAACTTGGTGTTGCGCACCACGCCGAGCTCCATCGCATTGATCACGCTGGTGGCGTGCGTGAGGCCAAGCGAGCTGGCCACCGCCGTGTTCTGCGCGGTGGCCGAACGCACGTCGAGCCGGTCGCGCAGCGCCAGCGCCTGCACGTCGCCGAGTTCCGGCGCGGCCTTGGGCAGCGGCGGCAGGCGGTCGGGCAGGGTGTAGGCGGTATCGCCGCCGCTCAGGCCGAGCAGCCGGGTGAGCTGCTCGCGCGAGGCGACGGCGGCCTGCTCGGCGCGGGCGAGCTGCGCCGAGGCGTCGGCCAGCAGCAACTGTTCGCGCGTGCGCTGCAGCGTGCTCCAGTTGCCGGCCTTGGCCATGCGGTGCGCGAGTTCGGCGCCGGCTTCGGCGGCCTCCTTCGCGTCGCGCAGATAGGCCACGCTCTGCTGCGCGGCCACCGCGCGCACCCAGGCGCGGCGGGTGTCGGCGGCCAGCACCAGCACGCTCTGCGCCGCCTGCAGCTTGGCCGACTCATGCCGCTGGCCGGCCCAGCGCGCCTGCCACGGCAGCGTGAGCAGGCCCACCACGTTGAAGCTCAGCATGCGCTCTATTTCGCGCTCGCTGCCTTCGGTCAGGCGGCTGATGGCGAACACCGGATTCGGCAGGCTCGCGGCCTGTACGCGGTCGGCGTCGCTCAACTGCAGCGTGGCGAAGGCATCCTGCACGCGCGGGCTGTTGACCAGCGCGATGCGCACCGCGGCCTCGGCATCCAGCGGCTGCGCGAGCAGCTCGCCAATGCGCTTGCGCGAGGCATCGTCCGGCGCGCGCTGGGCCGTGGCGCCGGCCATCAGCGGGTTGCCGGAGGTCAGCGCCTGCACGTCGGCGCTGCCGCCGTCGGATGAAAGGCTGGCACAGCCGGCCAGCACCAGGGCAGCGGCCAGCGCGGCCGTGGTCCGGATGAATGAAACGGAAGAAGGGGAATCGCGGCCGGCGGGCGGCCGGCCAATGATGAGGGTCACGCTCGATCTCCATGAGCAATACGACGGACGCCGCGAGCCGGAACAGGCTCACCGCGGACGGACTACGGGCAGGGAGATCAGGAAATGGGCGGTTTCAGGCCCGGGGCGGGCTCCGCGCTGGCGAAACGGGCCGCGTGCGCGGCGGGCGGCGCCTGGGGGGCGCTGTGCACGATGGCCACGAGGGGCATGCCGCCGAGCGCCACCGTGTGGCAGACCTGGCAGGCGGTGCAGGTGCCGCAGCCCTGGTGGCCGGCGTTGTTGTCGTCGTGGCTGCTGCCGTCGTCGTGCGGACCGGCGTGGTGCTCGGCCATGGACATCGCCATGTGGTCCATGCCGTCGCCGGCTTCCGCCATCGCCTCGTGGCAGTGGGCTTCCGTGGCCGCCGTGGCCATCGAAACGGCGGACGCCGCCGGCAGCGAATGCCGCACCATCTCCACCGCCATGGCGTCGCCGAGCCAGCCGCGAATGGGCAGCAGGGCGATCATCAGGGCGAGCAGCAGGGTGCGCATGGGGCGGGATGATAAACCGGCGACTTGCCAGGCCGGCGACTTATGCCACCAGCTGGCCGCGGGCCTTGTCGGCCCACACCTTCAGGTTGTCGAGCAGGTCCTTCTGGCTGAAGGAGCAGCTCTCCTCGCTGAAGAGCGCGCTCGACTCGAGCCGGTCGAGCAGGTTCAGCAGCACCTCGCCGTAGCGCGGCGGCAGAGCCGCGAGCAGCTCGGCGCTGGCGCGCGCGTCGTCGGACAGCGCGGTGACGGAGCCGCCGCTGCCGCCTTGCAGCGCCTCGATGCGCCTTGCCAATGCGTCGAGCTGGGTGGAAGCAAGCTCGCGGCTCATCGCGCGGCCTTTCCGGGCGGCGGCAGGGGCAGCCCGCGTTCGCGCATCAGGTCGCGCAGCACGTCGGGGTAGTCGGTGATGATGCCGTCGGCGCCCCAGTCCATCAGCCGCAGCATGTCGGCGCGCTGGTTCACGGTCCAGGGCAGCACCGTCATGCCGAGCTTCTGCGCTTCCTTGATGACCGCGGGCGACAGGTCGGCATAGGCCGGCGACCAGATCACCGGCCCGGGTCCGTTGGCGGCCGCGGCCTTGACCATCTGCGGCACCGACGCGAAGTTCGAAAGCTCCAGGCCGGCGGTCCAGCGGCGGTCCTGCAGCGTGCGGGGCGTCGTGAGGTAAGCGCGCGGCAATTGCGGCGCGAGCTGGCCGACCAGCGCCAGCGTGCGCCAGTCGAAGCTCTGGATGGTCACGCGGCCGGCCATCTTCGCCTTGTCGATCTCGGCCAGCAGCGCGCGCACCATCGGCTCGGGCGCGGCGGTTTCGGCGGGCTTGTTCGGATCGATCTTTGTCTCGATGTTGAAGCGCACCGTGGCGGCATTGGCGCCGCGCGCCTGCACCCGCTCGAACAGCGCGGCCAGCGTCGGAATGCGTTCGCCGTCGCGCGGCTGCTGCAGCGCGAACTGCTTGCCGTAGTTGCTCGACGGGTTCAGCCGGCCCACGTCGTAGGTCTGCAGCTGCGCCAGCGTGAGCGAGCGGATCGCCGCGCCGCTCTTCGGCGCCAGCCAGGCGCCGCTGGCGTCGCGCGTGTGGTCGGGGTTGAGCGAAGTGTCGTGCGAGATCACGACTACGCCGTCGGCGGTGAGGCCGATGTCGAGTTCGAGCGTGGTCACGCCCAGGTCGATGGCGTTGTCGAACGCCGCCAGCGTGTTCTCGGGCGCCAGGCCCCGTCCGCCGCGGTGGGCTTCGAGGTCGAAATGCTGCTTGGCCGTGGGCATGATGGCCGCGCAGCCGGCGGCCAGCAGCACGGTAGCGGCGAGGAGCGTGAATTTCATCTTCTTCATTTGAGCTGCACCTTGATGCCGTTGTCGGACACGGTGATGTCGCCGATCTCGTAGGTCTTGCGGCCGACCGTCAGCTCGTCGGCGGTGAAGCTGCGCAGCACCTGGCCCTGCAGCAGTTCCTGCGCGACCACGGCGCCGACCTTCTGCAGCCGCTCGGCGTCGCGTCCCTCGATCCCCTGCAGCTCGATCCGCTCCGCCTTGGGCTGGTCGAGCCGCAGCGCGCGCGTGGCGGCGTCGTATTTCAGCGCGCTGCTGACCGACACCACGCCCTGTACCGGCGACGCGGCCAGCAAGGGGCTCGCGATGGTCAGCGTGGCCGTGATGGCGGCGCGGTTGTTGCGCGCATCCAGGCCCAGCTGCGGGTCGCGCAGGCCGACCATGAAGATCTCCGCGTACCGCTCGGCCACCGGAAAGCGCCTGGCGATCTGCGCCTGCAGCTCGTCGCGCGTGGCCGTGTATTCGCTGGTGAAGAAGTTGAAGCCGGCCAGCGCCGCGAACGGCGCCTGCAGGGCCGCGGCGCCCAGCAGCGCGCGCAGCATCCGACGGCGGAAGGGGACGGGGGCAAGAGTGCGGATGTGCATACCTCGCCGAGCTTGCCACAGGCAAAAACGTTCCCTGCGGGCGAGTGTTGTTAGTTCGCTCTTTTTGTCTGGCGGGTAAAGTTTTGTAATGAAATTTGGTTAATATGCCGGCCGCGCACCAGGCAGCATCTTCTGCAGCGGCAGGAATGTCACCCATGCGAGCGATCGGGGCTGCGGCAGGAGTCCGCCCCGTCCGACCCCTCTCACGGATGGTTTCCACACATGCTGCTTCAGTCCGACAGCCGGGCGAGTGTCCCCGGGCGTCCGGCGCTCGACCTCGGCGCGCTGCTGCCTTCTTCACGCTTTCCCGCCGCCCGCACGTCCGAGGTCGCGCTGTGGATGGCGGTCTGGGCGATCGCGTGGATCACGCTGCTTTCCGCGCTGACCTGGTCGCCGCCAACCGACTCGGTGGAGCAGCTCACCTGGGTGCGCTCCGTCGAATGGGGCTACTACAAGCATCCGCCGCTGCCGACCATCCTGATCTGGCCGCTGGTGCGGGTCTTCGGTATTCATGAATGGGTCGTGGGCGCGGCCGGGGCGCTGGTCATCTCGGCGGCGCTGCTGATCTCCTGGCGGCTGGTGCGCGAACTGGCCGGCCGGCACTTCGCCGCGCTGGCGCTGCTGGGCTCGCTGTGCATCACCTACTACAGCACCCGCACCAATTTCTACAACCACAACACGGTGCTGCTGCCCTTCGTGGCCGCCGCCGCGTGGTTCTGCTGGCGGGCTTTTGCCGACCGCTCGCAGGGCGCCTGGCTCGCGCTGGGTTTGATGCTCGGGCTGGGCGCGCTGGCCAAGTACCAGGTGGCGCTGGCGGGCGTGTCCGTCATCGCCTTCTGGCTCGTGAAGCGCGGCTGGCGCGACATGCTGCATGTGCGCGGCCTGCTGTCGGCCGGCTTCGTCGCGGCGCTCGTCTTCGCGCCGCACCTGTGGTGGCTGGTGGCGCACGATTTCCTGCCGTTCCAGTACGCCAGCCGTACCTCGCTGGGCGCGGCCTTGCCCTGCGTGCAGCGCGCCGCGCATGCGCTGCACTGGCTGGCCGACCAGTGCAACCGGGCCAGCCCCGCGCTGCTGCTGGCGGCCGGCCTGCTGTGGAAGACCCGCCGCGCGGCCGTGGTGCCGCCCGGCGTGCTGTCGGCGCGCGAGGTGCCGGCGGTTCACCCCGACGCCAGGCTCTTTCTTTTTGCCTGGGGCCTGCTGCCGTTGCTGACCATCGTGCTGATCGGGCTCGCGACCGGGGCCGACCTGCAGTTCCAGTGGGGCACTGCCTTCATGTCGTTCACCTGCGCGGCGCTGATGCTGTTCGTTCCCGCCGAGCGCTGGCAGCGCATCGCATGGCGCCACGCGCTGGCCGGCTTCGTGGTCGTGCAACTGCTGCTGGTGGCCATGGCCTGGGCCACGTCGCCGGTGAGCGGGCTGGGCCTGTCGAAGAGCCGCTCGGCCGATTTCCGCTCGGCGAACCTGGCGGCGCGCATCGGTCCGCAAGCCCGCATTGCGCTGGACGGGCCGATCCGCGTGATCACCGGGCCCGCACGCATCGCGAGTGCGCTGTCACTGCGACTGTCCGAGCGTCCGCTGGTGCTGCTGGAAGGCGATCTGGTCGCAAGTCCCTGGGTGTCGCCCGCGCAGATCGAGCGCTACGGCGTGCTGTGGGTCGGCGACGACCACTTGGCGCCGCCGCCGGGGCTCAATGTCCATTGGGAGACGGAGCAGCTCTGGTGGGCCGTGCAGCAGCCGGCGGAGGGGCGCGTCGACGCGTACTAGCCGCCGAGCGGCAGCTCATAGCGCGCGAAAGCGCCACTCTGCTTGCGGATCTCGCTGTGCAGAGAGAACCCGAAGCCTTCGTACAGCCTGCGAAGCGGCGCCCGGTCGGCCACGCAGTCGAGCCGCAGCCAGGGTCGGCCGAGGCCGCGCGCATGTTCGCGCGCAAAGCCCAGCAGCGCGGCCGGCACGCCTTGCCCGGCCCAGGCCCTGCGCACCGCCAGCTTGTGCACGAACACCGAACTCCCGCTTTCGATCTCGGGCCAGAAGTGCGGGTCTTCGAGGTCGAGCCTGACGACGCCCGCCACTTCGCCGCCATTGCGCGCGATGAAGTAGCCGCCGGCCTCTGTGTCGCGCCGGATGCGTTCGGGCGCGATGTCGGTTGCCGTCCACAGCGGCCGGCCTTCGGCGGCGATCCATTGCGCGGCTTCGCTCAGCACGGCCGCGACGGTGGCGGCCTCCTCGGGGCGGGCTTGTTCGATCTGCATGGGGGCCGAGCTTAGCGGCTCAGGCATGGCGCACCACCTCGAAGCCTTCGCTGTCCGACGGTGGCGCGAAGTGGCTGCTGATCAGGTCGAACTGGGCGTCCGAGGTCTCGAAGGCGTGGGTGCCCGACGCGTTGCGTGCCCGCAGCCGCTGCTTGCAGACCTCGTCGGGTACGTCCAGGAAATGCAGCCGGTGCGCCGCGCCGGCCTTCTCGAAGATGCCGCGCGCCCAGGCCCGGTTGGCGACGGTGTTCGCCGGAAAGTCGAGCACCACCGACACGCCGGCCACGAGCAGCGCGGCCACGTGGTCGGCCATCGCCGCCTTGAGCCGGCCCGATGCGCGCACATAGTCGGGCAGTTCGCGGATCTCGCCCGGATACAGCGCGGCGAGCCAGGTGTCTTCGCTGACGAGCACCGTGGCGGGCTCGGCGGCCAGGCGTTGGGTGAGGGTCGATTTGCCCGCGGCGATCTTGCCGCAGACCATGTGAAGTACGGGATGAAGGGCGGGACGGTTGGGGTTCGATGACATGGTTCGATCTCCTGTCGTGATCTTGAAGAAAACCCCAGGAGACAAAAAACCCGCCTCTTGGGGCGGGTTGCATGGCGTGAAGTCTTTGGAAGAACCGCGCGCTAACCCACCATCTCTTGGATGGTGCGAATAATCGACGCGATGTGCAGGCAGGCCATGGGCAGAGGATAGCCCATGACGGCGCCTTCGGTCAGTCAGTCATGCAGCGACGACAGGAACTGCTTGAGTTCGGGCGTCTGCGGGTTGCCGAACAGCTCGGCCGGCGGTCCCATCTCGTGCACGCGGCCCTGGTGCATGAAGATCACGCGGTCGCTGACCTTGCGCGCGAAGCTCATCTCGTGCGTCACCATCAGGAGCGTCATGCCCTCGTCGGCCAGCGACTCCACCACGCGCAGCACCTCGCCCACCAGTTCGGGGTCGAGCGCCGAGGTGATCTCGTCGCACAGCAGCACGGCGGGCTCCATCGCCAGCGCGCGGGCAATGGCCACGCGCTGCTGCTGGCCGCCCGAGAGCTGGTCGGGCATGGCGTCGAACTTCTCGGCCAGGCCAACGCGCGTGAGCAGCTTGCGCGCCTGCGACGCGGCTTCGAGGCTGCCGCGCTTTTTCACCAGCGTGGGCGCGAGCATCACGTTCTTGCCGACCGTGAGATGCGGGAACAGGTTGAAGCTCTGGAAGATCATGCCCACGCGCTGGCGCAGTTCGCGCATGGCCATGGCGCTTTCGTGCAGCAGCGGCTTGCCGTCGACAGTGAGCGAGCCTTCCTGGAACACCTCGAGCCCGTTGATGCAGCGCAGCAGCGTGCTCTTGCCCGAGCCGCTCTTGCCGATGATGGCGATCACCTCGCCGCGCTTCACGTCCAGGTCGATGCCCTTGAGCACCTCGTTGGTGCCGTAGGACTTGCGCAGCGCGGTGATGCGCACGATGGGCGCACCCATCGAGGTGGCGGGCTGTTGTTGCGATTCGTCAAGCACGGCGGCCATGGGTTTTCCTCTCGAGGGTCTTGGCGTACAGGCTCACGGGGAAGCACAGCACGAAATAAAGCAGGGCCACGCAGCTGAACACCACGAAGGGCTTGAAGGTGGCGTTCGAAATCATGCTGCCGGCCTTGGTGAGTTCGACGAAGCCGATCACCGACGCCAGCGCCGTTCCCTTGATGACCTGCACCAGGAAGCCCACGGTGGGCGCGATGGCGATCTTCACGGCCTGCGGCAGGATCACGTGGCGCATCTGCTCGCCGAAGCTCAGCGCCAGGCTGCCCGACGCTTCCCACTGCCCCTTCGGGATCGAGGCGACGCAGCCGCGCCAGATCTCGGCGAGGAAGGCGCTGGTGTAGAGCGTGAGCGCCACGCTGGCCGCGGTCCAGGCCGACACGTCGATGCCGAAGAGCGCAATGCCGAAGTAGGCCAGGAACAGCTGCATCAGCAGCGGCGTGCCCTGGAAGAGCTGCACGTAAAGGCCCACGGCCCTGTTCGCGAACCTGCCGCCGCGCAGCCGCAGGAACAGCAGCAGCGCCCCCACGATGCCTCCGCCCACGAAGGCGATGAGCGACAGCACGACGGTCCAGCGCAGCGCCATCAGCAGGTTGCGCAGGATGTCCCAGAGAGAAAAATCAGCCATGGTGAAAAGGCCCGTATGTGCGGTCGATCAGCGGCCGAAGAAGAACTTCGGCCCCGCCCAGTCGAGCAGCCGGCGCAGCGCGACCGACAGCGCGAGGTAGATCAGCGTGGCGACGATGAACGCCTCGAAGGCGCGGAAGTTGCGGCTCTGGATCAGGTTGGCGGCGTAGCTCAGTTCCTCGGTCGAGATCTGGCCGCACACGGCCGAGCCCAGCATCACGATGACGATCTGGCTCACCATCGCGGGCCACACCTTCTTCAGCGCCGGCGGCAGCACCACGCGCAGGAACACCTGCGACTTGCTCAGCGCCAGGCTCACCGCGGCCTCGATCTGCCCCTTGGGCGTGGCCTCGATGCCGGCGCGGATGATCTCGGTGGAATACGCGCCCAGGTTCAGCACCATCGCGATCACCGAAGCCACCTCCGGCGAGAGCTTCACGCCCGCCGCGGGCAGCCCGAAGAAGATGAAGAACAGCTGCACGATGAAGGGCGTGTTGCGGATCAGCTCCACGTACGTGCCCACCACGATGCGCAGCCACGCCGGCCCGTTCGCGCGCGCCCAGGCGCAGAAGGTGCCGACGATCATGCCCAGCACGGTGCCCACGGCCGTGAGGCCGATGGTCCATGCCACGCCGCGCAGCAGCAGCGGCCATTCCGACAGAACCGCCCCGAAGTCGAATTCGATGTTCATGGCCGCGTGGTTCGATCAGACGGGCAGGTCGCCGGCGGCCTTGCCGAGCCACTTCTTCGACATGGCGTCGAGGGTGCCGTCCTTCTTGGCGGCGGCGATGATCTCGTTGACCTTGGTCTTCAGAGCGGTCTCGCCCTTGGCGACGCCGACGAAGCAGGGGCTGTCCTTCAGCAGCAGCTTGAATTCGGCGCTCACCTTCGGGTTCTTGGAGAGCATGTCGCCGGCGACCGCCGCGCTGGTCGCGATGGTCTGCGTCTGGCCGGCCACGAAGGCGGCGATGGTCGCGTTGTTGTCCTCGAAGCGGCGGTAGTCGACGTTCGGCGGCGCCACCTTGTTCAGTTCCTGGTCTTCCATCGCGCCGCGCGTCACGGCGACGGTCTTGCCCGCCATGTCGGCGAAGCTGGTCAGCTTCATGCTCTTGGCGGCGTACACGGCCTGGAAGAAGGGCGCGTAGGCGGAAGTGAAGTCGATCACCTTCTCGCGCTCCGGGTTCTTGCCGAGCGTGGAAATCACCAGGTCGGCCTTGCGGGTCTGCAGGTAGGGAATGCGGTTGGCGCTGGTCACGGGCACCAGCTCGACCTTCACGCCCAGCTTGGCGGCGATGAGCTCGGCCATTTCCACGTCCAGGCCTTGCGGCTTCATGTTCTTGTCGACCGAGCCGTAGGGCGGGTAGTCGGTCGGCACGGCGATCTTGATGGTCTTGGCCTTGAGCACGTTGTCGAGCGCGTTCTGGGCCTGCGCCGCGCCGGTGGCGGCCAGCATGGCCACGGACACCATGGCGAGCGCGAACTGGCGTTTGGACAGGAAAGAGAAGGTCATAGCAAGGCTCCTAGGTAAGTCGAAGAATCGGAATCGGGAGGCGTGGCTGCCGTCGCTGAAGTCGCGGCGGGCTTGCGGGGCCTGGCGGCCTTGGCGGCGGCCTGCGTGTTGTGCAGCGGCGCCAGCGCGTCGCGCAGCTGGGCCAGCGGGTCGGTGGGTGCCTGCACGCGCAGGGCCGACTGCACCGTGCCGATGTGCTCGGCCATCAGCGCCTCGGCGGCGGCGTGGTCGCCGCGCTCCAGCGCCGCGACGATGCGTACATGGTCTTCGCACGACTGCACCGCATCGTGCGTGGACTGGTAGAGCATGGCGATCAGCGTGGTGCGCGCGGTGTAGTCGCGCAGCGTGTCGGCCAGCAGCGTGTTGCCCAGGCATTCGGCCAGGCACACGTGGAAGTCGCCGAGCAGGAAGCTGCGGTTGCCGACGTCGCTTTCCTTCAGCGCGGCTTTCTCGCGCTGCAGGTGCGCCTTCAATTGGCGCAGGGCGGTCTTCTCGATCTTTCCGGTGCTGCCGGCGCTACGGATCAGCCCCAGTTCGATGACGCGCCGCGCCTCGAAGGCTTCGCGCGCTTCATCCTGCGAAGGTTCGATGACGAACCAGCCGCGCCGCGCGCTCACGGTGACGATGCCGCGCGCCGCCAGCCGGGTGAGGGCTTCGCGCACGATGGTGCGGCTGCAGTCGAACAGTATTGCCAGCTGCTGCTCGCCCAGGCGCGAACCCGGCGCGAGCTTCTGCGCCATCACCGCTTCGACGATGCGTGCACTGATTTCGGATGCGGAAATGGCCATATGCCTGCATACCAGCAGCTTCTGTGCCAACTGGTATGCAAGCCGTGTGCACCTGAATGGAGCGCGGCCCCGGTGCGGGAGCCTTGAACGGGTGCGTTCAGCGTGGTGCGCGGCCCAGCGCACTGGCCGGCATTGCCACAAGCATGAGCAATGCCGACAGCACCAGCGCCCCGCTCAGTACGTACAGGCTCGTGGTGAAGCCGCCCGTCAGCGTCTTGAGCGCGCCGACCATCATCGGCGCCACCAGCCCCGCGCTGCCGCCGATGGTGCTGATGAGCGCAATGCCCGCGGCCGCCGCGCTCCTGGACATGAAAGTGCCCGGCACCGCCCACAGCACGGTGAAGGCGGCGGAAATGCCCATGGACGCCAGCGCCAGGCACAGCACGGCGGCGAGGGCGTCGTGCATGAACAGCGTGGTCAGCGCCAGCCCGGCCGCGCCGACGACCGCGCTCAGCGCGAAGTGCCAGCGCCGCTCCTTGCGCCGGTCGGACCTTCGCCCGACGACGATGTTGGCCGCAATGCCCGCCACCGCCGGAATCACCGCGTAGAACCCGATCTGCAGCACGCTGAGCCCCATCGACTTCAGGATGGTCGGCTGCCAGAAGGAGAGCGCGTAGATGCCCAGGATGATGAGGAAGGACATGAAGCCGATCAGCCACACGCGCCCGTCGCGCATTGCCGCGCCGAAGGTGTGGCGCTCGGCGGCGCCGTGCGCGGCCTGGTCTTCGGCGAGCAGCCGCGCCACGCGCTGTTTCTCGGCGGCCGAGAGCCAGGGCGCCTGCGCCGGGCTGTTCGACAGCCAGCGGAACGCCGCCAGGCCCAGCAGCACGCTCGGAACCCCTTCGAGCAGGAACAGCCACTGCCAGCCGCGCAGCGAGAGCACGCCGTCGAGGCAGGTCATGGTGAGCCCGGCGATCGGCCCGGCCACGATGGGCGCCGCGCCGAAGGCCATGAAGAACAGCGCCGTGGCCTGCGCGCGCCGGTGCGAGGGAAACCACAGCGTCAGGTAGAACAGCACGCCCGGCGCGAAGCCGGCCTCGAACACGCCGATCAGGAAGCGCAGCACATAGAACTGCGTGGGCGTGGTCGCGAACATCATCGCGGCCGAGGCCAGCCCCCACAGGCCCATGATGCGCAACAGCGTGGCGCGCACGCCGATCTTCGCGAGCATCAGGTTGCTCGGAATCTCGAACACCGCGTAGCCGATGAAGAAGATGCCCGCGCCCAGCCCGAACACCGCGTCGCTGAAGCCCAGTTGCTCCTTCATCTGCAACTGCGCATAGCCCACGTTGGTGCGGTCGAGGTAGTTCAGCACATAGCAGGCGCACAGCAGCGGCATCAGCCGCCAGGTGATCTTGCGAAAGAGCGCGGCGTCGTCGCGCGCGGCGGTTTCCGGGGACGCATGCGCGGGCGTGGCGCCCAGGGTGGCGGTGTTCATCGTCCATGTCTCCTTGTGTTGTTCCTTGTTCCGCCGAGGCCTCAGGCGCGCACCGGCGCGCCGTGGCTCGTCTCGCCCCACAGGTGGCTGGCCGGCGCACCCGGAAACAGCCAGTGCGGCGAGCATTCGCTGGACGGCACCACGTTGCTGAAGCCGTGCTGCGCCGAGGTGCCGGCGAGCGTCTTTTCCAGCACCATCGACAGGTACTGGTCGTTGCTGCCTTCCTGGGTGTTGCCGTTGAGGATCACCTCGGCGCCCGTGGCTTTCGCATAGCGGCGAATGCCGTTGTGCCGCGACTGCAGCGGCGCCCAGCTGTCGGCTGCCACGCCGTTCTCGCTGCTCACGCGCAGGCCGTCGGTGGTGCGGTAGACCAGCGAGTGGTTGCCTTCGGTGTGGCCTGGCGTGTGTACCAGCGCCACGCCGCGTCCCAGCTGGATGCTGCCGTCGAAGGCCGCGATGCGCTCCGCCGGCACGCCGTCGAGCCCGTGCGGGCAGTACCACTCGGCCTGCACCGGCAGCAGGCCTCGCACGTTCGCGAGCTCCTGCCGGTGCACCAGCAGTCTGGCGTTCGGAAAAAGACCAGGTGCCCCTGCATTGCCGAGCCAGCGCCGCACATCCTGCGTGTGCAGGTGGTCGTAGGTGATGAAGTCGACCTGCTCGGGCGCGATGCCGCAGCTCGCGAGCGCCTGCGGCACGGTCTGGTAGATCGGCGCGATGGTCTTGTGCAGGAACCTGGGCGTCTGCTCGCTCAGGCGCTTGAAGTAGGGCGTCTCGTTGCCGGCCTCGAAGTCGGCCGGGGTGAACAGCAGCGTGCGCAGCCGCCCCTCGAAGTCGTCGTACTGCAGCAGCGTGGTGCGCGCCAGCAGGTGCACCATGTGCGGCTTGAGCAACTGCTGCGAATACACGCCGGTGAAGGCGAACCACGCGGGGTACGGAATGCGCAGCAGGTTGAAGCTGCGCGCGAAGCGCACCGGCGGCGCGTCGAGCATCCGCTCGCGCAGCGCCTCGGCGCCGTGGCGGATGGCGCGCAGGCGGTCCTGCGGCATGGCGGCGTCGCGTGCGCCTTGCAGTTCCGCGAGTTGCGCGAAGCTGGTCGGCTCGGGGTCTCGGGTCATGTCGTCTCCTGGAAGAAAAATGGGCGGCGCTCAGTACACCGAGCGCCCGCCCGAGATGTCGAACACCGCGCCGGTGCTGAAGGAGCAGTCGTCCGAAGCGAGCCAGGCGGCCATGGCCGCGACCTCGTCGACTTCGACGAAGCGCCCCATTGGCACGCGCGAAAGCAGGGCGGTGCGCAACTGCTCGCGGTGCTCGGCGGGCACGGCCGCGAACACCTCGGTGTCGGCCGCCGAGGGCGTGATGCAGTTCACCAGCACGCCCGCGGGCGCCAGCTCCTTGCCGAGCGACTTGGTCAGCGCGATGAGCCCGGCCTTCGATACCGAATAGGCGGCGTTCAGGCCGTTGCCCTCCTTGCCCGCGACCGAGGCGATGTTCACGATGCGGCCGCGCCGGCGCTCCAGCATCTGCGGCGCCACGGCGCGGCAGCACAGCCACGCGCCCGTGAGGTTGATGTCGAGCACCTCGCGCCACTGCGCCGGCGTATGCGCCCATGCCGGCACCGTCGGGCCGAGCACGCCCGCGTTGTTGACGAGGATGTCGATGCCGCCGAAGCGCTCTTGCGACTGCGCCGCGGCCCGCTCGATCTGCGCCTCGTCGCGCACGTCGACGAGCGCCGTGGCCGCGGTGCCCAGCGGTGCCAGCGCCTGCAGCGCCTCCGCCAGCAGGGCGGCATCGCGGTCCCACAGCGCCACGCTGGCGCCGGCCGAGAGGCAGCGCCGGGCGATCGCCAGCCCGATGCCGCGCGCGCCGCCCGTCACCACGGCGTGGCGGCCCGCGAGCGCGTCGCCGCGCAGGGCGTTCATGCGGCCGCCGTCTCGGTCGCGGGAGCCGGCGCCGGCTGGCCCAGCAGCCCGGCCATCAGCCCCGCGACGGCCTGGGCCGGCACGCCCGCCAGAAGCTGCCGCAGCATGGTCAGCGTGTCGAAGTACACCCGCTCGCACACCAGCCGGTCGCCCTCGAAGATGAAGAAGGCATTCATGCGGCAGCGAAAGCTGTTGCCCGTGGGCGGGATGCCCTTGAGCGGGCCGAGGTGCGTGCCCAGCAGCCAGAACTCGACGATCACCGAGTCGTCGGCATGCCGCAGCTGGATGATCTCGTGCCGCTGGTCCGGAAAGGCACGGCGCGTGTCGATGTAGTACTGGCGCACGTCGGCAATGCCGTCATGCACCTCGCCGCTGGGGATCAACTCGTAGTGGGGGTGCGGAAAGGTGCCGAGCACGGCGTCGAAGTCCTGCCGGGTCTCGTCGGCGAAATGGTCGAGCACGAGGCGCTCGCGGCGGGCTTGCAGGTCGGTGGTTGCGTTCATCGGGGTGTGCTCCATGTGACAGGGAATGACAGGGGCCCCGGGTTGCCGCGAATGCGCCGTGCGGGGCTCGCTGCGTACTATCGGCAGCCCCTCGAAACAAGACTGTCCGGTGTTGGCAATCGCCGCTCCGGACAAACCCGCGATGCCACGCACGCCCATTCCCGCCGATATCCCGGCCGACGTCTCCGCCGGCTCCTCGTCTCCCGGTGCGCAGCCCTCGCCGGTGCACAACAGCGACATGCGGCTGGCCGGCGAGGTGCAGCAGCGCCTGCTCGACGTGGCCCACCGGCGCACGCTGGCGCGCGGGGAATCGCTTTTTCACAAGGGCTCGCAGCCTGATGCGCTGTTCGGCGTGGTCAGCGGCTCGCTGCGCGTGAGCGTGGTCGCGCCGGGCGGGCGCGAGGCGGTGATCGCGATGCTCGAGCCGGGCCACTGGTTCGGCGAGGTTTCGCTGCTGGTGGGACGCGAGCGCGTCTACGACACCTGCGCGGTCGACACCACCGAGATGGCCGTGGTGGCGGCGGCGGACTTCCACCGGCTCGTCGCGGCGCATCCCGACGTGCACATGGCCTTCACGCGGCTGGTGTGCCTGCGGCTGCGTCAGGCGCTGGCCTGGATCGACGACGTGATCCTGATGCCGCTGCCCGTGCGGCTCGCGCACCGCCTGCTGACGCTCGATGCGCGCGCGCCGGGGCCGGGCGAAGGCGGTGGCACGCTGCTTGGCGTGTCGCAGGAAGACCTGTCGTTCATGCTCGGCGTGTCGCGCCAGAGCGTGAACCGGCAACTCAAGCTGTGGGAGGAAGACGGCACGCTGCGCGTGCGCTACCGCAGCATCGAACTGCTCGACCGCGCGCAGCTCGAGCGGCGCGCGGCCACGCCGAGCTGAGCCAGGAGAGGGAAGCTCAGTCCATCCGCGCGCCGGATGCCTTCACCGCCTTCTCCCAGCGCGGTGTTTCCGTTGCAAGGAAGCGCGCGAAGTCCTCGCTGCCCAGGTAGGCCGGGTCGGCGCCCTGGCTCACCATGCGGTCGCGCACTTCGGGGTTGTTCAGCACCTGCCTGAAGGCGTCGCCGAGCTTGGCGACCACGTCTTTCGGCGTGTCCTTCGGCGCGAGGAAGCCGTAGAAGCCCACCACCTCGAAGCCCTTGACGCCCGACTCGATGACCGTCGGCACGTCGGGCAGAGCGGGGTTGCGTTCGCGGCTGGTCACGGCCAGCGCGCGCACCTTGCCCTGCTTGTGATAGTTGGCCGCCTGCGGGATCGATTCGGCCATGAACTGCACCTGCCCGCCCATCAGGTCGGTGAAGGCCGGCGCGCTACCGCGGTAGGGGATGTGCACCATGAAGATGCCGGTCGCGGTCTTGAACATCTCGGGCACCAGGTGGCTGATGCCGCCGTTGCCGGCCGAGCCGTAGTTGACCTGGCCGGGCCGCGCCTTGGCATAGTCGATGAACTGCCTGAGGTTCTGCACCGGCAGCTTGGGCGTGACCAGCAGGGCCAGCGGCTGCATGGCGGTGCGGGCGATGGGCACGAAGTCGCGCTGCGTGTTGTAGGGCAGCTTGCTGTAGAGCGCGCCGTTGATCACCGCCACGCCGGTGTTGGCCAGCATGAGCGTGTAGCCGTCGGCCGGGCTCTTGGCCACGGCATCGGCGCCCACCGAGCCGCCCGCGCCCGGCTTGTAGTCGATGATGATCGGCTGGCCCAGCACGGCCTGCAGCTTGTCGGTCAGCAGGCGCGCGTGCTGGTCGAGCGGGCCGCCGGCCGGAAAGCCGATGACGAGCTTGATCGGCTTGTCGGGGTAGGCGGCCAGCGCGGCCGTGCCGAGGCTGAAAGAAAGGGCCGCCAGCGCGGCCCGGATGGGCTTGTTCATGATCCGTCTCCTTGTTGTGGAGACGATCATAAGCAGCCTCCTCAGCCGGCCAGCGTGGCCTTGAGCGTGATCTCGGGCACGCTCGCCAGCGCCTTCGACAGCGGGCAGCCGGCCTTGGCGGCGGCCGCGATCTGCTGGAACTTCGCCTCGTCGAGCTTCGGCACGGCGGCGTCCAGCTCGAGCGCGATGCGGTCGATCTTGAAGCCTTCGCCGTCCTTGGCCAGCCGCACAGCGGCTTTGGTGTCGATCTTGGTGGCGGTGAAGCCTTCCTTCTCGAGCGCGAAGGCGAAGGCCATCGTCAGGCAGGCCGCGTGGGCCGCGCCGACGATTTCCTCGGGGTTGGTGCCGCGCTTGTCGTCTTCGAAACGGCTCGCGAAGCCGTAGGGGTAGTCCTTGAGGGCGCCGGTCTCGGTGCTGATCTGGCCCTTGCCGGTCTTGCCGGCGCCTTCCCAGTGAACGCTTGCGTGCTTGTCTGCTGCCATGTCGGTTCCTTCGTGCGGTAGGTGGGTGGGTTGGGGGAACGGCAGGTATCGCCGATGGACCGCCGGTTGTCTGTAGTCGCAGGGCGCATGCGCGCCGGCGGTGTCAGAAAAAATGGCGTCACCTAGGCGACGGCCCGCGGGCTTCCCCGATGGGAGCGGCGCCGTCGGCGGCTTAGGCTGCGTGCAGCCGCTTTTTTTCTCCCTCCCGCTTCCCGCCTGTTCTCACCATGCAACAACGCCCGCATTACAAGTTCTGGCCCAAACGCCTTCCGCATTCGATCACCGTCCCGGCCACCTCGCTCTGGCACAACCTGGCCACCTCGGCCGCCCGCTATCCGGACAAGCCGGCGCTGGTGTTCTTCGGGCGGGTGCTGAGCTACCGCGACTTTGCCGAGCAGGCCGAGCGCCTGGCCGGCGCGCTGCATGCGCTGGGCGTGAAGCGCGGCGACCGCGTGATCCTGGACATGCAGAACTGCCCGCAGCTGGTGATCGCGCATTTCGCGATCCTGCGCGCCAACGCGGTGGTGGTGCCGGTCAACCCGATGAACCGGGCCGAGGAGCTCAAGCACTACATCACCGACCCCGACGCCAAGGTGGCGATCATCACCGGCGACCTCGCGGCCGAGCTCGCCAAGGCCAGCGATGCGCTGCCGCCCGAGCAGCGGCTGTCGCACATGATCGTGACCCAGTTCACCGACGCCTTCGACGCCGACGTGTCGGGCGACGACGCCCCGGCGCCGGCCTGGAAGGAGTGGCTCACCACCCGCCATCCGCTGCCCGCGCTGGCCGGCGGCCAGGTCATGGCCTGGACCGACGCGCTGGCCGCCAACCATCCAGCGCCCGCGCACGTGGTGGGCGCCAACGACATGGCGCTGCTGCCCTACACCAGCGGCACCACCGGCCTGCCCAAGGGCTGCGTGCACCACCATTCGAGCCTGATGCACAACGCCATGGCCGGCCAGCTCTGGGGCGGCTCGACTTCCGAGGCTGTGGTGCTGGCGGTGGTGCCCATGTTCCACATCACCGGCGTGGTCAGCATGATGCACACCGCCGTGCTGGCGGCGGCCACGCTGATCATCATGCCGCGCTGGGACCGCGACGTGGCCGGCCGGCTCATCTCGCGCTGGAAGGTCACGGCCTGGACCAACATCCCGACCATGGTCATCGACCTCATGGCCAGCCCCAACTTCGCGAGCTACGACCTGTCGAGCATGAACTACATCGGCGGCGGCGGCGCGGCCATGCCGCAGGCGGTGGCGCAGAGACTGCTGGAGCAGTACGGCCTGAAGTACCAGGAAGGCTACGGCCTGACCGAGACCGCCGCGCCCTCGCACACCAACCCGTCGGACCACCCCAAGCAGCAATGCCTGGGCATTCCGTTCATGAGCACCGACGCGCGCGTGGTCGACCCCGACACCCTGGCCGAAATGCCCATCGGAGAATCGGGCGAGATCATCATCCACGGCCCCGAGGTGTTCCAGGGCTACTGGAAGCGGCCGGACGCCACTGCCGCCGCCTTCGTCGAGTTCGAGGGCAAGCGCTTCTTCCGCTCGGGCGACATGGGCCGCATGGACGAGGAGGGCTACTTCTTCATCACCGACCGCCTGAAGCGCATGATCAACGCCAGCGGCTTCAAGGTGTGGCCGGCCGAGGTCGAACTGCTGATGTTCCGCCACCCCGCGATCCAGGAGGCCTGCGTCATCTCGACCAAGGACGACTACCGCGGCGAATCCGTCAAGGCCGTGGTGGTGCTGCGCGCCACGCACAAGGACACCACCGAGCAGGAAATCATCGACTGGTGCCGCGAGAACATGGCGGTCTACAAGATCCCGCGCAAGGTGCAGTTCGTCGATGCGCTGCCCAAGAGCGGCAGCGGGAAGGTGATGTGGCGGCTGCTGCAGGAAGACGAGAGCCGCGCCAAGTGAGCGCGGCGCGCCCCGGCCTTACTTGCCCAGGCCCAGCGACTTCAGCAGCGCACCAGCCTCCGTGCGCCCGTTCGAGGTGATCGACGGCGAGGCCATCGCCTTGCCCAGGTAGTCCACCACCTTGTGCCGGTTCTGGTTCGGTCCTTCCCACAGGAAGAGCCGTCCCAGTTCCAGCGCCGCGTCGCCGTCGCCTTGCGCGTAGGCCTTCTCGAACCAGAAGCGCGCCCAGCGGAAGTTGCCTTCGTCGCGATAGCAGATGGCGAGGTTGGCGCAGCCCGCCACGTCGCCCGCCTTGGCGGCCTTGCGATACCAGTCGCGCGCCGCCGCGGGGTTTTTCTTCACGCCGATGCCGTGGTCGAGGAAGTAGCCGACGCTGTTGAGCGCATGGGTCTCGCCCGCGGCCGCCGCCTTGAGGAACAGCGAGAGGGCCTTCTTGTGCGCGCCGGCATCCCATGCGTCGTTGGCTGCGAGGAACCAGTCGTCCTGGGTGGGTTCTTGCATGGTGCGTGCTCTCCTTCGAAGCGTGGTTCAAAAGAAAAAGTCTGTGTACCGACCGGTTCCGGCGAATGGATCACGTAGCCTCGATCGGTTCTGCCATTCTGCCTATCTCCCGGTTTTTCATGCATTCGCGCGCGTTGCTGCTTTCCTGCCTCCTTGCCTTTTCTCCCCTCCTGACCCAAGCCGCTCCGCGCTCCTGCCTCGTCGTGGGCATCAGCGACGGCGACACGCTCACCGCGCGCTGCGGCCGCATCGGCGCCTATGAACGCGTGAAGGTGCGCATCGCGGCCATCGACGCGCCGGAGAAGGCGCAGCCCTACGGCCAGCGCAGCCGCCAGGCGCTCAGCAACCTGTGCTTCAGCGAAACGGCGCTCATCACCGAGGTCGACACCGACCGCTACGGCCGCACCGTGGCCGACGTCAGCTGCAACGGCGAGGACGTCGGCAGCCGCATGGTGTCCGAAGGCTGGGCCTGGGTCTACGACTACAACAAGATCGCCACCAAGCGCGGCGGCGGGCTCTTCAAGCTCGAGGCCAAAGCGCGCGGCAAGCGCCTGGGCCTGTGGGCCGACCCGAGGCCGACGCCCCCTTGGGAGTGGCGCCGCCGCGAGCGCGACTCGCGGCACCACGGCTTCTTCTTCTGAGCCTGGGCGCGCGCAGTCAGGCGCCGACCCAGAAGTCGATCTCGCGCAGCGCGGCACCGCCGGGCTTGAGGTAGCCCTTCTGCCAGCTGTCGCCGTCCTCCAGCCCTTTCCATTGCTTGGAGGGCTTCTGCACCGCGCGACGGAAGCGCCAGCGGTACTGGTTGTAGATCGACATGATGTTCGTCGCATAGGCCGAGGCCAGCCCCGGCGCGTCGCGCACGATCAGCAGGTTCTCGTCGTTGATGCCGCTGGCCTTGGGCCCCAGGTTGTGCGAGCCGGTCAGCAGCACCGGGTGCTCCGAGAACGGGTCCACCAGCACCACCTTGCTGTGCACCATGGCGAAGGTATTGGGCAGCTTCTTGAGCTCGCGGCGGAACCACTTGGTCTGCGCGTCGATGGCGGCGGGCAGCACCACGTCGAAGTCGGCCTTCTCGGAGTTGGCCTGGTCGAACAGCTCGACGGGGTGGGCGGTGGTGCTCGGGTCCTGGTTGATCACACCCTTGATGTAGAGCCGGTGTTCGCCGTCGCCGGCGCGCGCGGTGTCGATGATCTCGTTGAGCAGCGTGTCGGCCGGGCCGGGGTTGAACATGAGGAACAGCACCGCCTGCCGCGCGCCCTGCACGATGGCGCGGGCCTCTTCCAGGTCGACCTGGCCCACCGTGGGCGTGAACCACAGGCGCGTGGGCGCGGAGCCGACCTTGGTGGCGCGCGGGCGGCTGTTTTCTTCCTTCAGCTCAGGCGGCGTCTGGTCGCCGGCTTCCTTGAGCAGGTCCCACTGCTTGCGGTATTCGCGCGCCAGTTCGAAGTCGTCGAGCAGCAGCGAGTTGTTGGCTTGCGTGCACAGGCCGGTCTGGGTCCAGTTCTGGCTGCCGGTCCACACCCAGCGCGGCTTCTGTTCTTCGTCGCAGATGACGAGGAATTTGTTGTGGCCCAGCGCGCGCGGCGACACCATGCGGTCGTGCAGGTCGATCTTCGCGGCGAGCCGTTCGCGGGCGGCGGCGTTCTGGTCTTCGCCTTTCTTCTTCACGCTGCCGTTGGCCAGCACTACGTGCGCGCGCTTGCGGAATTTCTCGAGCGCGGTCTCGAGCGCTTCGTCGTCGAGTTCGTAGAGGGCGGCGTACACGTCGCGCTTCTCGCTCGCCGCCTGCGCCAGCAGCTCGAACAGGCGCTCGCCCAGCGCGCCCATGAGGTACGCGCGGAACGGATCGCCGGGCGTCTCGATGACCTTGCGCAGCTTCTTCGTCTTCAGGTCTTCCGCGGTGATGCCGAGCCGGCGCGACACCCATTGCGAGGCCACGATGCCGCGGTTGAAGTACGCCTCGATCTTCGGGGATACCTCGTGATTGAGCACGATCTCGTCGGTCCAGCCGCTGGCGTCGGTGCTGTCGGCGCGCAGGTTCTTGCGGTCGGGGCCGACCATCGGCACCACGCGGTACTGCAGGCGGTCGCCGGGGTTGGCCATGTAGTCGGTCCACTGGTACTTCTGGATCGGCCAGTTGGTGGATGCGCGGCGGTCGCCGTCTTTCTGCTTCTCTTCGGCGAAGCCGACCCAGGTGCTGACCACTTCCTCGACGCCGTTGCGGCGCCGCATGAGCGCGAAGCCCCGGCAGTCCTTGATGAAGCCTTCGGGTTTCCAGGCGATGAACGCGTCGTCGCCGTTGTGATGGACCTTCGCTTGCATGGCGTGCTCCTTGTGAAGCCCGCATTGAGTGCAAGCGCCATGACATGGCAATGACAGCGCCCGGCATGCTGCCGGGGCGCCTCAGCAGGCGCCGGAACTCCAGCAGCGCAGCGGGGGAAAGAGCAGGCCCGCGACGAAGCTGATGACGCAGAACACCAGCAGGATCAGCGCCGCCATGCGCAGCCCCTCGGCGCTCCAGCGCGGCGCGAAGTTGTCGACGATGAAGCCCGAGAGAAAGGTGCCCTCGAGGTATTCGGCGCCGCCCCAGCGCAGCACCCACAGCCACAGCAGCGCCTGGGCCGCATGCAGCACGATCCACAGCGTGAGAGACATCGCGGCGCAGCTTCCCGGCTCAGGACTCGCCCTTGCCCTGCACGTCGGCCACCACGCGCGCATTGCGCTGGAAGCTCCAGTAGGCGCCGGCCCAGTCCATCATCACGACGATGCGGTTGCGAAAGCCGATCAGGAAGTACGCGTGCGCGAACAGCCAGAACAGCCACGCCAGCCGGCCGCTGAAGCGCAGCGGGCCGAAGGGCGTGCCCAGGTCGACCACGGCCGAGTTGCGGCCGATGGTGGCGAGGTTGCCGTAGTCGGCATAGCGGAACGGCGTCGTCGGCCGGCCGGCGATGCGGCACAGGATGTTGGCCGCCGCCGCGCGCCCCATCTGCTTGGCGCCGGGCGACACGCCGGGCACAGGCTTCGGCGGCTTGCCGGGCGCGTGGCTCATGGCGGCGGCAAGGTCGCCCACCACGCTGATCGATGGGTAACCCGCCAGGCTCAGGTCGGGCTCGACCTTGATGCGGCCCGCGCGGTCGCATTCGACGCCGGTGGCGGCGCCCAGCATGCGCCCCAGCGGCGAGGCGGCCACGCCCGCGGCCCACACCACGCAGCTGCTATCGATTCGGTAGCTGGCAGCGGGCGCTCCATCCGCGCCGCCGCCGGTCTGCACCTCGAGGCCGGTGGGGTCGATGGCGGTCACGCGGGCGTTCAACCGCACCTCGACGCCCAGTTTTTCGAGCTGCTCCAGCGCCTTCTGGCTCAGCGACTCGGGCATGGCCTGCAGCACGCGCGGGCCGCCTTCCACCAGCAGCACCTGGGCGCTTGCCGGGTCGATGTGGCGGAACTCGCCCGACAGCGTGTGCTTGGCGATCTCGGCCAGCGTGCCGGCCATTTCGACGCCGGTCGGGCCGGCGCCGATCACCACGAAAGTGAGCAGGGCGCGGCGGCGCTCGGGGTCGGTGGTGATCTCGGCCGTCTCGAACGACAGCAGCACGCGGCGGCGGATCTCGAAGGCATCGGCCAGCGTCTTCAGGCCGGGCGCGATGGGCGCCCACTGGTCGTTGCCGAAGTAGCTGTGCGTTGCGCCGGCCGCGACGATCAGGTGGTCATAAGGCACGCTGTCGCCGTTGGCCAGTTGCACCATGCGCGCGGCGGGGTCGATGCCCGTGACCTCGCCCAGCAGCGTGGTGATGCGCGGCTGCTTTCGGAAGAGCGCGCGCACCGGCGCCGCGATCGATGGAGCGGCGAGCCCGGCGGTCGCCACCTGGTAGAGCAGGGGCTGGAACAGGTGATGGTTGGTCTTGTCGATCACCGTCACGTCGACATCCGCGTGCTGGAGCTTGCGCGCCGCTTCGAGTCCGCCGAATCCGCAGCCGACGATGACGATTCGCGGCCTGCCCGATGTGCCCGATGGGTTGGTCGTTTGCATGCGACGGATGATACGCAGCCCGCCATGCACGTCCGCGCGTCTTGTGCCACAGTGGCTGCCCGCCGATTTTTCGGCTGCGAGCCTGCGGCGTTTTGTCCTACGCGCTTTCTTCATCCGAATGGGCTACAAAGTGCGGCTGACCCGACTGGAGACCCCATGACGCTTTCCCGGCCGATCACACAGGCGGCAAGCGCACTGCGCGACAGATTCCGCGACGTGCGCGCCACCAGCCTGGCGCTTGCCGCCCCGCTTTCCGCCGAGGACCAGTGCATCCAGTCGATGCCCGACGCGAGCCCGACCAAGTGGCACCTGGCGCACACCACCTGGTTCTTCGAGACGGTGCTGCTGCAGCCGCACGCCACGGGTTACCTACCCTTCGACAAGCGCTTTCATTACCTTTTCAACTCGTACTACGAGGCGCTCGGCCCGCGCCATCCGCGCCCGCAGCGCGGCCTGCTCACGCGGCCCTCGGTGGACGAGGTGCATGCGTATCGCAAGCATGTCGACGAGGCGGTGGTCGCGCTGCTCGAGGAAGGCAGCGGCGAGTGGGCCGCCATCGAGCCTATCGTCACCCTGGGGCTGAATCACGAACAGCAGCACCAGGAACTGCTGCTCACCGACATCCTGCATGCGCTGTCGTGCAACCCGATGCTGCCCGCCTACAAGCCCGCGAGCGGGCCGGCGCTGCGGCTGGCCGCCGTGCCGCCCGCGATGCGCTGGATCGAACGTCATGGCGGCGTGGTCGAGGTGGGTTTTGGAGGGCGTGAGTTTTCGTTCGACAACGAGACACCCCGCCACAAGGCGCTGGTGCAGCCGCATGCCATTGCCGACCGGCTGGTGAGCTGCGGCGACTTCGCGCAGTTCATCGCCGACGGCGGCTACCAGCGGCCCGAGCTGTGGCTGTCCGACGGATGGGCGGCGGTGCAGGCGAACGGCTGGCGTCATCCGGCCTACTGGCTCGCGCCCGACGATCCGAGGCTCGGCTTCGGCCTGCAGCCTTCGCAAGGGCCCTCCGCCGGCTGGCACGTGTTCGGCCTGCATGGCGTGCGGCCGATGGAGGCCGATGCGCCGGTGTCGCAGCTCAGCTTCTATGAGGCCGCCGCGTATGCCGAATGGGCCGGCGCGCGCTTGCCGACCGAATTCGAATGGGAGTCTGCATGCGACGCGCCCGGCATCACGCAGATGACCGGCCATGTCTGGCAGTGGACGCGCTCGTCCTACGACCCGTACCCGGGCTTCAGGCCCATGCCCGGCATCGCGGCGGAATACAACGGCAAGTTCATGGTGGGACAACTGGTGTTGCGCGGCGGCAGCGTGGCCACCCCGGCGGGGCACACGCGGCCCAGCTATCGCAACTTCTTTCCGCCGGCGGCACGCTGGCAGTTCTCGGGGCTGCGGCTCGCGAAAGACATCTGATCATGCGAAATCCGACTTCCTCTTCTTCGCTGTCGTTCGTGCCTGCGAAGGCGCGTGCTGCTGGTGCTGTTTCCGAAGCGGCCCAGCCGTTGTCGGAGTTCGGGCGCGAGATGCAGGCCGGGCTTGCCCGTTCGCCCCGCAGCATTTCGCCGAAGTTTTTCTACGACGCCGCAGGGTCGCAGCTGTTCGACCGGATCTGCGAGCTGCCCGAGTACTACCCCACGCGCACCGAACTGCGCATTCTTGGCGAATGCGCGGGCGAGATCGCGCAGCAGGTCGGGCCGAACGCGGAGATCGTGGAGTTCGGGGCCGGGTCGCTGACCAAGGTGCGGCTGCTGCTCGATGCGCTGGAGACACCCAGGCGCTACCTGCCCATCGACATCTCGGGCGAGCACCTCGAGGCGGCTGCGGCGCGGTTGAAGGCGGACTATCCGGCGCTCGTGGTGCAACCCATTGCGGCCGACTACACGATGCCGATGGTGCTGCCTGCGCCTATGGCCGGGGCAGGGCGCCGAGTCGGGTTTTTTCCGGGGTCGACGATCGGAAATTTCGAGCCTGACGAGGCGTTGGCTTTTCTGCAGTTGGCGGCGCGCATGTTGCGTGGCGGCGGGCTCTTGATCGGCGTCGACCTGGTGAAGGACCCGGGGCGGCTGCATGCGGCTTACAACGATGCGCAGGGGGTGACGGGGGAGTTCAACCTCAACCTGCTGCGGCGCGCCAACTCGGAGCTGAATGCGGACTTCGATCTGGATGGGTTCTCGCATGCGGCGTTCTACAACGCGCCTCGGCAGCGGATCGAGATGCACCTCGTGAGTCGTCGGGCTCAGAGCGTTTGTTTGAATGGGGAACGGTTCGGGTTCGAGGAGGGCGAGACTATTCATACGGAGTACTCGCATAAGTTCACTGTTGAAGGGTTGCGGGCTTTGGCTGCTCGGGCCGGGTTCAAGCCTGGTGCGGTTTGGACTGATCCTGAGAGGCTGTTCAGCGTGCATTGGCTGGCTGCTTAGTTTGGGTTTCGGGGCCGGGTCTCGCCCCGGCGGGCGACTCACTTTCTTTTGCTTCGCCAAAAGAAAGTAAGCAAAGAAAAGGCGACCCCACTGTCTGCGACCCTCCGCTTCGCTACGGGCAACCTGCGGTGCTCGCGTTTCGCGGGGTCTCGCCCAAACTCGCTTCGCTCAGACAAGGGCGAGCCCTGATCCGCGAAACGCTGCGCTCCTCGGCGCAGCCAGAGGGGAGGGGAAACTGGCCGGGCCTTTGCTTCGCTCGGCCTCATGCGGCACAGCCGCGACGCGGCTGTGCCGTCGCGCCGAGCGCAGCGATGGCGCGTTTGGTTTTCAAATCCCTTCTGGCTGCGCCGAGGAGCGCAGACGTAGGCGGGATCAGGGCCGCAGCTGTTTGAGCGAAGCGAGTTCTGCGGACCCCCGTCTACGTCGAGCACCGCAGGTTGCCCGTAGCGAAGCGGAGGGACGCAGACAGCAGGGTCGCCTTTCTTTTGCCTACGTTTCTTTGGCGAAGCAAAGAAAAGTAGGTCGGCCGCCGGGCCGAGACCCGGCCCCGGGAAAACAAACTCCCAAATCAGGGTAGATAAAGCAAACGAAGAAAGCTCGAACCGCAGCAACGGCACAATACCCAAGCCCCGTGCGGCAGCGCAACGGCCAGCGCCCGCAACCCTCCCCCTGGAGACCAAGACCATGAAAGCAACCTGGAACGGCGTCACCATCGCCGAAAGCGACGACACCGTGCTCGTCGAAGGCAACCACTATTTCCCGATGAGTTCGCTCAACCGCGATCACGTCACCTTCAGCAACCACAAGACCACCTGCCCCTGGAAGGGCACCGCGAGCTATTACTCGCTGCTGGTCAATGGCGAGCTCAACACCGACGCCGCCTGGTACTACGCCGACCCGAAGCCGGAAGCAGAGGAGATTCGCGACCGCGTCGCGTTCTGGAAGGACGTGAAGGTCAGCGCGCAGTGACCACGGCCGCTTTCACTCCCCCGTTCATCGCCCCCGCCGACCTGCCCGCCGCCCTGCGCGGCCAGGGCTATGCGGTGCTGAGCCCCCAGGGCGTCAGCGAATGGCTCGGCGCACCGCTGTCGCAGCTCGAGGCGCTGCACGCGGACTGGAACGAACTCCCGCCGGACGAGTACCTGAAAGACGGCGGCCGCTATCGCACGCGGCGCCATGCCTGCTTCACCGTCGAGGCCGACGACCACGCCACGCTGGCGCAGGTGCCGCATCGCGCGCACTGGCAGCCGGTCGAATACAACGCGCTGCACGGCGGCATGCAGCGCTGGTTCGCGCCGATGCTCGACGCCACGGTGGCGCAGCCCGTGTGGCAGCGCCTGCTGCAACAGTTGGGCAAGACCAGCGGCGAGATGCGCGGCGCGCCGCAGCGCTGGTACGTGGAAGCGCATCAGTTCCGCATCGACACCGCAGGCGGCATCGGCCGCCCGACGCCCGAGGGCGCGCACCGCGACGGTGTCGACCTGGTGGCCGTGGCACTCATCGGCCGGCAAGGCATCAAGGGCGGCGAAACGCGCGTGTTCGAGGCCAATGGCCGGCGCGGCGAACGCTTCACCATGACCGAGCCGTGGAGCCTGCTGCTGCTCGACGACGCACGCGTGATCCACGAGTCCACGCCGATCCAGCCGCTCGAAGAGGGCGGGGAAGGCTGGCGCGACACGCTCGTGATCACCTGCCGGGCCAAGGGTTTTCAGGGGGACTGAACCCGCGCGGCGGGGCATGCGGGAGCGTGCCGCGCCGCCGCTGGCTTGAGTCCTACAGTCCGCCAACCCAACAGCGGTTAAATTCGAGCCCCGGCTCTTTGTGAGCCGTGTCTGTCTGCTGCGAACGAAAGCGAGGTCCCGCCATGTTCAATCACATCCTGGTTCCAATCGACGGCTCCGAAACTTCCATGCTCGCTGTCAGCAAGGCCAGCGGCCTCGCGCTGGCCTTCGGAAGCCGCATCACGCTGATTCACGTGATCGACAACTATCCCTTCATCGGCGTCGGCGCGGACTACGCGCTCGGCCAGAACGAATACCTCGCCGCTGCAACGGCAAGCGCCAACGCAGCGCTCGCGCGCGGTGTGGCGGCGCTGGCGGCCGAAGGCCTGCACAGCGACCAGCGCGTGATCGACGGCCACGTGGTGCATGAAGGCATCGTCGACACGGCCATCGCCATCGCGGCCGACCTCATCGTGATGGGCTCGCACGGCCGCAGCGGCATCGAGAAACTGCTGCTCGGCAGCGTCACTCAGCGCGTGCTGCAGGACGCGAACATGCCGGTGCTGGTGGTCAAGGGCGGCTGAGGCTCTTCTTCAGCCACGCAAGGCAACGAAATCGGGCGTACGCCTGAAGCGGAGTTCCTCCATCGTCACCGGATGCACGAAGCCCAGCTCGCTCGCATGCAGCAGCAGGCGCGGCGCGCGTGCCTGCAAGGCGGCATCGCCATAGAGCGCGTCGCCCAGAATCGGGTGGCCGATCGACAGCAGGTGCACCCGCAACTGGTGCGAACGGCCGGTCAGCGGCTCCAGCAGCACATGGGTGGCGGCGGAACTGGCTGGCTCGCCGGACCAAGCTGAAATCGCCTTCCACCGCGTGACGCTGGGCTTGCCGGCCGGGTCGATCTTCTGCAGCGGCCGGCGCGGCCAGTCGGCCATCAGCGGGGCGTCGATCACCGACCACTCATCGAGCTGCGGCAGCGTGCCGTCGACCACGGCTTCATAGCGCTTGTGCACCCGGCGCTCGGCAAAGGCGGCGCTCAGGGCGCGCTGCATCTCGATGCCGCGCGCCATCACCACCAGGCCGCTGGTGCCCATGTCGAGCCGGTGCACGATCAGCGCGTCGGGCCATTGCAGCAGGGCGCGCGCGCTCAGGCAGTCCTGCTTGTCCTCGCCGCGGCCGGGCACGCAGAGCAGGCCGGCGGGTTTGTCGAACGCCAGCAGGTGGTCGTCTTCGTGAACGGGGTGCAGGGGGGCGGGCAGCGTCATGGAGGCACCGAGTTTAGAGAGCGCGCCAGAAGAGGGCGCAGGGGGCGTTTCCGCGCCTCACGGCCCGCTCATGAAGCCTCGGATATCCTTGAGCGAATGTCCGGCCCCGACCCAGCTCCCGCTTCCTTCCCTCCCGCAACCCCTGCCATTCCGGTGGTCGCGGCTTCCTCCCCCAGCTTTTCCGACCTGACCCGCGAGCGTCCTTTCATGCACATGTGGACGGCGCGGCTCTTCGGCACCGCCGCCTCGCAGATGCTGCTGGTGGCCATCGGCTGGCACATGTACGACCTCACCGGCAGCGCCTGGGACCTGGGCCTGGTCGGCCTCTACCAGTTCGTTCCGGCGCTGCTGCTGGCGCTGCTGGCGGGCCATATCGTCGACCGGCACCACCGGGGGCGCATCGTCGCGGCCTGCTTCGCGGTGCAGGGGCTGGTCGCGCTGGTGCTGCTGCTGGCGGTGATGGGCAAGCACGACACGCGCGGCCTGCTGCTGGGCCTGTCGCTGGTGCTGGGCGCGGTTCGCGCCTTCCAGATGCCTGCCCAGCAGGCGCTGACGCCGCTGCTGGTGCCGCCGACCATGCTGGCGCGCGCGATGGCCTTCAGCTCGGCCGGCATGCAGGGCGCCATCATCGGCGGCCCGGCGCTGGGCGGGCTGCTGTTCGTGGCGGGCATGGCGGTGGTCTACGGCGCCAGCGTGGCGTGCTTTGCCGTCGCCTGCGTGCTGGTGCTGCGGCTGCGCTATGCCTACACGCCGGCGGCGCGCGAGCCGGTCACGCTGGCCACGGTGTTCGCGGGTGTCGATTTCATCTGGAAGCGCAAGCCGGTGCTCGGCGCGGTCTCGCTCGACCTGTTCGCCGTGCTGCTGGGCGGCGCGGTGGCGCTGCTGCCCATCTACGCCAAGGACATCCTGCACACCGGCCCCTGGGGGCTGGGCCTGCTGCGCGGCGCGCCGGCGGTGGGCGCGCTGGTCATGTCGATCGCGCTCACCCGGCGGCCGGTGGAGCGCCATGTGGGGCGCACGCTGCTGATGGCCATTGCTCTGTTCGGGCTGTGCATGGTGGTGTTCGGCATTTCGAAGAGCTTCATCGTGTCGCTCATCGCGCTGGCAGTCTCGGGCGGGGCCGACATGGTCAACGTGGTGATCCGCCAGACGCTGGTGCAACTGGAAACGCCCGACGCCATGCGCGGCCGGGTGAGCGCCGTCAACTCGATCTTCATCGGCGCCAGCAACCAGCTCGGCGAATTCGAATCGGGCGCCACGGCGGCGCTGCTGGGGCCGGTCGGCTCGGTGGTGGTGGGCGGCGTGGGCACGATGGTGGTGGCGCTCGCATGGTTCAGGCTGTTCCCGTCGCTGGCGCAGCGTGACCGGCTGACGGTGGCGGCGCCTGCGGTCAGGCCGCAGTCTTCGTAGCCCGGCCGGCCAGTTCAGTCCGCGAAGAGGGCGCGCGCGCTGGGCACGTCGAGCGTCACATCGCCCAGCGCCTGTGCCACGCAGGGCAGGATCCAGCCTTCTTCTTTTTCGTCGATGCTCAGGCCCGGCCACTCGATGGTGTGGCGGGTCTCGCCCGACAGCCGCTGGCAGATGCAGGTGCGGCAGGTGCCGTTGCGGCAGGAGCTGGGCAGCTCGATGCCCGCGGCCTCGGCGGCCTGCAGCAGCGTGGTGCCGGCGTCGGCCTCGAAGCAGAGGCCCGACGGTTCGAGTCGAACCTTCATCGTTGCGGGATCAGGGGGTGTTTTGATTCTGCTGCTGTTCGCGGCGTTGCTCGCGCAGCATGAAGAGATACAGGCTCTCGACCTTCTCGCGCGCCCAGGGGGTCTTGCGCAAAAACTTGAGGCTGGAGCTCACGCTCGGATCGATCGCGAAACAGCGGATGGGCACCAACTCGGCGAGCTGTTCCCATCCATAGTGGCCGGCCAGCGCCGTCACGATGGCCTCCAGCGTGAGCCCGTGCAGCGGGTTGCGCGGCTGCGCGGGCCTGGCCGGGGCCGGTGCTGCGTCGGTCACTTGTTCTTGAGCTTGCCGCGCGGGATCACAGCCGTGGTGATCGTGCGGACCGGTTCGATGCCGCCGGTGCCGACGGGCTTGGGCGGCGAGGTGTCCTTCTTCGGTTTCTTCGCTTCCTTGGTGCTGCGTTGCTGACCCTTGGCCATGTCGATTTCTCCTGTTGTTACGACGGATGCACCGGGCAGTTTAGCGGTGCGGCGACAATACGCGGTTCCATTGATTTCCCCGCATTCATGTCAGATTACGAAGTTCGCCCCGCCACCCTGCGCGACGCCAAGGCCGTCGCCGAAGTCCACGCCCTGGCCGCCAAGGCTGCCTACGAAGGCATCCTCCCCGAAGAAGAGCTGCGCACCCTGGCTCCGGCGTCGCGGGAAGCCAAGTGGCGCGAGGCCATCGAATACAGCGAACCCCAGGTGCACGTGGCCACGCTGGACGGCCAGATCGTCGGCTTCGTCGGCTTCGACCGCTCGCGCGACCCCAAGACCCCGCCCACCACCGGTGAAATCTGGGCCATCTACGTCAAGCCCGAGCACTGGGGCAAGGGCGCCGGCGTGGCCCTGTGGGACGCGGCGCGCGAAGGCCTCGAGGAAGAGGGCTGCACCACGGTCACCATCTGGGTGCCCATCCGCAACGACCGCGCCATGCGTTTCCACGAACTCGCCGGCTTCAAGCGCGAGATGAAAACCGCCAAGACCACCGCCTTCGGCACCGTGCGTGTCGAGGAAATCCGACTCAAGCGCGACGTTTCCTGACCTTTCGCCATGGACCACGACAGCACCACCCTGGGCCACGCCGCGCGCGTGCGCTCCCACCAGCGACGCACGGCCGCCGTGCAATGGATCCGCCGCACCCATGGCTGGATCGGCCTCTGGGGCGCGGTGCTGGGGCTGTTGTTCGGGTTCAGCGGCATCTGGCTCAACCACCGCAACGTGCTGAAGCTGCCGCAGGCGCAGGAACGCACCCGCGCGCAGCTGGCGCTGCCCGAGCCCGCCCCCGAGACGCCCGAAGCCATGAGCCGCTGGCTGCAGGAGGCGCTGCGCATGAGCGGGCCACCAAATTCCACCCGCATCGAGCCCGCCAAGCCCGTGGCATGGGCCGACAAGAGCGACAAGAGCGCCCCGGCGCTCATGCAGCCGGCGCACTGGGTCTTCAACTTCGGCGGCCCGAACGAAATGGTGCAGGCCGAGTACTGGCAGGGCAACCGCTCCGTGGGCGTGGCCACCACGCACAACGGCTTCGTCGCCACGCTCACCAACATGCACAAGGGCGGCGGCATGCCGGTGCCCTGGATCCTGCTGGTCGATACGCTGGCCGGCAGCCTGATCTTCCTGTCGATGTCGGGCGTGGCGCTGTGGATGCTCACGCACCGTCGCCGCCGCGTGGGTCTGGCGGTGTTCGGTGCCTCGCTGGTGGCTGTGCTGGCATTGGCGCTGAGCGCGCTCTGAACCGGCCCCGAATGGGTATTGAAAGGCGCGTCAAGGGCAGCGGCTAAGCTCGCCGCTTCTCTTTTCCTCCGACCTGCCCATGGCCTCCAGCCTGCTCCTGCTGCTCGACGACATCGCGACCGTCCTGGACGACGTGTCGGTTCTCACCAAGGTGGCCGCCAAGAAAACGGCCGGCGTGCTGGGCGACGACCTCGCGCTCAATGCGCAGCAGGTGTCCGGCGTCAGGGCCGAGCGCGAGATTCCCGTCGTGTGGGCCGTGTGCAAGGGCTCCTTCATCAACAAGGCCATCCTGGTGCCGGCCGCCCTGGCCATCGGCACCTGGCTGCCCTGGCTGGTGACGCCGCTGCTCATGGTGGGCGGCGCATTCCTGTGCTTCGAGGGCGCCGAGAAGCTCGCCCACAAGTTCCTGCACAAGAAGGCGCATGCCGAAGACACCGGCCGCCATGAACAGGCCGTGGCCGACGCCTCGGTCGACGTGGTCGCCATCGAGAAGGACAAGATCAAGGGCGCGGTGCGCACCGACTTCATCCTCTCGGCTGAAATCATCGCCATCACGCTGGGCACCGTGCAGGGCCAGCCGTTCACCACGCAGCTCAGCGTGCTGGTGGGCATCGCGCTCATCATGACCATCGGCGTGTACGGCCTGGTGGCCGGCATCGTGAAGCTCGACGACGCGGGCCTTTACCTGAGCCAGCGCGCCGGCGCCGCGTCGCGTGCGGTCGGCCGCGGCATCCTGGTGGCGGCGCCGTGGCTCATGAAGGCGCTGTCGGTGGCCGGCACCGCCGCCATGTTCCTCGTGGGCGGCGGCATCCTGGTGCACGGCGTGCCGGCGCTGGGCCACGCGGTCGAAGACTGGGCCAAGGCCACCGGCGGCGTGTTCGGCACCCTGGGCTCGATGGGCGTGAATGCCGGCGTGGGCGTGGTGGCCGGCGCCATCGTGCTGGCCGTGGTGGAACTGGTCGGCAAGCTGCGCGGCAAGAAGGCCTGAGGGCCTCCCAGCGCTATTGGCTTTACTGGCGCGGCTTGCCGCGCTTGAACAGCTCGACCACCACCAGCGCCGCGCCCAGCGCCAGCGCGAACCAGCCCACGATATAGGCGCCCGCCACCATCTCGAACCAGCGCGTGCCCTGCAGGAAGCGCGGCCCCAGCAGGACGGCGGCGCCGATCACGAGGCAGAGGATGCCGCGTTCGAGCGTGCGGAGTTGTCGTTTGGGTTGCGCCATGGCTTGTGCTTCGTTCGGAAAGAGTGGATTCAGTGCGTCATTGTCCCGCGCATCGCGGCCGGATGGCCTTCCAACACGAATGACTTGCCCGTCGGCACCAGCGTGTCGCCGTCCAGCCGCAGGATGGTGATGTCCTTGTCGATGAAGTTGCCCACGTACAGGTACTTGCCGTCGGCGCTCCACACCGCGCCTTCGGGCAGGCCACGCACCACCACTTCGTTGGCGCGGGTCACCTTCTTGCCGTCGATCTTCAGCAGCACCACCGAGCCGTTGCGGTTGTAGAAGTAGGCGTTCTTGGCCGCGTTGCTGCCGCGCAGGATCACCGCTACCGCATGCCTGCCGGTCGGGCTCACGGCCAGCCCCTCGGGGCCGTCGCCGACCACCACCTTGTCGACCACGCGCGGCGGCGCGGCTTCCATGTCGATCACGCTCACCGTGTCGACCTGTCCGTCCGATGCGCCGGCATTGCCGTTGTCCGCCGTGAGCGCGAGCTTGCCGTCGGGCGTCACGTCGACGTTGTAAGGCCACAGGCCCGCCGCGAGGTCGAGCTTGTTGTAGCTGACCTTCTCGCCGTCCACGTCGATCAGCGCGATCTTGTGGCTCGGAAACTTGGCCGCCAGCGCGCGCCTGCCATCGGGTGTGAAGCGCACGTGCGCCACCGAGTCGCCCATGGCCACGGTGTCGATCAGCGTGACCTTCTTGCCCGCGATGCGCAGCACGCTCACCGAGTTGTCGGCGCGATTCGCCACCAGCGCCAGGTTGCCCGCCCGATTGATCGACAGGCCCGAGGGCTGCTTGCCGATCCGCAGCGTGTCCAGCAGCCTGGGCGGGGTGGTCGTCAGGTCGATCACGAACAGGCGGTTGTCGGGCACCTGTTTGCGCACGCCGTTTTCCTCGACCACGTTGAGCGAGTTGGCGACCAGCGCGAGCGTTTCGCCGGGCGTGATGGCCAGGTTGGTCGGCGGGCCGGCGATGGTGTTGTCGAGCTGCAGCGTGCCCAGCACCTTGGGCGCGAGCGGGTCGGTGCCGATGTCGAGCACCTGCACGGTGTCGCGCCCCATGGGCCCGAGGATGACGGCGCCGGCGTCGTTCCACGACTGTTTTTCGTCGTTGGCCACCAGCATCAGCTGGCGCTGCGCCACGGTGGGCGTCATGGAGGTGCAGCCGGCGAGCACGGCGACTGCGCCCAGGGCAAGGGCCGCGAGCGCGGCGGGGCGGATCTTCATGGCGTCTGTCTCCGGTGTTGTTGTGGGCGCATGGTAGCGAACGGAACGACGGGGCCGCGCCCGGCACAATCGACCGACTCCACACCCGAGAGACGAAAGCCCATGACCATCGAGATTTCGAAGGAAGCGCGCCAGCAGGCCATCACCTCCATCGAGCGCTATTTCCGCGAGAACATGGAAGAGCCGATCGGCAACATCGGCGCAGGTGCGCTGCTCGGCTTCTTCCTCGAGGAAGTCGGCCCGCTGGTCTACAACAAGGCCGTGGCCGAAGTGCAGGAGCGGCTGCAGCTGCGCATTTCGGAGATCGACCTCGAGGTGCACGAGGACGAGTTCCAGTACTGGCGCAAGTACGACAAGCAGAAGAAGGGAAAGTAGGCGTGTCGCCGTATCGCGGCATCGATCACGTCGTCATCCGGCTGCAGTCTGTCGAGGCGCTGCATGCGCTTTTTGCGCAGACTTTCGGCCTGCCGGTGTCGTGGCCCCTGCAGCACAGTCCGTTCGCCAGCTTTGGCTGGGTGAACGTCGGCAACACGAATCTCGAGTTCTGGGCCGCTGCACAGAACGACGACCTGCCGCAGGACGCCCAGCCGCCTCTGGTGCACGGCTTCGCGCTCGATCCGGGCGACCTCGGGGCCAGTGTTGCGCTGTTGGCAGCACGCGGCATCGCATGCAAGACGCCAAAGCCGTTTCGGACGCAGACATCCGAAGGCGCGTGGGTCACCAATTTCACGAATGCGGTGGTGCTCGACGTGTCGTCCGATGCGTGCTGCGTTTTCTTCTGCGAATGGGATGCGGAAGGAACGATTTATCCGTGGAAGGAGAAGCTCGATGCCGCACAGCGCAATGCTCGGGACAAGGCTGCGTTCGACGCATGCGGTGGCGGGCCGCTTGGGATCGTCGGGGTGCGTGAAGTGCGGCTTGCCGTGCCGGATGTGGATGAAGCCGGCAAGGCATGGCGGGCCCTGACGGGTTCTGATGGGGCGGATGCCATCGCCCTTACACCTGATGTCTCGTTGCGGCTCCTGCCGCGCGGTACACGCGGCTCCAGCATCGAGACGCTGACCTTCGGCGTTCGATCGTTGCCGGTCGCCAAGGCATTCCTGGCGCCGCGGCAGCTTCTGGAGGCATCGCCCGACGGCGAATTGAGGCTGTCCCGCGCGGCCTGCGACGGACTGGATTTGCGGCTCGTGGAGGCTGGAGCGTAGCGCCCGCACATCGCCTCGATTCCAAAAATGCTTCAAAACGTTGCAAAATTCGACGCCATGCACCTCCCACGCAATCTTCAAGGCTCCCCGCTTTCCTCCGTCATGCGCACGCTGGCCGCTTTTTCGCTGGTCTTTGCCGCATCCATGGCCACGGCGCAGCAGAACCCCGCCGACTTCCCGCTCGACTCGGTCGGCTACCTGAACGAGGAACTGCCGCGCATGGAAGCCGCCATTGCCGCGAAGGACCGCAGCTTCTTCCATGATGCGATGGCGCGCACGGTGGAGTTTTCGGATCGCTGGGGCTTCAAGGTCAAGGCCAATCCGGACCTCGCGGCCTACCCGATGTGCACGGCGGCGGTCATGGACTACGTGGTGGTCGGCATGTGCAAGCTCACTCCCGGCGACGATGCCTGCGAGCCCGGTCTCGCGGCGCGCTTCGACAGCAACGTGAAGCGCTGCCGCGAGATCGCCGCCAGGAAATAGACAGAACACGGATTCCGCGCCATGGACTACACCCGCTATCAAACCCTTGCCATCACGCGCCGGGGCGCGAACGGCGCGGTGCTCGACATCCAGATGCGCGCGGCCAACGGCAAGCTGCCGACGGCCGGCCATGACGGCCACCGCGAACTCGCCGAGATCTGGCGCGACGTGTCGGCCGACGACACGGCGCGCTGCGCGGTGCTGCGGGGCGAGGGGTTGGGCTTCTCGGGCGGCGGCGACCTGGCGATGGTGCAGGACATGACCACCGACGACGCCGTGCGCCAGCGCGTGTGGCGCGAGGCGCGCGACCTGGTCTACAACATCATCAACTGCGACAAGCCCATCGTCAGCGCCATGCACGGCCCGGCCGTGGGCGCGGGGCTGGTGGCGGGCCTTCTGGCCGATATTTCCATTGCCACCAGGAACGCGAAGATCGTCGACGGCCACACGCGCCTGGGCGTGGCGGCGGGCGACCATGCGGCCATCGTGTGGCCGCTGCTGTGCGGCATGGCCAAGGCCAAGTACCACCTGCTGCTGTGCGAGCCGGTGAGCGGCGAAGAGGCCGAGCGCATCGGCCTCGTGTCGCTCGCGGTGGACGAAGCCGACCTGCTGCCGCGCGCCTACGAGGTGGCCGACCGGCTCGCGGCCGGCAGCCAGAGCGCCATTCGCCTGACCAAGTACGCGCTGAACAACTGGCTGCGCCAGGCCGGCCCGACCTTCGACGCCTCGCTGGCGCTGGAATTCATGGGCTTCGCGGGCGCCGACGTGCGCGAGGGCGTCGCCTCGCTGCGCGAACGGCGCGCGCCGAACTTCGGCTGACTGGCTCTGGCTTCGCAAGGGACACCGCGGAACCGGCTTTGCCGGGCCGCTGGTGTCGCCCCCTGCAAGGGGGTTGGCGAAGCGACACGAAGTGCGCGAAGACTGAGGGTTAGCTTGATTTGAGGCCCTGCAGCGTCTGCAGCAGAACCACACGCGTCTGGCCCAGCACCATGCTCTTCCATTCCTCGTTGTCGCAGTAGAACGCGTCGCGCAGTTGCTGGCGAATTTCGCGCTTCTGCGATTCGGGCGCTTCGGGATGGCGGCGCAGCCAGGTGTCGGCGCGCAGGCGGTTCAGCACTTCCAGGTCGGGCAGCGTGCCGAATTCCAGGCCCATGGGCGCGATGCGCGCGTTCGGGCACTCGTCGTAGGCGGTCGAGATGACCGGGCCCGACACGTCGGCCGAGGCCGAGTCGCCCGCGAAGGGCGCGAACACGTCGGCGCCCCACCAGGCGTGGGCCAGTGCGAGGTCTTCGGGCGTGTTGCGGCCCGGGTAGATCTTCTCGCCGTGGCCGTAGGGGCCCAGGCCCGTGTGCACGTCGATCCAGCCCAGGTGCGTGGCCGAGGCGGCGTATTTGCGCAGGATCTTGCGGATGGTGCCGTTGCTCCACGAAGGCGCGGTGCCGCCGTAGAACAAGCCGTTCGGCGAGGTGTACTGGCCCTTGGTCACGGCCGCGCGGAAGGCTGTCATGCCGTGCTTCTGGATGTAGGCGCCCACGGCCGCCTCGTCGGCCGGCGTGGGCGGCCAGCTTGCCGGCAGCACCAGCGGCTCGACCTCGGCATACGCGGCGTTCACCGGCAGCGGCGCATTGAAGTCGATGTGGTTGCGGTTCAGGTCGATGTTGTCTTCGTTGGTGCGGTGCAGGTGCGAAAAACCGTGCGGGTTGACGGCATGCACCAGCAGCAGCGCCACGCCGGCCTGTTCCAGGCGCGAGAGCAGGTCGGCGTCGTTCAGCGTGGCGACTTGCGCGCCGGAGCCGCTGAAGCCTTCGGGGCCGTGCGTGCCCGAGGTCACGAGCAGCAGCTTCTTCGCGTCGATGGGGCCGATCAGCGCGACGTCGGTGGCCAGCTCTTCGCCGAGTGCGCCGCGGTGGGCCTCGAGCACGAACGATTCGACGGTCGCGCCGCGCTGGGCGGCGGCCTCGAGGAACTTGGCGCGGGCTTCGACGTACGTGCCCGAGAAATGCCGCGTGGCGGCGGAGCGTTGGGTTGGCATGAGGTGGGGACTCCTGTGCTTGGAATGTTGGGAAGAATCTTCAGGCCGAGGCCGCGTGGGCGCCCGCGGCGTCGATGTCGCGGCCCGTATGGTCGCGCAGCCAGAGCAGGCCGATCAGCGAGACGACCGTCATCGCCACCAGATACCAGGCCGGTGCCAGCTTGCTGCCCGTGGCGTTCAGCAGCCAGGTGCTGATGAAGGGCGCGAAGCCGCCGAAGAGGGCCACGCCCACGCTGTACACCAGCGACATGCCGCTCGCGCGCACCGCCTTCGGGAACATCTCCGGCAGCATCGTGATGCCGGGCACCGTCTGCACCACCAGGCCGAAGCTGAACACGCCGAGCACCACGAACAGCACCGTGGGCGTGGGCGAAGCGTTGAGCCACAGGAAGCCCGGGTAGATGAGCACGGCCAGCGCGATGCGGCTCCACAGGATGAGCGGCTTGCGGCCCACCACGTCCGACAGCTTGCCCACGAAGGGCGCGAACGCGAAGGAGATGAGGCCCGTGAGCGCGGCGCCGAACAGCGCCACCGACGGCGTGAACCCGAGCTCGCGCACCGCGTAGGTCGGCATGTAGAACGTGACCACGTAGGCGGCCGTGGTGCCGCCCACCAGCGTGAGGATGGCGGCCAGCACCGTCTTGCCGTGCTGCGTGCAGACGATCTTCAGGCTGCTTTCGCGCGGCGCGGCGGCTTCGGCCGGCGAGATGTGCAGCGACTCTTCGAGGTGGCGGCGGATGTACATGCCCACCGGCGCGATCAGCATGCCGATCACGAAAGGCACGCGCCAGCCCCAGCTCTGCATGGCTTCGGCCGAGAGCGCGGTGGTGAGCACGCCCACCACCACGGCGCCCATCAGCACGCCCAGGCCCTGGCTTGCGAACTGCCAGCTCGCCATGTAGCCGCGATTGGCCGGCGTGGCGTGCTCGACCAGCAGGGTGGTCGATGCGCCCACCTCGCCGCCGGCCGAGAAACCCTGGATGAGCCGCGCCAGCACGATGACGATCGGCGCCGCGACGCCGATGCTCGCGTAGGTCGGCGTGAACGCGATCAGCGCGCAGCCCAGGGCCATCAGGAAGATGGTGAGCGTCATGGCCTTCTTGCGGCCCGCCCGGTCGGCGTACGCGCCGATGATGATGCCGCCCAGCGGCCGCATGATGAAGCCCACGCCGAAGCTCGCCACCGTCAGCAGCAGTTGCCCGTAGGAATTGAAGGTCGGAAAGAAGAGCTTGCCGATCACGAGCGCCAGGAAGCCGTAGACGGTGAAGTCGAAGAACTCCAGCCCGTTGCCGATGGTGGTGGCAACGATGGTCTGGCGCCGGCGCGCGGGGCTCGATGCCGGCGGGTTGCTTGGGATGCTCATGTCTCTCCAGTGTGTGCTTGCTTTGTGTGGATGTCTGCCAAAGGTTTCTATGCCCCTGGCCGCGCCGGATGCTAGAGACTCGTCGCTGTCATGAAAAGACAATAATTGGGTCATAACGATAACTTTTGGTTGTCATGAAACCCAATCAGTTGCACGCCTTCGTGGCGGTGGTCGAGCAGATGAGCATCCGCGCCGCGGCCCGGATGCTGGGGCTGTCGCAGCCCGCGGTGACGAAGATCGTGCGCGAGCTGGAGCGCGAGGTGGGCGCGCCGCTGGTGGAGCGCAGCGTCAAGGGCGTGCGGCTCACCGAGTTCGGCCAGGCCTTCGCGCCGCGTGCGCGGCTGCTGCTGGCCGACATGCAGCGCGCGCGGGACGAGATCGCGCAGATCCGCGACGGCGCCACCGGCACGGTGTCGATGGCGGTGAGCGCATCGTTCGCGCTCACCGTGCTGCCGACCGCTTTCAAGGACTTCCACACCCGCCTGCCCGCCGTCGACGTGCAGTTCAGCGAAGCGGTGCTGCCGTGGATGCTGGCGCGGCTGCGCGACGGCTACCTCGACTTTGCGGTGGCCCACGTGGTGCCTGGCACGCTCGATCCGCAGTTCGAGGCGCTGGAGCTGTTTCCGGTGCAACTGGTGGTGGGCATGCGCAACCGCCATCCGCTGCGCGGCGCGCGCTCGCTGCTCGACCTGTACCCGGCCGAATGGATCTTGCCGGGCGACGACGACCGCGGGCGCGAGTCGGTGGCGCCGCTGTTCACTCCGCTGGGGCTGCCGCCACCCTCGCGCATCATCCAGGGGCAGTCGGTGACGGTGGCGCTCGGGCTGGTGGGCAACATGGATTTGATCGGCCTGTTCGTCGAGCCGCTGGTCAAGCTGACTTTCAAGCGGCACGGCATCCGCCGGGTCGACGTTGACGAGGTGCTGCCGATGCTCAACGTGTGTGTGCTGCGGCGCAAGGGACAGTTGTCGACGCCGGCGGCGCAGCACTTCATCGAGTGCATCCAGCGTGCGTCGGCGGCGGAGATGCTGGCCTAGCTAGAACCTGACGCCGGGCTCGCCGGTCTTCCACGGCGCGTACTTGCCCATGACACGCTCGAACAGCGCGGAGCCCGTCCAACCGTCGAGCCAGGCCTGCAGGCGGGGCCACGGCTTCGCGGCGAACCATGCGGCATCGACCATCGCGAACTGGCGCACGAAGGGCATCAGCGCCGCGTCGGCCAGCGTGGCGTGGCCGCCGGTGAGCTGCGGCGAGGCCGAGAGCCGGTCTTCGAGGTCGCGCAGGAATCGTGCGCCGAGTTCGCGGGCCGGCTCGCCGCCGTCCGGGTGGCGGTCGGGGTACTTGTAGCGGTCGAGCAGGGGCTTGAAGCTGTCATCGCATTCGGCGACCAGCGCGAGCATGTCCGGCAGCGCGCCGGCATCGGGCTGCAGCCAGCGCAGCGGGTCGTTGCGGCGCAGCGCCCAGAGCATCACGTCCAGGCTCTGCTCCAGCACCGTGCCGTCGCCGGGCAGCAGCACCGGCACCGTGCCCTTGGGAGAGGCGGCGAGCATTTCGGCGGGCTTGTTCTTCAGCGCCACCTCGCGCAGCTCGCAGGCCTGCTCCGCTGCCGCCAATGCGAGCCGGGCGCGCATGGCGTACGGACAACGGCGGAACGAGTAGAGAACGGGCAGGGCGGTGGCGGGCATGCGGCAAACGGGAGCGAAAAAGGTGAAGATGCCGATTTTCGGCGACCTGCAGGGGCCGGTTTTTTCAACACAATCGGCATCCATGGGCGAACGCCTTTTCCTCCGGCTCGAAGACGACCCCTTGCACGGGCCGGAGTCGGCCATGCCCGCCGGCACGCTGCGCGCATTTCCGGTGAGCGCCGCGCTGCGCGGGCATGTGTCGCACGTCATGCTGTACCGCGAGACTTTTGCGGAAGGCCACGAGATGCGCGAGCGGGTGCTGCCCGACGGCGCGGTGCGGCTGGTCTTCAACTTCGGCGATGCGCCTTCCGCCGGGAGCAGTGATGGCGGCGGCCTGGCGGTGGAAGCCATCGGCGCTTCGGCCGCGCCCGTCGTGGTGCGCATGCGGCGCAAGGTCGAAGGGCTTTCCGTCACGCTGCGCGCCGGTGCCGCGGCGTCGTTGCTGGGGCTGCCGGCCGGCGAGATCGGCGGCGGCGCGGTCCATCTCGATGCGCTGTGGCGGGGGGAGGGTTCGGCGCTGCTCGAGCGCATGGCCGAAATGCCCGACGACGCCGGGCGTGTCGCGCTGCTGCAGGCGGCCCTGTTGCACCGCCTGGGCGACAACCGCATCGCCGCGGGTAACGACATCGCCATGCAGGCGGCGCGGCTGATCGCGGAGGCCGAAGGGCGCCTGCGGCTGCGCGACGTGGCCTCGACGGTCGGTGTCGGCGAACGGCGCCTGCAGCAGCTCTTTCATGCACACGTCGGCCTGTCGCCGCGCGCCTGGAGCCGGCTCGCGCGGATGCACGGTTGCCTGCGCGCGCTGCGGCGGCGGCCGGTGCCGGCCTGGGCGGAGGTCGCGCTGGAGGGCGGTTTCTACGACCAGTCGCACCTCGTCAACGAGTTCCGAGCGCTGTGCGGTGTCACGCCGACCGAGTTCCTGGGACGCGCGGCTTCGGGTTCTTCCAAGACGGGCGGTTGAGCGCGGGCTATCTTCGTTCGCTCTCGAACAAGGAGCCGAAAAGATGCAGAAAGAAGAAATCACCGACCGTCCGCTAAAGGACTGCGTGGCGGTGGTAACAGGCGCGAGCCGGGGCGCCGGGCGCGGCATTGCGGTCGAACTGGGCGCTGCCGGTGCCACCGTGTACGTCACCGGCCGCAGCACGCGCGAACGGCCGGCCGAAAGCTACGGCCAGTTGCTGGCTCTGTCGGAGATGCAGGCGCTGCCCGGCAGCATCGACGACACCGCCGACGAGGTCACGCGCCAGGGCGGCCGGGGCATCGCCGTGCGATGCGACCACACCCGCGAGGACGAGGTGGCCGCGTTGTTCGATCGCGTGCAAACGGAGCATGGCCGCCTCGACCTGCTTGTCAACAACGCCTGGGGCGGCCACGAGAGTTTCAACGGCGTGTTCGAGGCGCCGTTCTGGGAGCATCCGCTGGCCAACTGGGACAGCATGTTCGACCGCGGCGTGCGCAACCACCTGGTGGCCAGCCGCTGCGCCGCGCCGATGCTGGTGCGGCAGAAGAAGGGGTTGATCGTCACCACCACCTTCTGGGACCGGGGCCATTACCTGCGCGGCAGCCTGTTCTACGACCTAGCCAAGGCGTCGATGACGCGGCTGGCCTTCGGCATGGCGCACGACCTGAAGCCGCACGGCGTTGCATCAGTCGCGGTGTCGCCGGGCTGGATGCGCACGGAGTTCGTGCTGGCCGGCCACAGGACCGACGAGGCGCACTGGCACGAAAAGCCCGAGCTCGCGCGCACGGAGTCGCCGCGCTACCTGGGCCGGGCGGTGGCCGCGCTGGCTGCAGACCCGGCTGTGATGGAGAAGACCGGCGAGGTGCTGCGCGTGGCCGATCTGGCGCGTGCCTACGGCTTCACCGATATCGACGGGCGGCAGGTCGAGGCTTTCGAGATGTAGCGCGGCGTAGGACAACTCCAGGCCCGGCAGGGGAAAAGCACGTACTGGCGTGGCGCGATGTTCAGGATCAAGATGGCACGGCGATCAACGCCACTCCACCATCTTCCAGGCCTTCAGGAGGTGATCCGCCATGTCCGCCAATGCCGAGTCTTTCAGCCTTGCGTCCGCCAGCCAGCTTGCAAGGTCCAACCCCGTGCGCTTCCCTGGCGAAAGCGCCGAGTACCGCAGGGCACGCACCGAGCTGCTCGCCGAAGAAATCGATCTGCGTCGACGCATCGAGCGCGTGGCCGAAATGCGCCGTGCACTGCCGCCGGGCGGTATCGTGCCGCAGGACTATATGTTCCAGGGCGTCGACGGCCCGGTGAAATTCTCGGAGCTGTTCGGCAGGCACCACACCCTCATCACCTACAACTGGATGTTCGGTCCGCAGCGCGAGCGGCCATGCCCCATGTGCACGTCGCTGCTCAGCGCCTACGACGGCGAGATGCCCGACATATTGCAGCGCGTGGCGTTCGCGGTGATCGCCACCTCGCCCATCGAGCGCATGACGGCCTTTGCGCGCGAGCGCGGCTGGCGCCACCTGCCGCTGTACTCGTCGGGCGGCAACGACTTCAACCTCGACTATGCCGGCGAGAAGCCCGACGGCGGAGACAACCCGGCCTTCAACGTGTTTCGGCGCGACGGCGACACCATCCGCCATTTCTGGGCCGCAGAGATGAGCCCCGGCACCGCCGACCCCGGGCAGGACCCGCGCGGCGCGCCCGATGCGATGCCGATATGGAACCTGCTCGACATGACGCCGGAAGGGCGGGGCAAGGACTGGTATCCGAGCCTCGACTACTGACTGAGCGGCCAAGCGGTGCGAGCGGGCTGCACTCGCATCAAACGCAACAAAGTTGCGTTGCTCCATATAATGCAATCCTGTTGCATATATGGAGCCTGCCCACATGGCCGACCGCCTCCCCGTCACCGTGCTCTCCGGCTTTCTCGGCGCCGGCAAGACCACGCTGCTGAACCACATCCTCAACAACCGCGAAGGCCGCCGCGTGGCGGTCATCGTCAACGACATGAGCGAGGTCAACATCGACGCGGCGCTGGTGCGCGACGGCGGCGCCCAGTTGTCGCGCACCGACGAGAAGCTGGTCGAGATGAGCAACGGCTGCATCTGCTGCACGCTGCGCGAAGACCTGCTGGTCGAGGTCGGCCGGCTCGCGAAGGAGGGGCGCTTCGACCAGCTGGTGATCGAGTCCACCGGCATCTCCGAGCCGCTGCCCGTGGCAGAGACCTTCACCTTTGCCGGTGAAGACGGCAAGAGCCTGGCCGACGTGGCGCGGCTCGACACCATGGTGACGGTGGTCGACGCCTTCAACTTCCTGCGCGACTACAGCTCGGCCGACAGCCTGGGCCAGCGCGGCCAGTCGCTGGGCGACGAGGACACGCGCACGGTGGTCGACCTGCTGATCGAGCAGATCGAGTTCTGCGACGTGCTGGTGGTCAACAAGATCGATCTCGTCACCGCAGAGGAGCGCGAGCGGCTGATGGCGATCCTGCACAGCCTGAATCCGCGCGCCCGCATCGAGGTGTCGGAGTTCGGGCGCGTGGCGCTCGACCGGGTGCTCGACACCGGCCTGTTCGACTTCGAGGAGGCCGAGCAGGCGCCCGGCTGGCTGGCCGAGCTGCGCGGCGAGCATCTGCCCGAGACCGAGGAATACGGCATCCGCAGCTTCGTCTACCGCTCGCGCCTGCCGTTCCACCCGATGCGCTTCTGGAAGCTGGTGCAGAGCGAATGGGAGGGCGTGGTGCGCTCCAAGGGCTTCTTCTGGCTCGCGAGCCGGGCCACGCGCGCGGGCTCGTGGTCGCAGGCCGGCGGCGCCTGCCGCTACGGCGCGGCGGGCTTCTGGTGGGCGGCGGTGCCGCGCGAGCACTGGCCGACGGACCCCGAGGCGCTGGAGCTGATCCGCAGGAACTGGGACCCGGCCACCGGCGACGCGCGGCAGGAACTGGTGCTGATCGGCATCGGCATGGATGAAGACGCGCTGCGTGCGCGGCTCGACGCCTGCCTGCTGACGGAAAACGAGATGCGCTTCGGCGCCTCGTGGTGGCAGAACTTTCCCGATCCGTTCCCGTCCTGGAACGCGTGAACGGCTGGCAGGGCTATCTGGCGCACTCGCCGCAGGTGCCGTGCAAGGTCAGGGCGGTGTGGCGGGTGTCGATGCCCTGCTTGCGCAGCGCCTTGCCCAGCCTGCCCATCACTTTCGGCAACTCGGGGTCGGAGGGCAGGGCCAGCACCTTGTGGCACTGGTCGCATTCGAAGGTGTTGCCAGAGGCGGCCTCCACATGGCGGGAGAAGCGGTTGACCCGGTCGGCGCCCACCCGGCGGTCGCACAGGCCGGCTTCGACCAGCCGGTCGAGCACCCGGTAGACCGTGACCCGGTCGGGCGCTTCGCCTGCGGCGGCGGTGTAGGCGGCGGCCACTTCCTCGTGGGTGAGCGGCTGGGAGCTGTGTTCGAGCAGTTCGAGCACGGTCTGCGCGGCGCGCGTCACGCGCAGGCCGCTGTCGCGCAGCAGCCGTTCGCTGTCGAACGGCGCCGCGGGGGCACTGGCGGCAAGAGGGGGCTTCGGGTGCGGGGTGGTGGTCTTCATGCGAAACGCCATTGTGTTGCATCCCGGGTGCCCGCGTCCCGATCGGGGGCGTCGCAAGGCATCGGCATATGCCCGAATACGCCTAAGCATCTGACAAATGGGTCGTTCGCGTGCGAACGGGAGAGCGCCAGAATCGCGCGCTTTGTCTCTCGCTACCGAAAGTCCATCATGCGCGCCCGTTCCCTGCTGACTCCGATATTCGCCCTGGGCGTGTTGTGGGCCGGCGTATCGCTCCCCCTGGCCGCGCAGGCGCAGCCCGCCGCCGGCGCTTACCCCTCGAAGCCGGTGCACATCACGGTCGCGAATACACCCGGCAGTTCGCCCGACGTGCTGGCCCGCTTCCTGGGGCAGCGGCTGTCGGAGCAGTGGAAGCAGCCGGTGGTGATCGACAACCGGGCCGGCGCGGCCGGCATCCTGGCGGCCGACGGCCTGGCCAAGGCGCAGCCCGACGGCTATTCGCTGCTGGTGGGCGCCGACGGGCCGATCACCATCCTTCCCAACATCCAGGCCGGCCTGCCCTACGACGCACGGCGCGACCTGGTGCCGGTGGTGTCGCTCGGCCAGATCGACTTCGTGCTGGTGGCCAACCCGAAGACGGGTTTTCGCACGGTGGCTGACTTCGTGCGCGCGGCCAAGGCCCATCCGGGGCGCATCAACTACGCCTCGGCCGGCAATGGCAGTCCGCAGCAGCTCAGCATGGAGCTGCTCAAGCAGAAGGCCGGTATTTACGTCACCCACATTCCGTACCGCGGCGGCCCGCTGGGCATGCAGGACGTGATTGCCGGCCAGGTCGACGTGATGTTCATCGCCGTGGGCCCGGCGCTGCCGCAGATCCGCAGCGGCCGGTTGGTGGCCCTGGGCACCAGCGGCGAGAAGCGCCATGCGCTGCTGCCCGAAGTGCCGACCGTGGGCGAGACCTATGCGGGCTACCGTTCGGGTACCTGGTTCGGGCTGTTCGCGCCGGCCCGCACGCCACAGCCGGTGATCGACGCCATCGCGGCAGATGCCGGCCGCATCGTGCAGACGCCGGCGGCCCGCGCCGAACTGGCGGCGCAGGGCATCGAGGCCACCGGCCATGCGCAGCGCCAGTTCCAGGCGCAGGTGTCGAGCGAATACGAGCGCTATGCGCAGATCGTGAAGGCGGTTGGCATCAAGGCCGAATAGGTCCCGCGGCCTGTCTCACTTGACGGACCGGGCCAGCGCCTTGGCGAAGGCTTCCACGTCTTCTTCGCGGCACGCCTCGGCGGCCAGCGGGGCATGGCCTTGCGCCACCGCCGCAAGCGCGATGGCCTTCTTGGGGCACAGGCCCAGGCAGCTGCACTGCACCACGCGCAGCCGCGCGGGCAGGTGCGACAGGCCGTGCTTCAGCTCCTTGCGGACCTGCTTGGCCCCGAGTTTCGTGGGGCCGTCCTTGCGTTCTTCGCAGTCGCCGCACACCAGCACGATGCCGGCCAGCTTGGTCTCTACCAGGGGAGGGGAATGGCTCACGCGAGGTTCCTTGGTGTCTTTGCAAAGCATGTTGGGCGCCGCGCAACCATGTGCAAGTCAGCCAACCGGCCGTTTCCATGCCTCTGGCGGGCCCCGAATGCGCTAAGGTCCGGTCATCCGCCTTTCTGAATACCTTTGCCCGACCATGTCCCGTCCCCCGATCGAGATAGAAACCGCCCCCAACCCCACCGCCACGGTGATCGTGATGCACGGCCTGGGCGCCGACGGCAACGACTTCGTGCCGATTGCCAACGAACTCGACCTGGCGGCCGTGGGCCCGGTGCGCTTCGTGTTTCCCAATGCGCCCGTCATTCCGGTGACCATCAACGGCGGCTACCAGATGCCCGCCTGGTACGACATTGCCGTGGCCGATCTCGCGGCGCGCGAGGACGAAGCCGGCCTGCGCCGTTCGCAAGCCGCCATCGAGACACTCATCGCCAGCGAGAAGGTCCGTGGCATCGCCGCCGACCGCATCGTGGTGGCGGGCTTCTCGCAAGGCTGCGCCATGTCCCTCATGACGGGCCTGCGCCACACCGAGCGGCTGGCGGGCATCGTCGGCCTCTCGGGCTACCTGCCGATTGCCGCCACCACCGCGGCCGAGCGCCACGCCGCCAACCACGAGACGCCGGTTTTCCTGGCGCACGGCCGGCAAGACCCGGTGGTGCCGCTGGCCGCCGCCGTGCGCTCGCGCGATGCGCTCACCGCCCTGGGCTACACCGTCGAGTGGCACGAGTACACGATGGCGCACTCTGTGTGCATGGAAGAAATTGCCGACCTGAACCGCTTTCTTCTGCGGGTGCTCGGCTGAAGGAGACAACCCCATGATCCTGGTCATCGGACACGCGCTGGCAAAGCCCGACACCCTGCAGGCGATGCTGGCCATCAGCACCGAGCATGTGCAGCGTTCGCGCGCCGAGCCCGGCTGCATCTCGCATGAAGTCACCACCGACGTGCTCCAGCCGCTGCGCCTGACCTTCGTGGAGCGCTGGAGCGACATGGCCGCGCTGCAGACGCACTTCCGGGTGGACGCCTCGCGCGCCTTCGGCAAGGCGCTGGCGGCCATGGCCGACGGCACGCCGGAGATTCATGTCTACCAGTCCGACGAGATCGACCTCTCGGCGGGCCGCGCCAAGGCCTGATTCCGGCGCATCGCCCAAGCATTCGACCCCCGTGGCGTCTATGCGCGAAGCTATCAAAAAAATAGCGCCCGGCAGGCTAGCCGAACGCGGGATTCCCTGCGCAAGCAACGTGCGCGCACCCGTGCTACCTTCCAGCCCCTCAGAAGATTGATGGGTCATAACAATATGAGCAACAGATTGCAGGAGAGGTTGGGTGCTCTTTCAGCGACACGACTGAAAGGCATGCGACGCGGAATCGAGAAGGAAAGCCTGCGCGCGCTGCCGGACGGCAAGCTCGCGCTCACGCCCCATCCCATAGCCCTGGGCTCCGCGCTCACGCATCCGCACATCACGACCGACTTCAGCGAATCGCAGCTCGAACTCATCACGGGCGTTCACGGCGGCGTGGAGTCGGCCCTGGAAGAGCTCACGCGGGTGCACCAGTTCACCTACCGCGTTCTCGACGGATTGGGCGACGAGCGCCTCTGGGTGTCGAGCATGCCCTGCGGCCTGCCGACCGACGAGACCATTCCGATCGGCCGCTATGGCTCGTCGAACGTGGGCCGCGCCAAGAGCGTCTACCGCATGGGCCTGAGCCACCGCTATGGCCGCCGCATGCAGACCATTTCGGGCATCCACTACAACTGGTCGCTGCCCGACGTGTCGAGCGAACAGTACTTCGCGCTGATCCGCAATTTCCGCCGCCACGCCTTCCTGCTGCTGTACCTGTTCGGCGCTTCGCCGGCGCTGTGTTCGAGCTTCGTGGCGGGCCGCCCGCACGAGCTGCAGCCGCTAGGCGACGGCAGCATGTTCATGCCGCACGGCACCTCGCTGCGCATGGGCCGCCTGGGCTACCAGAGCGACGCGCAGGCCTCGCTGGCCGTGAGCTACAACAGCCTCGAGGGCTACGGCGCCTCGCTGCAGGACGCGCTCACGCGCCCGTGGCCTGCGTACGAATCCATCGGCATCCGCAACCTGGGTGGCGACTACAACCAGCTGGGCACCAGCCTGCTGCAGATCGAGAACGAGTTCTACGGCACCATCCGCCCCAAGCGCGTCATCAACCCCGGCGAACGCCCGCTGCATGCGCTGCGCGAGCGCGGCGTGGAATACGTCGAAGTTCGGCTGATGGACCTCGACCCCTTCGAAACCGTCGGCATCAATGCGCAAACCATGCGCTTCATCGACGTGTTCCTGCTGCACTGCCTGCTGAGCGACAGCCCCGACGACACGCCGCAGGAAATCGCCGACCTCGCGCGCAACCAGCACCTGACGGCCGCGCGCGGCCGCGAGCCGGGCTTGCGTCTCGCGCGCGGCGGCAGCGAAGTGACGCTGGCCGACTGGGGCGTGGAACTGGCCGAGCAGTGCCTGCCGATTGCCGCGGCACTCGACGCGGCGCACGGCGGCGGCACGCAGCACGCCGACGCGGTGCGCGCCGCCCTGGCCGCGCTGCAGGACCCCGACAGCCTGCCTTCGGCACGCGTGCTGGCCGCCATCGAGCAGCAGCATGGCAACTCTTTTGTCGGCTTCGTTCGCGCCCAGTCGGAGCAGACCCGCGCCGCGCTGCTCGCGTTGCCGTTCTCGGCCGAGCAGCAGGCCGCGTTCGAGCGCATGACGGCCGAGTCGATCCAGGAGCAGAAGCGCATCGAGGCCGCCGACACCATGCCCTTCGAGATCTACCGCGAGCAGTACGTGTCGCCCGCGCGCCTGGGCATGACGCGCGGCCGCGTGGCGGCGCTGGCCGCGTAGGCCTTTGGGCCCAACGCGGGGCTGCGGGCGCGGCCCCGCCCCTCGCATGCCGACAGGCGTGCTGGCCGATGGCCTACAGGCATTGGCCCGCATGGCCCACCGCGTGCGCGGCCAGGGCGGAGACCATGTGTCCCATGTCCTGCCCATCTTCGACCCTCTGTTGTATTTCCCGGCCCGCCGCCGGGGTGGCGGTATCGCCATGAGCTTCAAGGCCTACCTCGTCGAAGACAGCCCCGTGATCCGGGAGAACCTCGTCGGTTTCCTGCAGGACGTGGCCGATGCCGAGGTCGTGGCCTCCGCCAGCACCGAAGACGAGGCCGTGACCTGGCTGCGCCTGCACAGCAACGACTGGGACCTGACCATCGTCGACCTGTTCCTCAAGCGCGGCAACGGGCTCGGCGTGATCCACGCCTGCCGCAACCGCGCGCCGCACCAGAAGGTTGTGGTGCTCAGCAACTACGCCACCACCGACATGCGCCAGCGCTCTGAACAGCTGGGCGCCGACGCCTTCTTCGACAAGTCGGCCGAGCTCGACCAGCTGGTGGCCTACTGCGAGCAGGTGCGCTCCGCTCACGGTTGAGCCACGGCTGACCGCCTGACGCGTGCAGGACTGCGCGCCGGCGCCTTTCTGGGGTAAAACGCCACGCTGCCGCCTTCAGGGCGGCAACGACGAACAACGGCAAGCAACTCCCTAGGAAAGCGACAGAGAGACATGAGCAGCAGCAACAGCAGCATCGACTTCAAGGGCCGCGTGGCCATCGTGACCGGCGCGGGCGGCGGACTGGGCCGCCAGCATGCGCTGGCACTGGCCGCGCGCGGCGCCAAGGTGGTGGTGAACGACCTGGGTGGCGCGCGCGACGGCTCCGGCGGTTCGGTGAGCGCCGCGCAGGCGGTGGTCGACGAGATCAAGGCGGCCGGCGGCGAGGCCATTGCCAACGGCGCTTCGGTGACCGACTTCGACGCGGTGCAAGCCATGGTCAAGGAAGCCGTCGATGCCTGGGGCCGCGTCGACATCCTCGTGAACAACGCCGGCATCCTGCGCGACAAGAGCTTCGCGAAGATGGAACTGGCCGACTTCAAGCTGGTGGTCGACGTGCACCTGATGGGCGCGGTGAACTGCACCAAGGCCGTCTGGGCGCTCATGAACGAGCAGAAGTACGGCCGCATCGTGATGACCACGTCGTCGTCGGGCCTGTACGGCAACTTCGGCCAGAGCAACTATGGCGCGGCCAAGCTGGCGCTGGTGGGCCTGATGCAGACGCTGAGCATCGAGGGCGCGAAGAACGACATCCGCGTGAACTGCCTGGCGCCCACGGCAGCGACCCGCATGACCGAGGACCTGTTCCCCAAGGAAATGCTCGAAGCCTTCCGCCCCGAGGCCGTGGTGCCCGCCATGCTGGTGCTGGCCGCGCAGGACGCGCCCAACCGCACGATCCTGTGCGCTGGCGCCGGCACCTTCGAGGCAGCGCACATCACGCTGACGCAGGGCGCCTGGCTGGGCATCGAGGCCGACACGCCCGAGCAGCTTGCGGCGCGCCTGTCGGAAGTGACGGAGCGCCAGGGCGAGGTCGTGCCGCAGAGCGGCGCTGCGCAGGGCTCCAACGAAGTGGCCAAGGGCATGGCCAACGCCAAGCGGGGCTGAACGCCAGCCGCCTGTTCATGGCGCGCTTGACTTCGAGTGCACTCGAGCATTTCCAATGAATTCGCCGGACGCTTCCAGGGCGTCCGGTTCATTCATCCAACGCAAGGAAATCAAGCCATGAACACGATCGAAAACAAGGCTCTCGTCCAGCACATCCACGACGAACTGGACAAGGGCAACGGCCAGGCCTTCGTCGACAGCCTCGCCGACGACGCAAGCTGGAAGCTCGAAGGCAGCACCGCATGGTCGCGCACCTATCAGGGCAAGAAGGCGATCCGCGAGGAACTGCTGAACCCGCTCTTCGCGCAGTTCGCGGCGCCCTACCGGAGCAGGACCGAGCGCGTCATCGCCGAGGGCGACCGGGTGGTGGTGCTCTTCAGCGGCGACGTGCCCACCAAGGCCGGCAAGCGCTACAACAACCGCTATTGCTACGTCTACCGACTCGAAGGAGGCAAGGTGAAAGAGCTGACCGAATACTTCGACACCGCGCTCGTGCAGGAGGCGCTGCAGCCGCCTCCGCCAGTCGCCCATGCCGTCTGACAGCAGGGGCGTGCCTTTCCACATCGGCGAACTGGCGGCCCGCACCGGCCGCACGGTGCATGCCATCCGCTGGTACGAGACCCAGGGGCTCGTGCCCGGCGTGGCGCGCGACGAGGGCGGTCGGCGCCTCTACGGCGAGCCGCATGTGGGCTGGCTCGACCTGATGGAGCGGCTGCGCCGCACCGGCATGTCGATCGCCGAGATGCGCGAATACACGGCGCTGGCCGTGCAGGGAAAGACCACGCTGCGCCAGCGGCGCGACATGCTCGCGGCGCACCGCGAGCGCGTGACCGAGACCATCGCCGAGTGGAAGAGGGCGCTGACCCTGGTCGAGCGCAAGATCGGCTTCTACGACGAGTGGATGGCCAGCGGCCATCGTCCGCCGCCGGTTCCCGCGGGTCCGGCAACCGCCGCTGCTGCAAAGCCTCGCGGGCGACGGCGCGGCGGCGGTGCGGGCGCCGCGGCTACTCCGCGATGAAGCTGGGGTCGGTGCGGATCGAGCCCCGGTCCCGGTGGTTGTGAAGGCGGCCCAGGGTGCTGTCCAGCAGCCGCTTGAGCTTGTCGGCAGCGCCGCGGAAGGCCTCGTCGAGGCTGGCCGCGTGCTGCTTCACCGCCAGCGGCTGGTGGTGCGCCAGGCGCGCCTCCATCATGCAGCACTTGTCGGCGCCGCCGGTCTTGTCGTGGTTCTCGTCGCTCAGATGCACCTCGACGCGCGTCACGTCCTCGACGAAACGGCTCAGGTGCTGCTTGATCTCGGTGTCGGCCCAACGCTCCAGCGCGTCCTTGTTGGTGATGCCGTTGCTCGTGTTGACCTGAATCTGCATGCAATGTCCCTGCTGGATGGATGAACGAAAGCCCACTGTGCGCCCGGATGCGCCGCACCGTGCGTAGGTCTACTCCCTACCCACGCGCCGGGCAGGGTCCGCAATGCGGCGTGTTTCTCAGCTCTGGATGTACGTGGTCAACTGCTCGATGGTGGCCTCTTGGTCCGAGATGATGTCGTCCATCAGGTCCTGGATCGAAATCATGCCGACCACCTTGTCGCCTTCGACCACCGGCAGGTGGCGGAACTTGCGCTGGCTCATGAGCGTCATGCAGGCGCGCGTGCGGGTCTGCGGCGTGACGGTCATCACGTCGGGCGTCATGATCTCGGAGACGCGCACTTCCTTCGAGTTCTTGCCCTGCAGCGCCACCTTGCGCGTGTAGTCGCGCTCGGAAAGAAAGCCCACGAGCTTTTCGCCGTCCATCACCATCAGCGCGCCCACTTCGAAGCGGGCCAGGGTGGCCAGCGCGTCGAACACGGTGGCATGCGGAGAGGTGCGCCAGGCCGCGGAATCGTGACGCTTGAGCAGTTCGGAGACGGGTTTCATCGCGGTAACTCCATAAAAAAGTTTTCGACTAGACCGACGCTCATGCGCCGCGCTCGCTCAAATGATAGAGGGGGAGCGAGCCCTTGCGATGCGAACAAACGCTGACAGGCCAATTTTTAGTACAGAAGATCGACCACGGCGGGGGCGCCGGCCGGACTGTCTGCCTCGGCTCCGGTTCGTCGGTGCCTTCGCGATGTAGCAATGCATTTACTTTGTTGGGCATTGTGGACAGATGACGTAGACATCGGCAGTAGGGGTTCTCATCGATTCGCTAAACGAATCGCGACGCATGTGGATGAGTTGAGTTGAACCGTAGGCCGGCAACGTACCGAGCCCTGCCATGAAGGGAGGTCCCGACATGGTTGCCACGTGGCGGTTCTCCGAACAATCATCAGGGAGTAGTCATGGTCGCAATCGTTAGTGGGAACAGTCTGGGTCTCAGCCTGAGTTCGTTGGCCGTTCTGGGCCAGCGAGGCTTGTCGGGGTCGGCGGGGCAAGGCCGAAGCGGTGAACAGGCCTATATCAACGCAGCAACAGGCAATCTCGTGCTGCAGAACAGGGATGAATTCATTCAGGGGCGTGGCCCGGATATCCTGAGCCTGCGCACTTACAACAGCCAGGGGCTGCTGGATGACCCGAACGCCAACAGATGGAACGTGGGCGCCTTTGGGCAGAAGGTAACCCTCATGGGCACCGTCGCTTCCGTGGACAGTAGCCTCATGCGTACCGATCGCGATGGTGCCCAGGCTGTCTACACATGGGATGGGGCCAGCAGCCGCTATGCAAGCACCGCCGGTGCGGGGGCCTTCGACACCATCGCTTATGACGAGAGCGCCGCGCAGTTCGTCTGGACCGATGGTGATACCGGCCTTACCGAGCGTTATCAGTCCACCGGGCCGGGGCGCCTCCTCCGTGCAACCGATGCCGACGGCAACACTGTCAGCTACGCCTACAACGTCAGCGGCACCGTTCAATCGTTAACCGATGCCAACGGCGAGGTCACCTATTACGACTACAGCGGCAATCAGCTGACTCAGATCCGCAGCGTCGATGTCGGCGGAAAAGGTCTGACCCGCGTGCGATACGGATACGACGGGGGCGGCCGCCTGTCCACCGTCACCGCTGACCTCAGCCCGGAAGACGGCAACATCGCCGATGGTCGAACCTACGTCACGGCCTATACCTACGACGGCGCGAGCAGCCGAGTTGCCAGCGTCGCTCAGAGCGACGGCACCACGCTCGCCTTTACCTACGTACACCACGAGGGAGCCTACAAAGTCGCAAGCGTCACTGATTCGCTCGGCGCTGTTACCCGCTTCAGCTACGACACCGCTCAAGGCGCCACTACCGTCACCGATCCCTTGGGCGCCCAAAGCGTCTACAGCTATGACGCGCAAGGCCAATTGCTGGAACTGCGTCAAGGCGTTACGGCCAGCCATCCGCGCGGCGCGAGCCAGGTCAGCTATTCGTATGACGCCTTCGGCAACGTGAAAGATGCAAGCGATGGGGAGGGCTATCGGGTCGACTTCATCTATGACCAGCGCGGCAATTTGAGCGCGGAATACGACTCGGACCGGGGCTACCGCTCGCGTGAATATGGCGAGCAGAACCAATTGCTGAGCGAGACGACTCATGTAGAAGGCCCGCCAGGAACATCGGGCTCTTCTTCCGAGACCGTGCGCTATATGTATGCGCAAGACAACCCGCGCCGATTGCGCTTCGTCATCGGTGCTCAAGGCAACGTCACTGAGTATCGCTACGACGCCTATGGTCAGCGCGTTGTTGCTATCGAATACAGGGAAGGCACCTATGACTATTACGCAGTCTTGGAGGCATCACGCCGGATACCCGACGAGGCTCAAATGGTCGCTTGGCAACAAGCGCAGGACCTCACGAAGACCCGGCGCACCGACTACGTCCACGACGGCCGAGGTGCGTTGAGCAGCAGCACGGTCTATGCCGAGGTCGGAGCCGACGGGCAAGGTATTGCTGCAAGTGCTGCGATGACTCGGTACATCTACGATGCTCGGGGCCTCTTGCTGCAGAAGATCGAGCCGGGCGATGCTGCCTCAACCACGACCTACACCTACGACGGCTTGGGACGTGTGCTCAGTGCCAGTGGCCCTTCGTTGGATGGTGGCGTTACACCGAACACCACGATCACCAGCTACGACGACGCCGGTGGCAAAGCCACGATCAGCATCGCCAGTGGCTTGGTCACCACTTCCACCTACGATCGCGCGGGGCGTCTGGTCAGTGTGACGCAGCAAAGCGCGGGTGCCGGCGTGCTCGGCACCACCTCGTACGCCTACGACAAGAGCGGAAACCTGCTGATGACGCAGGACCCCACTGGCGCACGCAAGTGGATGCTGTACGACGAGGCAAATCGAAAGATTGCGGACATCGATGGCACCGGTGCGGTCATCGAGTATGCGTACAACTCCAACGGGACACTGCGGCAGACCATCGCGTACGGCCAAAGAATCGATACAGCGGTGCTGGTGGATGGCGTTGGCCTGCCCACCACGGCATGGTCGCCCACCAACACGACCACCAGTCTCGCTGCGCTGCGTCCGGCATCCAGGCCGGAGGACCAGAAAGTCTGGAACTTCTATGACGGAGCCAATCGGCTGGCCTTTCAGGTCGACGGGTCGGGCTACGTTACGCAGACTGTCTATGACAGCGCTTCGCGAGTGCTGTCAACCACCAAACTTGCAAATCCAGTGGACGTGCGTCTTCTGGAGGCGAAGAATGGCCCTAGAGAGTTGGGCAATGTCGCGGTGACATTGCGTGCGGATGCTGGACCGGTGCCAGTCCGTACGGCGGTGACCATGACTGCCAGCGTCGCTGACGTGAGCAGCAACGGCATGGTCACCTTCTTCAGCGGAGACATAGCCCTCGGCAGTGCGCCGGTGATTGGCGGCATCGCCACTTTCGTTTCCGACGAGTTGCCAAGCGGCGTCAACAGTATTCGCGCCTCGTACACGAACGGCGCGCAAAAACTTGCAAGCGTGTCTTCGGTGGCGCAAGTCACCGTGACGCCAGCACGAACCAGCGCGCAACTTGCACTCTCATCGTCCCGGATCGCGAGCGGAGATGCGGTCGTCTTGTCGATGGCTCTGATTCATGAACGGCCTTTAGGTCTTCCCGGCGCGACGGGCGAAGTACGGTTCTACGGCAATGACGCCTTGATCGGCACTGCTTCCGTCATCGACGGACTTGCAATGCTCAAGGCGCCGATTTTTCCGGTCGGGAGCGTGAGCGTCCGCGCGGTGTACGCCGGAGACTCGACGCATGAAACGGTATCGGCTGAAACGAAGATCACGGTCGAAAAGGCCGCCACGAGAACGACCCTTCAGGTGTCCCGCCAAGATGCATTGCTGCGTCTGAAAGCGACTGTCATGGGGTCTGGCGAGTCTGCGCTGTTGCCGCAGGGCGCCGTCGTTTTTTACGATGGCGATACCTTGATCGGACGGGCGGCGCTGCGCGACGGCATTGCCACGCTGGACGTCGCCTCTCCTGTGGGGGGCAAGGCGTCTTACCGGGTCGAGTACACAGGTGATGCACACCATGTGCAAAGCGCACGTCATGCCGACCCTTTCGTGACACTTGAAGCTTCCGCAAAAAGCACGGTGCAGGGTGGTCCGATCACCCTGAACATGGAGGTGATCGGCAAGTCGGCGGGCGGAAGAGCCGGCTTCTTCGCCGACAGCCTATACCTTGGTACTGCGGAGGTCGTCGATGGCCGGGCGACATTGGTCACCAACTATCTACCAGTGGGATCGCATGTCTTGCTCAGTGCAAGCCTCCAAAACGACGGAAACGGTGCCGACGCCGCCGTCGTGCAAGGGCCGGCGGTGGAGGTCGTCGTTGGATCGCAAGAAGTTCGGCCGCCGTCGGTCCAATCGCTCTTGATCGACCAGATCGGGCGTGCAGTGGTCGGGGAGTTGATCGGTATCAAACTGACGGTCCCTCGAGTTCCCGATCCATCGGCAAGTGATTTCCTCATCTTCGATGGCAAGACGCTGATCGGACGCGGCCAAGCCGGGTACGGCGACTGGGTCATGCTGCCCAGCCTGTCGTTTGGCACCCACGACCTGACGCTGGTGTATGACGGCGAACTTGCACAAGGACGGGTTTCGACGGCCACGGTGCAAGTAGTCGTCGAGCGCGCCCAGGTCCGCATCGATCTCGCATCGTCCACGCAGCCGCAAGCCGCGGTGCGCGGTAGTCCGGTGACTTTCTCCGCGCGCGTCCGCGCTGCGGGCGATTCCCGGCCTACTGGAGAGGTCACCTTCTACCGCGACGGCGTTGCCATGGGAACGGCCGACGTGGTCGATGGTATGGCCAAGCTGGAGCGCAACGAACCCATCCTGGGTATCCACAGCATCACCGCGAGCTACTCGGGCGACGATAGTCATGAGCCGTCTGGCAATACTGTGGCGTCTGCACAGTCCGCGCTGATACAGAAAGTCGTGGCGTCCGCGAATGCGAAGCAGACTCGCACGGACCTGAGCATCTTGCCTGCAACGATCATCGCCAAGCAGTCCTTCAGCTTGGCGGTTTATATCCGCGAGGGAGATACGCAAGCTCCGGTGGTCCGTGGCACCGTGCGCTTCTACGAGGGTACGCGTCTGCTGGGCATCGGTACTGTCGACTATGGATCAGCCTATCTACCGGTAGCCGGACTTGCCGCAGGAGTGCATCAGTTGCGTGCTGTCTTGATCGGTGATGACACCTACGCAGCAAGCGAAACTTCGTTGAAAGTTTCGGTGCCGAAGATCTCTTCTTATGTCTATCTGGACACCGAGGCCACGAGCCTCATGCAGGGTCAGCCGGTGACATTGACTGCGCAGGTGAGAGGTGGTGTAGTGCCTGCAAGTGGGCGGATGAATTTCTTTGCTGACACACAGTTCGTTGGTTCGGCTGCGGTGGTCGACGGATTGGCCAGCCTCACGACCAGCAATCTCCCGGTTGGGTCGAACATTATCCTCAGCGCAAGTTACGGGGGCGATGATGTCTATCTGACTGGCCTAGGCATACAGAAGCTATGGGAGCCTGGGAAAGCCACGATCCGGACGATTCAAGTCCTTCCTGGCGGACAGAGTCTGGAGCCAGCAACCACACGAACCATGTCCTTCGTTTCGCCGAACTACTCTGGCGCGGCGGGACAGCCTCTCGACGTCGATCTGAACATCGGGAGCAACAACGGATTCAAGAATGGCAACTTCGCTGTTTTCCAGGGGCAGACGCTGATTGGAAGCTATGCGCTAGACCCTGCATCACCGGGGCGGATTCGAATCGAGGGGCTACAGCCTGGTCATTCAGAGCTGACGGTGGTGTACACGGATGGGACGAACGCGCCGGCCGCTGTGGCGACGACCCAGGCGTACATAGGCAAGGCACGCCCCGACCTGGCCGAACTCACTTCGTCCCGACAGATGTCGGTGGAGGGGCAGCCCCTGACATTTTTCGTCAAAATCCGGAATTCGGATGGCAGCGAGGTTTATGACCCGCCGATGACGGGGACGGTCACAATTTTTGGTTCGAGCGGAACGCTGGGCACGACTGCTTTGCGGGGAGGATGGGGCGGAGCGTATGCGACCCTCACCGTCAGCGATTTGCCCGCCGGCTCCTACAGTTTCGGTGTTCGATATTCCGGCGATGCCAACTATGAGGCTCACACCTATACCCCTTGGAATGAGGAGTTCAGGCAACAGATCGCGATGGCGCCTGCGGCCAGTTCGATGAGGATGGAACACTGGACCTACGGCTCATCGCTGAATGTCCAGGTTCATCTTCAGGGGCAAGGCGTTCCTGATAGTGGAACGGTGAGCTTCTACGACGGAAACACATTGCTGAACAGGAGCAATGTGTATGACGGGCGAAGCCATCTTTCAGCGGGTGGCCTGAAGGTTGGCGATCACGTGATCAGGGCTGTGTACTCGGGCGATGCCAATAATGCTGGCTCGGAGTCTTCCACTGTAGTTTCGATCGCCCCGGTAGGAGCGGCGCATACCACGCTTGCCAACCGTAGCGAGGCATCCATTTCACAAGATGGCGCGCTGAACGTGGATCTGTATGGCGCGCGCGCCGGCAGCCTGGTGAGCTTTTATCAAGGGGCGGACAGTTTGGGCACGGCCTTGACTATCAATGGCAGGGCCACCTTGATAGGCGCCCGCCTGCCGCCGGGAAATCAGCGCATCACCGCCGTCTACGCGGGCGACGCGGATACGGCGGGCTCAATATTGACTTTCATGCAATCGGTGAAAGGCGCCGCAGGGGGCGCCGCGCCGCAATTGAAATACGACGCGGCTCAGGACCGCACAGTCAGCCGCCTATACGGCCACGATGGCCGTCTGCAGGGATTGCTTGACGGTGAAGGCTATCTGACCGAATACAAGTACAACGCCGCAGGCGAAATCGTCGAAACCATCCGCCGCGCCGAGCGCTCTGTCACCGAGGTCGATCGCGCCACCGCCGTTGCGGATGCCCGTGCAAGCAGGAGTCTCGCGGGTCTGCGTCGCGGGGACAGTGCCGATGACATCCACACCTACAACTTCTACGATGCCCGAGGCCGGCTGGTCGGACAGGTCGATGGCGAAGGCTACTTGAACGAGACGGTCTACGATGCTCGCGGCAACATTACGCAAACTATCCGTTACGCAAACAAGGCCGGCGCAATCGGAGGCTCTTCCACGCTACAGAGCATTCGCCCGGTTGCCGACAACGCTCGGGATCACCGGACTGTCCAGGCCTGGAGTGCCGCCAACCAACTCCTGAGCCGCACCAACGCGGAGGGCACGGTCACCCGGTTCACCTACGACAGCATCGGCCAGCTCGTGCAGACCACCACGGCGGTCGGAACTGCGGATGAACGTACCAGCCGGCGGCGCTACGACATCCAAGGCCGCCTGGCCGGAGAGCTCGACGGGCGCGGCAGCGATGCCGTTGAGCTCTCCGACCCCTTGAGCCTGTGGGCCGCCAACGGCCTGACGCACACCTATGATGCCGCCGGACGCCGCGCCAGTACGACGGACGCCAATGGCCGCCGCACGCTCTTTTTCTACGACGCAGTCGGACGCCTGGCCTATACCGTCAATGATCTCGGTGAAGTTGCCGAGAGCCGCTACAGCGCTCACGGTCAGCTCTCCGAGCAAGTCGTCTACGGGACCCCTGTGGATGTCGTCACCCTCGCGACCGCGACACCCGGCGGTTTGAACACTGACACCTTGATCCGCTTGCTCGAAGGCGTGGCCGATGACGTCAAGGACACGCGTGTCCTGACCCGCTACAACGCCACTGGCACCAAGGCCAGCAGCACCAGCGCAGTGGGCGACATCACCGACTATTCGTACAACGCGTTCCGCGAGGCTACTTCCAGCAGTTTCACGCTGAAGGATGGTTATCGCGTGACCGATACGGCCAGCTTCGATCGGCGCGGGCTGCTGGTCGAAAGCACAAAGGATCGTGGCCTCGTTGTCGAAGGCAAGACTTACGATGCATTCGGCCGTGAGACCGGGCGTATCGACGGCAAAAAGAATCCAAGCCTGCTCACCTATGACCGGCTCGGCCGCACGGTAACCGTGACCGACGCGCTTCGATCGGAACGTGTCACGACCTACGATGCCTTCGACCGTGTGCTGACGCAGCGAGACACGTTGGGCCATGTCACCCTCTACAGCTACGACCAGGCCAACCGCGGCATGACCGTGACAACGCCGGAAGGCGTGCGCATGACCACGTTGCGCAACCGGCAGGGCCAGATCCATAGCGTGAGTGACGGCCGAGGCAATACCACCACCCACAGTTACGACAAGAGCGGAAACCTGCTGCGCACCGAGGCCCCTGAGGGCATCGCCACGGCAAGCACATACGACAAGGCGGGTTTCGCACTCAGCAGCACCGACGCCAACGGTGTTGTGACCGACTACGCCTATGACGCCGCGAACAGGCTGCTCACGCGAACGGTAGATGCCGCGGGCCTGAGACTTGTGACTGCCTACGGTTACGACGCCAAGGGCCAGAAGATCAGCGTCAAAGATCCAAGAGGCGTTGTCACCACTACCGAATTCAATCGCGGCGGACAGGCTGTGCGCCAAGTTGTCGACCCTGAAGGCCTGGCTCTTGCCACCTCCTACGAATATGACACCACGGGCAAGGTGCTCAAGGTCACGGATCCAAACGGCGTTGTCAAGCAATACAGCTACGACGGCGCCGGACGGCGTGTCAAGGAAGTGCTCGATCCGAACGATCCGCTCGTCCCGCTGGATTACAAAACGGGGCCTTTGAACCTTGTGCGTAGCTACACGTACGACGGCAATGGCAACGTGGTGAAAGCCCTCGATGCAAACGGCAACGCCACGAACTACGCCTACGACGCGAATAATCGAATGGCGTACACGCTGGATGCGCTCGGCAATGTGTCTCGGAATGTCTACGACAGCGAAGGCCGCGTGGCCCGAACCATTCGCTATGCCGCCCCGGTGGAGCGTGACAAGCTGCCCGACTTGCCTGACGCCATCGATATTGCCTCCCGCGTGGTGGCCGACCCGGCCACTGACATGGTGGAGGAGCGCCGCTACGACCGCGACGGACGATTGCACTTCACGGTGGACGGGACAGGCGCTGTCATCGAATACAAATACGACACGTCGAACAATGTTGTCGAGACCCGCTCTTACGCTCGGCGCATTGATCTGGCTACCTGGGAGCCGAACTCGGATCCCGCTGTCGTTGCCGATGATGGCGACTCACGTGTACGCACAGTCTACGATGGGTTCAACCGAGCTGTCTGGAAGGTCGATGGTGCCGGCGGCGTAAGCAGCAACAGCTACGACGACAACGGCAACATCACCGAAGTCCGCACCTATGCGAATGCCCTGACCCGTGCGTCGTTCGAAGCATGGGACGGCCGATCCGCGCCGGCTGTGATGGCCGACGACACGAGGGACCAGCGTGTCCGTACCGTCTTCGATGCCGCGAATCGTGCCGTCTCTCAGGTCGATGGCGTTGGGGGCGTGGTTCGCACTGCATATGACAGTAACGGCAATACGCTCGAGCGGCGAGCCTATGCCAACCGTCTCGAGGCCTCGGCGCTGGCTGCCTGGGATGGAAAAAACCTATTGCTGCCGAAGGAGGATGGCAAGAGCGATCAACATGTTCGCAACATCTACGACGCTGCGGGTCGGCTGACATGGAGCGTGGATGGCGAAGGGGCCGTGACGTCGAATGAATACGATGCCAATGGAAATGTCACATACCGCACCCGGTTTGCCGAGGTCATCGGGCGTGACGCGTCGCCGGACAGTGTGAAGGAAGACTTTCGGGATCAGGTCACCCGCTACATCTACGACGCGGCCAATCGTGTGTCGTACCGGTCGAAGTGGCAGGGACGAAGCGCGACGGGAGGAGGCTACGGCTCTCCTTTCGGCAGTCGCGAAGAGATATCGTACGACTACGACGGTGTGGGCCGCTTGCTGCGGCAAACCGTACACGCGGCTCTGCCGCAGGTCGCACCGACCGGGCGCGTGGATGAGGCTGATCGCACCAGCTATTTCGTCTATGACGCAGCAGGGCGCCTGGCCTATTCAGTAGATGCCGAGGGCGGTGTCACGCGAAACAGCTACGACGGCGCAGGTCGTCTGGTTCGGACGCTCCAAGCCGCGAACAGCATTTGGAACCTTCCTTACTTTGCTGCGTTTCCGGAAGCACGGAGAGATCTCCCCCTGGATAGAACTCTGACCAGCGCTCCCTATTTCCGGAGGGGAAGGGGCGATTTCCTGAGGCTGAGCGCAGCCATGCTCGAAGCCAAACTGACGACGGATGCATCGGCCGATCGCATTACCGTCATGGCCTATGACGGCGCAGGACGGCGCACCCTCACAATCGACGCCATGGGCGGGGTCACCAATAACGCCTACGATGCCTTCGGAAATCTCACGCAGCAGGTTGGCTATGCGATCCGCATCGCCCCGCCTGAGTGGAGTCCAGGCATCAATCGGACGGCCTTCGATCCCGCTGGACTGAAAAAGAGCGAGGCAGACCGCATTTCTTACTTTGCCTATGATCAGGCGCAGCGTCGGGTTCTCACCGTCGACGCGTTGGGTGCCGTCACCGAGACCGCCCACGACGGAATCGGCCAGGCGATCAAGACGCGCAGTTATGCGCGCGCGATTGATGCGACGGGGCTGAGCAATGTGGCCGCTCCCAGCGCTCTGCGCTCCCGCATAACTTCCGACGCGACTGCCGATCGTGTTTCGCGCCAGGTCTTCGATGCCAGCGGCCGTGTGATCTACGGGGTGGATGCTCTGGGCTATGTCAGCAAGACCCACTACGACGGTGTTGGGCGCGTGCGTGGTACCACGCAGTACGCTCGGCCCATTCTGCAGGGCACAGAGGGCCCCGCAGTCGCTGCAGCCATTGCGATCAGCCCGGATGATCGCAGCAAGAGTTTCGAGGTCGATACCCTTGGGCGCGTCGTCCTCAGTGTCGACGCCATGAATGGCACCGAGTCGTGGACATACGACTCAAGGGGCAACAAGACCAGCTACACCAACGCCAAGAATGCTGTCTGGACCTACGAGTACGACGGCATGGGTCGAATGACCGCGGAGATTTCACCGCAGGTCGATCTCACACGAGTCAGAAAGGGTTCGAAGGATCGTTTGGAGGTCGACGAGTACCGCAGTGGCACGAACCAGGTTGTCACCAGCATGGAGTACGACGCTCTCGGCAACATGACTTCCCGAACGGAGGCCTGGGGACGCCCTGAGGCTCGACGGACGCGCTATGCGTACGACGGACTGGGGCGCCAAATCTGGGTGGAATTTCAAGAGAAAAGACCAATCGAACCGATGTCCTCGCAAATGGGGTACGAAGGTGGAGATCTCCGCACCCTTACTACCTACGATGCCTTCGGGAATGCCATCGCCAATGTCGATGTGAGTGGCCATAGGAGCTACAAGACATATGACTCTCTAGGTCGTGTGGTCCATGAGATTGATGCCCTTGGTTACGTCACTGGCTATCAGCGCAATGTCTTCGGAGAGGTGACCGCACTTACCCGACATGCACAGGGCATCGATCTGGACGCTGGTCACTGGCCGGAAGGGAGTGAGCCCTCCGCCAAGATGGTGGCAGCTGTGCTTCGTCCTGGAGATGCCGATCGCATCATCGTCACCAGTCGTGATCGCCTGGGCCGGGCCATCGAAGTCAAGGAGCCGTCCGTTTCTTTCCATGACAGCTCGGCGGCATTCGGCGCCAGGTATGGTTTCGACGGCAAGTCCATCCGTAACACTTACGATGGTTTCGGCAACCTTGTGCAAGTGGCGAGGCGCCTCAATTCGGACAGTTGGGTACTGGCTGCCACCAACTACCATGACCTGCGCGGGCAGCAAGTCGCCACGGTCGATGCGCTCGGCTACCTCACCACCCAGGTCTTCGATGCGGCTGGCAACGTGGTGGATCGCGTCGAGTACGCCAAAGCGCTGCCCGGATGGATCGGCACCTCCAACCTCGCGGCCTGGACGGGATTAGCTGACGCACGAACCGATCGCACGCCACCGGCGCCAACCGTGGACATGTCATCCGATCGGCGTACGGCGACCACCTATGACCGCAACAATCGAAAGACCAGCGAGACGCGGGTGCATGTCGAGCACAGCACTGCTGCCAACGGGACAAGTGAACGCGGCAACCTGACCACCAGCTACGGCTATGACGCCGTGGGTAACCTTACGCGCACTACCGATGCGGCGGGCGCGTCAACCTACAGCTACTACGATGCGCTCGAGCGCGTGACGGCGGTGGCGGAGCCCACGCGTGCGGGCAGCGACGGGGCAACTTTCGTGACTCCGCTCACGGTGTTCCGCCGCGATGCCCACGGCAACGTGGTCACCAAGACCGAGTACATCAACGGAGCCGGCGTTGAGGACCAGCCTGCCAATCCTCGCCCCATGCCGGCGCTTCTTGTCGGGCCGAACCCCGAGGTCGCCCGCGCACAGGCCAGCGGCTGGCAGTTGAATGGAAACATCGGCTATATGTCGGCGACACCCTTCGACGGCGGAGAAGCTGTTTACAGGGTGCGTACCGACTTCTTCGGTCCCTTGCACTACTACACGCAATCGGTCGAAAAGCGTGATGAACTGGTGGCGTCGGGCCTCTGGCATGACGAGGGAATCATTGGCTACATCGCTTCCCAGCAGCAGGAAAAAACCGTGCCGCTGTACAAGGTCCAGCTGCGTCTGCCGCCTTTCTGGCCGCGTGAACTTCAGCCTTTCTCGGCCTACTACTTGCTGACTACCAGCAAGGATGAGGTCGACGATCTCGTGCAGAAGTCCGGAGCCACGCCTCAGGGCATCGTTGGCTATGTCGGCGATGCGCGAGACTCACAGTTCGACACAGGTCTCGTGCGCATGTTCAACCCGCTTGTCGGAGACCATTTTTTTCTGCCCGATACGGTACAGATGGATCCCTACGAGGATGCTGAGCTGGTTTCCAGCACTGATCGTACAAGCTATGCGCAATACGATTTGCTCGGGCGTGTGGTGCAGAGTACCGACGCCATGGGCGTCAATCACTACAACAACTACAACGATCGCGGACAGCTTACCGAGGAATGGCAGTATGTGCGTGGCGGAGACAAGACGCAGCAGCGATTGTTCCGTCGCCACGAATACGACGCATTGGGTCGCCAGGTCCGTGTGATCGAGCCCGGCACCGCTAGCGATAACGCAACCTACACAGAGGGCCGCGCGAGAGCCGACGGGGTCTACGCTGCGAACCCCAAGGTAACCCTGATGCTCGGTGTTCCCGAGTCCGTCAATCCGAACGCGCCGGGGCAAGAGTCCGCCAACGGCAAAGTCGTGGTTCAGATGGCCAACATCGTGAAGGCCAACGGTGGCGCGGTGAAGGTCGAGTTCGATTTCGTCACGCCCGAGACTGCGGCCCCCGATGACGGAAGCGTTCCTCCAAAGATGAATCCCGGCGAGCCTGCGACCTTCTCGCAGGTGTTCGATCAGGCATCCGGTGCAGGGCTGTCCCATGGAGTGAAGCTCACGCCAACCGATCCGATCGGTACGGTCAGCACCATCCGCATATTGCAGCAGGATGCCGCAGGCAAATGGGTCCTGCTGTGGCAGGGCACGCCCACCGAAGCCAACGGGGAGGCCTACCTCAATATCACGGGTGCCGAGAGGCAAGTCGAAACGGTCATGGACTACAACGCCTTCGGCGAGATGGTGTCCAAGCGTGTCAATGGGCAGGCCGGAGAGTATTTCGATTACGACAGGGCAGGGCGTCTGTGGCGTACCAACGCAGGCGATGGTGTGGACAAGATTGCGCAGTACGACCTTCTGGGGCGTCAGACAAGCGAAGTTCGCAGTGCCGGCTCCGGAAGGGGCAACCTCGATCTCGGCAGCTTGAGCAGTGCTGCCCAGGCCAATCAGCTGTCTGACTTGCGCCGTACAGACACCGCATACGATCTTCTAGGGCGCGTCACCTCTCAAGCGTTGGCGGAGCGCGCGCCTCAAGACAGCCCCTGGGCGCTGCAGCGTCCCGTGATCAACCAGAACGTTGACCGTTGGGGCAACGTCGTGAGCATCAGCGATCCGCGCTCGACCGGATGGATCACGCACTATCGCTATAACGCCAACAACCAGTTGACCACGCAGATCCAGACGGATCGCGATGGCAATTCGGGTGTCGATGCGTACGGCAACATCGTCAACTCCAACGCCGCTGTGACGAGGATCTATTACGACGCGATGGGTCGTCAGGTGGCGGTGCGCGATGCCAACGAACGCATCAATGGCCAGGAGTGGGATGCCGGTGGAAACCTTGTACGCGAACTGCATGCTGACGGCAACGGTGTCAGCACCGGCGTGGTCAGCCATGCCTACGACGCTTTCGGAAACAAGGTCCGCACCATCGATGCCGAAGGAAAGAGAAAACGGTTCCTCAGCGACAAGTTCAATCGTTCTCTCAAGACCGTGCACGAGGCCGTGGCGGTCTACCAAGGCGCCAGCCTGGAAGTCGTGCCGCAAGGCAGTCGCGAAGTCGTGGAGACCAACACCTGGGACGCCGCGGGCCGCAAGACCAGCCAGACGAACGGCAACGGCGACACCATTCGCTACGCCTACGACCCGCGCGGCAACCTCATTCGCACGACCCTTGCCGAAGGCGAGGTGACCAGGGCCGCCTACGATGCGCGCAACCGCAAGATCATCGAAATGGATGGCAACGGTGCATTGGCCACATGGAAGTACGACTACTTTGGCCGACTGCAGGGCCGAAGCGACATCGGCGGTGCCACATACAGCTACAGCTACGACAACGCCAGGCAGTTGACCCGCCAGACGAGCACCAATTCTTCCAACGTGGTGACATTCCCCGGCACTTCGAACCCGACCCAGGATTTGAGCTACCAATACGACGGTGCGGGTCAGCTGTTGCAGGTTCACGATGCGAGCCTGGGCAAGACCTCCCGTTATTCCTACGACCTGGCCGGCCGCCGTGTGCGCGAAACCACTGAGCAGGCAGGTGTTTCCTACCAGGACAACAGCATTGCCTACGACGCGTTGGGCCGCATGCGTTGGGTGAGCGACAGCGGGGGGCGTGCAACCGTCGAAATCGAGCACGACAAGGTCGGCAACCGCACGCGTATCCACACGCGCGTGAACGACCCCGCCACGGGCGTTGGCGCCGACAACGACAGGTACTTCGCCTATGACGCGATGAACCGCCAGACCCTGGTGGATTCCGCGAGCGCCGATGGCAGCGCGCTGGGCCCCGATGGGCACCGCCTGGCCTATGACTACAACGGCAACCGCACCAAGGACACCAGCACGGGCACGCACCTGGCGTTGGTCGACGGCCAGTGGAGCAGCGTCGAAGGAGAGACGACTGAGGAATACACCTACGACCGCATGAACCGCCTGTCTACCGTTACGCGCGACGGCGTGAAGGTAGACGAGCGCCTCTACGACGGTGCCAGCCGCGTGGTGGCCAGCGGCGTGGTGACCAGCACGACCCATTCCGTGGGATTGGCCTTCGACTATGCGGTCGCGCACATGGCCGCCAACGGCGCGCCTTACTACGCGCTGGCCGGCGGTGCGATCGACGGGCGCATCAACACATACAACAAGAACGGCCAGCTGCTGGGCCAGAACCGCTACGAGTACGGGATAAAGCGCGACAGCACCATCTATGACAACGGTGCGCACAACCTGGACGCCTTGGGTTTCGAAAAAGGATCTGTCATCGGCTACGACAAGGCGGGCAACCTGCTGGGCTACTTCAGCGGCTATCTCGTGCCGGGCAGCACCAGCTTCACCCACGCGATCAACAACGTGGGGCGCGCCGACGGCTACCGCACGGATTCGACCTGGGTGCGCAATGGCACGGTGGGAACCGCCAATAGTGCGAACGCGGAAGGCCGTGGCTTTCATACCTTCGATGCCAACGGCCAAACGGCTGCAACGGGCGACTCGAACTTCCAGTTGCTGGGCAAGGACAACCGCATCTTCGTCAACGACGCGAACGGGACGACGCTGTACACGCGCTACATGGGCGGCCAGGCGCAACGCCAGTTGGTGGTCAACGGCGAAGTGCTGGGGCGCTACGGGCTGAGCGTGAACGAACAGGTGCTGGTGAGCCCGCCGAATCTGCCGCGAGTCTTTGCGCCTCAGGCAAGCTTCGGATTCGGCTACCGGCCCATCGACGAGGGCCATCCCGCGGCCACGCCGGGCAGCTACGCGGTGCGCGAGGGAGACACGCTGCAGGGCATTGCCAAGAGCGTGTATGGCGACTCGAGCCTGTGGTATTTGCTGGCGGAAGCGAATGGCGTTGCCAGCGGCAGCGAGTTGCAGCGGGGCCAGGTGCTGATCGTGCCCACGCATGTGAGCAGCGCGAACAATGCGAGCACCTTCAAGCCCTACGACCCGAGCAAGATCATCGGCGACACCAGTCCGGCGCTGATGGCGATGCCGGGGGGAGGGGGCAAGGAGGGTTGTGGTGGGTTTGGGCAGGTCATTGTGGCTGTCGTTGCCGTGGTGGTGGCGGCAGTCACTCAGCAGTGGTACCTCACGAGCGTCTTGAACGTGTCGGGAGGAATTGCGGGTGCGATCAGTAGTGGTGCCTATGGCAGTTTGGCCGTGTCTGGTGCAATCGGCGGTATTGCAGGCTCTGTTGCCAGCCAGGGCGTGGGCATTGCCATCGGCGCACAGGAATCGTTCAGCTGGAAGGGCGTGGCACTGGGGGCGCTGGGGGGCGCCATCTCCGCAGGGCTTGGGGCTACGGGTCTGGGGAGCGCGGTGGCCAAGGCGACTACACCCCTCGTGGGCAGGATCGTCACGCAAGCGCTGTCGAATGCGGCCACACAAGGCATCGCCGTGGTGACGGGGCTGCAGGACAAGTTCAACTGGAGATCGGTCGCCGCATCCGCAGCCAGTGCAGGTGTCAGCCAGGCACTGAATGCAGCGATGGACTACAACCCGCTCAATGGCTTCGAGATCGAAAAGAGCCTGGCCTCGGGTCTGGGCGGAAGCCTTGTGGTGCAGGCTGTGCGCGGCGGCAAGATCAGTGCGGCTGCGCTGGCGTCTGACGCTTTCGGCAATGTGTTGGGTGACGCCATTACGACAGCCAATGGGCTGCGCTCGAAAGCTCTGGATGATCAGGCAGCGGCCGATGCACGGAGCGGCCGTACACAGAACCTTGCTCAGCTTCGAGCTTGGGCGGGCGGGTATTCAGGCGATGGTGTTGGAGTGGGAGATCGAGGTACCGATACTGCGCCGGTGCGGCCTTTCTTGATGAACGGCGAGACTGTCAATTCATCGACAGCATCGATGTTCCCCACACCACAGATTGTGTCAAGCGGCCCGTCTTATGTGCTGTATGACAACACGGCCGAGACGAGAGGAATAGCGCCGCAAGGAGTGGGGAACGTGATCGGAAATGTGGATGTGTCCGGTACCGGCACGATCACGCCCTATCAGGGCATCGGCGCCAATCTCATAGAGACCTTTAGTACTGGCCTATCACTGAGCGAAAAATGGAAAATGGCGTCGGGGCAAATCAAGTATGCCTATCGCGGATCGAACTTAGCTCAGGGCGCGGTGCAGATCCTTGGCGGTGGACTGGAAGTCTGGGGCGCTACAACCTTGAGCGCAACTGGAGTTGGGGCGATCGTCGGAGTTCCAATGGCGCTTCATGGTGGCGACAACATTGGGACCGGTCTCAATCGAATGTTGGGTTTGGGCGACGGTACGACCTTGACGTATCAGGGTACTTATGCATTAACGGGCTCCTCAACTGCTGCGAGTTTCGTCGATCAAGGGATTTCGTTCGCTGGCGGAGTTGCAAGTCTGGCGAGCAGTATGAGAAGCGCTTGGACGATCACGGCTGCCGATAAGGCAGCCGGATTGCGTTATGAAGCTGCCCAAGCCTTGGCGCTACTTGACAATGCCGGCTCCAGCATATTTATATCCGGCGCAGCCTCTGTCGGGAGACTGCCGGCGGCATGGGGAAAGACGCCGCATGCGACTGAGTTCCTGTATACATCGAATAGGACTGTTCCGCTTTCAATCGAATCCGCTTTGAATCAGGCGGACGAATTCGGAGCGCTTAGAGGAAGTCTAGTCGACTACAAAATACGGCCCAACGGAAGCGTTACGGTAGATCATGGGGGAGGCTTATTTATCAATTACAGAGCAGTTTCCGACGAGGCATTTGATGCCTTTCACGGTTCGAACAGGCTAGCCGCATACCGAACACCTCAAGAATTTCTTCAAAATAAGCTAATCTCCTGGAGCGATGCGTTTGAAGGTGGTGTGGTGAATGTGCATATACGTCAAAGCACCCTTTTGAGTGACCGAGCCTCTGTTGCTGCCTTGGGTCACGAGTATGGCGAATTACAGACCGTCTTTGGAAGGGTTGGCAACGGGTCTTACACGATAGGAAAATGGGACTCATTCATTAATGGCGCACATGAGCAAGTTGTTCCCAAGGTAGATAGAATTATTGGAAATATGATTATCGGCGGAGGTAGATAATGTTGGCATCGTTGAAAATTTCCGCTCTGCAACGAGAAAATTCTTGGCGTGATTACGGGTTTTCTCCTTCATACTTGGCGGATTTTGTGCTCTCTGAATTGGCGGTGCTCAGTGTTGATGAGTATTCGCTTCAAGAAATATTCTCCAAGCCTGCGATACAAGCATTGCTTAGCTATTCTTGTAAAAGTATTAACGCATATCGATCAGGTAGTGCATTAAGTTCGTTAGGCTCGGGCGGTGTAGTAGCTCGCCCTTCTGATGAGGGAAGAAAGCTCGAAATGTTGTTGAGGTCCTGGGCCGGAAAAGGATGGATTTTTATTTCAGAGGTGGATGGAGAAAATTCCTTCATCGCAGAGCTTATGGAGTAGCAGAAAATATTTGAATGCACTGAAGGCTCCTCAAATACCGCGAGTTTCGTCGATCAGGGGATTTCATTCGCAGGCGGTAGGGCAGGTCAAGCGACAGTCTGAACGCGCTTGGACGGTCACGCCCATAGATACGGAAGTTGCTCTACGCTGGAAGACGAGCCAAGCCTCGCGAGCAATCGGTGATGTATCTGCGGCGCGAGTAGTTAGTGGCGTGCTGGATAGCACAGCGGCTGCAGGTGAGGCTGCGATAAAGCGCGCAGATTTCATCTTCATGTTGAGGCCTGCTCCTCCAAACGGCTCCGCCTCCTCTTCCTTCCCGATGGATGAAGTAATTGGTGAGAGCGACATAAAAGCACCCAACAGCATCTGAACGTTTACTACCGAGGCGACTGCGGTCTATTGCGGTGGTCAGCCCTGCGCTGGACCTAGTCAATGGGTGTGTTTTGCCAAAATTTGCTCTGCGACCTGTTATTTTTGCAAAAAGACCACGGAGTCGATGTAAATGCTAAAAATTGGGATGACAAAGAATTTGTCGGTAAGATGATTGGTGATGTTGTGCTGGCGCGTTTTCTCGGATTTAAACCTGAAACCCAAGCAATTGTGCGCAATACGCTCCAGTATTTACTTGCGACTAAAAGCGCAAGCGATGAGTTTTGGGATATTGTTTGGGGGTCAAGCTCGGCGCCCATTTTTCGCGCTAATTTGAAGGTGAAGGGCTTTGCGGAGCATTATTGCGAGCTTCTTTTCAACAACGAACCTTTGCCTTCGGTAGAGCGATTGAAGGGCTATCACGTGAATCATGAAATGCAGTTGCCCAATCGATTGGATTGGATCGATGTGGCAATATTTCTGGGAATTTTCCAACGGTAAAGAAATCCGGTTAAAGCGGATTTCGCGGATGCTAGTGGTGGTATGCTGGGCTCCGATGGAGATCGCCTGATCTAATAAGACGGTGCGCCGAGCCAGATGCGTTTGGCAACGCCAGGAGGCTAAATTCGAGGTCGGATTTAAATTTCAGACCGCTTAGGCTTTCACCTGTACGAAACCACGCTGTAGAGAAAGCCTTGAGAGGCGATGCTTACTCCATTGGGCCAAGCAGGATCAAGGCCCCCTCGCATGCTGTCAGCGTCGAGCGAAGTTTGCTCATTCAGTGGTCGGCATTAAGTTGACATCAACGGACTCATGCAACGTGGTCAAACGTTGTAGACGGTCACCTGTATCTGAGGAAGTACTATGCTGAAATTCGAGATGCCGCCCGACATCTTTTTTTTGCCAATTAGAGATAACTACCCGCTGCAATTTCTCGTGTTCATATTGCGCGGGTCCTGCCATGAATCAGCAGGATATGGCATGGAAAAAATTCTCGGCCATCATCGGCACTCTTTCGATGCAGTGTTCACACTGCACTGTTTCACCGCAAGATAAGGGCGAGCCTTCGTTACATCCCCTGTTTTGGCGCATGGCGGACTATGTAATTGCTAACGGCCACACGCCGTATTCGATCCTCAACAGTAGTCGTATCGAGGCAACACGTATTGCCAACAAATTTCCACGCATGGGTATTTCATTAGATACGCTGGACCTAGCAGGGTGCTGAAATACCTCTGCAACCGGTCGACGCGTGGCAGCCTTCAACCGTTAGTAGTTGATCCCCGAAAGTTGCAACCCAAGACCCAGACGATGCGCGGAGCCGATACCTTCACCGAGAGCTTG
>Ga0066256_1000302_pt2 | contig 112955 bp, 98 predicted proteins | sample ThiBio_1000_biof_FD_87107 | JGI IMG/M metagenome (GOLD analysis project Ga0066256, IMG submission 87107) | Wastewater bioreactor microbial communities from Cape Town, South Africa - Thiocy_expt_1000_biof (version 2) | ecosystem: Engineered > Bioreactor > Thiocyanate-remediating >... | reverse complement strand
GCGCCCGGGTGGACCGCGGAGACGGGGGGGAGCCGGGCGCCGCCGGGCGCGAGGCTGGGGGGGGGGAGGGCGACGCGGGGCCCGCCCGCGTCCATGCCCCGCCAGGCGACGCTCTCGCCCGGCTCGAGCCGCGAGCCGTAGCGCGTCACCGTCGGCAGCAGCGCCCAGGTGCCCGTGCGCGCCCGGACCACGACGGCGCCGTCCGCGTCGTCCCCGTCGGTTTCCCGGACGACCGCGGGCGGGAGCCCCTGCGGGTCGCCGGGGGCTGGCAGCGCCGCCCACAGCAGCTCGGCACCGAGGCCGGGCGCGACCGCGTCGCCGCCGCCGACCTCCCAGGCGAGCGCGAGACGGACGGCGCGGGGGAGCAGGTCGATGGGCACGCGACGACGATACGGAAGCCGGGCCGGTCGAATGTCCGGCGCGGCCGCGTCACACCCGCCGGGAGCCCCGCGCGGTCGGTAGGGTCGAGGCATGGCTGGAGTGCTCTCCCTTGACGACGTCTGCGTGCGTCGCGGCGGCAGGAACATCGTCGACCACGTGACCTGGGAGGTGAACGACGGCGAGCGCTGGGTCGTCCTCGGCCGCAACGGGGCCGGGAAGACGACGATCCTGCAGCTCGCGTCCGCACGCATGCACCCGACGAGCGGGACCGTCGAGATCCTCGAGGACCGGCTCGGGCGGGTCGACGTGTTCGAGCTGCGCCCGCGGATCGGGTTCGCCTCGGCCGCGCTCGCGCAGCAGGTCCCGGGCGACGAGCTCGTCCTCGACGTCGTGCTCACCGCCTCCTACGGGGTCACCGGGCGCTGGCGCGAGGTCTACGAGGACCTCGACTCCGAGCGGGCGCAGACGCTCCTCGACGCGTTCGGCGTCGGACACCTCGCCGACCGCACCTACGGCACGCTCTCCTCGGGGGAGCGCAAGCGCGTCCAGATCGCGCGCGCCCTCATGACCGACCCCGAGCTGCTGCTGCTCGACGAGCCGGCCGCCGGGCTCGACCTCGGCGGGCGCGAGGAGCTCGTCGCGGCGCTCGCCGAGCTCGCCGGCGACCCGGCCTCGCCCGTGACCGTGCTGGTCACGCACCACGTCGAGGAGATCCCGCCGCACTTCACGCACGTCCTGCTGCTGCGCGGCGGTGCCGTGCTCGCGGCCGGTCCGATCGCCGAGACGCTGACCGCCGAGAACCTCTCGGCGACGTTCGGGATGCCGCTCGTCGTCGACCGACACGGCGAGCGGTGGAGCGCGCGGGCGCAGTAGTCGGCGATACGTGCTCTGGCGCGTCGCGCATGCTGTAAGTTTGAATGTTCTTGACCGAGAGAACACCACCCGAGTGACATCACCCGGGAGGCACACCGGAGGGGAGGTCGTCATGGAGCTGTGGATCATCTGGCTCGCGCTGTTCCTGCTGCTGCTGGTCGTCGAGGTGCTCGTCGTCGATCTCCTCTTCCTCATGTTCGCCGGAGGCGCCTTCGCGGCGACGGTCGCGGCGCTCCTCGGGGCACCGCTCGTCATCCAGGTCGCGGTGTTCGGCGTCGTGTCGGTCCTGCTGCTCGTGGCCATCCGGCCGTGGGCGCTGCGTCGGTTCAAGTCGACCAGCCAGGGGACCGCCACGGGTGTCGACGCGCTCATCGGGAAGGAGGCGGTCGTCGTCATGCCGCTCTCCGCCGACGGCGGTCGGGTCAAGATCGGCGGCGAGGTCTGGACGGCCCGCCTCGACGCCCGGGGCACGCTGCCGGACGGTGCCAAGGTCATCGTCTCGGCGATCGACGGCGCGACCGCCGTCGTCGTCCCCCTCGTCGACGGGGTGGCGGCGAACCCGTCCGACCCCTACGGCATGCACCGGTCCTAGCGCCGCGGTCCGCACGGACCGGCACTGGGCCACCGGATCACAGGAAGGAACTCCAGCGTGGAACCTGGACAGGTAGTCGGGATCATCGTCGTCGGCCTGCTGGCGATCTTCATCATCGTGGCGATCGCGCGCGCGGTGCGGATCGTGCCGCAGGCCGTCGCCCTCATCGTGGAGCGGCTCGGTCGCTACCACTCGACCATGTACGCCGGTCTGCACTTCCTCATCCCCTTCGTCGACCGCGTCCGCGCCGGGGTCGACCTGCGCGAGCAGGTCGTCTCGTTCCCGCCGCAGCCCGTCATCACCTCCGACAACCTCGTCGTGAGCATCGACACGGTCATCTACTTCCAGGTGACGGACCCCAAGGCCGCGACCTACGAGATCGCCAACTACATCACCGGTATCGAGCAGCTCACCGTGACGACGCTGCGTAACGTCATCGGCTCGATGGACCTCGAGCAGACGCTGACGTCGCGCGACCAGATCAACGGCCAGCTCCGCGGCGTCCTCGACGACGCGACCGGCCGCTGGGGCATCCGCGTCAACCGGGTCGAGCTCAAGGCGATCGACCCGCCCGCGTCCGTCCAGGGCTCGATGGAGCAGCAGATGCGCGCCGAGCGTGACCGCCGCGCCGCGATCCTCACGGCCGAGGGTGTCAAGCAGTCGCAGATCCTCACGGCCGAGGGTGAGAAGCAGTCCGCCATCCTGCGGGCCGAGGGTCAGGCGCAGGCCGCGATCCTGCGGGCCGAGGGTGAGTCCCGCGCCATCCTCCAGGTGTTCGAGGCCATCCACCGCGGCGACGCGGACCCGAAGCTGCTGGCCTACCAGTACCTGCAGACGCTGCCGCAGATCGCCAACAGCGCCTCCTCCAAGATGTGGATCGTCCCGACCGAGTTCACCGCGGCGCTCCAGGGCGTCGCCGGGGCGTTCGGCGTCGGCAACGCGCCGTCGGGCGGCTCGGACGACGGGGAGTCGGCGACGGAGCGCGTGCGCCGCGAGCCGTCGGCGTTCGCCGACACCCTCGGCGACTTCTCCCTCGAGGACCCGGGTGAGGCGCTGCGCAAGGCGCAGGGTGCCGCGGACGAGGTGACGCACGAGGCCAAGGCCGCGGGCACGCTCTCCGGGCAGCCGTTCGACCCCTCCGTCGCGGCCGGGCAGCAGCCCGCCGAGACCGAGGGTGAGCAGGGAACGGGCGGCACCGCGCCGACCTACCCGCCCACGCCGTGACGTCTGCCGACGAACCGAGCCCGGTCGCGCGCCCCGCGCGCGGCCGGGCTCGTCGGCGTCCGGGGTCGGGGTGGGTGCCGAACCAGCACGGGGCGTGGGCCATGCTGCTCGCCCCCGTGCTGGTCGGCGCCTGGCCGTTCCTCACCTGGCGCACGCTGCTCCTGCTGGTCAGCGCGCTCACCGGGTTCTGCGCGCTCTACGCCGTCGGGCTCTGGCTCAAGTCGGGACGCCGCGCGCGCTACCGGACCGCCGCGCTCGTGCACACGCTCGTGACGGCGGCGCTGGTCGCGTGGCTGGTCGCCCTCGAGCCGCGGCTGCTGTCCTGGAGCTGGGTGTTCGTGCCGGCGGTGGCGCTGAGCCTGCTGGCCTCCGCGCGCCGCTCCGACCGGACGTGGTGGAACGACATCGTCCTGGTCGTGCTCGGCTCGTGCCTCACGCTGGTCTCGGCCGGCCTCACCGGCCGGCGCTCCGGCGTCTGGCTGGCCGACGACCCGTCCGTCGCCGTCCTCACCATCGCCCCGGCACCGTTCGCGTGGCCGCCGCTCGGCCTCGACGTGCCGGGTGCGTGGGAGCGCGCCGTCGTCCTCCTGCTCTACTTCGCCGGGACGATCGTCCACGTCAAGGCCCTCATCCGGGAGCGGCGCCGACCGTGGGTGAGCCGGGCGGACGTCTGGTACCACGCGGCGCTCGTCCCGGCGGCCGTGGTGTGGACGCTGCTCGGCCACCTGGGTGCTGCCGGCTGGTTCCTCGTCGGCGTCGCGGTCGTGCTCGCGCTGCGCGCCTGGTGGATCGTGACGCGTCGCCGGGACCTGTCGGTCAAGGTGATCGGCGTCGTCGAGATCGTCATGACCGTGCTGGTCGCCGTCGCGGCGATCTGGGTCGGCGCGATCGTCGCGCACGGCTAGCCGGCGGTGCCTACGATCGGGGGCATGGCCTCCTCGACGGCGCGGCTGCGCGCCTTCCGTCCCGCCGACACCGACGCTCTGGTCGACGTGTGCGTCCGCACCGCGGACGCCGGCTCCGACGCGACCGGGCTGCTGCCCGACGACCGCCTCTGGGCGGACATCTACCTGCTGCCCTACCTCGAGCGTCACCCCGACCTCGCCTTCGTCGTCGAGCTCGACGACGCGAGCGACGCGGCTGGCTACATCGTCGCGACGGACGACACCGCGGCGTTCGCCGAGTGGTTCTCCCGCGAGTGGTGGCCCTCACTGGGTCGCCCGCGCGCCTCGGAGGTTCCCGACGACGCGGCCCACGCGCTCGAGCGTCAGCTCCTCGGGCGGGGCGAGCAGGGGCCGGACGCCTGGGCGCCCGATGGCGCGCCGGCGCACCTGCACATCGACCTGCTGCCGGTGACGCAGGGCCGGGGCGCCGGCCGGGCGCTCATGGACCTGCTGTGCGCCGAGCTGGCCGCGCGCGGGATCGCCGGCGTCCACGCGACGGCCGGCACCGCGAACGCCGGGGCGCTCGCCTTCTACCCGCGGGTCGGCTTCGACGCGCTGCCGCCGGACGGCGGTGGCCAGACGTTCGTGCGGCGCCTCGCGCAGGGCTGAATCCGGCGCGGCTGCGCGGGGTCGCGCCCGGGTCTTTGTGGCGTAGCGTCTGCATGTGTTCTTCCGACTGCTCCGCACGTCGCTGAAGCCCTACTGGGGCTTCATCTGGATCGTGCTCGTGCTTCAGCTCCTGCAGACGCTCGCGACGCTCTGGCTGCCGAACCTCAACGGCCGCATCATCGACGAGGGTGTCGCCGCCGGTGACGTCGGCCAGATCTGGCGCCTCGGCGGCGTCATGCTCGCCGTGACGTTCGGCCAGGCGGTCGCAGCGGTGGTGGCCGTGTACTTCGGCGCCCGGACCGCGATGGCGGTCGGGCGCGACCTGCGGGCGAGCCTGTTCGAGCGCGTCCAGCGGTTCAGCGAGCAGGAGATGCGCGAGCTCGGCACACCCTCGCTCATCACGCGCACGACGAACGACGTCCAGCAGGTGCAGATGTTCGTCATGATGACGCTCACGATCATCGTGATGGCGCCGATCATGCTGGTCGGCGGCGTCATCCTCGCGCTGCAGGAGAACGTCAGGCTCTCGGCGGTGCTGCTCGTCATCGTGCCCGTGCTCATCATCGTGATCGGGCTCATCGTCATGCGGATGGTGCCGTACTTCCGGCAGATGCAGACCCGGATCGACGCCGTCAACGGCGTCATGCGCGAGCAGATCACCGGCATCCGGGTGATCCGGGCGTTCGTCCGGGACGACTACGAGCAGCTGCGGTACGGCCTCGCGAACGGCAACCTGCTCGACGTCTCGGTCAAGACCGGCAAGCTCATGGCGCTCATGTTCCCGACGGTCATGCTCGTCATGAACGCGTCGACCGTTGCGATCCTGTGGTTCGGCGGGAACCTCGTGAACGACGGCACGATGGAGGTCGGCGCCCTCACCGCGTTCCTCAGCTACATCATGTACATCCTCATGGCGGTCATGATGAGCTCGATGATGACGATGCTGGCGCCGCGCGCCGTCGTCTCGGCCGACCGGATCACGGCCGTGCTCGACTCCCAGCCGACCGTCGTGCCGCCCGCGAAGCCCGTGACGCCGCGGGTCCTCGAGGGTCGGGTCCGGTTCGAGAACGTCTGGTTCTCCTACCCCGGGGCGGCCGAGGCCGTGCTGGAGGAGCTGACCTTCACCGCCGAGCCCGGCCGGACGACGGCGATCATCGGCGCGACCGGCTCGGGCAAGTCGACGCTCGTCGGCCTGGTCCCGCGCCTGTTCGACGCGACCGACGGCGCGGTGTCGATCGACGGGGTCGACGTGCGCGACCTCGACCCGCAGGTGCTGTCGGAGCTGGTCGGGATCGTCCCGCAGAATTCGTTCCTGTTCAGCGGCACCGTCGCCAGCAACCTGCGGTTCGGCCGGCCCGACGCGACCGACGAGGAGCTGTGGGACGTGCTCGAGGTGGCGCAGGCCGCCGACTTCGTCCGCGAGCTCGGCGGCCTCGATGCGCCGATCGCCCAGGGCGGGACGAACGTCTCGGGTGGACAGCGTCAACGTCTCTCCATCGCGCGGGCCATCGCCCACCGACCACGGGTGTACCTGTTCGACGACTCGTTCTCAGCGCTCGACTACGCCACCGACGCCGCCCTGCGCGCAGCGCTCGCGGCCGTCACCCGCGAGTCCAGCGTCATCGTCGTCGCCCAGCGCGTCTCGACCATCCGGCACGCGCACGAGATCCTCGTCCTGGAGAAGGGCCGGATCGTCGCGCGCGGGACGCACCCGGAGCTGTTGGAGTCCTCGGAGACCTACCGCGAGATCGTGGAGTCCCAGATGAGCCTGGAGGAGGCCCGGTGAGCGGGGAGAACCCGGTGGGCGGGCAGAACCCGACGGGCGACGTCCCGGCGAACGGCCCGGTGGGCGCCGCGCGGACGGCCTCGGGGGAGGGGGTCTCGGTCGTGCCGGCCGCGGCCGACGCGCCGACGCCGCCCGGCAAGGACGACGCCAGCGTCGTCCGGGCGAGCCAGAGCAACCGTCGCGGCCCGGGCGGCGGGATGGGCATGCCGGCCGAGAAGCCGCTGGACCTCGTCGGCACCCTCAAGCGGCTGCTGCACGAGATGCGCCCGCACCGCATCGCGCTGTGGACGTCCGTCGTCATCGGCGCCGTCTCCGTCGTCCTCTCGGTGCTCGGGCCGAAGCTGCTCGGCAACGCGACCAACCTCGTGTTCGGCGCGTGGGTCGCGCAGGTGGTCGGGCAGCAGTTCCCGGCCGGCACGACGCGGGAGCAGGCGATCGAGGCGCTCCGGGCGGCCGGGCAGGACCGGTTCGCCGACATGCTGGGCGCCGTCGACTTCGTGCCGGGGCAGTCCCTCGACACCCGCCTCCTGCTCACGACGCTCGCCTGGGTGCTCGGGGTCTACGTCGGCGCGTGGTTCCTCGGCTGGATGCAGGCGCGGATCACGGCGATCATCGTCCAGAAGACCATGTACCGGATGCGCGCCGAGGTCTCGCGCAAGCTGACCAGGCTGCCGCTGTCCTACATCGACTCGCACACGCGCGGCGAGGTGCTCTCCCGCGTCACCAACGACATCGACAACCTCGCGCAGACGCTGAGCCAGACGCTCGCGCAGCTCGTCACCTCCGTCCTCACCGTCGTCGGCGTGCTCGGCATGATGTTCTGGATCTCGCCGGTGCTCGCCCTCGTCGCGCTCGTCGCGGTGCCCGTCTCCGCCGTCGTCACGACGCTCATCGCCAAGCGCTCGCAGCCGCAGTTCATAGCGCAGTGGCGCACGACCGGGGAGCTCAACGGCCACATCGAGGAGATGTACACCGGCCACTCGCTCGTCAAGGTCTACGGCCAGCAGGCGCAGTCGCAGAAGGTCTTCGACCAGCGCAACGGCGACCTGTTCACGTCCTCGTTCAAGGCGCAGTTCATCTCCGGCACGATCCAGCCGGCGATGGGCTTCGTCGCCAACCTCTCCTACGTGTCGATCGCGGTGCTCGGCGGGCTGCGCGTCGCATCGGGCACGATGTCGATCGGCGACGTCCAGGCGTTCATCCAGTACTCGCGCCAGTTCACCCAGCCGATCACGCAGATCGCGGCGATGATGAACATGCTCCAGTCCGGCGCCGCCTCGGCCGAGCGGGTGTACGCCCTCCTCGACGCCCCCGACGAGACGCCCGACCCGGAGCCGGAGGCGGCCGCGGAGCTCGATCACGTCCAGGGTCGGGTGCAGTTCTCGAACGTCGACTTCTCCTACAGCCAGGACAAGCCGCTGATCGAGGATCTCGACCTGCTCGCCACCCCGGGACAGACGGTCGCGATCGTCGGACCCACCGGCGCGGGCAAGACGACGCTGGTCAACCTGCTCATGCGGTTCTACGACATCCAGGGCGGCGCGATCACGCTGGACGACGTCGAGACCCGCCAGCTCACCAGGGCCGGGCTGCGTGGCAACATCGGGATGGTGCTCCAGGACGCCTGGCTGTTCGAGGGCACGATCGCGGAGAACATCGTCTACCCCCTGGCCACCGTGCCGGGGGAGACGGTCACGCCCGAGCAGCGCGAGCTGATGATGCGCGCGGCGGTCGCCACGCACGTCGACGACTTCGTCCGGATGCTCCCGGACGGCTACGACACGGTCATCGGGGGCGAGGCCGGCACGCTGTCGGCCGGCGAGCGGCAGCTCGTCACGATCGCCCGCGCCTTCGTCGCCGACCCACCGATCCTCATCCTCGACGAGGCCACGAGCTCGGTCGACACGCGCACCGAGGTGCTCGTGCAGAAGGCGATGAACGCGCTGCGCGTCGGGCGGACGTCGTTCGTCATCGCGCACCGGCTCTCGACCATCACCGGGGCCGACACGATCGTCGTCATGGAGGGCGGGCACATCGTCGAGCAGGGCGTCCACGCCGAGCTGCTGAAGCTCGACGGGCCCTACGCCCGGCTGTACCAGAGCCAGTTCGCCGGCGGGAACGACGAGGCGGAGTGACCGCGTCGTCGCTCCCGGTCGTCGAGCTGACCGACGTCGCCGACCCCCGGGTCGCGGAGTACACCGGCCTCACCGACGTCGCGCTGCGGACCCGGTACGAGCCGGAGGCCGGGCTCTACATGGCCGAGTCGTCGAACGTCATCCGCCGCGCGCTGGCGGCCGGCCACCGGCCGCGCTCGTTCCTCATGGCGCCGCGGTGGCTCGACTCGATGGCCGACGTGCTGCGCGCGCACCCGGACGCGCCCGTGTACGTCGCGCCCGAGCCCGTGCTCGAGGAGCTCACGGGGTTCCACCTGCACCGGGGTGCGCTGGCCGCCATGCACCGGCCGGAGCTGCCCCACCTCGCCGACGTGCTCGCCGGGGCGCACCGCGTCGCGGTGCTCGAGGACGTGGTCGACCACACGAACGTCGGGGCGGCGTTCCGCTCGGCCGCCGGGCTGGGCGTCGACGCGGTGCTCGTGACGCCGCGGTGCGCCGACCCGCTCTACCGGCGCAGCGTCCGCGTCTCGATGGGGACCGTGTTCCAGGTCCCGTGGACCAGGATCGACCCCTGGCCCGGCGGCATCGACGTGCTGCGCGCGCACGGGTTCGTCACCGCGTCGCTCGCGCTCGCGGACGACGCCGTGACGCTGGACGAGCTGGCGGCCGACCCGCCCGAGCGGCTGGCTCTCGTCCTCGGCGCCGAGGGGCACGGCCTCAAGCCGGCCACGGTGGCGGCGAGCGACGTCGTCGTGCGCATCCCGATGGGGCACGGTGTCGACTCGCTCAACGTGGCCGCCGCGAGCGCGGTCGCGTTCTGGGCCACCCGCCGCGGCTGACGGGCAGCGACTAGGCGCGGCGGCGACGGGCGATCCGGGCCATCCCGACGGCGTACCCCGTCCCGGCCACGACGTGCCCGAGGACGCCGACGACCAGCAGCCCGAGCCCGACCAGCCGCAGCCAGCCGAGGTCGGTCCCGGCCGCGACGATGAGCGTGGGCAGCGCGACGAACAGCGCGGCCGTGCGCCACTTCCCGATCCGGCTCACGGGCAGGTCGGGCGACCCGCGGAACCAGGTCGCGGCGAGGAGGAGCAGGACGAGGTCGACCGCCGCGATCGCGACGAGGGCCCACCACGGCAGCACGCCGCCGATGGCGAGCGCAAGGCTGACGCCGATGATCGAGATGCGGTCCGCGACCGGGTCGAGCCGCGTCCCCAGCAGGGTCCGCTGGTCCAGGCGCCGGGCGAGGAAGCCGTCGAGCCAGTCGCTCCCGCCGAGCACGACGAGCGTGCCGAGCGCCCACCACCAGTGCTGGGTGAGCAGGAGCGCCATGGCGAGCGGGAGCAGCACGACGAGCCGGGCGAACGAGATCGCGTTCGGGATCGTGAGGACCCGCCGCGAGAGCCGCTCGGCCTCGGCGGGGGCAACGGGCGGGGGTGGCTGCGTCACGCCTCGATCCTAGGCCGACCGCGTCTCGGCATCCGAGACGATCCGCGTCGGTTTGCGGGGAGGGGGTCACGAGTCGCAGGCTCGACGTCGTCTCGCCCGGCCAGCCGGCCTCGAACCGAAGGAAGTCCACCATCATGACGTCACGTCGTCTCGTCAAGCTGCTCGCACCCGCAACCATCGTGGCGCTCCTGATGACCGCGTGCGCCGGCGACGGGAAGGACGGCTCCGACGGGGCCAGCGGCGGCGACACCATCCGGATCGGCGTCGTCGGCGCCGCGGACTCCCAGTGGACGGTCTTCAAGGAGAAGGCGGCGGCCGAGGGGCTCCAGGTCGAGATCGTCGACTTCTCCGACTACCAGGTGCCCAACCGCGCGCTCGCCGACGGTGAGCTGGACCTCAACCAGTTCCAGCACCTGCAGTTCCTCGCCGACTTCAACGTCAACACCGGGTCCGACCTGCAGCCGATCGGGGCCACGGCCGTCTACCCGCTCAACCTGTACTCGCTGGAGTACGCGAGCGTCGAGGAGATCCCCGACGGCGCCACGATCGCCGTGCCGAACGACGCGACGAACCTCGCCCGCGCCCTGCTCAACCTGCAGCAGGCCGGGCTCATCGAGCTCGCCGACGGCGGCAACTCGTTCTCGACCGAGGCCGACGTCCTGCCGGGCTCCCGCGTCGAGGTCGTGCCGGTCGACGCCGCGCAGACCGCGACCAACCTTCAGGGCGGCAGCGTCCAGGCCGCCGTCATCAACAACGACTTCGTCTCGAAGGCCGGTCTCACGGACGACGACATCGTCTACCCGGACGACCCGACCGGCGACGCGATCAAGCCCTACATCAACATCTTCGTCGCCCGCGCCGAGGACAAGGACGACGCGGACTACCTCAAGCTCGTCGAGATCTGGCACGACCCCGAGGTCGAGGCGGCCGTGACGGAGGACTCGGGCGGCCTGGCGATCTTCGTCGACACCCCGGCGACCGAGCTGCAGCAGATCCTGGCCGACATCGAGGCGAACGCGCCGGCGAGCTGATCTTGCCCACGTCCATCGTCAGTCTGCGCGGCGTCTCGAAGAGCTTTCCGGGGCGCCGCGCTGACGCGCCCGTCGCCGCCGTCGAGGACGTCACCCTTGACATCCACCAGGGCGAGGTCTTCGGCATCATCGGCTACTCCGGCGCGGGGAAGAGCACGCTCGTCCGGCTCATCAACGCCCTCGAGCCCGCCACCGCCGGCACCATCACGGTCGCCGGGACGCAGATCACCGGCCTGCCCGAGCGGAAGCTGCGCCGGGTCCGCGCCGGCATCGGGATGATCTTCCAGCAGTTCAACCTGTTCGCCTCCCGCACGGTCGCCGGGAACGTCGCCTACCCGCTCCGGCTGGCCGGGGTGCCCCGGGCCGAGCGCGAGCGTCGGGTGGCCGAGCTGCTCGACTTCGTCGGCCTGGCCGACAAGGCCGGCGCCTACCCGTCCCAGCTCTCGGGCGGGCAGAAGCAGCGCGTCGGGATCGCCCGCGCGCTCGCGACGTCGCCGCAGCTCCTCCTCGCGGACGAGTCGACCAGTGCGCTCGACCCGGAGACGACGGCGGACGTGCTCGCCGTCCTGCGCCGCGTCAACGCCGAGCTCGGCGTCACCATCGTCGTCATCACGCACGAGATGGACGTCGTCCGCGCCCTGTGCCACCGCGTCGCGGTCATGGAGCGCGGCCGGATCGTCGAGGTTGGCGACGCCTACCGCGTCTTCGCCGACCCGAGCCACCCGGCGACGGCCCGGTTCGTCGGCTCCGCGCTGCACGACACCCCGACGCCGGACGTGCTCCAGCGGCTGCGCCACCGCCACCCCGGCCGGCTCGTCCTGGTCCGGATGCGGTCCGACGGCGGGTCCGGCGGGTACCTGACGAAGACGCTGCGGGAGTTCGACGTCGAGGGGTCGATCATCTACGGCGGCATCTCCGAGGTGGCGGAGCGGCCGTTCGGCTCGCTCACGATCGAGCTCGACGGCGACCCGGCGCGGGTGGAGGAGCTGGTCGGCTACCTCACCCTCGCGATGGGGGCGACGGACCTGGGGACGGCGGCCGACCCGACGCCGCCGCCATGGACGGAGGGGACGCGATGAACTGGGAACGCCTCGGACCGCCGTTCTGGAAGGCGGTCGCCGAGACCGGCTTCATGGTCGGCTGGACGATGCTCGTCGGCGGGCTGATCGGGCTCGTCCTCGGGATCGGCCTCTACCTGTCCCGGCGCGGCGGGATGCGCGCCAGCACGGGGGTGTTCACGGGACTCAACGTGCTCGTCAACATCGTCCGCCCGATCCCGTTCATCATCTTCCTGTTCGTGCTGTTCCCCGTGACCAAGGCCGTCGTCGGGACGACGATCGGCACCGCCGGCGCGACGTTCCCGATGCTGCTCATGGCGGGGTTCGCGTTCTCGCGCCTGGTCGAGCAGAACCTGCTCTCGATCGATCCCGGCGTCATCGAGGCCGCCCGCGCGATGGGTGCCGGGACGATGCGCATCATCACGACGGTGCTCATCCCGGAGGCGCTGGCCCCGCTCATCCTCGGCTACGCGTTCCTGTTCGTCGGCGTCATCGACATGTCGGCCATGGCGGGCATGGTCGGGGGCGGCGGGCTCGGTGACTTCGCCATCAAGTACGGCTACCAGCAGTTCAACTGGCCGGTCACGTTCTTCGTGGTCGTCGTCATCGTCGGCATCGTCCAGCTCGCGCAGCTCCTGGCCAACGTCCTCGCCCGCAAGGCGCTGCACCGCTGAGCGTCTCCGCCTCGCGGGGGAGGTGGCCGGTGCGCCGGCTCGCCTAGGGTCGAGTCATGCCCGTGAGCATCGAGATACAAGGCGTCACCAAACGTTTCGGCGAGGTGAGCGCCGTCGAGGACCTCACCTTCACCGTCCGACCAGGCCGCGTCACCGGCTTCCTCGGCCCCAACGGGGCTGGGAAGACGACGACGCTGCGCATCCTGCTCGGCCTCGTCACCGCCACGGCGGGGTCGGCGACCTTCGGCGGCGCCCGCTACGGCGACCTGCCGAGCCCGCTCGGCACCGTCGGTGCCGCGCTCGAGGCGGCGAGCTTCCACCCGGGCCGCTCGGCGCGCGACTTCCTCCGCGTCCACGCCGCCGGCGGCGGCATCGACGCCGGGCGCGTCGACGTCGTGCTCCAGATGGTCGGCATGACGACGTACGCCGACCGTCGCGTCGGCGGCTACTCCCTCGGGATGCGCCAGCGGCTCGGCCTCGCCGCCGCGCTGCTCGGCGACCCGGACGTGCTCGTCCTCGACGAGCCGACGAACGGCCTCGACCCGGAGGGCATCCGCTGGACGCGTGAGTTCCTCCGCGCGTTCGCCGGCACGGGGCGCACCGTCCTCGTCTCCTCCCACCTGCTCGCCGAGGTGCAGCAGATGGTCGACGACGTCGTCGTGCTGGCGAACGGCCGGCTGGTCTACTCCGGGACGCTGGAGGAGCTGGCCTCGCGGGAGCAGGTCACGACGCGCGTGCGGGCCGCGGACGCCGCGGCGCTCGCGGCGGCGCTCACCGCGGCCGGCATCGGCGTCCGCGACGGCGGCGGCGAGCTGCTGGTGGACGCGATGCCCGAGACCGTCGGGCAGGTCGCGTTCCGGGCGGGCCAGGAGCTGCACCTGCTCGCGCCGCTCGGCGGCGGCCTCGAAGAGCTGTTCCTGCGGATGACGGGAGGCGAGCGATGAGACTGCTCGATGCGATCCGCGCCGAGGTCCTCAAGGTGACCACGACGCGCATGTGGTGGATCCTCGCCATCGTGACGCTGGTCTACATGGCGTTCATCGGTCTCTCCCTCGGGGCCGCCTTCTCCTTCGCCGGAGACGAGGAGATGGGGCTGCCGCTCGGCGACACCGCGCTCGCCCACATGGTCTACTCCCTCGCCGTGACGATGGGGTACGTGTTCCCGCTCGTGCTCGGCGCGCTCTCGGTGACCGGGGAGTTCCGCCACCAGACCCTGACGCCGACGTTCCTCGCCGTTCCCCACCGCGGGGTGGCGCTCCTGGCCAAGGGCATCGTCCAGCTCGTGCTCGGCATGGTCTTCGGCGTCGTCGCGTTCCTCGGGACGATGGCGGCGGGCGGCTCGGTCATCGCCGCCACCGGGGGCGACGCGGCTCTCGGCTCGGGGGAGACCTGGCTGCTCGTGCTCCGCGGGGTCGTCGGGATGGGGCTCTGGGCCGTCATCGGCGTCGGGTTCGGCGCGCTCATCAGGAACCAGGTGGCCGCGATCGTCGTCATCCTCGCGCTCACCCAGTTCGTCGAGCCGCTGCTGCGCTCGATCGCGATGCTCAACGAGGTCTCGGCCAAGATCGCCAACGTGCTGCCGGGCTCCGCGTCCGACGCGCTCACTGGCGCGAGCTTCTACCAGTCGTTCGGGACGAGCTCGTCCTCGCTGGACTGGTGGGCCGGAGGCCTCATCCTGATCGCATACGCCGTCGGCGCCGCGTTCCTCGGCTACTGGGTGACCTGGCGTCGCGACGTGACGTGACGCCGGCCGCCCGGGTCGGCTCCGCGGTCGCGTCGACGACGCGGCCGCGGACCGACCGGCCGATCGCTACCGCTGGTAGGTGGCGGTGAGGACGCCGCGGGCGATCGTGTGGAACAGCGCGGTGAACGAGACGGCCGTCGGCGACGTCTCCGGCTCGAGCTCGAGCGTGTCGACGTCGAGCGCGTGCACCGCGAAGACGTACCGGTGCGGACGGTCGCCCGGCGGGGGAGCCGCGCCCTCGTAGGCGTGGTCGCCGCCGTCGGCCCGGACGTGGAACGCCGCGCCCGGGAGGGTGAGGTCGCTCTGCCCCTCGCCGCGCTCCAGCTCGGTCACGGCCGCGTCGAGGTCGACGACGGTCCAGTGCCAGTAGCCGGCGGGCGTCGGCGCGTCGGGGTCGAAGCAGGTGACGAGGAACGACTGCGTCTGCGGCGGGAAGCCCGACCAGGCCAGGTGCGGGGAGACGTTGCCGCCGTCGGCGGCGAAGTCGTCGCCGAGCGGCGCGCCGTCGATGAGATCGCGGCTCGTCACCTCGAAGGAGGGGACCGGCGGGAGCTGGTCGTACGGCGGCGGGGGCATGGGGCGCTGCAGGTCCATCGCTCCAACGTAGTCCCCGGGACCTAGGTCCCGGAATCGCCTCGCGCAGCGGAGTATCGGCGAGATCACAGGTCGACTCGCGGTATTTCCCTCGACCCATAACGGTCTCGTCTCTACACTTGAGACAGATGGACGACGAGGCGTCGAGACCCGACGCCGAGCACCGAGAAGGAGATGACCATGAGCACCACGAGCACGCGATCCGTGTCGGCCTCGCGGTCTCCCCGCTCGCGCCGCCGCAACTGGCTGCGTGACGGATGGACCGCCCCCGCCGGACACGTTCGTCGTACCCCGGAGGACAGGTTCGCCCTGATCCAGGCAGGAGCGATGCGCGCCGGGCTCCGCTGAGCCCGGGGACGTCCCCCTGACGGCTGCCGGCACCGACCGGCACGAACGAAGCCGCTGTCGCGATGGAGATCCCCCATCCGGCAGCGGCTTCGTCGTGCTCCCGGCGGGGGTGCGCCCGCCCGGCTGGGTAGGTTGGGGGCATGGAGAATCGTCCGTTCGGCCGCACCGGCCGGAACGTGTCCGTCGTCGGCCTCGGGACCTGGCAGCTCGGTGCCGACTGGGGCGAGGTGAGCGAGGACGCCGCCATCGCCGTCCTGGCCGCGGCGGTCGCCGACGGCGTCACGCTCCTCGACACCGCCGACGTCTACGGCGACGGCCGGTCGGAGTCGCTCATCGGCTCGTTCCTCGCCGAGCGCCCCGAGGTCCGCGGCGACGTGCTCGTCGCGACGAAGATGGGCCGGCGCGCCGCGCAGGTGCCGGAGAGCTACGTCGCTCCCGCCTTCCGGCAGTGGGTCGACCGCTCGCGCGCGAACCTTCGCGTCGACACGCTCGACCTCGTCCAGCTCCACTGCCCGCCGAGCGAGGTCATCGCCTCCGACGCGGTGTACGACGCGCTCGACGCCCTGGTGGCGGACGGCTCGATCGCGGCCTACGGCGTCTCGGTCGAGACGTGCGAGCAGGCGCTCGCGGCCATCGCGCGTCCCGGCGTCGCCTCGGTGCAGATCATCCTCAACCCGTTCCGGCTCAAGCCGGTCGAGCTGGTCCTGCCGGCGGCGCGGGCGGCCGGCGTCGGGATCCTGGCGCGCGTCCCGCTCGCGTCCGGGCTGCTGTCGGGCCGCTACACCCCCGCGACGACCTTCGGCGCCGACGACCACCGGACGTTCAACCGCCGGGGCGAGGCGTTCGACCGGGGCGAGACCTTCTCCGGGGTCGAGTACGAGACGGGGCTGCGCTGCGCGAGCGAGCTCGCCGCCGTCCTGCCGGACGGGATCGGCCTGGCCGCCGCGTCGCTCGCCTGGATCGTCTCCCGGCCCGGCGTCACGTCGGTCATCCCCGGCGCCCGGACACCCGGCCAGGTCCGGTCCAACGCGGCCGCGGCCGCGCTGCTCGAACCGGGCAGCGGCTTCGACGTCGACGCCTTCGACGCCGTCGTGCGCCGGGTCTACGACGAGCACCTGCGCGCGTCGATCCACCCGCGCTGGTAGCGCGGCCCGTCCAGCGGCGCGCAGTGCGCGGGGCCACGGCGCGCCGACGGTGCGCGGCTACGGCGCGGCGACCGCCTCGTCCGTGACGCGCACGTCGCCGTCGGCGTCGCGCTCGACGCGCCACGTCCGCCCGCCGCACACGACGCCGCTGACCGATACGGCCCCGCGGATGGCGCTCGGCGCGACGGTCGGAGCGCCGTCCGTCCCGACGCTGAGCCCGAGCCGCGACTGCAGCACGGTGACCGCCGACGCGGCCGACCACGCCTGCGGGTGGCACGCCGCGGGGTAGGCGACGACGCCGGGCGTCGCTGCGGCCGGATCGCCCCCGAACAGCTCCGGGAACTGGAAGTCGACCAGCTCCGCCGCGGCGAGCAGCCCGTCGGCGAGGACCGCGGCGTGCCCGTGCAGGCCGGCGCGGGTCAGCCCGAGGATGGCGATCGCCGTGTCGTGCGGCCAGACCGACCCGCGGTGGTACCCGAGCGGCCAGTAGCCGGCCATGTCGTCCGACAGCGTCCGCAGCCCGTACCCCGACGACATGTCGGGCGCGACGAGCCGGTCGGCGAGCACCGCCTCCTCGTCGCGGGAGAGCAGCCCGGTCCCGAGCAGGTGCCCCATGTTCGACGTCACGGAGTCGACCAGCCGCCCGTCGCGGTCGAGCGCGATCCCGACGTAGGGACCGTCCGCGTCGGTCGTCCAGAACCGGTCCCGGAAGCGCGCCGCGAGATCGGCCGCCCACGTCCGCCACCGCTGCGCCCCCGGCCGCCCGAACCGCTCGAGCAGCTCGGCGCCGCCCATCGCGGCCTCGTAGGCGTAGGCCTGGACCTCGCTCAGCGCGATCGGGCCCTGCGCCAGCCGTCCGTCCCGCCACTGGACCGAGTCGCCGGAGTCCTTCCAGCCCTGGTTCGCCAGGCCCGTCCCGGTCCGGTCGATGTAGTCGAGGAAGCCGTCCCCGTCGCCGTCGCCGTGGTCGCTCAGCCAGGCGAGCGCGCGCTCGAGCGGGTCGAGCAGAGCCGCGACGTCCTCCTCGGCCATGCCCCAGCGCCACGCGTCGTGCAGGAGGCAGATCCACAGCGCCGTCGCGTCGACCGTCCCGTAGTACAGCGGCGGGAGCGTCGTGCCGTCGGCGAGCGCGAGCGGCACGGCCCGCACCTCGTGCAGGATCTTGCCGGGCTGCTCGGCGGTCCGCGGGTCGTCGACGACGCCCTGGCCGGCGGCGAGCGTGCGCAGCGTGCCGCGGGCGAGGTCCGTGCCGAGCGGCAGCAGGAGCCGCGCCGCCCAGAGCGAGTCGCGCCCGAAGAGCGTGAAGAACCACGGCGCGCCCGCCGCGAGGAAGACGTCCTGCGGCGCGCGCTCCCAGGACAGGCGCAGCCCGGCGAGGTCGCCGAGGGACCGCTCCAGCAGGCGCGGGATGCGCGGGTCGTCGGCGGTCACGACGGGGACGGACCACTCGACGTCCGCGCTCACCGGCGCCCGCACCACCCCGCCGGGGTTCGCGGTCTCGATGGCGACCCGCACGCGCGCCGGGGCGCCGGTCGCCGCCGTCAGGGTCCAGGCGAGGCGCGCTCCGCCGTCCGGGTCGAGCCTCGCCGACGCCTCGGGGGCGTCGACGACGACGCGGGGGCCCTCGGGCGTGCCGGCCGTGAGGCGGGAGCCGACGGGGGAGTCGTCGACGCCGATCCGCGCGGGGGTCGTCGGGAGCCCCTGCTTGACCTCCTCGAGCGTTGCGAAGTCCGTCGCGAGCGCCAGCTCGACCGTCCCGGTGACGGGCTCGGCCGTCGAGCACAGGAGCTCGAGCTCCACCTCGACGCGGCCGGGGGAGACCGTGAGCGTGCGGCGCAGCAGCGCCGTCGGGTCCGGCCCGGGGCCGTCGACGGCGCGCGCCGCGTAGACGGCCTCGGCCGAGCGCGGCCGGCCGGGGACTGGTCCCGCGGCCACCGGCTCGGGCTCGCCGCCGGCGATCGTGAGCTCCAGCCGGCTGAGCATGCGGACGTCGCCGTGGTACACGCCCTGGGCTCCGCTCGAGCGGAGCTGACCGTCCGTCGCGGTCCACACCTGGGTCGGCGCCGCCGCGACGGGGCGGAGGTCGTGAAGGAACGGCTGGAGCGACATCGGGCGGGACTCCTTCGGCGCGGGCGTCGGTGACGCTTCGGTAACGCTGTGGCCGATGCACTTGACACGCTCTCGCGGGTCGGGCAATCTCAAGCCACTTGATCGATCAAACCAGGACCACCGTAGCGGACCGGGGCGTCGATGCAACAGTCTCCCGGAGCAGATGGCGGGGGCGGGTCGACCGGCGCGGGTGCCGACGACGAGAACACCAGGGGAGGAGGTCGACGTGACCGAGAAGCGTCCGACGCTCGCGAGCGTCGCGGCCCAGGCCGGGGTGTCCCGGCAGACGGTCTCGAACGTGCTCAACGCGCCCGACCTCGTGCTGCCCGACACCCGCCGCCGCGTGCTCGAGGCGATCGAGGCGAGCGGCTACCGCCGCAACCACGCCGCGCGCCAGCTCCGGACCCGCCGGTCCAACCAGATCGGTCTCGCCGTGCGCCCCGCCGGCGACGGCGCCTCCCGCCAGGTGCTCGACCAGTTCCTCCACGCGCTCGTCGAGGAGGCGCAGCGCCTGGAGTACCGCGTCGTCATGTTCTCGGTCGAGGACGACGCGGCCGAGATCGAGGCCTTCGCCTCCCTCATGGCGACCTCGGACATCGACGGCTTCGTCCTCACCGACACCGACGACGACGACCCGCGCACCGCCTGGCTGACCGAGCGCGACGTGCCGTTCGTCGCGTTCGGCCGCCCCTGGGGCAACGCGGACGCGGCCCACGCCTGGATCGACGTCGACGGCGCCGCCGGTGAGCGCGACGCGACGACCCACCTCGCCGACCTCGGCTACCGCCGGATCGCCTTCCTCGGCTGGACCGAGGGCGGGTCCGGCCGCGACCGGCGCGCCGGCTGGCTCGCGGCCCTGAGCGAGCGCGGCCTGGCCGGCGACCCGCTCGAGCGGTTCGTCGACGGCGACTCGACCGCCGGCGCCGCGAGCGCCGCGCGGGAGCTGTTCGACGCCGGAGCCGACGCCGTCGTGTGCGCGTCGGACGCCCTCGCCATCGGGGCGCTCGTCACCGCCCGCGAGCGGATCGCCCGCGGCACGCTCCGCGCGCCGATCGGACTGGTCGGGTTCGACGACTCACCGGTCGCGCAGGCGCTCGGGCTGTCCAGCGTCGCCCAGCCGATCCGGACCGTCGCGCAGCTCGCCGTCCGCTCGCTCCTCGACCAGCTTGCCGGCCTCGACGTCGCCCAGGTCCACGAGCTGGTCGCGCCGGTGCTCCGGCCGCGGGCCAGCTCGCGGTTCCGCCTCGACGAGAACGACGACGAGGAGGCCCCGGCGGCTCCCTGACGCGTCGGCGCCGCTCCCGGCCGGCCGACCAGCCCACCCGTCCACCCACCGACCAACCCCGATCGACAACCTCTGAACGACGGCCGGTCCCTCAGCCGGTCGCCCTCGATGAATGGAGACACCGATGTCCACCACCAACCGACGTCTCGGCCTCGCGGTCACCGCGACCGCCGTCGCGCTCGTCCTCGCCGCCTGCGGTGGCGGCGGCTTCGACGACGACGGCGGGTCGACCGACGCCGCCACCGACTCCACGGCAACGACCGACGGGGGCGACTCCGGGACGGACGAGGGCTCGGGCTCCGGCCTCGACATCCTCATCGCGTCCTCCGGCGACGCGGAGACCGCGGCGGTCCAGGACGCCGTCGCCGCCTGGTCCGCGTCCTCGGGCGTCGAGGCCTCCGTGCGCGTGGCCTCCGACCTCAACCAGGAGCTCGCGCAGGGCTTCGCGGCGGGGACCCCGGCCGACATCTTTTACGTGAGCACCGACGCGTTCCCTGGTCTGGCCGCGAATGGATCGATCAAAGCGTACTTCGACGAGCTCGGGAACAAGGCCGACTTCTACCCCACGCTCGTGGACTCCTTCACCTACGACGGCACGCCGTACTGCGCCCCGAAGGACTTCTCGACGCTCGCTCTCGTCATCAACGACGACCAGTGGGCGGCGGCCGGCCTCACCGAGGCCGACTATCCGACCGACTGGGCGAGCCTCAAGACCGTCGCCGAGAAGCTCGCGACCGGCGAGTCGACCGCGCTGAGCTTCGGCCCGGAGTGGCAGCGGATCGGCACGTTCATGGCCCAGGCGGGCGGCACGCTCGTCGAGGACGGCGCCGCCGTCGTCGACTCGCCCGCGAACACGGAGGCGCTGACCTACGTCAAGGACCTCATGTCGGCCGGCCTGGTCAGGTACCCGGCGGACATCGGCGCCGGCTGGGGTGGCGAGGCGTTCGGAACGGGTGCGGCGGCCATGACGATCGAGGGCAACTGGATCGTCGGCGCCATGAAGGCCAACTACCCGGACGTGAGCTGGACGGCGATCGAGCTGCCGTCCGGCTCGGCCGGCAAGGGCACGCTCCAGTTCACCAACTGCTGGGGCATCGCGACCGACTCCGACCAGCAGGCCGACGCGGTCGAGCTGGTCGAGTTCCTGACCTCCGCCGAGCAGCAGATGGCGTTCGCGAACGCGTTCGGCGTCATGCCGTCGATCTCGACGGTCGCCGACGAGTGGAAGACCGCGTTCCCGGAGCAGGAGGCGTTCCTCGCGGGCGCCGACTACGCGCAGGGCGTCCCGCCCGTCCAGGGCATCGCCGACGTGCTGTCCGACTTCAACTCCCAGCTCGAGACGCTCAGCTCGACGGACCCGGCGACCATCCTGACGTCGGTCCAGGGCAACCTCCAGGCGATCCTGTAGTCGGTCGGGCCCCGGCTCGACCGACCCGGACGGAGTCGACATGACCGCAACGACGCCGACACCGGAGGCGACCAGCGTCGTCGCCCCGCGGCGGGGTGCTCCGGCACCCCGCCGCGGGGGCGGGCGCTCCACCTCCCGGAACCTCGCGGGCTGGGTGTTCGTCTCACCCATGCTCCTCATCCTCGGGCTGTTCCTCGTGCTCCCGATCGTCATGGCCGCCTGGGTGTCGATCTCCGACTGGGGTGGCCGGGGCAGCCCGTTCGCCTCCACCGTCGGGTTCGTCGGGGGCGAGAACTACCAGAAGCTCCTCACCGGCGGCGGCCTCGCGCAGAAGGACTTCGCGACGTCGCTGCGCAACAACGCCTACTACGTGCTCCTCGTGGTGCCGCTGCAGACGGCGCTCTCGCTGGGGCTCGCGGTGCTCGTGAACCGTCGGGCGCTGCGCGGACGCGGGTTCTTCCGGACGGCCTTCTACTTCCCGTCCGTCACCAGTTCCGTCGCGATCACCGTGGTGTTCCTGTTCCTCTTCACGGCCTCGGGCGCGGTCAACCGGGTCCTGGCCTGGGTCGGCATCCACGGGCCGAACTGGGTGAACGACCCGCGCGGTGTCATCCACATCGTCCTCGGGGCGTTCGGCGTCGACTCGCCGCCGCCCGCGCTCCAGTCGGCACCGCTGCTCGGGCTGCCGTGGTGGCAGTGGATCGCGGGACCGAGCGTGTCGATGTGCGTGTTCATCTTCATGGCGATCTTCACGACCTCCGGGACGTTCATGCTGCTGTTCATCGCGGCGCTGCAGAACATCTCGGGCGAGATCGACGAGGCCGCCCAGGTGGACGGAGCGAACGGCCGGCAGCGGCTGTTCCGCGTCACGATCCCGATGCTCCGCCCGACCATCTTCACCGTCGTGACGCTCGGGCTCATCGGCACCTGGCAGGTGTTCGACCAGATCTACACCGGGACCCAGGGCGGCCCGGCGAAGACCACGCTGACGCCGGCGTTCCTGTCCTACCAGACGTCGTTCATCAGCCAGAACTGGGGTCAGGGCGCCGCGATCGCGTTCATCCTGTTCGCGATCATCGTCGCCCTGACGGTGCTGCAGCGGTTCGCGCTGCGCGAGCGGGGCGTCCCGCGTCGCAAGCGGTTCACGAAGGGAGACGCGGCATGAGCGCCGTCCAGACGGTCGACGCCCCGGTGCAGCGGACGGAGCGGACGCGGGTCGTGTCGCCGGGGGTCATGGCGGCGACGTCGCTGACGTACGCGCTGCTGGTGGTCCTCGCGATCATCTACGTGTTCCCGTTCCTCATCTCCGTCGCGACGTCGTTCAAGCCCGATGCCGAGGCGACCCAGAGCCCGCTCTCGCTCATCCCCGAGACGTTCACGACCGCGGCCTACGAGCGGCTGTTCCTCAACTCGGACTTCCCGCTGTGGTTCCGCAACTCGGTCATCGTGGCGATCGTCGTGACGGCGGGGCGGATCTTCTTCAACTCCCTCGCGGGGTACGCGCTGGCGCGGATCCCGTTCAAGGGGCGGGGGATCATCTTCGGCGCCCTCGTGGCCGTCATGGCGGTGCCCGGCGTCGTGCTGCTCATCCCGAAGTTCCTCGTCATCAAGCAGCTCGGGATCTACAACTCCTTCGCCGGCCTCATCATCCCGCTGCTCGCCGACGCGGCCGGCATCTTCATCATGAAGAACTTCTTCGAGTCGATCCCGCCGTCCGTCGAGGAGGCGGCCCGGCTCGACGGCGCCGGCACGTTCCGCACGTTCTGGTCCGTCGTGCTCCCGATGGCCGTCCCGGCGCTCGTCACGATCTCGATCCTGTCCTTCCAGGGGTCGTGGAACGAGCTGTCGCACTTCATCATCGCGTCGCAGTCGCCCGACCTCGTCACGCTGACGAAGGGTGTCGCGCAGCTCTCGTCCGGCACGCTCGGGCAGGGGACGCAGTACCCGCTCAAGCTCGGGGCGGCGGTCATCATGACGATCCCCGTCGCGATCCTGTTCTTCGTCTTCCAGAAGCGGATCATGAACGCGTCGGCTGGGGCCGTGAAGGAGTAGGGAGCCCTCCCGCGCGTGAGGCGCGCGCGTGCGGCGCGCGCGTGAGGCGCGCCTCCGGGGGTGCGGGAGGATGGTGGCGTGAGCGAGTACCGGGACCTGGTCGACGCCGTCCGGGAGTTCAGCGAGGAGCGCGGGTGGACGCCGGTCCAGACGCCGAAGAACCTCGCCATGGCGATCTGCGGCGAGGCGGGTGAGCTCGCGGCCGAGCTGCAGTGGGTCGAGAGCTCCGAGAGCGTCGACCTCCTCGCGGCCGACCCCGAGCTGCGCCGCCGGGTCGCCGACGAGATGGCCGACGTCCTCATCTACCTCACCCGGATGGAGAGCGTCACGGGGATCGACCTCGTCGCGGCCGCCGAGGCCAAGCTCGCGCGCAACCGGGAGCGGTTCCCCGTCGGGGCGCCCTACCGCCTGCGATCCGATCGCCACAGCTCCTGAGTCCGCGTCGTCGTGCCGCGTCCCGGCGCGTCTCCTGGTTCGCCTCCTGGCGCGCGTGCGCCGCTCCCGCCGGTGCCCTTGCGCGCCGCGGGAGGATGGACGTGACGAGGGCACGACGGAGCTGGTGACGGGACGGAGGTCGGGGCCATGGCAGACATCGCGGGACTGACGACGACGGCGCTGGAGGCCGCCCGCGTCCATCCGCACGGACGGCACGCCGAGCTGGTGGCGCACGACGGGGAGCTGCGCCAGACCCTGCTCGCGCTCGTGGCGGGCGCCACGCTCGGTGAGCACAACTCCCCGCACGCGGCGACGATGTTCGTGCTGCGCGGGCGCGTCCGCGTCCTGGTCGACGAGCGGGTCCAGGCCGAGCTCGGCGAGGGCGAGCTGTGGGTGCTGACGCACGAGCGGCACGCCGTGGCGGCGCCGGAGGACGCGGTGTTCCTGCTGACGACCGTGACCGGTGTCGGCGAGCCGTCCCACGGGTAGCTCGTGGCGACGGGCGCGGTGCCGGTCGGGCGGCTCGGGAGCCGAGGTCGGCTGCGGCCGCGCGGGGACGCGTGGTGGTCACCACGGAAATGCCTGGTCAGGAGCGCCCCGGTGGGCGATGCTCGAGACGAGGGCCGCGCCGGCGGCCAGGAGAGGAGCTGGTCATGACCGAGAGCTCGAACCCGGAGACGACGAAGCCCGCCGACGGCGAGGCGGCTGATTCCGCCGAGACGCCCCAGGACGCGAAGGCGAAGTTCCGCGCGGCCCTCAAGGCGAAGAAGGCGCGCCAGGCCGGCTCGCCCGACGGCGGACGCGCGGGCGGGGCCTCGTCGGCGCACGCGCACGGTGCCGCCGGCGGACAGAAGATGTTCCGGCGCAAGTCGGGCTGACGCGCCGGGAGGGACTGACCCCTAGACTGACGGCCCGTGACTACTCCAGCCATTCAGCAGCACCTGTCGACGCCCGAGGGTTTCGCGAAGTCCGTCGCCGCCCGGCGACCCATCCAGGGGGCCGCGCTGGCCTGTCTCGCGCTGGGGATCGGCGGCATCGCGATGAACCTGTTCCAGCTCGGCAGCGCGAGCGACTGGGACTGGAGCCTCATGATGCGCTTCTTCTGGGACGCGCAGGCGATCGAGTTCACGGGCTCGCGGTCCGGTCGCGCCGAGGCGTGGCGGTACGCCTACGTCTACGGGCCGATCGTGCTGCTCCCGCTGGGGCTGATCCTGCTCGGCATCCACCTCGCGACGAGGTCGAAGTCCGCCGCGGGCCTCTACAAGGCCTACCGCGAGCGGGGCTGGGTCGGACGTCAGTGGGCCGTCGGGCTCACGGTGCCGAACGGCAACGCGAAGGTCGCGATCGCCTTCGTCTCGCACCCGAGTGTGCCCGACGCCGCCTTCGAGGCGGCCGGCCACCGCTACGCGGCCTACCTCGACTCGCTCGACAAGAAGGCGCGCAAGGCCGCGACCACCGCGGCGGTCAAGGCCGGAGTGCTCACGGGCGTCAGCGCCGCCGCGCTGCTGCCCGACCTCGATCCGGCGATCCTCGCGGCGCCGCTCCAGCCCAAGGGGGACTTCGTCGTCGTCGTACCCCCGGCCGCGGGCGGCAAGGGCGCGACGCAGGTGCTCCCGATCCGGGAGTAGTCAGGGGCAGCGCTCGGCCACGTGGGCCGCGTCGCCCGAGGGGGCGAGGAGCCGGTCGCGCAGCACCGACCGCTCGGGCAGGATCCCGGCCGCGCACATCGCCCGGTACGCCGCCGGCTCGACGTACTCGACGTCGAGCACGACCTCGTAGACCGCCTCGTACGTCGCGCACTCCTCGTACTGGCCGCACTCCTCGGCCAGGACGAGGTCGAAGCCGGCCGCGCGCCCTCGCTCGGCGAGCTCGGCGGCGTTCTTCTGCGCGACCGCGAGCCCGTGTCCGTGCGCGACGTCGATGAGCAACCGGGCCAGGGCGAGGTTGTCCTCCGGCGTGAGTGCCCCGTCCGAGCGCAGGTAGGAGTCGAGGTTGTCGAGCTCGACGGCATCGAACCCCGCCTCCGCGCAGTGAGCGACGAGCCGGGCCTGCCGGTCGGCGATCCGCTCGCGGTTCTCGGCCGTCGACGTGTCGAGGATGCGCTCGTCGGGCCAGCCGGGATCGACGAGCTGCTCGCCGTCGTCGTCGAGGACGAGGAGGCCGGCCCAGCTGTCGGCCTCGCCGGGCTGGGTCTGGAACCCGTTGACGTAGCAGACGTTGTAGCGGCCGTCGGCGACCGGGTCTCTGCTGTCCCGCACCACGATCGCGACGTCGGGCGCCGGTTCGTACGCGCCGCCGAGCTGGTAGTCGAAGCCGCCGGTCGCGGGCGGCAGGCGCGGGGACGTGGCCGACGCGGCGCAGCCGGACAGGAGCGCCAGCGCGCCGCACAGGGCGAGAACGCGGGGGGCGACGGCCATCGGGCCACCCTAGCCCCGGACCTGGAGGTGCTGCGGGGCATCACGCGGCGCCGAGCGCGGCCCTCGCCTCCTCGACCTCCGCTCCGCCGGACTGCGCGAACGCCTCGACGCACGCCGCCAGCAGCCCCGCCCGCTCGCTCCCCGCGGCGTGACGACCCAGCCGGAGCAGGGCGCGGGCCTGCTCGTAGGTGAACGAGGCGCGCGCCGCGACGTCGAGCGCCCGTCGCCAGACCCGCCCGGCGCCGTCGCGGTCACCGTTCGCCTCGAGGGCGTCCCCGAGCGCGAGCAGCAGCGTCGCCCGCTGGCTGGGGTCGAGGCTCTCGTCCTCGTGCTCCCGGGCCGAGCGCAGCAGGGCGAGCGCGCCGTCGACGTCGTCACGAGCGAGCGCGACCAGCGCGAGAGCCGTCAGCGCCTGCGTGACGACGCGCTCGCTCCGTCCCTCGGCGAGTGCCAGCCCCTCCCGCGCAGCGGCCTCGGCGCCGTCGAGGTCGCCGAGCGCGAGGAGCGGGTCGGCGAGGTTGGCACAGGCGACGGCGGTCACCGGGACGGGGACCTGGCCCGAGGCGCGGGCGAGCTCGATCGCCTCGCGATGCTCACGGACGGCGCCCGCGTGGTCGCCGAGACGGTGCCGGGCGATCGCGGCGTTGTCGCGGACGACGACGCGGATCATGTCCGCGTCCGGTACGTCGGCTGCGCCGCGGGCGACGTCGAAGAACGCCTCGCGCGCCCCGGCGAGGTCGCCCGCCCGACCCCGCACGATGCCGATGGAGTTCTTCGCGCCCAGCACCATCCGGGGCAGGCCGGCCGCCTCCGCGTGCGCGAGGACCGTGTGGAGCGTCGGCATCGCCTCGGGGCTGCCGACCGCGACGAGCGCCTGGACGAGGAAGCCGTGCGTCACCGCGAGGGCGCCGGCGTCGCCGAGCTGCTCGGCCGTGGCCACGGCGTCGCGGAAGAACGCCTCCGAGAAGGCGAGCGACGTCTGCTCCTGGACGAACCGGCCCACGGCCTCGGTGACGTCGACGACGAAGCCGGGCGCGCGCGGTCGCAGCGCGCGGACGACGTCGACGAGGTGGCCCAGCTCGGAGCGCAGCCACGCCGTCCCCTCCGGGCCCGTCATCTCCCGGACCGTGCGGGTCGGCGTGCGCGAGCGGACCACGGCTCCGGCGTAGACGGCCTCCGTCGCGCTCCACGCCTGCTCCAGCATCTCCGCGGCGAGGCGGTCGAGCGCGCGGTCGCGCTGCGCCTGCGCGTCCTCCTCCCACGACCGCGCCGAGGCGAAGGAGCGCACGAGCACGTGCAGGCCGATCCGGTCCGGTGCCGGTCGTCCCGCGCAGTGCAGCCGCAGGAGCTCGTCCGTCGTCCGCCTCGTCGCCTCGGGGCTCTCGTCGAGCAGCGCGGCGACCTGGACGAGCGACAGGTCCTCGCACGGCTGGGTCGCGAGCAGCCGCAGCGCACGGCGCGCCCCCGGCGAGAGCGAGGTGTAGGAGCCGGCGATCGCGTCCTGGACGACGAGGTCGAGCTGGATCGTGTCGCCGCGGCGGCGCAGGGCCTCGCGGTGGTCGGCGAGCGACCAGGTCGGCTCGGCCGAGACCCGCGCCGCGACGAGGCTCGCGGCCAGGGGCAGCCCCCCGGTCAGGCCGACGATGTCGGCGGCGGCCTCGGGCTCGGCGTCCACCCGCTCGTCGCCGACTCGGGCGCGCAGGAGGGTCAGCCCGTCGTCCGGGTCCCAGGCGCCGAGCTCGAGCACGCGGACGGTCGCGGCCGGCGGCAGCGCGGAGGACGGCGACGCGAGGATCCCGGTCAGCGGCAGCGTGACCCGGCTCGTCATGATGATCGGCGCGCGGGGGCACCAGCGGACGAGGTCGGCGACCTGATCCTTGGTCGCGACGTCGTCGAGGAAGAGGCCGATCCGGCGGGCGGTCAGCGCGTCCGAGATGCGGCCGATCCGCAGCCGCGGCGTGCGCTCCGTCCCGACCAGGCCGAGCGCCCGCTCGATCGACTCGACGATGGCGGTGAGGCTCGCGGGGCGGGCGGTGTCGGTACCGCGGACGTCGACGGTGACGACGTCGGTGATCTCGCGCCGCGCCACGAGGCGGTCGATGGCCTGGCAGGCCAGCCGCGTCTTGCCCGCGCCGCCCATGCCCGCGATGAGGAGGCGACGCGCTCCGACGACGAAGCCGAGGTCCTCCTCGCGGCCGACGAACGGGTCGGAGAAGGTGGACGTGCCGAGGTGGGCCGAGACGACCGCGTCCGACTGGGCCAGCCGCGGCAGGTCCTCGCACCACAGCTTCCACGTGCGGACCTCGTCCTCGTCGGCGCCGAGCGCGCGGACGATGTCGGCCACGAGGTCGGCGTCGATGCGCCGTCGTCCGCTGCGGAAGCAGTCGTAGACCGTGACGCGGCCGGGCAGGCGGACGGACGGGGCGACGCCGCGGGCCTCGCGGAGGGCGCCGACGCGACGGGCGAGCTCGGTGTACGTGGGGGAGCCCGCCTGCTCCCGTCGCGTGCGCAACCGGACGGCGAGGTCGTCGAGGGTGGCGGGGGCGTCCAGGGTGTCGGGGCGCCGGGCGTGCTCCATGGACCTCCGATCTCGCGAGCCCCCTGCGCGGATGTAGGGATGCTAGGCCACCGCGTTCGGCGTTCGGAGGACGCGCCCCGCGTTCGGGGCGTTCGGGTTCGGCGGCCGCGCGGGAACTCGGATCGGCCCGTCAGCACACTGAGTCCCACCCGGTCACCCGGGTGCTCAGACGTGTCGACAGGAGACCTCCGTGAACAAGACGAAAGACCAGCGCGGACGCGCGTCCGACCGCGGACGGCTCAGGCCGGGGCGGTCCGGGCGGGGACGACCGGCGTCGCTCGGGCGACTGGGTCGGGCGATGGCCGCTGCCTCGGCCGCGATCCTGGCCGGCGCCGGGATCGTCATCGGCGCAGGCGCCGCCTCCGCGGCGCCCGCCGCACCCGTCGGTCACTACTCGGGGACCATCACGAACGGCGGCGGGCGGACGGTCGACTTCGACCTCACGGCCGCCGGCACCATCGCGCAGTTCACCGCCAACACCTGGCTGTACTGCGGCGGGTTCCCGGCGTCGACGCCGTGGCCGTGGGACGCGGCGCCCGCGATCCCCGTGGCCGACGACGGCACGTGGGACCGGGAGTGGACCTTCACCGACCCGGCCGACCCCAGCATCTACTTCCAGGTGTCCGAGCAGGGGGTGGTCAACGCCGACGGCACGGCGAGCGGGACCAACCTGATGGAGCTGCGCTGGAGCGACGGGTCGCTGTTCTGCGGGGGCGAGACGTTCAGCTGGACCGCGCAGGTCGAGGGTGTGGTCTACGACCCCGAGGTGTCGGTGACTCCGGCCTCGGTGACGGTGTCGGGGCTTGCGAGTCCGGGCGTCACCGTTGCGGGCAGTGGCTACCCGGGGAACACGTCGGTGACGGTGTCGCTGGACGGGACGACGGCGGGGACGGTGACGACGAACGCGTCGGGTGCGTTCACGTACACGCTGACGAGGGCCGGTGTGGCGGCCGGCTCGCACACGGTGCGGGCGACGGACGGGACGAACGAGGCGCAGGCCACGCTCACGGTGACGGAGGACCCGGTCGTCTACGACCCGGAGGTCACCCTCACGCCGTCGAGCGTCACGGTGTCGGGGCTTGCGAGCCCGGGCGTCACCGTCGCAGGCTCGGGCTACCCGGCCAACACCTCCGTCACCGTCTCGCTGGACGGCACGACGGCCGGCACCGCGACGACGAACGCGTCGGGCGCGTTCACCTACACGCTGACCAGCCCCGGTGTCGCTCCCGGCGCTCACACGATCCGGGCGACGGACGGCACGAACGAGGCCTCGGCGACCCTGACCGTCACCGAGGACCCCGTGGTCCCGGACCCGCCGTCGGTCACGCCCGAGCAGGACACGATCTCGGCGGGCGACCTCGCGGGGACCGGGCTGCTGTTCTCGGGTGAGGGCTTCCCGCCGGGAGCCGCGGTGATCGTCCTGCTCGACGGCGCGGAGGTCGGCACCGCGACCGCGAACGCCGACGGCGCGTTCGAGTACCGGCTGGTGCGCGCGGACGTGGCGGCCGGCGTGCACGTGCTGGCGGCTGTGTCGGGCGATCTGCGGGTCGAGACCGAGTTCGCGGTCACGGCGGACGAGGAGCCCACCCCGGAGCCGTCGGACACGGGCTCACCGACGCCGTCCCCGACCTCGAGCGCGACGTCGTCCCCGACCTCGACGTCCTCCCCGACGACCACGCCGAGCCCGACGAGGTCGGGTGAGGAGCTGGCGAGCTCCGGCGCGGACGGCAGCGGCCTGTCCGTCGCCCTCGGCGTGGCCACCCTGGCCGTCGCCGCCGGCGGTGCCCTGCTCCGGGCGCGCCGTCGTCGCCTGGCCTGAGTGAGCGCGAGACCCGGCGCACTCAAGTAGGTCGTGGACCCCACTCCCGTGTCCACGACCCACCGGAAGGGCCCCGCCGCACCAGGCGGGGCCCTTCCGCTGCCGGAGGCACGCGGGACGCTCCGGCTGCCTAGGCTGGTCGGGTGGAGAGGGGAGCGGCGGGCCGGTCGGTGCTCGCGGCCGGTCGTCGGCACTCGGTCGCCGTCCGGTGGGACGGCACGGTGGTGGCGGTGGGTGACAGCCGGGCCGGTGAGTGCGACGTGGATCGCTGGGACGGGGTCGTCGCCGTCGCGGCGGGCAACGTCCACACGGCGCCGAACACCGGCAGGTCCCACACCGTCGGCCTGCGCGTCGACGGCACCGTCCTCGCGACGGGGTGGAACGGCGATCGGCAGTGCGAGGTCCGTGGCTGGCGCGGCGTCGTCGAGGTCGCGGCGGGCTGGCGTCGGACCCTCGGGCTGCTCGCGGACGGCACCGTGCTCGCGACCGGTTGTGCCGCCGAGGGGGCGTGCGACGTGGCGGCATGGCGCGACATCGCCGCGATCTCCTGCGGAGACTGGCACTCGGTCGGTCTGCGGAGCGACGGCACGGCGGTCGGGGTGGGGAACGGCCGCCGCGGACAGTGCGCCGTCGGGAGCTGGGACGACCTGGTCGCGATCGCCGCCGGCTCCGTCCACACGGTCGGGCTGAGAGCCGACGGCCGGGTCGTCGCCACGGGTGCCGCGTCCAGCGGAGCGACCGCGGTCGACCGGTGGCGAGACGTGGTGGCGATCGTCGCCGGCAGCCACCACACCGTCGCGATCGACGCCTCGGGTCGCGTGCGCGCGACGGGCGACGACGGCCACGGGCAGTGCGCCGTCGAGGACTGGACCGACGTCGTCGCCGTCGCCGCGGGATCCACCCACACGCTCGGCCTGCGCGCCGACGGCACCGTCCTGAGCGCCGGCGACGACGCCGACGGCAGGCGCGACGTCGCGTCGTGGTCGGGTCTGCTCCGCCCCACGACGGGGTGAGGCTGGCGAGCGGTGAGCGCGCCGACCCCGGCCTTCTCGCCGAGCACCCGCGATGGTGGCAGTCTGTGGCCATGACGTCGACGTCGCCGCGCCCCGCGCCTCGGGTCTCCGCCCTCGTGCTGGCCGCCGCGGCGCTGGTCGCGTCGCTCGGCGCCTGCGCCGACGACGAGGCCGGGCTGGGCCTCCCGACCCTCTCGCCCGACGAGGCCGACGCTCTGGTCGGGACCTCCGTCGAGAACGCGACCGGGGCGCTCCACGTCGAGAGCAACGGCTGCTTCAGCTGGCGAGCCGGTGACGCGGCGGCCGACGCCGACGCGCCCTGGATCGTCTGGCCCGAGGGGTTCGAGCAGGACGACGACGGCGTGCTCCTCGCGGGCGGCGGCCGCGCGGCGGAGGGGACCGCGATGACCGTGTCCGGCGTGCTCGTCCTCCTGGACGCGCTGCCGGACGGGGCGACCCCCGACTCCTACCTCGGCTCGTTCGGACGCTTCTGCCACGCGGACGAGCGCGGCGTCATCGTCCTCACCGACGTGACCCTGCGGTAGCCGCCCTCACGGCCGGAAGGCCGACCCCGTCGCCGACTCGTCGACGGGCAGCTCGCCGGCCCGGACCGCCGCCACCATGACCGCGTGGTCGGCCTCGGTCTGGTCTGCGTAGCCGCGGGCGAAGGACGCGAACGCCTCCGCGGCCGCGTCGTCGGTGCCGAGATAGCCGCTGATCATGCTCGCCCCCGACGTCCTCGCGTGACCCTTGGCCAGGAGGCTCCCGACGATGCCCGCGTAGTCGATCAGCGCGCCGGCGTCGAGCCCGTCCAAGGGAACCGTGCCCTTCATGTTCCGGAACGTCCGGACGTAGTACTGGTGCCCGCCGAAGGACGTCCAGCCCAGCAGCGGGTCGGACACCGTCTGCAGCGCCTGCTGCGACTCGACGACGCGCTGACCCTGGTGGTCGTGCCAGGCGTGCTCGCCGTGGACGTACCGGGCCAGCACGCTGCGCCGCGCCTGCTTGAGCTGCAGGAACAGCACGTCGTCGGGGCTCGTGCCCTGCAGCAGCGCGACGTACGCGCGAAGCCCGACGCTGCCGACTCCGACGACCTTGTGCGCCACGTCGACCAGCTCGTACCACGCCATGACGCGACGCCACTGGGCGGGCAGCGTCGTCAGGTACTCGTCCAGCCCCTGGGCCACCTGCTCGGCGACGTCGTCGTCCAGCCGCTCGATGAGGGGCGGCTCGGCCACGATGCGCCGGCCGGACCCCGCCGCGCCGTCTCCGTCGGCGTCGTCGGTCGCGGACGTGAACCGGGGCAGCGCGCGGTCGCTCGTCCGCTTGCGGGCCGCGCGGGCCGCCCGGCGGATCGCGGCCTGGAGCGTCGGGTCGTGCGCCGTCTCGGTGAGCTGGGTGACGTCCATCCGCTCGTAGAACCGTGAGATCAGCGGCTCGTCCGCGAGGCGGACCACCTCGTCCCGGTAGGCGGTGACGCAGGCGACGACGGCGTCGCGGCACGTGTCGTCGGTCTGGGAGTTCTCCCGCCCCGCGACCCAGATGCTCGCCGTGAGTCGCGCGAGGTCCCACTCCCAGGCGCCGACGTGCGCCTCGTCGAAGTCGTTGATGTCGATGACCTGCTCACCCTCGGGGGAGCGGTAGAAGCCGAAGTTGCCCAGGTGCGCGTCGCCGCCGACGACGGGCGTGATGCCGGTGACGGGGAGGCGTGCGACGTCGTCGGCCATGACGACGGCGCTGCCGCGCAGGAACCCGTACGGTGAGCCGATCATGCGGCCGACCCGGATGCCGATGAGGTGTTCCAGCCGGCCCTCGTGCGACGCGTTGATGAGCCGCATGACCTGCGGGCGGTCGCGCTCGACGCGCCAGGGGGCGAGCGCCGACACGGGCCGCGTCGTGCGCAGCGTCCGTCCGATCTCGAACCGCTCCTCCCGGCTGACCAGCCGGGAGCGCAGGCTCAGCGTTCCCTGCGCCGGGTCGGCGCCGGCGATGGGGCGAAGCAGGCGGGTGAACTGGGGCATCGGTGCTCCTCCGGGGCTGCGCGTCCCCGCGAGTCTAGGGCCGGCCGCGTCCGGCCTGGTCATCGCGGGTCGGGTTTGCCATGCTCGAGACAGACGCCGCGCCCGCGGCGCGGAACGGAGACGGCCATGGCCAAGCTGACCAACCCGAACGAGGCACCAGCCGACGAGACGCACGACGCGACCGACGGCGGCACCGACACGGGCACGGGCGCCGGCACCGGCGGCACGTGCGACGAGAAGGGCGAGGCGGGCGGCCAGAGCCAGGACGAGAACGACACCGACGACGACGCGACCGGCACCGAGCGGTAGCGGTCGGTCGAGCGCTGACGCCGAGGCGGCCCCGGCCGCCTCGGCGTCACCCGCCCGTCTCGGGGCGCCGGAACGGCGGCTCGATCGGGGTGAGGTCGGCGCCGGCACGCGAGCCGCGTCGGCGCCGGCGATAGAGAGCCGCGGGCCGGCCGCGACCGGCCGACCGGACGTCGCCCCCGTCCCCGCCCTCGACCCGCTCGAAGACGGGCGCGATCTTCCGCTGGAAGTTCCCCGGATCGAGCTCCACCCCCCACACCGTCTCGTAGACCCGGCGGACGTCGGCGATGGTGAACGGCTCCGGCACGAACGACGCCGCGATGTCCGTGTACTCCAGCTTCGCCCGCGCCCGCTCGACCGCGTCGCGCAGGATCTCGTCGTGGTCGAAGGCGAGCGGGGCGGCCAGCGCGTCCTCGACGGGGTACCAGTCGGCCGACGCCGCGTCGGAGCCGGCGCGCAGGTCGCCGTGGATCGGCCCGAGGGCGAGCCAGGCGACGGTGACGACCTCCTGCCGCGGGTCGCGTCCGCGTCTCCAGTACGTCTTGACCTGTTCCAGGTGCACCTCGTCGGGCTCGATGCCCGTCTCCTCCCGCAGCTCCCGCAGCGCGGTCTCCTCGAGGGTGTCGTCGAGGCCGTGCCGGCTGACGAAGCCGCCCGGGAGCGCGAGCCGGCCAGCGTACGGCTCGTCCCTGCGCCGCACGAGCGCGACGCACAGCCGGCCCTCCTGCACGGCGAGGACGACGAGGTCGGCGGTCACGCCGAAGGCCGGGTACTCGGGCCGTGCGTCGGAGGTCATGCCGTCACTCTAGTGTCATATTGACAAGAATGAGGCCCGGTTCGTAAGTTTGTCGTGACGACAATAACTAGTGACGGAGAGGTCGAACCCATGGATGAGCAGCTCGACCGGGCCGGCGGCGTCCTGCTCGGCGCGGCGGTCGGCGACGCGCTCGGCGTCCCCTACGAGTTCGCCCCGCCGTTCGACGGTGAGCCGCGGATGATCGGTGGCGGCCTGGGTCCGTACGCGCCGGGGGAGTACTCCGACGACACGCAGATGGCCGTCTGCATCGCCGAGGTGGCCGCGACCGGTGCCGACCTCACGAGCCCGGGGGCGCTGGAGGCGATCGCGGACCGGTTCATCGAGTGGTCTCGTCGCGGCGCCTCGGACATCGGCGTCTCGACCCGCGCGGTGCTGGGCGAGGTCGAGCCAGGCCCGGGCTCGGGTGCCCGGCTCGCGGAGGCCGCGTCCCGCTACCTCGCGCGCACCGGCCGCGGCGGCGGGAACGGCGGGCTGATGCGAACCGGCGTCGTCGCGCTCGCCTCGTTCGACGACCGCGACCACACCGCTCGCGCGGCGCGCGCCGTGTGCGAGCTGACCCATGCCGACCCGGTCGCGGGGGACTCGTGCGTGCTGTGGTGCGAGGCCGTCCGCGTCGCCGTGCTGGAGGGTCGGTTCGACCTGGTGGGCGGGCTCGACCTCCTGCCCACCGAGCGCCGCGCGGCCTGGACCGGCTGGATCGAGCGGGCGACGGGTGCCGCGCCGTCGTCGTTCGGGCGCAACGGCGGCAGCGTCAAGGCGCTGCAGGCGGCCTGGGCCGCCATCACGTCGACGATCGACGACGAGGCACGCGGGCTCGGCGGGGACCACCTGCGGGACGCGCTGGTCGCCGCGGTCGACGCCGGCGACGACACGGACACGGTCGCCGCGATCGCCGGTGCGCTGCTCGGGGCGCGGTGGGGCGCCTCGTCGGTTCCCGAGGAGTACCGCGCGGCGGTGCACGGCTGGCCCGGGCTCGCCGGGGACGACCTGGTCGGGCTCGGTGTGCTCACCGTTCGTCGAGCGCGACTCCGCTCCGGTCGATGAGGCCCCACGTCGCGATCGCGGCGACGACGAAGAACCCGGCGAACACGGAGAAGGCGAGCCCCGCGCCGCCGGCCCGCAGCATGACGGGGACGAGCAGCGGCGCGAGGATCGAGGCGATCCGCCCGAAGCCGGCCGCCCAGCCGGCGCCGGTGCCGCGCAGCGACGTCGGGTACAGCTCGGGGGTGACGGCGTAGAGCGCGCCCCAGGCGCCGAGGTTGAAGAACGAGAGGAGCATGCCGGCGGCGATGATCGTCCCCTCGCTCTGCGCCATGCCGAAGAAGACCGCCGACCCGGCCGAGCCGACGAGGAACACCGACAGGGTCGCTCGCCGTCCCCAGACCTCGATCAGCCACGCGGCGACCGCGTAGCCGGGGAGCTGGGCGAGCGTGATGATGAGCGTGAAGCCGAACGAGCGCACGAGGGAGAACCCGGCGTCGACGAGGATGCTCGGGATCCAGATGAACGCCCCGTAGTAGGCGAAGTTGACGCAGAACCACACGAGCCAGATCGAGAGCGTGCGGCCGCGGAACTCCGTCGACCACAGCGCGGCGAGCCGGTCGCGGGCCGTCGTGGCGAGGGGTGCGCCGGTCGGCTCGGACGGGGCGGTCGGCTCGGCGTCCCGCGGCGCGGCAGCCGGCGCGGAGGCGAGGGGGCCGCGGGTGAGCGCACGCTCGGCGTCGGCCTCGAAGGACGCGACGATCCGGTCCGCCTCCTCCAGCCGGCCGCGGCCGGCGAGCCAGCGCGGCGACTCCGGCAGCCCCCAGCGGACGGTGAGTGCGTAGAGGGCCGGCACCGCGCCGATGACGAAGGCCCAGCGCCAGCCGTTCTCGCCGACGGGCACCACGAAGTAGCCGACGAGGGCGCTGACGGTCCAGCCGATCGCCCAGAACGCCTCGAGGATGACGATGACGCGGCCGCGCATCCGGGCCGGGGCGAGCTCGCTCACGTAGGTCGAGGCGACGGGCAGCTCGGCCCCCAGCCCCAGACCCGCGAGGAACCGCAGCACGAGCAGAGCGGCGATGCCGCCGACGAGTGCGCTGGCACCGGTCGCGATGCCGAACACCAGCAGCGTCAAGGCGAACACCTGACGACGACCGAGCCGGTCCGCGAGCAGGCCGCCGACGCTCGCGCCGATCGCCATCCCGGCGAAGCCGACCGATGCGATCAGCCCGGTCTCACCGCGGTCGAGACCCCAGTGCTGCGCGAGCGCGGCGATGATGAACGAGATGAGCCCGACGTCCATGGCGTCCAGCGCCCACCCCAAGCCCGAGCCGAAGAGGACACGGCCGTGCTTGCGGGTGAACGGGAGGCGGTCGAGTCGGGCGGAGACCTGCAGTCGCGGCTCGGGCACGAGCGCCATCGTAGGGGGCAGGGGTGTGCGCCCGTCGGCTCGTCTCAGGCGCGGCGCAGTTGGGAATCGCGCGCGATCGGTGGCGTTGATGGTGAGCATTCCGTTCGTCGGGTCATTTGAACGAGCCATGGGCGGCAGGCCTACTTGTCTGGGTTGCGGCGGGTCACTGCGTTGAGGCCTTGGTTCATCCCGGTCGCGCGCAAACCTGGGGTGCCGATGACGGGCTACGTGGAGCTGGAGAAGGGTGAGGGGCTTTGACGGGTGGGTATCCGCCAGGCGGACGCGCTATCAATCGATTAAGCTCGAAGTAGGTCCTTCAAGCCGAGGTCGACCGTCAGTAGGTAGTCGCGCCCCGCACAGTACGAAAGACGCGCGGTTTCCCTGCCCAGCACCATTGAAGTTCCCTTAAGGTAAATATCGAGGTAGCGTTTGAGATCTCGCTCTTTAGCCAGCATGAAGGTCACTTGTTTTCTCAGTTGTTGATCGGTCAGAGAGCCACTCCCATGCGCCAAGGCGTTCCTTGCGAAGATGACAGCATTGAACCTGCTCCCAACGTCATCGATTCGAAGGTCTATTCCAAAAGCGCTAGAAAGCGCATGTTGTCGGTCGCTCCACGTCCGCGAAATATCGCGAGCATGCTTCGAGAGCAAGAAGTGAGTCAGAGGATCTGCCTTAGCCTTCGATTTGTTGGTCGCCTCTATCAGCATCTCGTCGATTCGCAACTCGACGATCGAGGCGACACTGAGGATCGTGGCGCTAGCACCAGAAGATGTCGATAACGTTTGCGAAAGGCACCGGACCGCTAGCTCTGTGTCGGCCGTTACTGACGCTCCTATCATGGCTTCTCGGCACCCCAGCGATAAGCTATGCGGTTGAGCGCAGATTCGTCTCGTAATGCCTGTCCGACTGATGAGCTGTGACCTCCGTCCAGTGTTCCGACGGTGCCAGCGAGGGCTAGGCGAGTAACACCACTGGCGCGGACGTATAGTTGGGCGATCTTTTCGACTTTTACGCGGTGGTGGAGGGCTAGAAGTGCGGCGGCTTCGGCGCGCACCGTCTCGAGTGGGGATTCGAGTTGGCTGACTGCCCAGTCAAGCAACGGCTTCGACTGCCTTCCTTTTGGTCTTGGAAGTGTTGCTGCTGTCGATAGTATCCATATTCTCGACCAGGGTCCGAGCCGCTCAAGTTTTGTCAGGCGCGACAGGGTCTTCCAGTTCTCGGCCACTTCGCCCTCACGTGTAGAAACATACTTTGCGACCGCGGGGAGTCGTATCGGGTCGCGTTCTAGAACGCCAATCAGGAGATCATCTTCGAGCCGCTTCTCGGCGGCGGTGAGAATATGCAGCGCAAGTGCCACAAGGCGCGGGTGAACAGAACTGATTTCCTTGCTCTCCCCCACCCACTCTTCGATTATTGTTCGAAGGGCCTGGGCGTCGACCTCAACGTCTCCAGCGTCGACCTCCTCGAGGTCGAAATCATCATACCCGGTTTGGATGAATTCGATAGTTCGAAGAGTATCTGCCGCTCGAGCCTTGTGGTCGTCAAAAAGAGCCTCTTTGGCCCTTTCGTCCTCGCGAATCTGCCGGGCGGACCGTATGTTCACCTTCCCCTCGGCTAGGGCTAGGCCTACAGAGCGTGCCTCTGTGGAGAGTTGTTCGATTGCTTGATGAGCATCTGTCCAGTTGCTACAAACAATCCGGAAGTCATCGGCGTACCGATGGACGGGTCGTCCTGTACGAGCGATCGCTCTCTCCAGGCGTGCGAGATAGGCGTCTGCTAGTAGGTGACTTCCCTCGAGAGCCTGTGGAATTCCGACCTGACGTTGAGAGATTGCATTGAGGAAGGAATGGAGAAGTTCTACCAATTCATAAGGGGCGCCCTGTAAGACTAGTTCTTCCGCGAGCGTCGGGTGGGAGATGTACTCGTAGCAGGCTGCGATGTCTGCGTCTACGATGCGCTGTTCTTCGGTACTTACTGGTCCAGATCCGAAGGCAGTGTGTTCTGTGAACGGGGTGGCGCGAGATGGAGACTCCAACCAGGCCGTAGTGCCTTTGGCGAGGGCCTCGTAGTATGTTCGAGCGCAAGGTTCTAGGATAGTGAGCGGGCGGGTGCCATATGTTTTTCTGGGCATTCCTATGACTTCTACTGCCCACGGCATGGCGGTGGCCAATCTCTGCTCCGTGGCCAACGCCAAGGCTTCCTCCTGGTCTACAAGGGTTCGTTCGGAGGCCAAGACTGGAAGTTGATGAAGCGGTTCTTTGAGTACGCGCTTTGCCGTTTCCTTTAGTTCGAGATCGGCAGTACTCATGGGTGTCGCTCTCCGCTCCTACGTCCCTATTAAGGCGTGCTGATGGACTGTACCATGCCCGGTCGGTATCTCGGGCTGATCTTGACTGACCGTTGCCTCCCAGTTTTGGCATCGCAGAGATAGGTGCTCTGCCGTGCCAAACTCCCAGGGCGGATCGGGTGGATATCATAGAGAGTGATCTTGTGCTGCCGCATTATCTCGTTTGCTAGAGGTAGGCGGGAAGGCCGTGACGTGGTGATCCGATGTCCGTTTCGCTGTTCGAAGTGGCAAAAAGGTGTACTGGCGGCCTCTTTTGCGAGTCGAGGGTGGTCGTGTTTCTAGTCCAAGGGCGCCCGCTCACTGTCCAGATGTATCAGCGTTGGATTCTCGCTCGCCGTGGTCGCCCACCCTCGCGTCGTCGGCGTCCACCGCGGCCGCTGCATTCATCGGGTCCACCGCGTCCTCCGTCGCCGACACGGCGACCACCCCGCTCCCGGCCAACCGCAGCTGCTCCGCCTCGACCACCTCGCGCATGATCGCGGCATCGGACACGTCGAACGCCTCCGGTGCCGCCTCCGCCGTGTCCGAGACGGCCGCGAACTCCGCGAAGAGCGCCCGCTTCCGAGCCAGGATCTCGACCACTCGCGCGTCCACGCCCTCCTCGGACAGCAGTCGGTGCACCTGGACGGACCGGAGCTGCCCCATCCGCCTCGCCCGCGCGATCGCCTGCCACTCCGTGGTCGGTTTGAGCTGTGGTTCGCAGATCACCACGACCGACGCCGCCTGGATGTTCAGCCCGACCCCGCCGGCCACGATCTGCGCGACGAGCGCGGCACCGGCGTCCGCGACGGTGAACGCGTCCACCATCTCCTGGCGCCGCGCGGCCGGCACGGCCCCGGTCAGCGGACCGATGACATAGCCGGGCAACGTCCGCGCCACCGCGTCGAGCACGTCGAGGTAGTTCGAGAACACGAGGACCTTGCGCCCGTTGTCCTCGGCCTCCTCGACGATCTCCACGAGTCGCTGCACCTTCTCCGACGCCTCGCCCTGCAGCATCGCCGCCTGCCGCATCGCCTGGAAGTTGCCCGACCGCACCGCGTCCCCGTACGCCGCGGCATCGGCGTCGGACAGCGGCATCCACTCCTCGACCTCGACCAGCTCGGGCAGCTCGCCGAGCACGTCCTCCTGGCTGCGTCGCAGGTAGGCGGGAGCTACCTGTCGGCGGAACAGGCGCGGACGCAGGTCGCTCCCGTCGACCACGAGGTCGGGCCGCACGTACCCGACCAGCTCCCGGAACTCCCCGACGCGGTTCTCCAGCGGCGTCCCGGTGAGCAGGATCGCGCGCTCGGCACGCTCGATCAGCCGTGCGCTGCGCCGCGACCGCTTCGCGGCCGGGTTCTTGATGTAGTGCGCCTCGTCGACGACGACGCAGGCGGGCGCCTCCTCCTCGGCCTGCCGTTCCAGCCACCCGAGCATGTCGTAGGTCGTGACCGCGACGCCGCCGTCGCGCCGCCAGGCCAGCAGCGCCTCGTCGCGATCCTGGCCGTGCAGCCGGTGGGCGGGCAGGGAGGACTTCGCCTCGACCTCCCGCACCCAGTTCGTCACCACGGCGGCGGGGCAGACGACGAGGAACCGCCGCGCCCCCTGCGCCCACAGGTGCGCGAGGACCCCGAGCGCCTCGACGGTCTTCCCGAGCCCCATCTCGTCCCCGATGACGACCTTGCGCTGGACCAGCGCGAACCGCGCGGCGAAGCCCTGGTACCCGCGCAGCGACACCGTGAGGTGGTCGGTGCGCAGCTCGCACCGGCGCACGGCCGCCACGACCTCGTCGGGCAGACCGCCCTGCGCTGCCTCCTCGCTCGACGTCGCGAGGCCGAGCTCCTCCAGCAGCGTGAGGTAGTCGGCGGGACGCGCGAGGAAGTCGGCCCAGGGGTCGGCCGGGACGGGACGCGGGGCGGTGCGCGCGATCTGGGGCGCGCGCTCGACGACGGCGGCGACCGCGGCCAGCAGACCCTCCGGGTCGTCCCCGAGGACGACGAGCCGCGTGACGTCGCCGGTGAGCACCGCGGCGAGCGGCGCGAGGGCCCGCGTCCGCACGACGACCCGTCCGGGGTTGCGCGTCCGACGTCCGCTGTCCCACGCCGCAAGGCGGCGCACGAGGTCGTGCGTGCCCCGCGACGGCGACGCCGCGTCGATCCGGACGGTCGTCTCCTCGAACGTCGTGTGGCGCAGGGTCTCCGCCGCCCCGACGATCCGCCGCGCCGTCATCGGGCCGAGGCCCGGAAGGGTCGCGAGCCGCTCGCCGTTGACCAGAACGTCGCGCACCGACGTGATGCCGGCATCCGTGAGCGGCCGGACGAGGAGGCGCTCGCGGGTCGCGTCCCGGAGCCGGTCGACCGGCATCCCGGCGACGACCACGTCGGTCTCCGCCGCACGCAGCGCGGTCGCGGCGTCGAGGGCGCTCCGCCGCAGCGGCTCCTCCTCCGCGAGCGCGGCGAGGATGATCGCGGTCGCGCGCGGGAGTTGGTCGACGACGACGGGGGTGCCCTCCAGCAGGTGTGCGTCGGCGGAGTCCGGCAGTCGCCGGGTCAGGCCGACGCCCGGGGCGAGGGCGTGCTCGACGGGGACGCGACCGACTGGGATCGCGGTGTCGTCGAGACGGTCGAGGGTGGCGTCCACGCCCGCCGAGCTGCCCCAGGCCTCGTACTCCAGGAGGAACCGCGCGGCCCGCTCGCTCGCCTCGCGGGCCTTGGCGCCGCGGAAGAAGCGGCGCAGGCCGAAGCCCGACCGCACGTCGCGCAGCACCCGGGGGATCTCGGTCGTGAGCTGGTCGAGCACCGCGGCCTCGCCCGGGCGCAGGGGCGGAAGGGCGAGCTGCCGGGCGAGGCGACCGAGCGTGTGACCGTCGGCGTCGCGCAGGGGGAGGACCGCCCAGCGGCCCTCGTCCTCGATCGCGACGTCCACGATCCGCGCCCGCAGCTCGACGAAGGCCGCGTCCGCCTCCGCGGTGACGCGCGCCCGGTGCCGCGCGACGACGCCGGCGCGATCGACCCAGTCGACGACGCGGGCCGCGGCGGTGCGGACGCGTTGCGGGTCCTCCCGGGTCACGACCGCCTCCATGGCGACGAGGACGGCTCCGAGCGGGGGCGCGACGCGTCCGACCCCGGTGGCCCCGGTCGCCGCGGTGTGGTCGGCCCCTGCATCCTCGTCATCGCTCCCGTCGCTGCGTCGGCCCGCTGCACATCGAGGCCCATCGTGCCCGAGCCGGCGGCCCACAGGGTGTCACGTCCCGGTCGCTCACAGGAGGCGGTAGGAGAACTCCCGGATGCGGTTCAGCACGGCGTCGCTCTCCTCCAGCCAGCTGACGCACACGGGGAAGACGTGGCCGAGCGTCACGCCGGGGGCCGGGGCCCAGTCCTGGATCTCGAACCGCTTGCCCGCGCGGGCGAGGGCGGCGCCGAGGAGGAGGCTGTCGGCCTCCAGGAAGTCGTCGCTGCTCGTGCACAGGTAGATCGGTGGGAGGTCGAGCTCGGCGACCATCGCGGCGTAGTCACGGAAGCGGGGCTCGAGCGAGCGGAAGCGCTCGTCCCAGAACACGGGTGCGAGCGCGGTGAGGAAGGTGGCGGGGCCGTCCGCCGAGCCGTCGAGGAGCGGCGCGAGGTCGTAGAGACCGCTGACGAGGGCGGCCCCTCGCGGGAGCAGTCCCCAGTCGGGGATGCCGGCGGCGCGGGCGGCCTCCGGGTTGCACGCCAGCGCCGTGGCGTAGAAGCCGAGTGCGCCGCCGGCCGAGTCACCGGTGACGAAGACGGCCTCGCGGCTCACGGGGTAGTCCGCGAGGTGGCCGGCGATCCAGCGGAACGCGGCCGCGACGTCCTCGAGCTGCTCCAGGAACGTGACCGTCGGCAGGAGCCGGTAGTTGACGGAGAAGACCGCGAAGCCCTTGGCCGCGAGGTGCTGGCAGAAGCTGCGGTTCAGCTCCTTGGAGCCGTAGGTGAAGCCGCCGCCGTGGATGTCGACGTAGACGGGCAGCGTGGTGCCGCCGCGCAGCACCGCGTCGTGCGGGAGGAAGAGGTCGAGCCGGTGGAACACGCTGTCGTCGTCGAGATAGGGCAGGTCGAGGTGGGCGTCGACACCCTCGACGTCGGCCCAGTGGTGGCTGCGCGCGAGGTCGGCGGCGCCCGTCGCGAGGCGGACCTCCCGGCAGAGCCGGGCGACGTCGTCCGCGACGCCGACGAGATCCTCGTCGATGGGGGTCCAGGTGCGGATCCGGTCGAGGTCGGCGGGGGAGAGGTCGTGCGGCATGGTGGTCCCATCGTCGGTGGCGGCCGCTCCATCGTCGTCGGCCCGCCGGGTGCGTTCAAGCCGCGCGCGGTCAAGCCGCGTGCGTTCGAGCGGGACCGCCCCGGCTCCGCCCTACAGGCGGATGCCCGTGAGATCGACCGGCAGCCCGCGCGGGTTGGCTGCGACGAGGTCGTCCGGCGCGGGAAGCGAGGCCCAGCGTCCCGTCCGATAGTCGAGCCGGAGGGTGGGGCCGGTGACCCGGACGGCGCCCGCGAGATGGACCAGCCCGTCGGGGTCGAAGGGGCGCAGCGCCAAGAGGCGCTCGTCGTCGGGCCGGGGACCGTGACCGAACCAGGGCCACAGGTCGGCGACCGTCAGCGACGCGAGCCGCTCGATCACCAGCGGCTCGTCGACGAACCCGGCGCCCGCGCAGCTCGCGTCGGCCCCCGGCACCGGCCGCGCGGCGGAGAGGAGCACCTCCCGCATGATCGCCGGTGTCGTCCGGACCCGGAGCGACGCACCGGTGGCCGCCGCGATCGTCGCGGCGACGTCCGGCCGGACGCCGACGAGGGGCAGCGCCTGGATGCCGGCGCCCGCCGCGGGGGAGTCCCAGATCTCGTCCGTGAAGGAGTCGATGATCGCGAACCCGACCGCCGGCACGCCGACCGCGGGTTCACCGCGCGTCGCCATGAGCTCACGACCCAGCTCGCAGAACGCCGCGACCACGAGCCGGGCGAGCGCCGAGACCCGCGGCGCCGCGAACGACGTTCCCACCTTCGCCTCGTTGAGCGCCGACGCGCCGTAGGCCACGAGGTCGGGACCCGGGCCACCGCGGCTGGAGTAGTCCGCCACGACCGTGCCGGCCTCGTCCCGCGTCGCGCCGACGCTCAGCACCCAGTCCGGCCGGGCCCACGCCGACATCGTGTCGCCGGCCGCGGCGTCGTCGGCCGCCGCGCCGCAGTTCCCGGCGGCGATCACGACGAGGACGTGGGCGCTCGCGGCCGCCGTCGCGAGGTTGACGATGTCGTTCGGCGCCGTCGGGTGGGGGACGCGGGTCGTCCCGATGCTCACGTTGACGACGGGGACGAGCGCGGGCGGGGTCGGCAGGTCGATCGACGGGTCGAGATCGACGACGGGACGGTCCCGGTCCGTCCTGATCACCGGGTAGCCGATCCCGGGGTGGTGCCGGTAGAAGGCGTCGGGGTCGCCGGCCTGCCGTTCCGCGAACGCGCACACGGCGTCGAGGCCGACGACGATGCCCCGCGCGGTGCCCACCGTCGCCCAGGCGGGGACGACGCCGACGACGCCCGGGACGGGCGGGGGAGGCGGGTCGGGCTTGCCGTGCCTGCCGGGTACCGGCTGGCTCTGGGGACGGTCGACCTCGGCGAGCCGGAGCCCGCGGTAGAGCCACCGGACGTGGCCGATCCGGCCGAGGCGCGCGAGGAGCTGGTCCGCGTCGTCGACGTCGTTCGCGGCCTCGAGGCTCGGCTCGTATGCGACGAGCACCCGACCGGGCAGGGGCTCGAGGGCCCGTGGATCGGGCGGCGCGCAGCGGCCGACGGGCTCACCGTCGTCCAGGAGGTCGATGGTGAGGGGAGCGACCAGGTCGGGGAAGACCGGGTCGTCACCCCGGATCCCCGGTTCCCCCTCGTCCGGGTCAGACGAGGGCTTCGATGGCATGGAACCCGCTCCAGACCTGGAGGGCGACGAAGCCGAGCACGGCGGCGACGAGCGCCGCGAACCCGAGCTGCGCCGCGGCGGGCGCCACCCCGACGGCGGCCGACACGAGCGCGTCGTACTTCTCGACGACCTTCCTGCCCGTCGTGACCCAGCCGATGCGCGCGGTGTGGGCGGCCACCGTCGTCGGCAGCCGGCCCTCCGCCTCGGTGAGGTCGCGACCCGACCCCGCGGCCTCCTGCCACGCGGCCTCGACGCCGCCGCGGCCGAGCAGCCGGCCGTAGAGGTCGGTCGCGATGTCGGCGACGCCCTCGTCGATCTTCTTCTGGATCGTCTCGACCAGCTCGTCGAGCTTCTCGGCGAGCGCCTCCGGGAGCAGTGACTTCACCTTCTCCACGACCCACTCGGTCAGCTGCACGACGCCGCGCTTGAGCGCCGCCCACCAGCCGCTGAGCCGGTCCTTCAACGCGGCGTAGGCCGCGGCGGCGGCACCCTTGAGGACGCCGTCGAGGCCGCTGACCAGGGCGCCGCCGGCCAGCTTGCCGACGCTCCCGGACAGGACGGCGAAGGACTCGGTCGCTCCCGCGGCCTGCATGTCGTCGAGGTTCTTGGCGAGCGAGTCGGGGGTGGCGACGACGGAGGCGGTGGCCGCGACGATCGCCCGGGTCTCGGTGAAGGACACCGCCCGGCCCTCGTCGACGCTCAGGCCGGCGAACGCCCCCTCGTCCGTCGTGTCGGCGAGCAGGAGGCTGTCCGCGAGCGCGAGCGTCGTCGACAGGAGCGACGCGGCCTGGAAGCTCCCCTCGAGGGAGCCGTCGGCGGCGGCCTCGAGGGTGCGCCACGTGCTCTCCGCGCCGGCGAGCACGTCCTCGACGGAGGCGTCGATGCGTTCGGCGTCGGCCGTGCGTTCGGCGTCCGCCCCCAGCTCCCCGAACGGACCCGGGTCCAGCGGCCCGACCCGTTCGGCCTCGGTCAGCAGGCGGTCGGCGGCGGCCTGCCACTGGGCGGCGGCCGAAGCCAGCGTGGTGCTCGTGTACATGGGCGGTCCCCCTCGGCGAGTCCAGGGGCTCCGTCGGCCCTGGTGGGCCGCACGCTACTCCGCCGGTACGACACGCGGCCAGGCCCGAACGTGCAGTCTTCGCTCCGGGACGGGCCTGGTCACCCGAGCGACGGGGCCACCGCGCGGAGCATCTCCTGGGTCTCCGGGTCCGTGGAGTAGAGGACCGTCCCCTTCATGCCGCGCGTGAGCAGCACCTTGTAGATGTTCCGGATGAGCCGGTCGAAGGTCGCGGCGTCGACGGCGTTGCGACCACGGAAGGCGGGATCCCTCGACTCCTCGCGCTGGGCGACCCAGTGGTCCGTCCGCCACACGAGGTCGGGTCCGAGGATGAGGCCGTTCCAGTCGTACTCGAACCCCTGGGCCGTGTAGACGCAGCCGACCTGCTCGAACCCGCCCGGCTCCGTCGCCCACAGGTGCGACGGCGGGGCGTCGCCGACGCTCCGGTCGGCCTTGACGTTCCACGGTCGTGACCACTCGCCGATCCGCACGTCCGGGACCAGGCCGCCGGACGGGGTCGGGTCGGACCACGGCCAGCAGTAGCCGGCGGTGATCCGAGCCGAGTCGCCGTCCGCCAGACGGTCGCGGAGGAAGGCCTCGAGCTGGTGGGGGGAGTCGGCGACGGCCAGACCGTAGCGGTCGTCGCCCCGCCATGCCGCCGGGAGGGCGGCGCCACCGGTGTCGTCCTCGCCGTGCACCACCTCGCCGACGCCGGGGACGATCTCGAGCCCGAGCAGGCTGAGGACCCACTCGACGTACACCTGCGACCCGCCGGCGCGGAACTGCCCGTTGAGGTCGACGTGCTCGACCTCGATCCCGAGCACGGCAGCCCGCTCGCGGATGAGGTCGACCGTCCCGCTCTCGCCCGGGCGGACCACCTGGTGCTCGTCGAGGAGGAAGACGGGCACGCGGGAGGCGGCCAGCAGCTCGTCCACCTGGAGTCGAGCCCGGTCGCGAACCTCCTTGCGGGTGTAACGGTCGACGGAGGTCTCCCGGATGCGATGCGCCTCGTCGAGGACGAGCACGTCCAGGTCGTTCGGGACCGCGTCCATGAACTGGTTGAAGTACCGGAACAGCTGCTGCGTCTCGCGCGAGCGGTGGCCGGCGACCTTGCGCAGCGTCTGGGTGAACGAGCGCGACCCCGTCGCGTGGAGCGCGCTGCGTCCCTCGCGCCACAGCTGTCCGAGGAGGGAGAGCGCGATGACGCTCTTGCCCGAGCCCGGACCTCCCGTGACGATGACGGCGGTCTTGGTGCTGGCACCCCGTCCACGTCGGACCGCCTCGACGACCATCCGGTAGGCGATCTCCTGCTCGTCGAGGAGCTGGAACTGCTCCCGGTCGCGGATCTCGGCTGCCGCGTGCGCCAGAAGCTGCTTGCTCGGGCCGATCTTGGAGGTCAGGAGGAGGTCGGCGGCGTCGGCCCCCGACTCGTCCGCGAAGTGCTCGGCGAGGAACTCCAGCCATCGACCGCGCCGCGCTCCCGTGTAGAGCGGCGCGGCCTCGATCCCCTCGGGAGACGCGAGGAGCGGGGCGACGCCGTCGTCGCTCGCGTTGTGAAGGTAGGCGACGCCGCTCAGCGACGCCCGTGCGGGCCCGAGCGCCAGCGTGAAGTCGCGCAGGTAGTCCGCGTAGTGACGGACCTGGAGGCTCGGGTGGAGGGAGGGTCGGTAGCGGGCGCCGTCGACGTCGAACAGCGTGGTCGAGTCCGGCCAGGGTGTGACGCGCGACCACTGCTTGAGCTCGACGACGAGGTAGGAGGGCCGGCTGGTTCGCGGGTGCACGCCGGCGAGGACGACATCCGTCCGCTTGCTGCTGAGCGGCAGCCTGTGCTCGAGCAGCACCTCGACGCGGCCGAGCCCGGCGTCGGCGAGGTCGCGGGCAAGGACGGGGAGCGAGCCCCGCCACGAGGCGGCCTCACCGTGGCTCACGGCGGTCCCCTGGTAGAGCAGGTGGTGGCGCAGGGCCGTGAACTGCAGGTCGACCGCCGCCGTCTCCAGCAGTGAACGTGCCGACAATCGATAGGTCGAGACCACGACGGGGTTCCCCCTGGGCGCGCGCAAGAGTGCGCGGCGGGGGACATGTCGGGCCGGACCACCGGCTGTCGCGATCCGGTGGTTCGGCCGCTCGCGGGGTGGTCAGGAGCGAAGTCCGTCGGATGCCGCTGATGACCCGAACACCGTAGCCGAGGAAGCTCGTCCCGCGTGCGTCGGGGCGAGCCGCGCTCCCTCTACTGGCTGCCCATGGTCGTCATGTCGCCGGTGCCGGGGACGGTGTCGGCGAGGGCGTAGCGCAGGAACACCGTGCCCTTCTCGCTCGCCAGCGGGGGCTGGAGCAGGGCCACGCTGGCCGGGACGGCGCCGCCGTCGAACACCTTCTTGCCCGTGCCGAGGATGATCGGGTGCACCCACAGGTCGAGCCGGTCGAAGAGCCGCTCCCGCAGGAGCGACTGCACCAGGTTGAGGCTCCCGACCACGCGGACGTTCTCGTGCCGCTCCCGGAGCTCGCGCACCTCGGCGGCGAGGTCGGGGCCGAGCTGGGTCGACCCCGCCCACGACAGGTCGACCCGCCCCCGGGAGGCGACGTACTTCGGGATGCCGTTGAACAGCGTGGCGAAGCCGCCGTCCGGCCCGCTGCGCTGCTGGGGCCAGTACGCGGCGAAGATCTCGTAGGTGCGCCGACCGAGCAGGAGAGCGTCGCACCCCTCGTACGCCGCGGCGACCCACTCGCCGGACAGGTCGTCGAGCAGCGGGGCCTGCCAGCCGCCGAACGGGAACCCGACCGGGTCCTCCTCGGGGCCGCCGGGCGCCTGCGCGACGAGGTCGAGGGTGGTGAACAGCTCGATCTGGATGAGGCCCATGGGTGCTCCCGAGGTCGTGGGTGGTGATGCCTGATGCAGAGGAGGACCGCCTGGCGGCCCGGGACTCATCGGTCCGTCCCGGTAGCCGGTGCTCGACGAGGGCAGGCCCGTCGCCTACATCGCCCACTCGGTGAACAGCACGGCGTTCCGGGTGCCGAGCGCCCGCCCACCCGCCGTCGTCATCTCGGTGAGCATGTCCCGGGGCGCCGGGTGCCAGGGCAGCGCGGCGAGGTAGGCCCGGTGCGCCTCGAGCGAGGCGATCCCGCGCTCGAGCGGACGACCGGTGACGTCGACGCCGGCCGTCGGCTCCGCGCCGCCGGCGACGAGGAGCCGGCCGGCCTTCCACGGCTCCAGCCCGGCCGCCGCGAGCTCCGGGTGGACCCACGGGTTGTCGGCGTCGCGGATCGCGTCGACGGTCGCGATGCCGCAGGCGCGGTGGTCGGCGTGGTTGAGTCCCCACGGCACCACCAGCTCCCACGCGCTCACGACGACGACGTCCGGTCGCACCTGCCGGATCGTCCGGGCGATCTCGCGGCGCAGCGCCACATCGGCCACGACGACACCGTCCGGGAGGTCGAGGAAGCGCACGTCCGTCACGCCGACGGCCGCGCACCCGTCGATCTGCTCCCCGGTGCGCAGGGGCCCGCACGTCTCGGGCGGCAGGTCGCGGATGCCGGCCTCGCCGCGGGTGAGGAGGAGATAGGTGACGTCGATGCCGGCCTGGGTCCAGGCCGCGACGGCGCAGGAGATCCCGTACTCGGCATCGTCGGGGTGGGCGACGACGACGAGCATGCGTCCGACGCCGTCGAGGTCGAGGCCGGGAAGCGTGCCGGGGGTGTCGCCGGCGGTGTCGGTCGTCTCCGTCGAGTCCATCAGGCCACGCTACGCCGAGGGTGTCCGCTCTCCGCGGACGGAGCACACCACCGGGCAGGTCCGTGTGTGACGGAAAGGCTCTGACCTGCGTGAACGCTCCGGGTCGCGGCGGTGGCGGCGAGTCCATCCGCGCGGGGCGGACGGGGCGGATGGGTGGAGACCAGAGACGCCGGCTGACTGGCCCCGCCTAGCGCATCAGCGCCAGTCCGAGGACCTGGGCGATTCCCGCGTCGACGGTGCGCATGAGATCGCCGGGCACGCGCCCGACGGGCGGCAGCTTCAGGTCGTAGCGGTTGAGAGTTGCGAGGGACGTGACGTTGACGACGCTGTCGCGCGGCAGTCCGGTCGCATCCGCGCGGAGGAGGGTGTTCCCCGGGAGGTCGGCCGCATCGACCCTCGAGGTGAGGACCGCCACGATGACGGTGGCCAGACGAGAGGCGTTGTAGGCGTCGGACTGGACGACCAGGACGGGCCGGCGCTTGGCGGGGCGGTGGTCACCGTCCGTCGCGGGACCGAGGTCGACCCAGTGCACGTCGCCTCGTTCGATCACCACTCCTCGCCCTCGGTCGCTGCGAGACGAGCGCGGGAGTGACGGGTGACGTCCTGGATGAGGTCGTCGTCGGCGCCCGCGGTGGCCTCGCTCCGGCGATCGAGGTAGGCGTCGATCGCCTGCGTCAGCTCACCGACCTCGAGGTCAGCGGCGAGCCTCACCCCGGCGGCCCGGAAGAACTCCGAGCGGTTGAGGCCCGCGCGTGCGGCCACCGAGTCGAAGTGCTCGAGCAGGTCGAGCGGGAGGGAGATCGCCACCTTCATCCCTGGATCATACCGAGTCATACCTGCGTGTGACAGGTGGGGGAGCCGGGTGCGGGCGTCTGGCGCTCGGGTCGAAAGGCTGCGATGAGGTCGGCATGACGGCCAGGGTGGCACCGTGCCGAGCGCCCGTCCGACGTGCTGCGGATCGACGTGCGTCGGGGTCGCGCGTGAGAAGTCGTCGGCGCGGGACGACCCTCACCCTCCGGATGAACCTCGCGTTGACAGGTCGATGTCGTACCCGTGTACTAGAACTCTCGTATCGAACACATGTGCGAGAGGGTGAGGGTGCATGACGGCGACCGCGGTCCTTGCGGACCCCGACGACGTCGCGATCGGCGGCGACGACCGGGTCGCGCGGCTCGAGCGCGTCCGCAGCGCCCTCCGCCGGGCCGAGACCGCGGCGGGGGTGCGGCCCGTCGACTGGGCGAGCGTCGAGCCCCCGCGCGGCGCCGGCATGACGTCCCCGGAATCGGAGCCCGCAGCCCCCTCGACGTCCCCGGCATCGGCGCCCCCAGTCCCCTCGGCATCCCCAGCATCGGCCCCCCCGGCCCCCCTGGCCTCCCGCGCCGCCGCCGCACCCCCGGAGCCCATCGCGCTCCACGCGCAGCCCGCGACCGCCGCCCCCGTCGTCTCCCGGGTCGAGCTCGGCGGGGACGGGGCGTGGCTGCCCGCACCCCCGGCGCTCGCCCCGCTCCTGCCGTACGGCGCCATCCGGCGGGGCAGCGCGATCGAGGCGACGGGCTCGACCGCGGTCCTGCTCCACCTCGTGGCCGCGCTCGCGGGGGCGGAGGCGTGGACCGTCGTCGTCGCCCGCCCCGACCTCGGGCTCGCGGCGGCGCTCGCGGCCGGGATCGACCCCGGCCGGCTCGTCCTCGTCCCCGACCCCGGGCCGACGGCCGGGTCGGTGCTCGGTGCCCTGGTCGACGGGTTCGACGTCGTGGTCATCGGCGAGTGCGCCGCCCTCTCGGCCCGCGACCGTCGCTCGCTCGCCCAGCGGGTGCGCCACCGCGGCGCTGTCCTGCTCAGCTCCGCGCCCTGGCCCGAGGCCACCCTGCACGTGGCCGCCGCCGAGCGGTCCAGCGCCGGCCTCGTCGACCGGGGACGCCTGACGTCGGCCGGCATCGTCGTCGACGTCAGCGGGCGCGGCGGCGATCGACGACGACGGGGCCGCGTCGACCTCACGCCCGCCGCACCGCCGCCGACTCCCCGCGCCTCGGCATCCTCTGGGTGCCGGACTGGCCGGTCGCCGCCGCGAGCACCGAGCAGCGCATCCCGATGGACCTGCCCGTCGCCGTCCACGACCCCCAGGCCATCCTCGCCGCCTCGGCCCCCGCGCGCCGCGCCGGCGTGCGCCGCGGGATGCGCCGCCGCACCGCCCAGCAGCTCTGCCCCGAGCTGGTCCTCGTCCCCGCCGACACCGCCCGGGACGTGCGCGCGTTCGAGCCGGTGGTCCAGGCCGTCGAGCACGTGGTCGCGGACGTCGAGGTGGTCCGCCCCGGCATGATCCTGTTCGCGGCGGCCGGTCCCGCGCGCTACCTCGGCGGCGAGGAGAAGGTGGCCGAGGACCTGGTCGGGATCATCGCGGACGAGGCGGGCGTCGAGTGCCAGGTCGGGATGGCCGAGGGCTACCTCGCGGCCGTGCTCGCCGCGCGCGAGGGGATCGTCGTCCCACCCGGGACGTCCGCCGAGTTCCTCGCCGACCGCGACGTCCGCAGCCTCCTGCACGCCGCGACGACGCGGGAGGCGAGCGCCGCGTGGGCCGACCTCGTCGACCTCCTGCGCCGCCTCGGCCTGCGTCGGCTCGGGGACGTCGCCGTCCTGCGCACGAGCGACGTCGCCGCCCGCTTCGCCGACCTCGGCCTCCAGGCCCACCGCCTCGCCCGCGGTCTCGACGCGCGCCGCCCGAGCGTGCACCGCCCCGACCCGGACATCGCCGTCGGCGCCGAGCTCGACCCGCCCGCCGCCCGCATCGACACCGCCGCGTTCGTCGCGCGCCGCATCGCCGAGGACCTGCACACCCGGCTCCTGCGCCGCGGCGCGGTGTGCGCGCGGCTCGTCGTGATCGCCCGCACCACCACCGAGGCCGAGCTCGTCCGCACCTGGCGCATCGAGGGGGCGCTGACCGCGGGGGAGCTGACCGACCGCGTCCGCTGGCAGCTCGAGGGGTGGCTGTCGGGACGCAGCGGCCGTCCGCCGGCCGCGCCGCTGCGTCACCTGGAGCTGGTGGCGCAGGAGGTCTCCCCGGCCGGGGCGGCGCAGGAGGGGCTGTGGGGGCGTCGCGCCCGCGGCGAGGTCCAGGCCGCCCGCGCCGCGACCCGCGTCCAGGGCATGATCGGCCCCGACCGCGTGCTCGTGCCCGTCCCCGAGGGCGGGCGCGCGCCGCGCGACCGCGTCCGGCTCGTGGCCTGGGGGGACGACGCCACGCCCCGCCGCCCCGCCGACGCCCCGTGGCCGGGGGCCGTCCCGCCGCCGCTGCCCACCGTCCTGCCCATCACGCCGCCGGCCGTCCACCTGCTCGACGCGGGCGGCGAGGCCGTCGTCGTCGACGCCCGGGGGCTGATGTCGACGACGGACGGTGCCCCGGCCGAGCTGATCGTCCCGCGCGGGGAGGGGCTGGCCTGGCTCGTGCCCGGGCGGCACCGTGTGCTCGCGTGGGCCGGGCCGTGGCCGATGACGCAGCGCTGGTGGACCCCGGGCGGGGTCCGGGGGAGCTGGTTGCAGGTGCAGGTGGCGGTCGGGGGCGAGCCGGGGGGAGAGGGCGACGCCGGCCCGGCGAGCAGCGGCGTCGTGCTGCTCCTGCGCCGCGACGACGCCTGGTGGGTCGAGGGGGTGGTGGACTGATGCCGTACGTCCCCTACGCCGAGCTGCACGCCCACTCGGCCTTCAGCTTCCTCGACGGCGCCAGCGAGCCGGGGGAGCTCGTGGACGAGGCGGCGCGGCTCGGCCTGGACGCGCTCGCTCTCACGGACCACGACGGCCTCCCGGGCGTCGTCGCCTTCTGGCGGGCGGCCAAGGCGGTGGGGCTGCCCGTCGTCGTCGGCGCCGAGCTGAGCCTCGACGCGCGCACGCCCCGGACCGGCGAGATGGACCCCGACGCGACCCACCTCCCCGTGCTCGCCCGCGGCAAGGAGGGGTACGCGCGGCTCTCGCGCGCCATCGCGACGGCCCACCTGGTCACCGGTCGCAAGGGCGAGCGCGACTACGGCCGCGGTGTCGGGCTGGACCCGCTCGAGGTGCTCGCGGAGCAGGGCGGCGGCCCGGACGGGCACTGGCTCGTCCTGACCGGCGGTCGCAAGGGCCCGCTGCGCCGCGCGCTCGAGCCGGGTGCGGGGACGGGGCGAGCCCCCGTCTTCGACGTCCCAGCCGCCCGCGCCGTGCTGGGACGCATGACGGACCTGTTCGGGCGCGAGGGGCTCGCCGTCGAGCTCACGAACCTGGGCTACGCCTACGACGTCGAGCGCTGCGACGTGCTCGCCGAGCTGGCCCGCGAGGCCGGCGTGCCGGCGGTCGCGACGGGGAACGTCCATGCCGCGACGCCGCGCGACGCTGACCTCGTCGACGTCCTCGCCGCCGTCCGCGCCAGGGCCAGCCTGGAGGAGATCGACCCGTGGCTGCCGGCCGTGTCGCGGCACCTCGTGTCGGGGAAGGAGATGCTGGCGCGCCACCACCGCCACCCCGAGGCGGTGGCCGCGGCCTCCCGCCTGGGTCGGGAGTGCGCGTTCGACCTCGACCTCGTGGCCCCGGGCCTGCCGCCCCACCCCGTGCCGGACGGGCACACCGAGGCGACGTGGCTCCGCGAGCTCACGATGGCGGGGGCGCTGGAGAAGTACGGGCCGCGCTCGGCCCCGCGCTCGGCCGAGGCCTACCCGACGCTGGAGCGCGAGCTCGAGCTCATCGTCCGGCTGGAGTTCCCGGGGTACTTCCTCGTCATCACGCGGATCATCGACTTCTGCCGGCGGAACGGGATCCTGTGCCAGGGCCGGGGGAGCGCGGCCAACTCGGCCGTCTGCTACGCGCTCGGCATCACGGCCGTCGACGCGGTCGAGCACAAGCTCCTGTTCGAGCGCTTCCTCTCCGACGGCCGCACCGGTCCGCCCGACATCGACCTCGACATCGAGTCGAGCCGCCGCGAGGAGGTCATCCAGTTCGTCTACGACACCTACGGCCGCGAGTACGCCGCACAGGTCGCCAACGTCATCTCCTACCGTCCCCGCTCCGCCGTGCGGGACGCCGCCCACGCCTTCGGCTACGACCTCGGTCAGCGCGACGCCTGGTCCAAGGGTCTGGAGCGCTGGGCCGGCCTGCGCGGCGAGTCCCCGACGCGGCCGTGGTGGCAGGGCAGCGCCGAGGAGCTGCGGGACCCGGACGAGGACCCCGAGCCGGGGCCGTCGGGCGAGGACGGCCCGCCGAGCGCCGAGCGGGAGGCCGAGCTGCGCGCCCAGCGGGCCGCGCGGGCCGCCAGGCGAGCCGCCGAGCGCGGCACCCAGCGGGGCGTCGACCGCCACGACCCCGCCCCGCCCCGCCACCTGCCACCGGCGGCCGACCAGGTGGCGGACATCCCGACCCACGTCGTCGACATGGCCGAGCGCATGCTGCGGCTGCCGCGCCACCTCGGGATCCACTCGGGCGGGATGGTCATGTGCAACCGGCCCGTCATCGAGGTGTGCCCCGTGGAGTGGGCGACGATGCCGGAGCGCACCGTCCTGCAGTGGGACAAGGAGTCGTGCGCCGACGCGGGCCTCGTCAAGTTCGACCTGCTCGGCCTCGGGATGCTCACGGCCCTGCGGCTGGCGTTCGAGCACGTCGCCGAGAGCGAGGGGATCCGGCTCGCGCTGCACTCGCTGCCGCAGGAGGACCCGCGCGTCTACGAGCTGCTGCAGGCGGCCGACACGGTGGGGGTGTTCCAGGTGGAGTCGCGCGCGCAGATCGCGACGCTGCCGCGGCTCAAGCCAGAGAGGTTCTACGACATCGTCGTCGAGGTCGCGCTCATCCGTCCCGGCCCGATCCAGGGGAACTCGGTGCACCCGTACATCCGGCGCCGGAACCACCGGGAAAAGATCCCGGACGACGAGCTGTACCCGCACCCCCTGCTCAAGCCAGCGCTGGAGAAGACGTACGGCGTCCCGCTCTTCCAGGAGCAGCTCATGCAGATCGCGATCGACGCCGCCGACTTCTCGGCGTCGGAGGCCGACCTGCTGCGCCGCGCGATGGGGTCCAAGCGGTCACGCGACCGGATGGAGGCCCTGCGCGCACGGCTGCTGCGGGGAATGACGAGGAAGGGCATCCCCGACGACGTGGCCGAGACGATCTACGACAAGCTCGTGGCGTTCGCGGACTTCGGGTTCCCCGAGTCGCACGCGTTCTCCTTCGCCTACCTCGTCTACGCCTCCTCCTACCTCAAGTGCTATCACCCGGAGGCGTTCTTCGCCGGGCTGCTCGGGGCGCAGCCGATGGGGTTCTACTCGCCGGCGTCGCTCGTCGCGGACGCCCGGCGGCACGGGCTCGTGGTGCGGCGCGCCTGCGTCGACCGCTCGCGCGTGCAGGCGCACGTCGAGGTGATCGGGTCGGGAGCCGGGGAGCGCGGCCTGCGTCCGCGCCCGACGTTCGCCGAGGAGACCTGGCTCGAGGACCGCGCGCGGATCGAGGGGCGAGTGGCCGAGGGCGTGGCCGGGATCGAGCGGCCCTGGGCGCACCCCGAGGACGTGGACGAGGACGACGAGGACGCGGCCGACGCGGGGGCGGGTGCGGCCGCGTCGCCGCGCGCGGACGCCGGGGCCTACGGGGACGGCGACGACGCGGCCGCGCCGGCGGCCCCGGCCACTGCGCGGCGGGCACTCGCGATCCGGCTGGGGCTCGCGGCGATCCGTGGCGTGGGGGAGAAGGCCGCGGAGCGGATCGTGACGGCGCGCGAGACGGCGCCGTTCGCCGACGCGGCCGACCTCGCGCGGCGGGCACGACTCAGCCGGGCGCAGCTCGAGGCGCTCGCGACCGCGGGAGCGCTGCGCTGCTTCGGCGGGAGCCGGCGGCAGGCGCTGTGGACGGCGGGTGCCGTGGCGGGGGAGGCGGGCCGCTCGCACGGGACGTCGCAGGGGATCTGGGTCCAGGACGTGCTCGTCGGGACCGGGGTGGGCGCACAGGCGCCGACGCTGCCGGAGATGGGGCCGATCGAGACGGCGGCGGCCGACGTCTGGGCCAGCGGCCTCTCGCCCGACCACCACCCGATGCACTTCCACCGCGCGGCGCTCGCGGCGTCCGGGGTCCTGCCGGTGAGCCAGCTCGTCACGATCGACGACGGCATCCGGGTGCGGGTCGGCGGGGTCGTGACGCATCGTCAGCGACCCGGGACGGCGCAGGGCGTGACGTTCCTGTCGCTGGAGGACGAGACGGGGATGCTCAACGTCGTGTGCTCGGCGGGCCTGTGGGCCATGCACCGGAACGTGGCGCTGCGCAGCCGCGGGCTGGTGGTGCGCGGGATGATCGAGCGCACCGACGGCGTCGTCAACCTGCTCGCCGACGGGATGCGGCACCTGCCGCTCCACGTCGCCACCACCTCGCGCGACTTCCAGTGAGCCGCGCGACGTGGAGGAGCGGACGAACGTTCGCCGAGCGCTCGCGGCTCAGGAGTCCTCGGCGTCCCGGACGTCCTCGGGGGTCGGGTCGGACTTCCGCTCGATCTCCTCGGCCTTGCGCTCGGCCTCCTCGACCTTTCTCCTGGCCTCCGCCTCGCGACGCTCCTTGCGTGCGGCGAGCAGGTTGAGCCGACGCTCGGCGTTGATCGCGGCGCGCTGCGTCGCCGCCTGGGCCAGCTCCGGCTCGACGATCTCCTTGACGGTGGGCAGCGGCGCCGTCATCGGCGGGTCGACGGTGCGCAGCCGCGAGTAGACGGCCCACGTCACGGCGAGGATCGGGATGGCGACGACGGCGCCCAGCAGCCCGCCGAGGAACGTGCCGGCCGTGACGCCGAGCGCCACGACGACGGGGTGCAGCGACACCTGCCGACCCATGATGAGCGGCTGCAGCACGTGCCCCTCGAGCTGACCGATCCCGGCGATGCCGATGGTCACGATGAGCGCCGGCACCAGCCCGTTCGCGGCGAGCGCCACCACGGCCGCGATGATCATGGCGGCCGGGGCACCGACGAGGGGGATGAACGCACCGATGAAGACGAGCACGGCCAGGGGAGCGGCGAGCGGGACGCCGACGATCGTCAGGAGGACGTAGGCGAGGATCCCGTCGATGAGCGCGATGATGACCGTGCCGCGCGCGTACCCGGAGAACGTGTACCAGCCGGCGGCGGCCGCCGAGTGCATCCGCAGGCGGGACCGGGAGGGGATCTGGTCGAGGAACCAGATCCACATCTTCTGCCCCGATGCCAGGAAGAAGATCGTCGTGAAGAAGCTCAGCGCCATGATGGTGAAGACCTCGAACACGCCGCCGACGTTGGCGAAGACCGTGCCGGCGATGTCACCCGAGTGCGAGATCAGCCAGCGCTGCCCCTCGGCGATCCAGTCCTTGATGTCGTCGCTCGTCACCGTGAACGGCAGCGGGCCGTGCTCGAGCCAGTCGAGGATCTGCGTGATGCCGTCGTTGAACTGCGTCGCCAGCCCGCGGGCCTGCTGTGACACCGAGTACACGACGTACGTGAGCAGCCCGCCGAACACCGCGAAGGACAGGATGAGCGAGAGCACGGTGGCGAGCCAGCGCGGCATCACCTTCTCGAGCCACGCGACGAGCTTCTCGAGCACCGACGTCACGACGAGGGCGAGGAAGACCGCGATGAGGACGATCTTGACCTGCAGCGCGCCGTAGACGACCACGACGACGGCCAGGAGCACGACGAGGAACCGCCACGAGTAGCCGCCGGCGGTGCGGAGCCAGTCCGGCGTGCCGTCCGTCGGTCTCGGGGGTGCGATGGCCATGGGCTTCTCGGAGATCGAGGCGCGTCGGCGGACCGCCGCGCTCCACTGGGGGTCGCGTCGAGGTCGGGCTGCACGTGGTGTTGGCACGGGACGAACCTAACCCGAGCGACCGACATTGGCACCGGTGCGCGCGGAACTCGCCCGTCAGACGCGCCGGTAGGCGTCGTGCCACACCCGGGTCTCGCCCCACTGACGGGCGAGGTCGAGCCACTCCACCGACGAGGCGGTGCGCGCGTCCCGCGGCACGAGGTCGGTCAGCCACAGCGTGCTCTCCAGACGCCGGACGAACGACCAGCCGGCGATCGCCCGCGCCGTCGTGCCCAGCAGCGGCGCGACGAGCGACGCGCGCTCGAGCAGCTCGGCGGCTGGGTCGGCGGCGTCGAACGGGTCGGGCTCGACCTGCTCGAGCAGCGGCCAGGGGTCGAACGCCGCGTCCCCGACCAGGGCCTTCGGGTCGATGGCGCACCAGCGCAGCCGGCCCTCCTCCTCGGAGGCGAGGACGTTGCCCGGGTTCGCGTCGCCGTGCAGCAGCACGCGTCGGTGCGGGGTGGCGGTCAGCTCCTCGGCCACCCGGTCCCACTCCGCGACGAGTTCCGCGTCGGTCGGGGCCCACGTGTGCTGCTCCGCGCGTCGGTGCAGGAGGTCGCCCCACCAGGCGATGGTCGCCTCGAGCGTCGGGAACTCGCCCTCGGCCGGGACGGGGGCAGCGTGCAGCTCGGCGATGACGCGGGCACCGGCGCGCAGCGCGCGCTCCGTCGTCATCGACGAGGCCGACAGCGGCGTGCCGGGAGCGAGCGCGCGCATGAGGAGGGCCCAGTCGTCGGGGTCGTGGTCGACGAGCCGCGGGGCCCCGTGCCCCTGCCAGTGCAGGAGCGCGTCGGCCTCGTGCGCCGCCTCCTCGTGCGGGAACGAGATCTTGAGCACGAGCGGCCAGCGCGTGTCGCCGTCACGGTGGCGCGCCAGGCACGTCCACCCCGCCGACCCGCCGGTGAACGGCGCCGCGAGGTCGAGGTCCCAGCGCTCCGTCGCGCGCGCGACGAGGTCGGGCAGCCGGGTCAGCCAGGCGCGCCCGTCGGGCGCGAGCGCGAGGTGGCGCAGGCTCTCGGGGAGGCTGGCGGGCAGCGTCATGTCGTCTCACACCCCGCCGACGTACCCGTGCCGGCGCCACAGCTCGTACACCGCGATCGTCGCGGCGTTCGCGAGGTTGAGCGAGCGCAGGCCCGGGCGCATGGGGATCCGCACGCGCGCGTCGACCCGGGGGTCGGCGAGCACCTCCTCGGGCAGCCCCGTCGGCTCGGGGCCGAACAGGAGCACGTCGCCGAGCGCGAGGTCGACGTCGTCGAGCGTCACGTCGCCGCTCCCGGTGAACGCGAGGACGCGAGAGGACGGGGCGTGGGCGCGGGCGGCGTCGAGCGCGGCGTCGAGGTCGGGCTGGACGGCGACGTGCGCGAGGTCGTGGTAGTCCAGCCCGGCGCGGCGCAGCTTGGCCTCGTCCATGTCGAACCCGAGCGGCTCGACGAGATGGAGCATCGCACCCGTCAGCGCGGCGAGCCGGATCGCCGCGCCGGAGTTGCCCGGGATGCACGGCGCGTAGAACACGACGTGCGCGATCGGGTCGGCGGGACGCTCGGGGGAGGCGGAGGGAAGCGACATGAGGACTCGATCGTACGGCGGGTCGGCCGCCCGAACCGGGCCGCGGGCCGGTTACCGGCTCGGCCAGACCCAGGCGGGCGCGTCGAACGGGCCACGCCCCGGGACGACCGTCTCGCCGAGCTCCTTCGTCAGCTCGACGCGCGCGGCTCCGACCTCCGCCAGCGCCGCGGCCAGCGGCTCGGCGTGCGTCACGACGAGCACCTGGGTCCGGCGCGCCGCCCCCGCGATGAGCTGGGCGAGGGCGGGCAGCAGCCGGGAGTGGAGGCTGGTCTCGGGCTCGTTGACGACGAGCAGCTCCGGCATCCGCGGGGCGAGGAGCGCGGCGCAGAGCAGGAGGTAGCGCAGCGTCCCCTCGGACAGCTCGGGGCCGCTGACCGGCCGGAGCAGGCCGGGCTGGTGCAGCAGCACGTCCATGACGCCGACGGCTCCCTGCTCGCCGACCGCCGTCTCGCGCACCTCGACGCGGGAGTCGAGCCCGTCGGCGACGGCGTCGTCCAGGTCCCGGCCGTAGCCCTGCTCGACGATCGTGGCGAGCGCCGGGGCGAGGTCGGCCCCGTCGTCCGCGAGGGCCCAGGGGCGCGTCGCGACCTGCGGCCGGCGTGCCGGCGCCTCGGGGTCGGCGCGGAGCGCGTCGTAGAACCGCCAGCTCTCCAGCATCCGCCGCACGCCGACGACCTCGGGCGTCGTCCGCGGGTCGACCAGCTCCGCGAGGATCGAGCGGTCGGCGGAGATGGGCGCCGCCAGCGTGTCCCAGCCGCGGCCGCCGCCCGCGCCGCGCTGCCGGACGCGGGGGCCGGTGCGCTCCAGCAGCACCGACGCCGGCCTCGGGTGCGTCCCGGCGAACACGGCCTCGGCCTTGATCTCCGGGTCGTTCGGGAACCGGCTCGTGCCGTCCGGCTGCGGGAGCCCGAGATCGACGGCGTACCCGAGCTCCTCGCTCGCGACGCCCAGGAGCAGCCGGACGGGCTCCCGGCGCCGCGTCCCCGTGACCGGCACCTCGCCGCGGCGCATCGCGCGCGACGGCTGCTCGGGTCCGGCCCAGCGCAGCGCGGCGAGCCCGCCGGACCTGGCGACGTCGGCGATGAGCGAGCCGCGCCCCGCGCTCGCGAGCAGCCGCAGTCCGCGGTAGAGGTTGGACTTCCCGACGCCGTTCGCGCCGCTCACCACCGTCAGCGGTGCCAGCGGCACCACGACGTCGCGCAGCGACCGGTACCCGCTGACGGCGACGGTGGTGAGCATGGCGACCGGGGTGTCCTGGGCGATCCGGGCGGGGTGGCGTCGCCGGTCAGGAGTTGATGATCTGGATGCCGTACTTGAGCATGATCATGACGGCGAGCGTCGTGAGCAGCAGCGCCGGGACGATGACGTCGAGGTGCCACTCGATCGCCCGCTCCAGGCCACGCTGCGCCCGCGGCGGCAGGTAGAGCGTCTTCTCGATCGCGCTGATGTGCAGGAGCGTGAAGAACGTGATCGTGGTGAACACCGTGATGATGAGGCACCACGGGCACAGCGCCCCGATGTAGAAGAACGACTGCACGAACAGCCAGTACGCGAAGATCAGCGCGAGCCCGTACGCCACCTGCGCGCAGAACAGGAACCAGCGCGGGAACCGTGTGCCGCAGAAGCCGAGGATCGCGATGGTCAGCACGACCGGCTCGCTGGCCAGCCCGATGAAGGCGTTCGGGAACCCGAAGAACGTCGCCTGCCACGACTGCGCGACCGTCCCGCACGAGATCGCCGCGTTGATGTCGCAGCTCAGCACGGCCTTCGGGTTGAGGGCCAGGTGGTAGGACTCGATCGAGAGCACGGCCGAGGCGACGATGCAGAAGATCGCCGAGATGCCCATGAGCGCGTAGAGGAACCGGAGCGAGTGGCGTCCGGTCCCGCGCGCGAGGGGCGAGCCGGGCTCGTCGTCGAAGGTCTCCTCGTCGGACGCGTCGATGTCGTCGACGACGTCGGACGCGTCAGGGGCCTGGCTGCTCACGGGACAAGCATGCCGTACGCCGCCTGAGAGTCTCCTGGGAAGTCGGTCCCGGGATGCTGCCGGAGGACTCGCCCCTCCAGCAGGTCGGGGTCGACCTGTCTTGGGGTTCCGACCGATACCAACCGAAAATGCGCGACTATGAACTGGTTCGCGCCGACCTCGGCGATCTCGAGGCGTGCGCCTGACGGCTACATCTACTTGTTCGTGTACTACGACCCCATCCTGCCGCGACGTGTCGAGCCGGGCGCGTCGACTTCGGAGGTTCAGTTTGAGATCCTCAACCCCTAGGCCGGCGCCGTACCGTTGGCCTGTTGCTCTCGGAGCGCTGTTTGCCGTCTCCGCGCTGGCCGGATGTGCCGGGTCGGGGATCGAGGAGTCGAGCTTTCGTGGGTTGCCGGACGGCATGACGTTCCTCGAGGTCGAGCAGAACAAGGTCCAGGTCGTCTGGGGGCCTGATCCGGACTCGATCTACCTCGTCACGCTCGGGAGCGGGAACTGTCCGGTCCTGGCGGCCAAGGACAGCTGGTCCTCACGCCACGAGCTGACGTTGAGCATCGAGTCCTTCACAGGCGTCACCTGCACGGCCGACATCTCCGCGAGGACGAGTCTCATCCGGCTCGATCCCGACCACTATGCGGGGCCGCCGCTCGAGGTGACGGTCGAGTCGGAGGAGTACGGGTGGGAGCGAGTGTTCGTGCTCCAGGAACCCTGACTCAGGCGGGCGGCTGGTCGCGTCTTCTGGGTGGAGCGGATCGCTCCGGCGACGACAACGTAACCCGGAGCTCCGTCAGCGCCCGCTGAGGACACGGGCTCGGTGATGAGCCGAGCCCGCGTCCTCAGCCGGAGGCCGGAACCCGCCGACGCGCGACCGGCTCGCGCGGCGCGTACAGCTCCGACCAGGTCGGCTCCCACGGGACGGTGTCCAGCCGCATGCCCGCCTGCTCGGGTGTGCGGTCACGCTTGCCCCCGTTGCACGGGGCGCAGGCGGCGACGCAGTTGAGCCACGTCGAGCGCCCGCCGTGGGACACCGGGACGACGTGGTCGACCGTCGTGGCCGCGCGACCGCAGTAGGCGCACCGATGGTCGTCGCGCCGCTTCACCCCGGCGTAGGAGAACGCCGGGGTGCCGTCGTGCCGGGAGAAGTCGACCCAGCGGCGGTACACGTACCGCACCAGCTCGATCGCCGACGGCAGCTCGTAGCAGCCGAACCACCGTCCCGGCACGGCCTCCCGCACGACGGCGACGCCGCGGTGCAGCATCCGGATGGCGTGCCGCAGCGGCTTGACGTGGAGCACCTCGGTGCCGCCAGCGTTGTAGACCAGGACGTATCGCTCGGGCATCGCTCACCTCCTCTCCTGTCGGTTCTCGTGAGGCCTACCCCTTGACGCACAGGATCGTGCGCAGCCGCGTGACGACCTCGACCAGGTCGTGCTGGGCGGCGATGACCGCGTCGAGGTCCTTGTAGGCGGCCGGGATCTCGTCGATGACGCCGGCGTCCTTGCGGCACTCGACGCCGGCCGTCTGCGTGGCGAGGTCCTCGACGGTGAACCGCCGCCGCGCCTCGTTCCGGGACATCCGCCGGCCGGCCCCGTGCGAGGCCGACCAGTACGAGGCCGGGTTGCCGAGCCCCCGCACGATGTACGAGCCGGTGCCCATCGAGCCCGGGATGAGCCCGAGCTCGCCGACCCCCGCCCGGATCGCGCCCTTGCGGGTGACGATCAGGTCCGCGCCGTCGATGTGCTCGACCCGCACGTAGTTGTGGTGGACGTTGGCGACCTGCTCGAAGGCGATGTCGAGCTCCGGCAGGGCGTCCCGCACGGCCTGGACGAACAGCGTCATCATGACCGCCCGCGACCGTGCCGCGTACTCCTGGGCCCAGGTCAGGTCGCGCAGGTACGCGTTCATCTCCGGGGTGCCGGCGAGCAGGACGGCGAGCTCGCGGTCGACGAGGCCCTGGTTGTGGTCGAGGTCCTTCGCGATGGCGACGTGCACCTCCGCGAGCGACTTGCCGATGTTCCGCGAGCCCGAGTGCAGCTGGAGCCACACTCGGTCGTCGGTGTCGAGGCAGATCTCGAGGAAGTGGTTACCACCGCCGAGCGTCCCGAGCTGCCGCAGCGCCCGCGTGTGCAGGTCGGCGACCTTCGGCGTGAGGCCGGCGAACCGGTCCCAGAAGCCGTCCTCCCCGCGCAGCGCCTCGGCGTTGCCGGAGCCGGCGATCGGCCGCAGCCGCCGCAGGTCGACGGCCTCCCGGTGCGCGCGGAAACCGACCGGGATCGCCCGCTCGATCGCCGACCGCAGTCGGTGCAGGTCGTCGGGCAGGTCGGCCGCCGTCAGCGAGGTCCGCACACCGTTCATGCCGCAGCCGATGTCGACCCCGACGGCGTTGGGGGAGACTGCGTCGCGCATGGCGATGACGGAGCCGACGGTCGCGCCCTTGCCGAGGTGGACGTCGGGCATGACGCGCACGCCGTGCACCCACGGGAGCGCGGCGATGGTGCGGAGCTGCTGGAGCGCCTGCGGCTCGATCTCGTCCTCGCGCGCCCACATGAGGGTGGGTGCCGCGGTCCCGGTCAGCTGGGTCGGGAGCTCTGTGTGCATGGCGTCCTCCTTCGGTACGTGTGCCATGGCGGGGTGCGCTGGTGCGCGTGGCGGTGCTCGGCGGGCAACGAGAAGGCCACCGGGGTGGTCTCCCGGTGGCCTGTGACTGCGCTCGTGGACGGATCGGCCTGTCAGCCGTCGTCGCCGGTGGCGCCCGGGGGTGCGTGGTCGTCTCGCTCGCACGGGAGCACGGGCAGCACGACCTGGGCCGGGGAGGGATTCCCGACCGCGTTCTGCTGGTAGCCGTGCTGCACGGAGTCGACCGTAGTCGAACCGCCTCACCGGGCGTCAAGGGGTTTTCCGGTGCGAGTTGACCGGGCGGGAAAAGCGAAGGGCCCGGAATCCTGTGGGATTCCGGGCCCTTCGACCTGTGTCCAGAGGGGGACTTGAACCCCCACGCCCTATACGGGCACTAGCACCTCAAGCTAGCGCGTCTGCCAATTCCGCCACCTGGACAGGTGGTCTGTCTGACCCGTTTCCGCGTCAGGCAGCGGGGAAGACACTAGCACGCGGATGACGGTGTCGACCAATCGGCTCCGGGGTGCGGGCGGAGCCGGTTCTCGCGGGTCGGCCCACCGGTGCCCGCCCGGTCGACCTGCCCGCGAGTCGGGGCGCGAGAACCGACGAGAGGGCGCCAGCCGGAGGTGCGGGGAGGCAAGATGGAGTCATGGCCCTGGACCACACGAATCCCTTCGCCGCGCCGTCCACGCTGGACTACCAGCTCCCGCCGCTCGCGCAGATCCGCACCGAGCACTTCCTCCCCGCGATCACGGACGGCCTCGAGCAGCAGCGCGCCGAGTGGGAGGCCGTCGCGACGAGCCCCGAGCCGGCGACGTTCGCCAACACGGTCGAGGCCATCGAGCGCTCCGGCGAGCTGCTGCGTCGCGTCCTGCCGACCTTCTGGATCTACACCTCCTCCCTCGGTGGGTCCGACCTCGACGCCCTCGACGAGCAGGTGACGCCGCTCCTCACCGAGCACCGCGACGCGTTCCTCCTCGACCCCCGGCTCCTCGCGCGCTACGACGCGATCGCCGACGCCGCCGAGAACGCCGGCACCACCCGCCTCACGGCCGAGCAGTCCCACGTCCTCGGACTCCTGCGCTCCGAGGCGCGCCGCGCCGGCGTCGGGCTGGACGAGGCCGGAACGGCGCACCTGCGCGAGCTGAATGCGCGGATCTCGGCGCTGGAGACCGCGTTCGGCCAGCGCGTCGTCGCGGGCATGGCGGCGGCAGCGGTGCCCGTCACCGACGAGGCCGAGCTGGCGGGCATCTCCGACGGCGACCGCGCGTCGTTCCGGCGCAGCGCGCAGGACCGCGGCGCGGTCGAGCGGGGTGTCGACCACCTCATCACGATGATCCTGCCGACCTCGCAGCCGGTGATCGCCGACGCGGAGAGCCCGGTGCTGCGCTCGCGGGTCCAGGAGGCCTCGGTCACGCGCGGCGGCGGCCACGACCCCGAGTCGGACACCCGCGGCCTCATCGTCGACCTCGTCCGCGCCAGGGCCGAGCGCGCGGAGCTGCTCGGCTTCCCGCACCACGCGGCGTACGTCGCGGCGGGTGGCACGGCCGGCACGACGGACGCCGTCATGGACATGCTGACCGGCGTCGTGCCAGCGGCGACGCGCAATGCCAGGGCCGAGCTCGCGGAGCTCCAGGACCTCGCCGCCCGCCCCTCTCCCGAGGAACGCCCCCTCGTCACCGCCGCTGACTGGCCCTTCTACGCCCGCCGCGTGCGCCAGGAGCGCTACGACATCGACCTCGCGGAGCTGCGGCCCTACTTCGAGCTGGACCGGGTCGTCGTCGACGGCGTCCTGTGGACCGCGACCCAGCTCTACGGCCTCACGTTCCGCGAGCGGACGGACCTGCCCGTCTACGCCGACGGCATGCGCGTCTGGGAGGTGTTCGACGGCGAGCCCGGCGTGGCCGTCGACGCCCCGGACCCGGCCGACGCGCCGGACGGCACCGGGATGGGCCTGTTCATGCTCGACCCGTACGCCCGCGAGGGCAAGCGGGGCGGCGCGTGGATGACCGGCTTCGTCGACCAGAGCCACCTCCTGGGCACGCGCCCGGTCGTGACGAACACGCTCAACGTCCCGCGGCCTCCGGCGGGGGAGCCGACGCTGCTCACCTGGGACGAGGTGAACACGCTCTTCCACGAGTTCGGCCACGCGCTGCACGGGCTGCTCTCCGACGTCACCTACCCGTCGTGGTCGGGCACCGAGGTGCCGCGCGACTTCGTCGAGTACCCATCGCAGGTCAACGAGATGTGGATGACCCACCCCGTCGTGATCGAGCGCTACGCCCGCCACCACGAGACCGGCGAGCCGCTGGACCCCGCGATCGTCGAGCGCCTGCGCGAGGCCGACCGGTACGGCGAGGGGTTCGCGACGACGGAGTACCTCGCCGCCGCTCTCCTCGACCAGGTCTGGCACCAGGTGTCGGTCGCGGACGCGCCGACCGGCGCCGAGGAGGTCCTGGCGTTCGAGACGGCGGCGCTGCTGGACCTCGGCCTCGACATTCCGCAGGTCCCGCCGCGCTACCGCTCGACGTACTTCAACCACACGTTCGGCGGGGGCTACGACGCCGGGTACTACTCCTACTTCTGGAGCGAGGTGCTCGACGCGGACACCCAGGCCTGGTTCGAGGAGGGCGAGAACGGCGGGCTCGACCCGGCGCGCGGGCGCCGGTTCCGCGACGTGCTGCTCTCGCGCGGCCACAGCGGCGACCCGCTCGGCTTCTACCGCGAGCTGCGCGGCCGGGACGCCGACGTCGCGCCGCTGCTGGCGCGCCGCGGGCTGCTGTAGCGCCCGCCGGCGCCACCGGCCCGACCCGACCCGACGAGAACGACCCACCACTCCGACCCCTGACCAGTCCGAGCCCGAGGGAGAGGGACCCCATGACGACGACCAGCGACGAGTCCGCGGCGCCGAGCCGCGCCGAGGCGGAGGCCGTGCGCATCTGCCGCGAGCTCATCCGGATCGACTCCTCCAACTACGGGGACAACGCGACCGGGCCGAAGGAGCGCGCCGCCGCCGAGTACGTCGCGACCGAGCTGAGCAACGCCGGCTACGACCCGGTGCTCGTCGAGTCCGACACGGGTCGCGCCAACGTCTTCGTCCGGGTGCCGGGGGCCGACCCGACGCGTCCGGCGCTCGTCGTCCACGGTCACACGGACGTCGTGCCGGCCGAGGCCAGCGACTGGAAGATGGACCCGTTCGGCGGCGAGGAGATGGACGGCCTCATCTGGGGCCGCGGCGCCGTCGACATGAAGGACATGGACGCGATGATGCTCGCGGTCCTCGGCGACTTCGCCCGGACGGGGCGGCAGCCCTCCCGGGACCTGTGCGTCGCGTTCTTCGCCGACGAGGAGGCGGGTGGGCGCTACGGCGCGCACTGGGCCGTCGACCACCACCCCGAGTGGTTCGAGGGGGCGACCGAGGCGCTGAGCGAGGTCGGCGGCTTCTCCGTCGACATCGACGGTCGTCGCGCGTACCTGCTCCAGACCGCCGAGAAGGGGCTCGCGTGGCTGCGTCTCGTCGCGGACGGCGTCGCCCAGCACGGCTCGCAGGTGAGCGTCGACAACGCCGTGGTCTCGCTCGCCCAGGCGGTCGCGCGGATCGGTGCGCACTCCTGGCGGCGGGATCTCACCCCGACGGTGCGCGGCCTGCTCGACGGGGTCGCCGACCTCACCGGCCTGCGCTGGCACGAGGACGACCCGGCGTCGGTCGACGCGCTGGTGGCCGCCCTGGGCACGACCAGCAAGTTCGTCGGCGCCACGCTCTCGACGACGGCCAACCCCACCCAGCTCGACGCGGGCTACAAGGCGAACGTCGTGCCGGGGCAGGCGAGCGCCGTCGTCGACGTGCGCTACCTGCCCGGTCGCCGGGACGAGACGATGGCGACGCTGCGCGAGCTCGCCGGCCCGGCGGTGCGGATCGAGCCGGTGACGGAGGACATCGGGCTCGAGGTGCCCTTCGCCGGGGACCTCGTCGACGCGATGATCGCGGCGCTCGACGCCGAGGACCCCGGCGCGACCGTGCTGCCGTACATGCTGTCCGGGGGGACCGACAACAAGGCGCTGTCCCGGCTCGGCATCACCGGCTACGGGTTCGCGCCGCTGCGACTGCCCCCGGAGCTGGACTTCGCCGGGATGTTCCACGGCGTCGACGAGCGCGTCCCGGTCGACGCCGTCCGGTTCGGCACCCGCGTGCTCGACCGGCTCCTCACGACCGCGTGAACCGAGCCTCGGGCCGGCCCCCGAGCCTCGAGGCACCGCCGGGCCGGCCCGCGGCCCGCTAGAGGGTCGAGGCGACCTTCTGGACGCGGCGGCGCAGCCAGACCCGGCGCGTGCCGCCCACGTAGAGCATCGTGCGCGCGAGCTCCCAGTGGTGGTACTCCGCCTCGGCCGTCAGGAGGGCTCGCAGGTCCGACCGGGACGTCGCCCGGTCGATCGTGAGGACGCGGAACTCGTACGCCGGCGCCGCTCGTCGCTGCTTGTCCTTCGGGGTCACGCCACCTCCTGGGCCGCTGGTCGCGCCGCCCGCGGCGGGCGGCAATCACCGTGCCATTCTGCCCTGGCTGCCGGTACGGTGGTGGGCATGGCTACCGACCCGCGCGCCGCGCTCGACCGACTCATCGCCGCGTTCGAGGTGCACCTGGAGGCAGCCCGTGTCGCGTCCGACCCGGACGCCGCCGCCGTGCTCGACGCCGCGGCAACTCTCGCCGACGCCTTCGACACCTACGACGACGCGCTCTACACCGCGTACGGCGTCGACACCCCGTTCGACGTCTACGACGAGGACGACGACGATGACGACGACCTCGAGGACGACGAGGACGACCTCGACTTCGAGGACGACGACGAGGACTGAGCCCTCGAGGAGCGAGCCTCAGCGCCGCTCGGGGTACCCGAGCGCGGGAGCCGTCACCTCGTCCAGCACCTGCGTGATCGGCTCGGGCAGCTCGAGGTCGAGCGAGTCGAGCAGCTCCGCGAGCTGCGCCGGCGTCCGCGGCCCGATCAGCGACGTGTCGACGCGCCCGCGCGTCCACGCCAGCGCGACCTGGGCCGGTGACCGGCCGAGCCCCTGAGCCGCCGTCGCCACGGCCTCGACCACGCGCGACGCGGCGTCGGTGAGGTAGGGCTCGACGAAGCTGCGCAGGTGCGCGGACGCCGCGCGCGAGTCCGCGGGACGCGCGCGCCGGTACTTGCCCGTGAGGACGCCGCGGCCCAGCGGCGACCACGCCATCGTGCCGAGCCCGAGCGCCGCCGCGGCCGGCAGGAGCTCCCGCTCGGCCCCGCGCTGGAGGAGCGAGTGCTCCATCTGGACCGCCGTGAGGCCGGTGCCCGCGCCACCGCCCGCTGCGGCGAGCGTCGCGGTCCGCGCGGCCGCCCAGCCCGGGTAGTTCGAGACGCCGACGTAGCGCACCCGGCCCGATCGCACCGCGACGTCGAGCGCGGAGAGGGTCTCCTCGACGGGGACGTCGGGGTCGAAGACCTGGACGAGCCAGAGGTCGAGGTGGTCGGTGCCGAGCCGTCGCAGCGACGCGTCGAGCGTGCCGAGCAGCGAGCCGCGCCCGGCGTCGACGCCGGGGCCGGGGGCGCCGTCGACCCGGACACCGGCCTTCGAGCAGAGCACGACCTCCTCGCGCGCGACGTGCTCCCCGAGGAGCCGGCCGATCGTCGCCTCGGACGCCCCGGCGGCGTACGACGCGGCGGTGTCGAGGAGGAACCCGCCGGCGTCGAGGTAGGCGGTGAGGAGGTCACGGGCCTCGTGGACGTCGGTGTCGCGTCCCCACGTGAGGGTGCCGAGGCCGAGGGGCGGCACGTGCAGGCCGCTGGCCCCCAGACGTCGAGACTCCATGCCCGCAAGGCTACGCGGACGCCGCGGCGGCGTCCGCGTGTACCGTGACCGGGTGAGTTGGTGGGAAGCGATCGTCCTCGGCCTGGTGCAGGGTCTCACCGAGTTCCTGCCCATCTCATCGAGCGCACACCTGCGCATCGTCGGAGCCCTCATGCTCGACGGCGCCGACGTCGGCGCCACCTTCACGGCCGTCACCCAGATCGGGACCGAGCTCGCCGTCCTCGTGTACTTCCGGCACACGATCGTCCAGGTGATCCGGCGCTGGTTCGCCACGCTGCCGCAGCTGCGCGAGGGCGGGCGCTGGCACAACCCGTTCGCGCTCGCCGACCCCGACGCGCGGATGGGCTGGCTCATCATCGTCGGCTCGCTCCCGATCGCCGTGCTCGGCGTGCTGTTCCAGGACGCGATCGAGGGCGCGCTGCGCAACCTCTGGTTCACCGTGTTCACGCTCGCGTTCTTCGCCGTGCTGCTGTGGCTCGCCGACCGGTACGGGCGCCGAGCGAAGGACCTGCGCCGCCTCGACGGCCGCGACGGCGTCCTGTACGGACTTGCGCAGGCGATGGCCCTCATCCCGGGCGTGTCCCGGTCGGGCGGCACCATCACGGCTGGTCTCGCGATGGGCTACACCCGCGAGGCCGCGGCGCGCTACTCGTTCCTGCTGGCCATCCCGGCCGTGCTCGCCTCGGGCCTCTACCAGCTCGCCAAGGCGCTCGGCGGCCACCAGGACACCGCCCTGCCGATCAGCGGCGGTGCGACGCTCCTCGCCACCGTGACCGCGTTCGTCGTGGGGTTCGGCGTCATCGTCTGGTTCCTGCGCTGGGTCTCCACCCGCAGCTTCCTGCCGTTCGTCGTCTACCGGCTCGCGCTCGCGCTCCTCATCGCCGGCCTCCTGGTCGGCGGCACGCTGAGCCCCACCGCCGGCGCCTGACCGCGGTTGCGGAACGGCACCGTGCTCCGCCGTCGCCTGGCGTAATCTCGACGGGTGCTTTCCTGGTCTTCACCATCACGCCCGACCCTGCCGGCTCCCGGCCACCCCCGCACCATCGAGGTCCGCGACAGCGCGAGCGGTGAGCTCCGCGCGGTCGGCGACGAGAACCGCGGTGCCCTGTACGTCTGCGGCATCACGCCCTACGACGCCACGCACCTCGGCCACGCCGCGACGTACGTCGCGTTCGACCTCCTGGTGCGCGCCTGGCTCGACGCCGGCATCCCCGTCGCGTACGCGCAGAACGTCACCGACGTCGACGACCCGCTCCTCGAGCGCGCCGCCGAGCTGGGGGAGGACTGGCGCCACCTCGCCGAGCGCGAGACCGACCTGTTCCGCTCGGACATGACGGCGCTGCGCGTCGTGCCGCCGACGTCGTACGTCGGGGCCGTCGAGACCATCCCGGACGTCGCCCGCATCGTCGAGCGGCTCCTCGCCGAGGGGCGCGCCTACCGCGTCGGGCCCGACGCCGACGGCCGGGGGGACGGCGACGTCTACGCCGACCTGTCGACGGACCCGCGGATCGGGACGGACACCGCCGACCTCGACCGCGAGGCCAACCTCGTCCGGTTCGCCGAGATGGGCGGGGACCCCGACCGGCTCGGCAAGCGCGACGCCCTCGACCCGCTCCTGTGGCGGGTCGAGCGCGAGCACGACGGCGCCGGTCAGCAGGAGCCGTCGTGGGACGGCGGCGAGCTCGGCCGCGGGCGCCCCGGCTGGCACATCGAGTGCGCCGTGATCGCCGCGCGCGAGCTCGGTGCCCCGCTCGACGTCCAGGGTGGCGGCGCCGACCTGCGCTACCCCCACCACGCGATGTCCGCGAGCCACCTGCGCGCGATCTCGGGCGTCCACCGTCCCGTCGGCGCCCACGTCCACGCCGGTCTCGTCGGCTACGACGGGCACAAGATGAGCAAGTCGCGGGGCAACCTCGTGCTCGTCTCCCGGCTCCGCGAGGAGGGCGTCGACCCGATGGCCGTCCGGCTCGCCCTCCTCGGGCACCACTACGCGACGCCCTGGGAGTACACGGACGCCGACCTCGCGGCGGCGACCGACCGCCTGGCCCGCTGGCGCGCGGCCGTCGCCCAGCCCGCCGGCCCGGACGCCGCCGACGTGCTCGACGGGGTGCGCGCTGCCCTCGCCGCGGACCTCGACGCGCCGCGCTCGCTCGCCGTCGTCGACGCGTGGGCCGAGCGAGCGCTCGCCGGCGAGCCGACCGACGAGCTCGACGCGGCGGCGCCGGCGCTCGTGCGCGACGTGGTGGACGCGCTCCTCGGCGTCGAGCTGTAGGCGTCGCGCCGGTCCCGGCTGCCGCCGGCCCGTCACCCGGCTCACGAGGCTCCGGGTCCGCCCGCGCGACCGGCGAGCCTCGTAGGCTGGGGTGGTGAGCACGAAGAAGCCCCTGGTGATCGCCGCCTTCGAGGGATGGAACGACGCCGGCGACGCCGCGAGCGACGCCGTCGCGCTCATCGCCTCGACGTGGGGCGCGACGCCGGTGGCGAGCCTCGACCCGGAGCTCTACTACGACTTCCAGGTCAACCGCCCGATCCTCGACCGGGTCGGTGACGGGACGACGCTCACCTGGCCGGCGACGCGCATCTCGGTCGCGACCTCGCCGGTGACGGGACGCCAGCTCCTGCTGGTCCAGGGCGTCGAGCCGTCGATGCGCTGGCGGCACTACTGCGCGGAGATCCTCGCCGCGACGGCGCCGTGGGAGCCCGAGCTCGTCGTCGGCGTCGGCGCGCTGCTCGCCGACGTCCCGCACACCCGCCCGATCCCGGTGCAGTCGACGTCGGAGCAGGCGGCCGTGCGGGAGCAGTACGGCGTCGAGCAGAGCGAGTACACGGGCCCGGTCGGCATCCTCTCGGTGCTCGCCCAGGCCGCGGCCGACCGCGGCATCGGCGGCATGTCCGTCTGGGCCGCCGTGCCGCACTACGTCGCGCAGCCGCCGTCGCCCAAGGCGACCCTCGCGCTCGTCTCCGCGCTCGAGCAGGTGCTCGGGGAGCCGCTGCCCGTCGCCGACCTGGTGGACGAGTCGCGGGCCTGGCAGCGCGGCGTCGACGAGCTGGCCGGGGAGGACCCGGAGATCTCGGAGTACGTGCGCCAGCTCGAGGAGGCCAAGGACACCGTCGAGCTGCCCGAGGCCAGCGGCGAGGCTATCGCGGCCGAGTTCGAGCGCTATCTGCGGCGGCGCGACCCGGGCGAGGGACGCGACGCGGGTCCACGCTGACTCGGGTCGGGTGGAGCCGGTGGGGGAGAATCGTCGGGTGACTCCTCCCGCCACGGCGTCCGACGCCGCTCGCGCCGACCTGTCCGACCTCACCTCGCCGGCCCCCTCGTCCCTCCCGGCGAGCCGCGGGGAGCTGCCGGCCGCCGTCCTGTGGGACCTCGACGGGACGCTCGTGGACACCGAGCCGATCTGGATCGCGGCCGAGCGGGAGCTCGTCGCAGCCCACGGCGGCACGTGGACGCACGAGGACGCCCTCACCCTCGTCGGCAACCCGCTCCTGACGAGCGCGGAGATCCTGCGCGAGCGGGGCGTCGCCCTCCCGCCGGAGGAGATCGCCGCCTGGCTCATCGAGCGGGTGAACGCGCAGGTCCTCGCCAACGGCCCGACGTGGCGCCCGGGTGCGCGCGAGCTTCTCGCGCAGGCCCGCGCCGCGGGGATCCCGCAGGCGATCGTCACGATGTCCTACCACCGGCAGGCCCGCGTCGTCGCCGACGCGCTCCCGCCGGGAACCATCGGGGAGATCGTCTCCGGCGACATGGTGACGAACGGCAAGCCGCACCCCGAGGCCTATCTCCGGGCGGCGGAGGTGCTCGGCGTCGAGCCGCGCGACTGCCTCGCGATCGAGGACTCCGCCACCGGTGCCCGCTCCGCGCTCGCCGCGGGCACCGCGACGGTCGTGTGCCCCAACGTCGTCCCGGTCCCCGAGCTGCCGGGTCTCGCCCGCGTCGGGACCCTCGCCGGGGCCGACGTCCGCGACCTGTTCGCGGCCGGTCGCGCCGCGCGAGCGGCCGCGGCCGTCGCCGGCGAGGCGACCGAGCCCGCGCGGGAGCGCGCGTGACCGAGCGGCGCGCCAGCTCGCCCGGCTGGCGGCTCGGGTCGATCGGCGGCGTCCCGGTCTACCTCGCGCCGAGCTGGCTCGCCGTCGCGGCGATCTTCACCGTCCTGTTCCTCCCGACGGTCCGCGCGGCGGCGCCCGGCCTGTCGGGGCCGATGTCCGTCGTCGCCGCGACCTCGTTCCCGATCCTGCTGTTCGTCTCGGTGTTCCTCCACGAGCTGGCCCACGGGACGACGGCCCGCGCGCTCGGGGTGCCCGTGCGCGAGTACGTCCTCACCTTCTGGGGCGGGCACACGAGCTTCTCCGGCGACCTGCGCTCGCCCGGCGTCTCCGCGGCGGTCTCGGCCGCCGGGCCGGCCGCGAACCTCGTCCTCGCCGGCCTCGGCTGGCTGGGGCTGCGCCAGCTTCCGCCCGGGCTGGTCGCCGTCGTCGTGGCGTCGCTCGTCTACGCGAACCTCGTGGTCGGCGTGTTCAACCTGCTGCCGGGCAGCCCGCTCGACGGCGGCCGCATCCTCGAGGCGCTCATCTGGAAGGTCACGGGTGACCGGGACACCGCGCTCGTCGGCGCGGGCTGGGTCGGCCGCGGCATCGCGGTGCTCATCGCCGCCGTCGCGCTCGGGCTGCCGCTCCTGCGGGGCGATCGGCCCACCCTGACGTCGGTGGTGTGGTCGCTCCTCATCGCCGGCGTCGTGTGGCAGGGCGCCAGCCGGTCCGTCACGGTCGGCCGGGCCCGGCGCGGCGCGGCCGGCGTCGATCTGCGCCCGCTGCTCGCGCCGGCCGTCGTCCTGCCCGCCCGCGCGGTCGTCACCGACGTGCCGCCGCTCCCGCTCGGCGTCCGCGTCGAGGCGACCGTGCTGACCGACGACGCGGGCGCCGTCGTGGCCGTCGTCGACCCAGCGGCGCTCGCCTCCGTGCCGGACGCGCTGCGGGCGACCACCGCCCTCGGTGCCGTGGCCCGGTCGCTGCCCGGCGGCGCGATCGTGACGCGGCTGCGCGGTCCCGACGCGCTCGCCCAGGTGGCGCGCGGGCTCCAGGTGAGCGACGTGCTCGTCGTCGTGGGTGACGCCGGGGTGCTCGGGACGCTCACGCGCGAGCGCCTCGTCGCCGCGTTCTCCGGCACCGGCTGAGCGCGGACCGGGCGCCGGCCGGCCGCGGGCGGACAGTAGGCTCGACCGACGTGACCTCCGAGCCGACGACCGACGCCGTTCCCGCCCCCGAGCCGACGGGCGCCGCGATGCGTCGCGGCCCGTTCCGCTGGGGCGACCGCGTCCAGCTCACGGACCCGCGCGGGCGCCCGGCGACGATCACGCTGATCCCGGGCGGCACGTTCCAGACCCACAAGGGCTACTTCCGCCACGAGGAGCTGGAGGGGCGCCCCGAGGGCAGCACGGTCGAGACGACCAAGGGCGTCCAGTACCTCGCGCTGCGCCCGCTGCTGGCCGACTACGTCCTCTCGATGCCGCGCGGCGCCGCCGTCGTCTACCCCAAGGACGCCGGCCAGATCGTCACGATGGCCGACATCTACCCGGGGGCGCGCGTCGTCGAGGCCGGGGTCGGCTCGGGCGGGCTGTCGATGTCCCTGCTGCGCGCGATCGGCGACGGCGGGTCGCTCCTGTCGGTCGAGCGACGCGAGGACTTCGCCCGGATCGCCGTCGCCAACGTCGAGGGCTTCTTCGGCGGTCCGCACCCGGCCTGGCAGGTCGAGGTCGGCGACCTGGCCGACGTGCTGGCGGCGCAGCGCGAGCCCGGCTCCGTCGACCGGATCGTCCTTGACATGCTCGCGCCGTGGGAGAACATCGACGCGGCCGCGACGGCGCTCGCGCCCGGCGGCGTGCTCCTCGCCTACGTCGCGACGGCCACCCAGCTCTCCCGCACCGCCGAGGACCTGCGCGCCGACGGACGGTTCACCGAGCCGGTGGCGTGGGAGTCCATGGTCCGCGGCTGGCACCTCGAGGGCCTCGCCGTCCGGCCCGAGCACCGGATGATCGGCCACACCGGGTTCCTGCTCACGGCGCGCCGGCTCGGCCCCGGCGTCGAGCCGCCGGAGCGGCGTCGCCGTCCGCAGGCGTCGGCCGCCGCGACGGACCCCGAGGACGTCGCGCGCCTCGCCGCCGACGCCGCGCGCGTCCAGATCGGCGACGACTACGCCCCCGAGGACTTCGGCGAGCGCGGCGCGACGGAGAAGAAGACCCGTCGCGCGGCGCGGGACGCCGAGGTGATCCAGCGGGCGGCCCAGCGCTCCGCGCTCGCGGCGGCGCCTACCCTGGAGGGACCATCCCTGGAGGGACCGTCCGGATCCGAGGAGGGCGCATGACCGCCGAGCTCGACGCCGCACGCCGCGAGGCCGCGTCGCTCGCCCACAAGAACGAGCGACTGACGGCGGTGCTGCTGCGCGCCCGCCAGGAGCTCGCCGAGCTGAAGGAGGCCGTGGAGCGGCTGACCCAGCCGCCGGGGACCTACGCGGTCCTGCTCCGGGCCAACGAGGACGGCTCGGCCGACATCGTCTCCGCTGGCCGCACGATGCGCGTCCAGGTCTCGCCGGGCGTCGAGGCGGGCACGCTCGTGCCCGGACGCCAGGTGCGGCTCAACGAGGCGATGGCGCTCGTGGCGGTCGAGGGGTACGACGACGTCGGCGAGCTCGTCTCCGTCAAGGAGCTGCTCGGCCCCGACCGCGTGCTCGTCGTCGGCCGGGCGGACGAGGAGCGCGTCGTGCGCCTGTCCGGGCGGCTGGTCGAGGAGGGCGTCCGCGTCGGCGACACGCTCACGGTCGACGCCCGCTCGGGCTTCGTGCTGGAGAAGGTGCCGCGCTCGGAGGTCGAGGAGCTGGTGCTGGAGGAGGTGCCCGACGTCGACTTCGCCGACATCGGCGGCCTCGCCGACCAGATCGAGGCGATCCGCGACGCCGTCGAGCTGCCGTTCGGCCACCCGGAGCTGTTCCGCGAGCACGGGCTGACCCCGCCCAAGGGCCTGCTCCTGTACGGGCCGCCCGGCTGCGGCAAGACGCTCATCGCCAAGGCGGTCGCGGCGTCGCTCGCGCGGACCGTGTCGGCCGCGGCGGGGGAGGGCGCGATCCGCTCGTCGTTCCTCAACGTCAAGGGCCCGGAGCTGCTCAACAAGTTCGTCGGCGAGACCGAGCGGCACATCCGCCTCATCTTCGCCCGGGCCCGCGAGCGTGCGGCCGAGGGCGTGCCCGTCGTCGTGTTCTTCGACGAGATGGAGTCGCTCTTCCGCACCCGCGGCACCGGGATCTCCTCCGACGTCGAGACGACCGTCGTCCCGCAGCTCCTCGCGGAGATCGACGGCGTCGAGCGGCTCGACAACGTCATCGTGATCGGCGCGTCCAACCGCGAGGACATGATCGACCCGGCGATCCTGCGCCCGGGCCGGCTCGACGTGAAGGTCAAGATCGAACGGCCCGACGCCGAGTCCGCGCGCGACATCCTCGGCAAGTACCTCCTGCCGACGCTGCCGCTGCACCCGGACGACCTGGCGGCGCACGGCGGGGACGTCGACGCGACCGTCACCGCGCTCATCGACGCGACCGTCGAGCGGATGTACTCGACCGGCCCCGAGAACGAGTTCCTCGAGGTGACCTACGCGAGCGGGGACCGCGAGGTCCTGTACTTCAAGGACTTCGCGTCGGGGGCGATGATGCGCAACGTCGTCGACCGGGCGAAGAAGTCGGCCATCAAGGACGTCCTCGCCGGCCGCGCCCGCGGCATCTCCGTCGGGCACCTGCTCGACGCCGTCGCGGCGGAGTTCCACGAGAACGAGGACCTGCCGAACACGACGAACCCCGACGACTGGGCCCGCGTGTCCGGCCGCAAGGGCGAGCGCATCGTGTTCATCCGGACGATCGTCCAGAAGATCGCCGGGGCGGCGATCCAGCCGACACCGCGCGCCGTCGAGACGGTGGCGAACCCGGGGCAGTACCTCTAGCACCACCCTCGCCTCCAGCCCCGCGCTTTACTCCGACATCGGGGTGGGTCGCACCGCGATCGACGGTGCGATCCACCCCGATGTCGGAGCGTGTAGGCGCCGGCCGGCCGCTCGGACCACCCGGTCGGGGAGGCGGCAGCCGAACTAGGGTTGCTGCCGTGCGTGTCATGGGTATCGAGACCGAGTACGGCATCCTCGGCGGCGACGGGGTGCGGCAGAGCCCGATGGCGCTCTCGGCGCTCGTCGTCGCCGGCTACGACCAGGTGCGCGGCCAGCGCGGGCGCACCCGGTGGAGCTACGAGGGGGAGGACCCGCTCTCGGACGCGCGCGGCTGGCGGCTCGACCGCCGCCAGGCGCACCCGAGCCAGCTCACCGACGAGCCGGGCCGCGGCGCGGGAGCCGACGAGTCGCGCGGCGCGACCACGGCCGACGCGAGCAACGACCCGACGCTCCTGCCCGTCATGCGCCGCCGCCGTGCGTTCACGCTCGACCGGCCCGAGGACCCCGCGGCGGCCAACGTGCTGCTGACGAACGGCGCGCGCCTCTACGTCGACCACGCCCACCCCGAGTACTCCAGCCCCGAGGTCACGAACGCCCGCGACGCCGTCCTGTGGGACCGGGCCGGCGAGGAGGTCATGCTGACGGCGGTCCGCGCGCTCGCCGCCAGCCCGCACACCCCGGACGTGCGGCTCTACAAGAACAACGTCGACGGCAAGGGCGCCAGCTACGGGACGCACGAGAACTACCTCGTCGACCGGGCCGTCGACTTCGACGCGATCGTCCGCCACCTCACGCCGTTCCTCGTGACGCGGCAGGTCTTCACCGGGGCCGGCCGCGTCGGGCTCGGCCCGGCGGGGGAGGAGCCGGGGTTCCAGCTCTCCCAGCGCGCCGACTACATCGAGGCCGAGGTCGGGCTCGAGACGACGCTGCGCCGCCCGATCATCAACACGCGGGACGAGCCGCACGCCGACCCCGCGCGGTTCCGCCGGCTGCACGTCATCATCGGCGACGCCAACTGCTCCGAGGTCGCCACCTACCTCAAGCTCGGCACGACCTCCCTCGTCCTCGCGGTCCTCGAGGCCGTCGAGCGGGGCGAGGCCGCCGTCCCCGCCGCGTGGGACGGCCTCGAGCTCGCCGACCCGGTCCGTGCGGTCCAGGCCGTCAGCCGGGACCTCACGCTCACCGGCCAGCTCCGGCTCGCGGACGGCCGGGAGCTCACCGCGGTCGAGATCCAGCGCCGCTACCTCGCCGGTGTCCGCGCGGTGCTCGCGGACCTGCTCGCCGCCGACGAGGCCGAGCTCGCCGTGGCGCGGGCGTGGGAGGAGGTCCTCGACCTCCTGCTGACCGATCGGACGGCTGCCGCCCGGCGCGTCGAGTGGCTCGCCAAGCTCGGCGTCCTCGAGGGGCTGCGCGAGCGGCACGGCCTCGCCTGGGACCACGCCAAGGTGCAGGCCGTCGACCTCCAGTGGTCCGACGTCCGTCCCGAGCGCGGCCTGTTCGCCCGGCTGCGGGCGGCCGGCGCCGTCGACACCCTCGTGACCGCGGAGGAGGTGCGTCGCGCCGTGACCACCCCGCCCCGGGACACCCGCGCCTGGTTCCGCGGCGAGACCGTCCGGCGCTACCCGGACGCCGTCGTGGCCGCCGGCTGGAACGGCGTCGTGCTCGACGTCGCGAGCGAGCCGACCCTCGTCCGCCTCCCGATGACCGACCCGCTGCGCGGCACCGCCGAGCTGACCGAGCACCTGCTCGACGCCTGCCCGGACGCCGCGGCCCTCGTCGCGGCCCTCACCCGCGGCTGATCGGCCGACCGGTGATGAACGGACTGACCCTCGTGACGTCAGACCTGCCCGCTCTCGTCGTCGGGTTGCGCGGGGGCGACCTCGCAGCACTCCATGCGGGGGTGGAGCCGTGACGCACGCGGCGGTGCCTGAGCCGGCCGACCCGGCCGCCCTCGCACGCGAGCTCGCGCGCGAGGGGGCGGCGGGCGGCCGGACCATCGTGGCGATCGCCGGCGCCCCCGGATCGGGCAAGACCACGCTCGCCATCCGGATCGTCGAGGAGCTGAAGCTCCTGGGGATCGGGACGGCGACGCTCCCGATGGACGGCTTCCACCTGTCGAACCACGTGCTCGTCGACCTCGGCCGGCGCGAGCGCAAGGGGGCGATCGACACGTTCGACGGCGTGGGGTTCGTGACCACGCTCCGGCGCGCCCGCGAGGACCGGACGCACGTCCTGTACGTCCCGGGCTTCGACCACGGCGGCGGCGAGCCGATCGCCGCCTCGATCGCGATCCCGCCGACGGCCGCCGTCGTGGTCGCCGAGGGCAACTACCTCCTGGACGCGAGCGACCCGTGGAGCGAGGTCGCGTCGCTCGTCGACCACGCGTGGTTCGTCGACGTGGACGACGACCTGCGCCGGCGGCGCCTGGTCGCGCGCCACGTCGCCACCGGCAAGGCGCCCGAGGCCGCGGTCGCCTGGGTCGAGCGGGTCGACGAGGTGAATGCTCGACGGATCAAGGCGAGCTCGGCGCGGGCGGAGCGGATCCTGCGCGTGGACTGACGTCCCCGCGCCACCACCCGCGCGTCCGCAGCCGCATCCCGGCCCCGCGTCGCCGTCCGAGGCCGCCGTCCCATCCCCGCCCTGCCGTCGCGCGCCTAGACTCGAACCGGCGCACCCCGCGCCCGCACCCCGGTGCGACGACCCCAGGAGGACCTCGTGTCAACCGAGCAGATCGGCTTCGGGCCCCGCGGCGACGACGGCGACGGCGACACCCCGCCCGTCCCCACCGCGCCGACGGTCAGCACGCAGGCCGTCGACGACCTCCTCGACGAGATCGACGACGTCCTGGAGACCAACGCCGAGTCCTTCGTCCGCGGGTTCGTCCAGAAGGGCGGCCAGTGAACGACGCGCACCTCACCGAGGCGTACCTGCGTCTCGGGGGCACGTCCTTCCTGGACTTCGCCTCCGAGGTGGCGCCCGAGGTGCTGCCGTCCTCCTCGCAGGCCCCGGCCGGCGTGACCCCGCACGCCACGACGATCGTCGCGCTCACCTGCCCGGGCGCCGTCGTCATGGCGGGCGACCGCCGCGCGACTAGCGGGACCCGGATCGCGCACCGGGAGATCGAGAAGGTCTTCCCGGCCGACACGACGTCGGCCATCGGGATCGCCGGCGCGGCCGGCGTCGGCCTCGAGCTCGTCCGGCTCTTCCAGCTCGAGCTCGAGCACTACGAGAAGATCGAGGGCGTCCAGCTCTCGCTGGAGGGCAAGGCCAACCGCCTCGCGCGTCTCGTCCGGGGCAACCTCTCGCTCGCGTTCCAGGGCCTCGTCGCGCTGCCGCTGCTCGGCGGCCACGACGCCCCGACCGGGACGGCCCGGCTCTACTCCTACGACGCGGTCGGGGGACGCTACGCCGAGCGGGACCACCACGCGATCGGCTCGGGCGCGGTGTTCGCCGGCGGCACGCTGAAGAACCACTGGCGCGCCGACCTCACCCAGGACGAGGCCGTGGCGCTCGCCCTCGCGGCGATCCTCGACGCGGCCGACGACGACGCGGCGACGGGCGGCGTCGACCTGGTCCGGGGGATCTACCCCGTCGTCGCCGTCGTCGACGCCCGCGGCTTCCGCCGCGTGCCCGATGCGGAGCTGCGCGCCCACGTCGAGCGCATCGTCGCGACGCGGGCGGAGGCGCAGCGATGAGCATGCCGTTCTACGTCTCGCCCGAGCAGTACATGAAGGACCGGGCCGACTACGCCCGCAAGGGCATCGCCCGGGGGCGCAGCGTCGTCGTCCTGAGCTACGCGGGCGGCATCCTGCTCGCGACGCACAATCCGTCGCGCGCCCTGCACAAGATCTCGGAGATCTACGACCGGATCGCGTTCGCCGCGGTCGGGAAGTACCACGAGTTCGAGGCGCTGCGCGTGGCCGGCATCCGCTACGCCGACCTGCGCGGCTTCTCCTACGACCGCTCCGACGTCACCGTCCGGGCGCTCGCCAACTCCTACGCGCAGACGCTCGGGTCGGTGTTCAGCTCCGAGACCAAGCCGCTGGAGGTCGAGCTGGTCGTGGCCGAGGTCGGGCCGGACGTCGCCTCCGACCAGCTCTACCGGCTCTCGTTCGACGGCGGCCTGGGGGAGGAGCACGGCTACGTCGTCATCGGTGGTGACGCCGAGCTGCGCTCGCGCTCGCTCGAGCAGTCCTGGTCCGCCGGGCTCGATCTCGCCGGCGCGATGCGGGCGGCCGTCGGCGCGCTCGAGGTCGCCGAGGGCTACGCCGCGCCGACCCCGATCCCCGCCGACCAGCTCGAGGCCGCCGTCCTCGACCGCTCGGCGCCCCGGCGCGCGTTCCGGCGCCTGGCGCCGGAGGAGATCGCGGGGCTGCGGTGACCGCGCAGGAGATGCCGGGGACGACGCCGGACGCTTCCGAGACCGTCCCCGCCACACGACGGATCTTCGGCCTGGAGACCGAGTACGGGATCACCTGCGCGAGCCCGGACGGGCGCGGCATGTCGGCCGACGAGGCCGCGCGGTTCCTCTTCCGCACCGTCGTCGCGTGGGGCCGCTCGTCGAACGTCTTCCTGCGCAACGGCGCCCGGCTCTACCTCGACGTCGGCTCGCACCCCGAGTACGCGACGGCCGAGGAGGACTCGATCCACGGCGCGCTGGTGCAGGACGCCGCCGGCATGGCGATCCTGACGGACCTGAGCGAGGACGCGAACCGGCGGATGGCGGCCGAGGGCCTGGCCGGCCGGATCCACCTGCTGCGCAACAACGTCGACTCCCACGGCAACTCCTTCGGCTGCCACGAGAACTACCTCATCCGGCGGCGCGCCGACTTCGCGCGCACGGCCGAGATCCTCATCCCGTTCTTCGTCACGCGGCAGATCCTCACGGGGGCCGGCCACGTCCAGGACGGCCCGCGCGGCCCCCGGTACAGCTTCTCCCAGCGCGCCGACCACATCTGGGAGACGGTGTCCTCGGCGACGACGCGCTCGCGCCCGATCATCAACACGCGCGACGAGCCGCACGCCGACGCCGAGTCCTACCGCCGCCTGCACGTCATCGTCGGCGACTCGACGATGGCCGAGCCGACGACGATGCTCAAGCTGGGCACGACCGACCTCGTGCTGCGCATGCTGGAGAACGGCGTGCAGCTGCGCGACCTCACGCTGGAGAACCCGGTCCGGGCGATCCGCGACATCAGCCACGACCTGACCGGCCGCGCCCCGATCGCCCGCGGAGCCGGCGGCGGGGCGACGACCGCGCTCGACGTCCAGCGCGAGATCCTCGACAAGGTGACGGCCTTCACCGAGCGGACCGGCGACACGAGCGAGGCGACGCGCTGGGTGCTGGAGCTCTGGGGTCGCGGCCTCGAGGCCGTCGCGACGGGTGACCACGACCTCGTCGCCACCGAGCTGGACTGGGCGATCAAGGAGCGGCTCGTCGAGCGCTACCGGAGCCGGCACCCCGGCATCTCGCTGACCGACCCGCGGATCGCCCGGCTGCTGCTGGCCTACCACGACATCTCCCCGCGGGACGGGCTGCTCGGCACGCTCGTCGAGCGCGGCCTCGTCCAGCGGATCACGACGCCGCAGGAGGTGGCCAGGGCCGCCGACGAACCGCCGGCGACGACCCGCGCGCGGCTGCGCGGCGAGTTCGTCCGCGCGGCGCAGGAGGCCCGCCGCGACCACACGGTCGACTGGGTGCACCTCAAGCTGAACGACGCCAGCCAGCGGACCGTCCTGTGCTCGGACCCGTTCCGCGCGCACGACGAGCGCGTCGACCGGCTCATCGAGAGCATGCGCGCGTGAGCGGCCGCACGTCCGGCTGGACGCGGTCGGTTCGTCGGGCCGCGGTCGCCGCGCTCGTCGTTGGTGCGGCGGGCGCCGTCGCCGCGTGCGGTCCGGCCGGCGACGACCCGAGCGCCAGCCCGACCTCGACGCTCGCCGTCGAGGTGGCGGGCGAGCTCGGCGAACGGCCCAGCGTCACCATCCCGCCCGGCTTCACGGTGACCGAGACGTCGACGGCGACGCTCATCGCCGGCGACGGCCCCGTCGTCACCGAGGGGCAGACGATCCTGCTCGACTACTTCGCGATCGACATCGCGACGGGCGAGACCATCGCCGACACGTTCGCCACGCTGCCCGAGATCCGCACCTTCACGGCCGACGACCTCGGTGGGGCGCTCTACGACATGATCGACGGCGCGACCCTCGGCTCGCGGATCGAGCGGATCGAGCTCGGGACGAAGAAGGACCCGCACCCGCACGTGCTCGTCGTCGACCTCCCGCGGCTGCGCGCCGTCGGCGAGGAGATCGCGGCCACCGTCGACCCGGGCCTGCCGACCGTCGAGCGCGGGGAGGACGGCGCCCCCGTCGTCACCATCCCGGAGACGTCGGCGCCGCACCAGACGCAGACGACGACGCTCATCAAGGGGACCGGTCCGCAGGTCGGGGTCGGCCAGTCCGTCATCCTCCAGCTCAGCGCCGTGCGCTGGTCGGACGGCGCCGTCGTCGACTCGACCTGGGAGACCCGGCCCCGCGCCCTCGCGGTGTCCGACCTGCCGCGCGGCCTCGCCGGCGGTCTCGTCGAGCAGACGGCCGGCTCGCAGGTGCTCGTGGTGGTCCCGCCGGAGGACGGCAACGGGGTCGACACGCTCGTCTACGTCGTCGACATCCTCGCGACGGCCGACGTCGCGCTCCCGCCCGCCGGCACCGAGCACGAGCCCGTCGAGGAGGACCCCGCGACCGGCGAGCCGGCCGTGGACGGCTCGGCGCAGGGCTAGCTGCCCGACCTAGGGTGGACCCATGAGCGTCGCCCTTCGTGTCATCCCCTGCCTGGACGTCGACGCCGGACGCGTGGTCAAGGGCGTCAACTTCGCCGACCTGCGCGACGCCGGCGACCCGGTCGAGCTGGCGCGGCGCTACGACGCCCAGGGCGCGGACGAGATCACGTTCCTCGACGTCTCCGCGTCGAGCGACGGCCGGGCGACGACCCTCGAGACGGTGACCGCGGCGGCCGAGCAGATCTTCGTCCCGCTGACGGTCGGCGGTGGCGTCCGCTCGGTCGACGACGTCGAGGCGCTCCTGCGGGCGGGCGCGGACAAGGTCGGCGTCAACACGGCGGCCATCGCGCGGCCGGAGCTGCTCACCGAGATCGCCCGCCGGTTCGGCAACCAGGTCGTCGTCGTCTCGGTCGACGCGCGCCGCTGCCCACCGGGCACGCAGACGCCGTCCGGCTACGAGGTGACGACGCACGGCGGCCGTCGCGGCACCGGGATCGACGCGGTCGCCTGGGCGGCCGAGGCGGCGCGGCGCGGCGCCGGCGAGGTCCTGCTCAACTCCATGGACGCCGACGGAACGACGGGCGGCTTCGACCTGCAGATGCTCCGCGACGTGCGCGCGGCCGTCACCGTCCCGCTCATCGCGAGCGGTGGTGCCGGGACGACGGCCGACTTCGTCGCGGCCGCGGAGACGGGCGTCGACGCCCTGCTCGCGGCCAGCGTCTTCCACTTCGGAACCCTCACGGTCGGCGAGGTCAAGGACGCGCTGCGCGCCGCCGGCCACGCCGTCCGGTGACGGGCGCGCAGGCGCTGCCGCGGGAGCCGCAGCGCTACGCCCTGCCCCCGGGCCGGCTGCGGGCCTCGCTCGCGCTCGTCGGACGCGGCCTGCGCGCCCACCCGACGACGTCCTGGGTCGCCATCGGCGCCTCCGCGGTCTACGGCGTGTCGTCGGTCGCCTCCGGCTGGCTGCTCGGTCGCGTGACCGACCGGGTGATCCTGCCCGGCATCCGCGGCGACGGCGGGATCGGCGCCCGGGAGATCTGGCTCTCCGCCCTGGCCCTCGCCGGCGTCGCGCTCGTCACGGCCGTGAGCGTCGCGCTGCGGCGCATCTACGCCGGGATCGTCGCGTACGACGTGCAGGCCGACCACCGTCGCGCCGTCACCCGGCGCTACCTCGAGCTGCCGCTGTCGTGGCACCGGCGACGCCCGACCGGTGAGCTGCTCTCGCACGCCAGCTCCGACGCCGAGGCGGCCGCGTCGGTCTTCGCGCCCGTCCCGCTGGCGATCGGGGTCGTCGTCATGCTCGCGGTGGCGGCGGGCGCGATGCTCGCGGCCAACGTCTGGCTCGGCGTGCTCGGGCTCGCGATGCTGCCGCTGGTCGCGGTCTCCAACGCGCTGTACGAGCGGGCGATGTCGCCGGCCGTCGCGCTCGCTCAGGCCCGGCGGGCCGAGGTCGCCGACGTGGCGCACGCGAGCTTCGAGGGCGCTCAGGTCGTCAAGACGCTCGGCACGGCCGAGCTGGAGACCGCGGCGTTCGTCCGCGCGACGGACGACCTGCGCGCCGCCAACACGCGGGTCGGCCGCGTCTCGGCCGTGTTCGAGCCCGTCCTCTCGCTCATCCCGACGATCGTGACGCTGGCCGTCATCGTGGTCGGCGTCGTCCAGGTCGCGGACGGACGGGCGGCGGCCGGCGGGGTCGTCACCTCGGCCTTCCTGCTCTCGATCATGGCGGGCCCGGTCGGCGCGATCGGCTACGTGCTGGGTCAGCTCCCGCGCTCGATCGTCGGGTACGGCCGGATCGCGCGGGTGATCGACGCGGACGACGACCGGCGCGGACGCGCGGGCGAGACGTCCGGCGCGGCGGCGGGTGCCGATCCCGGCGACGGGACGGCGGCGGTCCGCCTGGCCGGTGCCACGCTGGACGTACCGGGACCCCGGGGCGAGGTGCGCCTGCTCGACGACGTCGAGCTCGACGTCGCCCCCGGGACGACGGTGGCCGTCGTCGGCTCGACCGGCTGCGGGAAGTCGACCCTCCTCGACGTGCTCGGCGGTCTCACGCCGGCGTCGTCCGGGAGGGTCGTCGTCGCGGGGCTCGATGTCGAGCGCACCGGCCACGCCGAGCTGGCGCGACGCGTCGCCTACGTGACGCAGGAGGCGTTCGTGTTCTCCGGCAGCGTGCGCGAGAACGTCGCGCTGGCCGACGAGGGCGCCGGCGCCAGCGACGCCGAGGTCTGGGACGCGCTCGAGCGCGCCCGGCTCGCCGACGTCGTGCGCGAGCTGCCCGAGGGGCTGGACACCGAGCTGGGGGAGCGCGGCACGTCGTTCTCCGGCGGGCAGCGCCAGCGCCTGGCGATCGCGCGCGCCCTCGTCCGGCGGCCCCGCGTGCTCCTGCTCGACGACGCCACGTCGGCCCTCGACCCGGCCGTCGAGGGCGAGATCCTCGCCTCGCTCGGGACCGGCGGTTCCGCGGACGGCGCGGACGCCGCGGACGGCGCGGACACCGCGCCGACGGTCGTCATGGTCGCCTACCGCCCGGCGACGATCACCCGCGCCGACCTCGTGGTCCACGTCGAGGGGGGACGCGTCGTCGACGTCGGGACGGTGCCGGACCTGCTCGCGCGCGACGCCGGGTTCGCCGACCTGCTCCAGGCCTACGAGCGGGACCGGTCATGAGCGAGCGCGCCACGGGCACGCCGACGCACGCCATCGCCCCGGCGTCGCAGCTCGGGCTCTTCGCGACCATCGGCCGGGGCATCGCGACCTCGCCGGCGATCAAGCGCGGCATCGGGCTCACGCTCGTGCTCGCGATCCTCGGCACCGCCGGCCAGCTCGTCGTCCCCGTCGCCGTCCAGCACGCGACCGACGCCGGGCTGCTCGCGCCGGACGGGGTCGACGTCGGCGTCGTCGTCCGCACGGCGCTGCTGGCGCTCGTCCTCGCCGTCGCGGCGGCCGCGTTCACGATGCTCGCCCGCTCCCGGCTCGTCGCGGCCACCGAGCGCGGGCTGGCGCAGCTGCGGGTCGCCGCCTTCGAGCACGTCCACCGGCTCGGCGTGCTGACCCAGAACACGGAGCGGCGCGGGTCGCTCATCTCGCGCGTCACGGCCGACGTCGACACGGTCGCGATCTTCGTGCAGTGGGGCGGCCTCTCGCTCATCCTCGCGCTCCTGCAGATCGTGCTCGCCTCCGTGGCGATCGCGTTCTACTCCTGGGAGCTGCTCCTGCTCATCTGGGCGTGCCTGATCCCGATGATCCTCCTCGCGCCGCGGGCGCAGCGGATCCTGAGCTCGCGGTACGCGCTCGTGCGGCTGCGCGCCGGCGCCATGCTCGCGGCCGTGTCGGAGTCCGTCGTCGGCGCCCGGACGATCAAGGCGTACGGCGTGCAGGAGCGCACGGGCCGCCGGCTCGACGCCGCCGTGACCGAGCAGCGGGACGCGGCCGTGCGCGCCCAGACGATCGCCGCCGGCGCGTTCTCGGTCGGCGTGCTGCTGTCCGGGTTCGCGCTGGCCGCCGTCGTCGTGGCCGGCACGTACCTCGGGATCGGCGGCCGCCTCTCGGTCGGGGACCTGCTCGCGGTCCTCTTCCTGACCCAGCTCTTCGTGCAGCCGGTGCAGATGGCGACCGAGACGCTCAACCAGCTCCAGGACGCCGTCGCCGGCTGGCGCCGCGTGCTCTCGCTGCTCGAGACACCGATCTCGGTGCCCGAGCCGGCCGCGCCCGTCCCGCTGCCGCCGGGGCCACTCGGGGTGCGCGTCGACCACGTGAGCTACTCCTACCCGGACGGGCCGCGCGTGCTGCACGACGTCGACGTCGACCTGCCGGCCGGCACCCGCGTCGTCGTGGTCGGCGCGACCGGGTCGGGGAAGACGACGCTGGGCCGGCTCGTCACGCGGCTCGTCGACCCGGACGACGGCGCGATCCGCGTCGGCGGCGTCGACCTGCGCGAGGTGGCCGACGCGGACCTGCGCCGGCGCGTCGTCGCCGTGACGCAGGAGGGGCACCTGTTCGACACGACGGTCGGGGACAACATCACGTACGCCGTCCCGGGTGCTGGTCCGGCGCAGGCGGAGCGCGCGCTCGTGGAGCTCGGGCTGGCCGACTGGCTCGCCGGGCTCCCGCTGGGCCTCGACACGCCGGTCGGTCAGCGCGGGGAGTCGCTCTCGGCGGGGGAGCGGCAGCTCGTGGCGCTCGCCCGCGCGCACCTCGTCGGGGCCGACGTCCTGGTGCTCGACGAGGCGACGTCGGCCGTCGACCCGGCCACCGAGCTGCGCACGTCGCACGCGCTGGCCCGACTGGTCGACGGCCGGACGTCGATCACCGTCGCGCACCGGCTCTCCACGGCCCAGGCGGCCGACCTCGTGCTCGTGATCGACGTGGGACGGCTCGTCGAGATCGGCTCGCACGCCGAGCTGGTCGCGGCGGACGGGGAGTACGCCCGGCTGTTCCGCGCCTGGCTCGCCGCGACGAGCTGACCCCGCGCCCGGGGGCCTTCCTGCCCTGAGCCTCGAACCCGGCCCCGCGAACCCCATTCCTCCGATACCGGGGTGGATCGCGTCGCGAATCGCGATGCGATCCACCCCGGTATCGGAGCAGGTGGCGGGCTGACTCAGGCCGCGGGCCAGTCCATCGCCTCGCGGAACGCCGCGACGGCCTCGGGCGGTCCGGTGACCGTGACCCGCGCGTGCCGGGCGCGGCCCATCGCCACGAGCGCGAGATCCTCCTCGGGACCCGTCACGACGACGCTGTGCTCCCCGCGCGCGACGACGGAGCGCGGGCCGTGCGGCACGACGACGATGATGCCGACCTCCGCCGTGCGCCCGGCCCGGCGGACGCCGCCGATCCGGAGGATGGGCAGCAGCGAGCTCCACATCATCGACCGGACGCCCGGCGTCAGCTCCAGCTCGCGGTCCCTGACCTGGGGGTTGTCGCTGGCCCGCAGGACGTCGAGCGCGTGCACGACGAACTCCAGCACGTTCGTCCGCGCCGACCAGGCCATGGGGCTGAGCGGCGACGGGCCCTCCTCGACCTCGCGGATCAGCTCCTCGTAGTCCGCGCCGTCCCCCAGCGCGACCGCCGCGTCCTGACCGCGCACGGCGCCCAGCGCGATCCGCTGGGGCGCTCGCTCGCGCAGGACGATGTGAGCGGCGAGGTGGCGGGCCTGCCAGCCCTCGCACAGGGTCGGGGCATCGGGTGGGACCGAGCGCAGCGCATCGACGAGTGCGGCTCGCGGAACCCGGCGGAGGTCGTCGTCCATCTCTCCATGATGAACCCACTCGGCGGTCCCTGGCGCCCCCCGCGTCCAGTTCTCTCGCTCGTCCCGCCCGGCGGGCGCCGGGATGGAAGGATGACCCGGTGACCACCACGCTCGATCCCGCCATCGCCGCGCGCCTGAAGCGCGACTCCGCCGGCCTCGTGGCCGCCGTCGTCCAGGACGACGAGACCGGCCAGGTCCTCATGCTCGGCTGGATGGACGACGAGGCGCTGCACCGCACGCTGACGACCGGCCGCGTCACCTTCTGGTCCCGCTCCCGGCAGGAGTACTGGCGCAAGGGCGACACCTCGGGCCACGTCCAGCACGTGCGCGGTGTCGCGCTCGACTGCGACGGCGACGCGCTGCTGGTCCGCGTCGAGCAGGTCGGCCCCGCGTGCCACACCGGCACGCGCTCGTGCTTCGAGGCCGGCGGCGACCTGGGCGCGGTCGTCGGCACGTCGGCGGGGGAGACGCGGTGACCGCGGTCGAGCTGCCCGACCTCGAGTGGGGCGCCACCTGGCCGAACCTCAGCGAGTTCCGCGACCTCGGCTCGCAGCACCGCGTCGTCCCGGTCGTGCGCCGGCTGCTGGCGGACTCGCTCACCCCGGTCGGCGTCTACCGCACCCTGGCCGAGGCCCGCCCCGGCACGTTCCTGCTGGAGTCGGCGGCGGCGGACGGCACCTGGAGCCGGTACTCGTTCGTCGGCGTGTCCTCGCGCGCGATCCTCACGGCCGTCGACGGGGCGGCCCGGTGGAGCGGCGACGTCCCGGTCGGGCTCGACGTCCCCGGCAACCCGATCGAGGTGCTGCGGCACGCGCTGGAGACCCTGCGCAGCGAGGCGGTCGCCGGGCTGCCGCCGCTCACGAGCGGGTTCGTCGGCGCGATCGGCTGGGACGCGATCCGCTACTGGGAGCCCACGCTCGTGCCGACGGCGCCCGACGAGCTGGCCGTCCCTGACGTCGCGCTCGCCCTCGTCCAGGACCTCGTGGTGCTCGACCACGTCGAGGGCGCCTGCTGGCTCATCGCGAACGCCATCAACGGCGACGACCGGGCGAGTGGCATCGACGAGGCGCACGCGGACGCGGTGCGGCGGCTCGACGCGATGCAGCTCCGGCTCGGCGCGCCCGTCGGCGGTGTCGACGTCATCGACCCCGACGCCGCGCAGCTTCACGTCGTCTCCCGTACGACGCCGGAGGACTACGAGTCGGCGGTCCTGCGCGCGAAGGAGCACATCAGGGACGGGGACGCCTTCCAGATCGTGCTGTCGCAGCGGTTCGACGTCGCGTGCTCGGCCGAGCCGGTCGACGTCTACCGCGCCCTGCGCTCGCTCAACCCGAGCCCGTACATGTACCTCGTCACGCTCGAGGGACCGGACGGCGCGCCGTTCGCCGTCGTCGGGTCGAGCCCCGAGACGCTCGCCCGCGTCGAGGGCGGGCGGGTCATGACGTACCCGATCGCCGGCTCGCGCCCGCGGGGCAAGGACGCGGCCGGCGACGCCGAGCTCGAGGCCGAGCTGCTCGCCGACCCCAAGGAGCTGGCCGAGCACCTCATGCTCGTCGACCTGGGGCGGAACGACCTCACGAAGGTGTGCGACCCGCGGACCGTGCGCGTCGAGGAGTTCATGGACGTGCGCCGGTTCAGCCACATCATGCACATCTGCTCGACCGTGACGGGCTCGCTGCGGCCGGGGGCCGGCGCGCTCGACGCGCTCACCGCGACGTTCCCCGCCGGAACGCTGAGCGGCGCGCCGAAGCCGCGCGCCGTCCAGCTCATCGACGAGCTGGAGCCGGCCCGACGCGGGATCTACGGCGGGACGATCGGCTACGTCGACCTGGCCGGCAACCTCGACATGGCGATCGCCATCCGGACCGCCCTGGTCAAGGACGGCGTCGCCCACGTGCAGGCGGGGGCGGGGATCGTCGCCGACTCGGTCCCGCAGACCGAGCACGAGGAGTGCCGCAACAAGGCGGCGGCCGTCCTGCGGGCGATCGAGGTCGCGACGCGACTGCGGCCGGCCGGCCCGAGCGAGGGATCGTCGGCATGACGGCACGTCGCGGCCTGCTGCTCGTCGTTGCCGGCGGCGTCGTGGTCGCCGTCGGCTGCGCGCTCACCTGGTTCAGCGCGCCCGTCGACTCCGTGGTGACCGACGTCGTCTCCGTCACGGGCGCGACGGCGGCGCCCGGGGCCGTCCCGCTCCTGCTCGTCGTCGCGGCGGCGCTCGTGCTCCGCGCCATGACGCGCGGCGCCGTTCGCTCCGTCATCGGCTGGCTCGGCGTCCTCGTCTGGGTCGGGCTACTGGCGCTCGTCGCGACGGCGGCGAACGACGCGGTGGCGCAGCTCCAGGCGGCTGCCGCCGATGCGACCGGCGTCCCGGAGCTGGCCGGCGACGTCACGCGGACCGCGGCACCGTGGCTCACGCTGGCCGGCGCGGCGGTGGCGACGGTCGGCTCCGTGCTCCTCGCGCTCGCCCCGGCCGCGGCCGGGGCGCCCCGGGCGAGCCGGTACGAGCGCACCGGCGCCACCGGTGGGACGGGTGCGGCTCCCGCGGAGGAACCCGTCGACAGCTGGGACGCGCTCACCCGCGGGGATGACCCGTCCATCGGCGGGAGCAAGTAGGCTGAAGGGGCTTGTGACACCCCACGACCAGACCCTGGAGTGCCGACGTGGCCGACAAGGACCTCACGCTGATCTCGCCCGGTGGTGACCGCGTTCCCGCGGTCGCCCCGTTCCACAACGAGGGCAAGACCCCCGCCGCCTGGGTGATGGCCTGGGGCCTCATGCTCGCGGCGGTGCTGATCGCCGTCGGGCTCATCGCGCGGATCGACGGGGTGTGGATCGCCGGCGTCGTCGTCGGTCTCGTCAGCCTGGTCGCCTCGGGCGCCATGCGCGCGGCGGGCCTCGGCCAGCCGCCGGTGTCGGTGCAGTCGACGTCCGTGGCCGTCCAGTCGGCCCCGGCCGAGTGAGCGCCACCCGATGAGCTACGCAGGCCCGCCCCCGATCCCGCCGAGCGGCTCGGGCGACGACCCGAACGCGCCCTACGGCCCCGGCCCGTCCTACGGCGCACCGCAGGAGCCCTCCGGCCCCTCGCCGTACGAGCAGCCGAGCGGCCCGTACACGCCCGACCCCTACGGCACCCCGACCCCGCCGTCGGCGCCGGCTGCCCCGACGTACGGCAGCCCGCAGTACGGATCGACCGACGCCCCCGGCGCCGCGCCCTACGGCAGTCCCACCGGGGCTCCCGGCGCCAGCCCGTACGGCACGCCGAGCCCGATGTACGGCCCCGTGTCGCCCTACGCCACGACCGGCTCGACGGGGTCGAACGGCCTCGCCGTCGGCGGCCTCACGCTCGGGATCATCGGCCTGCTCTGCGGCGGGATCTTCGCCATCATCGGCCTCATCCTCTCGATCCAGGCCCGCAAGGCGGTGGCCGACGGCCGCGCGTCGAACGGTGGGCTGGCGACGTCGGCGCTCGTCATCTCGATCATCGCCGTCGTGGTCTGGGGCCTCATCTGGCTCAGCGCCCTCCTCACGAACTGACCATCTCACCCGGTTCGTCCGGTCCAGGAGTCACCATGTCCCAGCCCAACGGCCCCGAGGACGAGCCGCGCTACGGCGTGCGCCTGCCGCCCGACCAGGTGCCGCCGCCCGCGGCGCCCACCCCGCCGCCGAACCCCTACGCCGACCCGTACGCCGGTGCACCGGGTGCCTCCGGTGCCACGGGCGCCCCGTACGCCCAGCCGCCCGCCGGTGGCCAGGGCGGACCGGTCGGTCCCGGCGCCCCGTACGGCGCGCCGAGCTCTCACGGTCCGTACGGCGGCCCCTACGGCGCTCAGCCCGGCTACCTCGCCGACGGGTCGAAGGCGCGCAACGCCGTCGGCGTCGTCGCGCTCTCGCTCGGCATCGCGAGCGTCGTCCTGTTCTGCCTCAGCTGGGTCGCCGCCTGCCTCGGCATCGCCGCGGTCATCACGGGCACGGTCTCCGTGCAGGCGGGCAAGAAGGGCCAGGCGAGCAACTCGCACCTGGGCGTCTGGGGCATCGTGCTCGGCGCCGTCGGGATCGTGGTGGGGATCATCATGCTCGTCGTCATCATGCAGACGCCCGAGTTCCAGCAGATGATGGACGACCTCTACTGAGCACCCCGGGCAGGTCCTGGGCGCTCCCGATCGCCTACACGGGGGTCATGGCGGCGGGAGCCGTCGCGCTGCTCGTGCGCGACCCGCACGTGGCCGGGAGCTGGGGCGTCTGCCCGAGCCTCCTGCTCGGCTTCGCGTGCCCCGGCTGCGGCGGACTGCGCGGGGCGTCGGAGCTGCTGCACGGCGACGTCGCGTCGGCCTGGGCGTACAACCCGCTCGTGGTCGTCGGCGCACCGCTCGTGCTTGCGCTGATCGTCCGCTGGTTCATCGACGCCGCACGCGGACGCGAGCCGTGGTCGCCCGGCGCCGTCACCGTCTCGGTGACGGTCGGCCTGCTGCTGGCGTTCGCCGTGCTCCGCAACGTCCCGGCCCTCGCGCCCTATCTCGGCCCCCTCGCCGTTCCCTGACCGCGGCCGGTTCCACGCGGTGGACCCAGGTCGGGAGCCCCGCGCGGGGGCCGTACTCTTGACCACGACCGGCTGACCAGGGAGGGAGAGCAGGCGTGACCGTGCTCGAGGACATCGTCGCGGGCGTCCGGGAGGACGTCGCGACGCGCCAGGCACGGACCAGCCTGGACCAGCTCAAGGCCCGAGCCCACGAGGTGCCGGCCGCCAGGGCGTGCCTGCAGCGGCTCAAGGACGACGAGGCCGTCGCTGTCATCGCCGAGGTCAAGCGCGCCAGCCCGTCGAAGGGCCCGCTCGCGCCCATCCCGGACCCCGGCGCCCTCGCCGCCGAGTACGAGGCCGGGGGAGCAGCCGTCGTCTCCTGCCTCACCGAGGAGCGTCGCTTCCTCGGCAGCCTGGCCGACCTGGACGCCGTCCGCGGCGCCGTCGACATCCCCGTCCTGCGCAAGGACTTCGTCGTCTCGCCCTACCAGGTGTGGGAGGCGCGCGCGCACGGCGCCGACGTCGTCCTGCTCATCGTCGCAGCGCTCGAGCAGACCGTGCTGACCTCGCTCGTCGAGCGGGTCCACTCGCTCGGGATGTCCGCGCTCGTCGAGGCGCACGACGCCGACGAGGCCCGCCGCGCCGTCGATGCCGGCGCGCAGATCGTCGGGATCAACGCCCGCAACCTTCACACGCTCGAGGTCGACCGGGCCACCTTCGCCGACGTCGTCGGCCTCCTGCCGGACCACGTGTGCAAGATCGCCGAGTCGGGCGTGCGCGGCCCGCGCGACGTGCGCGAGTACGCGGCGGTCGGCGCCGACGCGGTCCTCGTCGGGGAGTCGCTCGTGCGCTCCGCCGACCCGCGCGCCGCCGTCGCCGAGCTCGTCGCGGCCGGCGCCCACCCGGCGGTCCGCGCACCCCGCACCTGAGCGCGCACCCGAACGACGAGCACCCGACGGACGAAGAGGGACCGATGACCAACCCGCCAGCAGACTCCACCGTGCGCTCGCTCGCGGAGGCCGAGGGCCCCTACTTCGGGGCGTTCGGCGGCCGCTGGGTGCCCGAGGCGCTCGTGGCGGCGCTGGACGAGCTCGCCGACGCCTACGCCAAGGCGCAGACGGACCCGGAGTACGTGGCGGAGCTCGCCCGGCTCAACCGCGAGTACACCGGTCGGCCGTCGCCGCTCACCGAGGTGCCGCGGTTCGCGGCGGAGGTCAGCTCGCGCGGCAACGGCGGGCCGGTCCGGGTGTTCCTCAAGCGCGAGGACCTCAACCACACGGGCTCGCACAAGATCAACAACGTCCTCGGCCAGGCCCTCCTGGTCAAGCGGATGGGCAAGACGCGGGTCATCGCGGAGACCGGGGCCGGCCAGCACGGCGTCGCGACCGCGACCGCGTGCGCGCTGCTCGGCCTCGACTGCGTCGTCTACATGGGCGAGGAGGACACGCGCCGCCAGGCGCTCAACGTCGCCCGGATGAAGCTGCTCGGCGCCGAGGTCGTCCCCGTGACGATCGGCGCGCGCACGCTCAAGGACGCGATCAACGAGGCGCTGCGCGACTGGGTCGCGAACGTCGACACGACCCACTACCTGCTGGGGACCGTCACGGGACCGCACCCGTTCCCGACCATGGTCAAGGAGTTCCACCGCGTCATCGGCGACGAGGCGCGCGCGCAGCTGCACGAGCGCACCGGCCGGCTGCCCGACCTCGTCGCGGCCTGCGTCGGCGGGGGGTCCAACGCCATGGGGATCTTCAACGCCTTCCTCGACGACCCCGGCGTCGCCCTGCTCGGGCTCGAGGCCGGCGGTGACGGTGTCGAGACGGGCCGGCACGCGGCGCGGTTCTCCGGTGGCGGACCGGGCGTCCTGCACGGCGCCCGCAGCTACCTGCTCCAGGACGACGACGGTCAGACCCGCCCGACGCACTCGATCTCGGCCGGGCTGGACTACCCGAGCGTCGGCCCTGAGCACGCGTGGCTGCACGACACCGGCCGCGCGAGCTACGAGCCCGTGACGGACACCGAGGCGATGGACGCGTTCCGCGTGCTGTGCCGCACGGAGGGGATCATCCCGGCGCTGGAGTCGGCGCACGCGCTCGCCGGCGCGCTGCGCCACGGCGGGCGCATCGAGCGGTCGGACGGACAGGTCCCGATCGTCGTCGTCAACCTCTCGGGACGTGGGGACAAGGACGTGGCGACGGCGGGGCGCTGGTTCGACCTGCTGACGCAGGACGAGGCGAGCAGCCAGGAGGGACGCGCATGAGCACCAGGACCGCACCGGCCATCGACGCGGCGCGCGCCGACGGCCGCGCCGCGCTCGTGGCGTACCTGCCGCTCGGCTTCCCCGACGTCGACACCTCCGTCGCCGCGGCGCGCGCCGTCGTCGAGGCCGGCGTCGACATCGTCGAGCTCGGCCTGCCGTACACGGACCCGGTGCTCGACGGACCCGTCATCCAGCACGCGGCGCAGACCGCGCTGGCGGGCGGGCTGCGCGTCGCCGACCTGTTCGGCGCCGTCGAGCGGATCGCCGCCACCGGGGCCCCGACGCTGGTCATGACGTACTTCAACCCCGTGATGCACTACGGCGTCGCGCGGTTCGCCCGCGACCTCGACGCCGCCGGGGGAGCCGGCCTCATCACGGCCGACCTCATCCCCGACGAGGGCGGGGAGTGGATCGAGGCCGCCGACGCCCACGACCTCGACAAGGTGTTCCTCGTCGCGCCGAGCTCGACGTCGGAGCGCCTCGCGCTCACCGCGGCCGCGGCGCGCGGGTTCGTCTACGCCGCCTCGACGATGGGCGTCACCGGGACTCGCGCGAGCGTGGGAGCCGGCGCGGCGTCGCTCGTCGCCCGGACCCGGGCGGCCGGCGCGGAGCGCGTCTGCGTCGGCATCGGCGTCTCGACGCCGGCCCACGCGGCCGAGGTCGCCTCGTACGCCGACGGCGTCATCGTCGGCTCGGCGCTCGTGAAGGCGCTCGGCGACGGGGGGGTGGACGGCGTCGCACGGCTCGCGGCCGAGCTCGCCGACGGCGTCAGGCAGGCCGAGGCCGGCGAGGAGGTCGGAGCATGAACCTCGCCGACGGTGTCGTCCTGCTCGCCGAGGGGATCCCCAGCCCGTCCCAGGGCACCTGGTTCCTCGGTCCTATCCCGATCCGCGCGTACGCGCTGTGCATCCTGCTCGGCGGCGTCGTCGCCTACAAGATCCTGCAGCGGCGCTACGTCGCCCGCGGCGGTCCGGCGGCGGCCATCCCGGACGTCGTCATCTGGGCTGTGGTGTTCGGCATCGTCGGGGCCCGGCTCTACCACGTCATCACGTCGCCGGCCGCGTACTTCGGCCCGAACGGCGTCTGGTGGAAGGCGTTCTACATCTGGGAGGGCGGCCTCGGCATCTGGGGCGCCATCGCGCTCGGGGCCGTCGGCGCCTGGATCGGCCTGCGCCGCGCCGGGCTGCGGCTCGCGCCGTTCGCCGACGCGCTCGCGCCCGGCCTGCTCGTCGCGCAGGCGATCGGCCGCCTCGGCAACTACTTCAACCAGGAGCTCTTCGGCGGCCCGACGACGCTGCCCTGGGGCCTGCGCGTCGACGACGTGCACCTCGTCGCCAACGGCATCGAGCCCGGCACGCTCGTCCACCCGACGTTCCTGTACGAGCTGCTGTGGAACCTCGCGATGGCCGGCCTCCTCGTCTGGGCCGACCGCCGGTTCCGGCTCGGTCACGGCCGCGCGTTCTGGCTCTACGTCATGCTCTACACGGCCGGCCGCGGCTGGGTCGAGATGCTCCGCGTCGACGACGCCCAGCACATCGCCGGGCTGCGCCTCAACGTGTGGACCGCGATCATCGTGTTCGTCGCGGCGCTGGTCATCTTCGTCGTCATCGGCCGGCGTCACCCCGGTCGCGACACCGACGTCTGGCTGCCCGGCCGCGCGCCCGCGCCCGAGGAGGGTGACGACGGTGCCGAGGGCGCCGTCACGACGGGCTCCGATGGCATCGTCTCGACGGGTGCCGACGACGGTTCGGACGAGGGCGCCGCGGCGGAGCCCGCCGAGTCCGACCCTCCCGCACGCTGAGGTCGGCCCTCCCGCACCCTGAGCCCGACCGTCCGCACCTCGACCTCGACCTCGACTCGACCTCGATCCGGTTCGACGACCTCGTCGCACCTAACGACGGGTCCCGACGCCCCGCGTAACACGCGCGAAATGCACGCGAAACCAGCGTTTCGGCGTGATGTCCGCGCGACATCCAGCCGTTATCTGCGCTGTGTATATTCGCGTCCCCGGGCCGACGGCGTCCCTCAACTGTTGGTCGATTGCCCCGCTCGTCGGCGGGGAGTGAGGACGGGTGCCGTATGGACACCGTGCACTGGATTCATGAGACGGGCCTGCCCGCTGCCTCCCGTCCTCCCGCTGCCACCGGCCTCTACGACCCCGTCTCCGAGCACGACGCGTGCGGCGTCGCGTTCGTCGCCACGCTGCGCGGGACGCCCGGTCGCGACATCGTCGACGCCGCGCTGACGGCGCTGGAGAACCTCGACCACCGCGGAGCCGTCGGTGCCGAGGTCGACACCGGCGACGGCGCCGGCATCCTCACCCAGGTGCCGGACGCGTTCCTGCGCGACGTCGTCGACGCCGAGCTGCCACGGCCGGGCCACTACGCGATCGGGACGGCGTTCCTGCCGCAGGACCCCGCGGCGGCCGACGAGGCGGCGGCGAGGATCGCCGCGATCGTCGCGGAGGAGGGGATGGAGCTGCTCGCGTGGCGCGACGTCCCCGTCGTGCCGGACCTGCTCGGGCCGAGCGCGCGCGCCGCGATGCCGAGCTTCCGCCAGCTCGTCGTCGCCTCGCCGGACCGGGAGCTGACCGGGATCGACCTCGAGCGCCGCGCGTTCCGGATCCGCAAGCGGGCCGAGCGCGAGCTGGAGGTGTACCTCCCGTCGCTGTCGGGTCGCACGCTCGTCTACAAGGGCATGCTGCGCCCCTCCCAGCTCGAGCCGTTCTTCCCCGACCTGTCCGACCCGCGCTACGCCAGCGAGCTGGCCCTCGTGCACTCGCGGTTCTCCACCAACACGTTCCCGTCGTGGCCCCTCGCGCAGCCGTTCCGCGGCATCGCGCACAACGGCGAGATCAACACGGTCCGGGGCAACCGGAACTGGATGTCGGCCCGCCAGGGCATGCTCGAGAGCGAGGAGCTGGGCGACCTGAGCCGGCTCCTGCCCGTCGTCACGCCCGGTGGCAGCGACTCCCAGTCCCTCGACGAGGTGCTCGAGCTGCTCCACCTCGCCGGCCGCTCGCTGCCGCACGCCGTCCTCATGATGGTCCCGGAGGCGTGGGAGAACCACGCCTCGATGGACCCCGACCTGCGCGCGTTCTACGCCTACCACGCGACCCTCATGGAGTCGTGGGACGGGCCGGCCTGCCTCACCTTCACGGACGGCTCGCTCATCGGCGCCGTGCTCGACCGCAACGGCCTGCGCCCCGGCCGGTACTGGGTGACGGAGGACGGGCTCGTCGTGCTCGCCTCGGAGGCCGGCGTGCTCGAGCTCGACCCCGCGACGGTCGTGACCAAGGGCCGCCTCGAGCCGGGCCGGATGTTCCTCGTCGACACCGCGGCCGGGCGGATCGTCCCGGACCACGAGGTCAAGGGTTCGCTGGCGGCCGAGCACCCCTACGCGCAGTGGCTCGCGGAGAACGAGATCGACCTCGCGGAGCTGCCCGAGCGCGAGCACGTCCACCACACCGCCTCGTCGGTCCTGCGCCGCCAGCGCACGTTCGGCTACACGGAGGAGGAGCTCCGCGTCATCCTCGGCCCGATGGCCGAGACCGGGGCGGAGCCGCTCGGCGCGATGGGGACGGACACGCCGATCGCGGTGCTCTCGCAGCGCCCGCGGCTGCTGTTCGACTACTTCACGCAGATGTTCGCCCAGGTGACGAACCCGCCGCTCGACGCGATCCGCGAGGAGCTCGTGACCTCGCTCGGCGGCGCGATCGGTCCCGAGCCGAACCTCCTGGCCGACACGCCGGAGCACGCGCGCAAGCTCGTCGTTCCGTTCCCCGTCCTCGACAACGACCAGCTCGCGAAGATCGTCAAGATCGACCGCGACCCCGAGATGATCGGCCGCTTCCGCGCGGTCGTCGTGCGCGGGACGTACCGCGTGGCCGGCGGCGAGTGGGCGCTGCGCGAGCGGCTCGTCGAGATCTGCGACCAGGTCGACCGGGCGGTCGCGAACGGCGCCAGCTTCATCGTGCTGTCCGACCGCGACTCGGACTCCGAGCACGCCCCGATCCCGTCGCTGCTCCTGCTGAGCGCCGTCCACCACCACACGGTCCGCAACCACACCCGCACCCAGATCTCGCTCGTCGTCGAGGCCGGCGACGTGCGCGAGGTGCACCACGTCGCGCTCCTCATCGGCTACGGGGCCGCGGCCGTCAACCCGTACCTCGCGATGGAGTCGGTCGAGGCGCTGGCGCGCGAGGGCTACGTCGACGTCGCGCCGGAGAAGGCCGTCGCCAACCTCATCAAGGCGCTCGGCAAGGGCGTGCTCAAGGTGATGAGCAAGATGGGCATCTCCACCGTCTCCTCCTACCGGGGAGCCCAGGTGTTCGAGGCCGTCGGCCTGTCCCGCGAGCTCGTCGCGGAGTACTTCACGGGGACGACCTCGCGGCTGGACGGCGTCGGGCTGCACATCATCGCGGCGGAGACGGCCGCCCGTCACGCGCTCGCCTACCCGCGCTCGGGCGAGCAGCCGGCGCACACCGAGCTGCCGACGGGCGGGGAGTACCAGTGGCGTCGCGACGGGGAGGAGCACCTGTTCGACCCCGAGACCGTCTTCCGGCTCCAGCACTCGACGCGCGAGCGGCGCTACGACATCTTCAAGAAGTACACGTCGCGGGTGAACGACACCTCGCGCCGGCTGATGACCCTGCGCGGGCTGCTCCACCTCGTCCCGGACCGCGAGCCGATCCCGATCGAGGAGGTCGAGCCGGTCGAGGCGATCGTCACGCGGTTCAACACCGGCGCGATGAGCTACGGCTCGATCTCGCAGGAGACGCACGAGACGCTCGCGATCGCGATGAACACGCTCGGCGGCCGGTCCAACACCGGCGAGGGCGGGGAGTCGCCCGAGCGGTTGCACGACCCGCTGCGCCGCTCGCGCGTCAAGCAGGTTGCGTCGGGCCGGTTCGGGGTCACGGCGGAGTACCTGACCTGCGCCGACGACCTGCAGATCAAGCTCGCCCAGGGCGCCAAGCCGGGCGAGGGCGGCCAGCTGCCCGGCCACAAGGTTTACCCGTGGATCGCGCAGACCCGGCACGCGACGCCCGGCGTCGGCCTCATCTCGCCCCCGCCGCACCACGACATCTACTCGATCGAGGACCTTGCCCAGCTCATCCACGACCTGAAGAACGCGAACCCGCAGGCTCGGATCCACGTCAAGCTCGTCTCCGAGTTCGGCGTCGGGACGGTCGCGGCCGGCGTCTCGAAGGCGCACGCCGACGTCGTGCTCATCTCGGGCCACGACGGCGGCACCGGCGCGAGCCCGCTGACCTCGCTCAAGCACGCGGGGACGCCGTGGGAGATCGGGCTCGCCGAGACCCACCAGACGCTCGTGCTCAACGACCTGCGGGACCGGATCACGGTCCAGGTCGACGGCCAGCTCAAGACCGGCCGCGACGTGGTCGTGGCCGCGCTGCTCGGCGCCGAGGAGTACGGCTTCGCGACGGCCCCCATGGTCGTGTCCGGCTGCATCATGATGCGCGTCTGCCACCTCGACACCTGCCCGGTCGGCGTCGCGACCCAGAACCCCGAGCTGCGCGCGCGGTTCAGCGGCAAGCCGGAGTTCGTCGTCACCTTCTTCGAGTACATCGCCCAGGAGGTCCGCGAGCTGCTCGCGGAGCTCGGCCTGCGCTCGCTGGACGAGGCGATCGGCCAGGTCCACCTCCTCGCCACCGACGAGGCGGAGAGCCACTGGAAGGCGCGCGGGCTCGACCTCGAGGCCGTGCTCGCCCGCCCCGTGCCGGCCCCCGGGTCCGGCATCACCAAGGTGCGCGAGCAGGACCACGGGCTGGAGCGGGCGCTGGACCGGCGGCTGATCGAGCTGGCCGCACCCGCGCTCGCGGACCGCACGCCGGTCACCGTCGAGCTGCCGGTGCGCAACGTCAACCGCACGGTCGGCACGATGCTCGGCCACGAGGTCGCGCGCCGCTACGGCGATGCCGGCCTGGCGGACGGGACGATCGACGTCACCCTCACCGGGACGGCCGGGCAGTCCTTCGGCGCGTTCGTGCCGCGCGGCATCACGCTGCGGCTGCTCGGCGACGCGAACGACTACGTCGGCAAGGGCCTGTCCGGCGGACGCCTCGTCGTGCGTCCTGACCACGCCGCCCGGTTCCGTGCCGACCAGCACGTCGTCGCGGGCAACGTCGTCGGGTACGGCGCGACGTCCGGCGAGATCTTCCTGTCGGGTCGCGCGGGGGAGCGGTTCGCCGTGCGCAACTCGGGCGCGACGCTGGTCGTCGAGGGCGTCGGCGACCACGCGCTGGAGTACATGACCGGTGGCACCGTCCTCGTCCTCGGCCCGACCGGCCGCAACGTCGCAGCCGGCATGTCGGGTGGGACGGCGTACGTCCTCGACCTCGAGCCGGACCGGCTCAACGCCGCCGCCCGCGACGGTGGCGAGGTGCTCCTGGAGCCGCTCGGCCCGGCGGACCGCGAGCTCGTCGCCGACCTCCTGCGTCGGCACGAGGCCGAGACCGGCTCCCCCCTGGCGCGCCACCTGCTCGCCGACCTCCCGGCTGCGCTGGACCGCATCACCATGCTGCTGCCGGCCGACTTCGCCCGGATGCGCACCGTCCTCGCCGAGGCCGAGGCCCAGGGGCTCGACCCCGCGATCCCCGGTGCGTGGGACCAGATTCTGGAGGCAGCTCATGGCTGATCACCGCGGATTCCTCACCCAGCGCGAGCGCGAGCTCCCGCCCTACCGTCCCGTCTCCGTCCGGCTGCGCGACTGGCGCGAGGTCCAGGCGGAGCGCTCGGGCGACAGCCCGTACCTCACCCGCCAGGCCGGGCGCTGCATGGACTGCGGCATCCCGTTCTGCCACGCCGGCTGCCCGCTCGGGAACCTCATCCCCGAGTGGAACGACCTCGTGTGGCGGGGGGAGTGGCGCGAGGCGAGCGAGCGGCTGCACGCGACGAACAACTTCCCGGAGTTCACCGGCCGGATCTGCCCGGCACCGTGCGAGAACAGCTGCGTCCTCGGCATCAACCAGCCGCCGGTGACGATCAAGAACATCGAGGTGTCGATCATCGACGAGGCATGGGAGCGCGGGTTCGTCGAGCCCGTCGTGCCCGGGCGGCTGACCGGCAGCACGGTCGCCGTCGTCGGCTCCGGCCCGGCCGGGCTGGCCGCGGCGCAGCAGCTCACGCGGGCCGGCCACACCGTCGTCGTGTTCGAGAAGGATGACGCCATCGGCGGCCTGCTGCGCTACGGCGTGCCGGACTTCAAGCTCGAGAAGGAGCACATCGACCGGCGCGTCGCGCAGATGGAGGCCGAGGGCACGCGGTTCCGGACCGGCGTCCACGTGGGCGTCGACCCCACGTGGGGTCAGCTCCGCGCGCGGTTCGACGCCGTCGTCGTCGCCATCGGCGCGTCGCTGCCGCGCGGGCTGCGGGTGAGCGGCGACGGCCTGCCGGGGGTCGTCAACGCGATGACCTACCTCACGCAGGCGAACGCGGCGGTCGCGGGCCGCGAGGTGCCGGACCAGATCGACGCGAACGGCCTCGACGTCGTCATCATCGGCGGCGGCGACACCGGCTCCGACTGCCTCGGGACGGCGCTGCGCCAGGGCGCGACGTCGGTCACGACGCTCGCGATCGGCTACGAGCCGCCGGCCGAGCGCCCGGCCGACCAGCCGTGGCCGACCACGCCGCGCGTGCTCGAGGTCTCCAGCTCCCACCAGGAGGGCGGCGTGCGGGAGTTCCTCGCCTCCACGGTGGAGCTGCTCGGGCAGGAGCGGGTCGAGGCGGTGCGGTTCGCCGAGACCGAGTACCTGCCCGACGGGCGACGGGTGCCGAAGCCGGGGACGGAGCGGGACATCCCGTGCGACCTGCTCCTCATCGCGATGGGCTTCTCGGGTCCGGACGCGCGCGACGCGACCGACCAGCTCGGGATCGAGATCGCCCCGCGCGGGGAGATCGCGCGCGGCGAGGACTTCCAGACCGCGCTGCCCGGCGTGTTCGTCGCGGGGGACGCCGGCCGCGGCCAGTCGCTCATCGTGTGGGCGATCGCCGAGGGTCGCTCCGTGGCCGCCGAGGTCGACCGGTACCTCACGGGGTCGAGCTCGCTGCCGGCTCCCGTGCGTCCCGGCGACGTCGGCTTCCGGGTCTAGCCCGTCCGTCCAGCCGCGTCCCACTAGCCGGTTCGCGGGTGTCATCATGCGGGACCTCCGGTGTCGGTGAGGTCCGCCTCGTCCCCTAGGCTGGGAGACATGCGTAGAGCAAAGATCGTCTGCACCCTTGGGCCGGCAACGGCCTCCGCCGAGAAGATCCAGGAGCTGGTCGACGCCGGCATGGACGTCGCGCGGATCAACCGGTCCCACGGCGCCCCCGAGGAGCACGCCGCGGTCATCGCGAACGTGCGGGCCGCCGCCGAGCGCTCCGGCCGCGCCGTCGCCGTCCTCGTCGACCTCCAGGGCCCCAAGATCCGCCTCGAGCGGTTCGTCGAGGGCAAGCACCACCTCGCGGTGGGTGACGTCTTCACCATCACGACGCGGGACGTCGAGGGCACCAAGGAGCTCGTCGGCACCACGTTCAAGGGTCTGCCGGGCGACTGCAAGCCGGGCGACATCCTCCTGATCGACGACGGCAAGGTGCGCGTGCGCGTCACCGACGTGACGGACACCGACGTGACCACCGTCGTCGAGGTCGCCGGCTTCGTCTCGAACAACAAGGGCATCAACCTGCCGGGCGTCGCCGTGTCCGTCCCCGCGATGAGCGAGAAGGACATCGAGGACCTGCGCTGGGCGCTCGGCCTCAAGGCCGACTTCATCGCGCTGTCGTTCGTCCGCAGCGCGAAGGATTACGACGACGTCGCGGCGATCATGGCCGAGGAGGGCTACAAGGCCCCGGTCATCGCCAAGATCGAGAAGCCGCAGGCCGTCGACAACCTCGCCGAGATCGTCGACGCGTTCGACGGCATCATGGTCGCCCGCGGCGACCTCGGCGTCGAGCTGCCCCTCGAGCGCGTGCCGCTCGTGCAGAAGGAGGCCGTCGCGCTCGCGCGGCGCAACGCCAAGCCGGTCATCGTCGCCACCCAGGTGCTCGAGTCGATGATCTCCTCCCCGACGCCGACCCGCGCCGAGACGTCCGACTGCGCCAACGCCGTCCTCGACGGCGCGGACGCGGTCATGCTCTCGGGCGAGACCTCGGTCGGCGAGTACCCGATCATCTGCGTCCAGACGATGGCCCGGATCATCGAGGCTACCGAGGAGCACGGCCTCGAGCGGATCGCCGCGTTCGCCGGTGTCCCGCACACGCGGGGCGGCGTCATCACGCAGGCCGCGAACGAGATCGGCAAGACGCTCGACGCGAAGTACCTCGTCACGTTCACGCAGTCCGGCGACTCGGCGCGCCGCATGTCGCGCCTGCGCTCCCCGATCCCGCTGCTCGCGTTCACACCGGACCCGCGCGTGCGCCGTCAGCTCGCCCTGTCCTGGGGCGTGCGGACGATCGTGACCCCCGGTGTCGCCAACACGGACGAGATGGTCGCGGAGGTGGACAAGGAGCTGCAGAGCACGGGCTACGCGTCCGCCGGTGACCGCGTCGTCGTCGTCGCCGGCGCCCCCGTCGGGCGTCCGGGCACCACCAACTTCATCCAGGTGCACACGATCGGGGACGAGTCCGACTACGCGCCGGCATCGGACTGACCGATCGCCGGGTCGTTCCTGCGAGGACGTGACCGCCGCGACACGCGGTGGTCACGTCCTCGCCGTGTCTGCGTCGGTGGTGCCGTCGGCGGTCCCGTCGGCGGTCGGCGGGGCCGCGCGGCGGTCGCCGTGACCGCTGCCGTCCTGCTGCTGAGCGGCTGCGCGAGCCCGCTGCCGGGGTTCCCCGGGTCGTCGGCGACGCCGCACGAGCCGACCTCGACGGGGTCCGCCGGGCTCGGCGACATCCCGCAGGGGTTCATCGAGTGCCACGGCGAGCCGCCCAAGGACGGGGAGCTCGTCGCCGACGTGGACCTCACGAAGCTGACGGCTCCCACCCCGCCCGGGTTCCGCACGGCGACCGGGTACCACGAGGACAACCCCGTCGAGGGCGCGTCCTCCGGCCAGTTCTGGGTGCCCGTGAACCAGCTCGACACCCTCGACGTCGCGAGCATCAACGTCTATCCGCAGATGGAGCTCGGACCGCTCGCGGTGACGTGCGACGAGATCTCCTGGCGCGAGATCGTCAAGCGGATCGAGCAGTACCACGAGATCAACGGCGCGCAGATCATCGAGGAGACGACGCGCTCGTCGGTGGCCGGGATGCCGGCCGTGCGCGAGGAGGTCAGCCTCCCCGACTCCGGGTACGACTACATCGGCTGGTGGATCTTCGGTCGCGGCCAGCTCGCCCACGTCTACTGCCAGTGGACCTCCGAGGCGGCCCGGCAGACCCTCGTTGACGCCTGCGACACGCTCGCCGCGACCATCGTCGTCGAGTAGAGGGCGGTCTCGGCGCGGGACGGTGCCGGGGGCGTCGCCGTGGCCACGTCGGGGCCGGGTGGTCGGCGGTATCCGGTCCAGCGGTGGCCACGGCCGTCACCGCCACCCTCTCTGTCGCCGTGACCACGTCGGAGCCGGGTAGTCGGTGGTGTCCGGCTCGGCGGTGGCCACGGTCGCCGCGCTGGCCACGCCAGGGCCGGGTCGTCGATGGCATCCGGCTCGGCGGTGGCCACGGCCGTCACCGCCACCGTCTCTGTCGCCGTGGCCACGTCGGAACCGGCTGGTCGGTGGTATCCGGCTCAGTGGTGGCCACCGCCGTCGCGCTGGCCACGCCAGGGCCGGGTCGCCGATGGCATCCGGCTCAGCGGTGGCCACGGTCGTCACCGCCACCGTCCCTGTCGCCGTGACCACGTCGGAGCCGGCTGGTCGGTGGTGTCCGGCTCGGTGGTGGCCACGGCCGTTGAGCTGGCCACGCCAGGGCCGCGTTGTCGAAGGCATCCGGCTCGGTGGTGGCCACCGCCGTCGCGCCGTCCCGGACCCCGGACCCGCGACCCGGACCTCACCCTGACCGCGCCCGCCGGGGATGCGCCGGCCCGCGTCGGGTGCCCCGGAAGGGATTCGAACCCTTACTGTGCCGGGTTTGAGCCGACTGCCTCTGCCAGTTGGGCTACCGGGGCGTGCGGGGCACTAGGCTACCCGGGTGAGCACTCGTGAGCCGAACACCGGGCCGTCATCGCTGGAGGACATCGTGGACGTTTCCGAGGAGACCGACACCGGGGTCCAGGGCATCGGCCGCGGCCGCCGCGTCGTCGTCGCCGAGGACGAGGCGCTCATCCGGATGGACGTCGTCGAGACGCTGGCCGACGCCGGCTTCGACGTCGTCGGCGAGGCCGGTGACGGCGAGACCGCCGTCGCGCTCGCGACCGAGCTGCGCCCCGACCTCGTCGTCATGGACGTGAAGATGCCCGTCCTGGACGGCATCTCCGCCGCCGAGCGGATCGGCCGCGACCGCATCGCGCCCGTCGTCCTGCTCACGGCGTTCTCCCAGACCGAGCTCGTCGAGCGCGCCCGCGACGCCGGCGCCATGGCGTACGTCGTCAAGCCGTTCACGCAGGCCGACTTGCTGCCGGCCATCGAGATCGCCCTGCACCGGCACGCCGAGATCGTCGCGCTCGAGTCCGAGGTCGCCGACATGGCGGACCGGTTCGAGACGCGCAAGCGGGTCGACCGCGCCAAGGGCCTCCTCATGACGCGGATGGGCCTGACCGAGCCGGAGGCGTTCCGGTGGATCCAGAAGACGTCGATGGACCGCCGTCTCACGATGCGTGAGGTGGCCGACGCCGTCATCGACCAGGTCGGCGGCGACGCCTGAGCTCTTCCCGGCGCGCGCAGCGCCGGACGCGGTACAGATCGACCGAGGCTTTTCTCGACCAGGCTGGTTCCGACCAGCGACACGATGAGGTGAGGTGACTCGTGGTGCGAGCCGGAAGCACGGTGACGGCAGGGACCGTCGAGGACCGTGATCGCGTCGTCGACATCCTCATGGCGGCGCGGGAGGACCATCCCGTCGGCCCGCCGCTCGGCAGTCCCGAGCGGCACGTCCTCGCCGCGCGGATCGATGCCTTCCTGGCGTCGGGCCTCGGCCGGGCCTCGCTCGCCTCGGCGTCCGGGCTCGACGTCGGCCTCGCGATCTGCCGGCGTCAGGAGCCGGGGCTCTTCTCCGAGTCGCCGTGGCTGGAGATCGAGGTGCTGTACGTCCGCCCCGAGTACCGTCGCCGCGGCGCCGGCCGGCTCCTGCTCGCCGACCAGCTCGCGTTCGCCCAGGAGCTCGGGCTCGACCGGATCGTCACCCAGCCCGTGAGCGGTACCCGGTCCGAGGCCCGGTTCCTCTCCCGGCTCGGCTTCGCGCCGGTCGGGGCGCGACGCAGCGTCGAGGTCGTCCAGCTCGCCCGTCGGCTCGAGCCCGAGTCGCCGCGCCGCGGCATCGAGTCGCTGATCAAGCGGCGCCGCGCCCTCTCCGGCGTGACACCGCCGCGCGGCATCCCGATCCTGAGCGACGTCTCCGAGATCGACCCCGCGCTGCTCGACCCGGCTCCGGCCGAGGAGACGAGCGAGCGCGGGGACGGCGGGACGCAGGCCCGACCCGACGCGGCGACGCCGGCGGCCCCGGCGGATCAGTCCGAGAGCAGCAGGCAGGTCAGGCGTGCGGAGCTGATGAGGCGCTCGTCCCCGTCGGCCGCGTCGCTGCCCTCCGGGCGGACGGTGAGCTCGACCAGGTAGGTCGCGGTCGTCCGGCCCAGGTGCTGGGCGCGGGCCGTGGCCGTGACGATCCCGTCGCGGGCGCCTCGGTGGTGCGTGATCGACAGCTCCAGCCCGACGGCGTGGGCGCCGCCGCCCGGGTGCCGCTGCTGCGCGTGGGCGTTCGCCGCGAACGAGCCGACCGTCTCGGCCAGGGCGGCGCTGGCGCCCCCGTGCAGCAGCCCGTAAGGCTGGGTGTTGCCGGCGACCGGCATCGTGGCGACGCACTCCTGCGGGCTCAGGCTCACGATCCGCACGCCGAGGCGTTCGGCGAGGGTGCCGAGGCCGGGGAGGAGCTGCGGCCAGGGCGTCGGCTGACTCGGGGTGGTCTCGATGTCGGACATGCCTCTTAGGCTGTCACCGTGACCGTGACACCTCCCGACACCACGCCGCCCACCACCGATGCCCGGGTGCTCCTCATCGACGGGCACTCGATGGCCTTCCGGGCGTTCTTCGCCCTGCCGGTGGAGAACTTCGCGACCACGTCGGGCCAGCCGACGAACGCGGTGTACGGGTTCACGTCGATGCTGCTCAACCTGATCCGGGACTTCGCGCCGACGCACCTCATGGTTGCGTGGGACGTCTCGCGCGCCTCCTTCCGGACGACGGAGTACGCCGAGTACAAGGGCACGCGCTCGGCGACGCCGTCGGAGTTCAAGGGCCAGATCCCGCTCATCCACGACGTGCTGGGCGCGCTGTCGATCCAGCACGTCGGGATCGACGGGGTCGAGGCGGACGACGTGCTCGCCACGATGGCGACGCGGTCGGCGGAGGCCGGCGCCCAGGTGCTCGTCTGCTCCGGGGACCGGGACACGTTCCAGCTCGTCTCCGACCGGGTCACGGTGCTCTACCCGCGCAAGGGCGTGTCCGACCTCGTGCAGATGGGGCCAGCCGAGGTGCAGGAGAAGTACGGCGTCACGCCCGAGCGCTACCCGGACCTCGCCGCGCTCGTCGGTGAGACGAGCGACAACCTGCCGGGCGTCCCCGGCGTCGGTCCGAAGACGGCGGCCAAGTGGATCGCGGCCTACGGCGGTCTCGAGGGCATCGTCGCCCACGTCGGCATGATCACCGGCAAGGCGGGGGACAGCCTGCGCGAGAACCTCGCCCAGGTGGTGCTCAACCGGCGCCTCAACGGTCTGCTGCGGGACGTCGAGGTCCCGTTCTCCCTCGAGGACATCGCGCGCGGCCCGATCGACCGCGCGGCGGTCCACGAGGTGTTCGACGCGCTGCAGTTCACCGTCCTGCGCGATCGGCTGTTCCAGCTCCTGCCGCAGGACGAGGGCAAGGAGGAGGTCGCGAGCCTCACGCTGCAGCACGAGCGACCCGAGCCGAAGGCTCTCGGCGCGTGGCTCGCGGCCCGCGGCGACTCCATCGGGCTCGAGGTGGTCGGCCGGTTCGCGGGGGGAGCCGGCGACGCGTGGGCCCTCGCGGTCGCCGACGCCGACGGCGTCGGCACGGTGCTCGACCTCACGGCCCTCGACCCGGACGACGACCGGGCCCTCGCCGACTGGCTCGCCGACCCGGAGCGCACCGTCGTCGTGCACGACGCCAAGACGGCGACGCACCTGCTCGCGACGCGGGGCTACCGCCTGCGGGGCGTCGTCTTCGACACGCTGCTCGCCGCCTACCTGTGCCACCCCGACCAGCGCACCTACGACCTGGACGACCTTGCGGTCCGCTACCTGCAGCGCGAGCTGCCCCGGGTCGACGAGGCCGCGGCCGACCAGCTCGCGCTCGACCTGACCGGCGAGGGGGAGGACCTGTCGGCGCTGGCCAGGGCGGTCGCGGTCCGCGAGCTGCGGGCCTCGCTCGCGGCCGACGTCGACGCACGCGGAGCCGGCGGCCTGCTGGAGAGCGTCGAGCTGCCGCTCCAGGCGGCGCTCATCGCGATGGAGGACGCGGGGATCGCGGCCGACCTGTCGTACCTGCGCGCGATCGAGGCCGAGTTCGACTCCGCGGTCGAGCGCGCGGCCGCCGGCGCCTACGAGGCGATCGGTCGCCAGGTGAACCTCGGCTCGCCGAAGCAGCTCCAGGAGGTGCTGTTCGACCAGCTCGACATGCCGCGCACGCGTCGCACGAAGACGGGCTACACGACGGACGCCGAGGCCCTCGCCGAGCTGTATGCCAAGACCGGCCACCCCTTCCTCGAGTACCTGCTCGCGCACCGGGAGGCGATCCGCCTGCGCCAGACCGTCGAGGGGCTGCTGCGGTCCGTCGCGCCGGACGGGCGGATCCACACGACGTTCCAGCAGACCGTCGCGGCGACCGGCCGCCTCTCCTCGGCCGACCCGAACCCGCAGAACATCCCGACCCGCACCGAGGAGGGCAACCGGATCCGCGAGGGGTTCGGCGTCGGCGAGGG
>Ga0066256_1000459_pt1 | contig 113058 bp, 105 predicted proteins | sample ThiBio_1000_biof_FD_87107 | JGI IMG/M metagenome (GOLD analysis project Ga0066256, IMG submission 87107) | Wastewater bioreactor microbial communities from Cape Town, South Africa - Thiocy_expt_1000_biof (version 2) | ecosystem: Engineered > Bioreactor > Thiocyanate-remediating >... | reverse complement strand
TGCAAAAAACAAAAGGCCGCGGTTAGCGACCTTTGTAAGTTGTTGATTTTCAGCTCCCCCTGCTGGACTTGAACCAGCGACCCTCTGATTAACAGTCAGATGCTCTAACCAACTGAGCTAAGGAGGAATAAGGGCGGCAAAAATAGGGATTTTTGGGTTTAAAAAACAAACAAATTTGAAATAGAAAAGGGGAATGGTATATCTTCTGTAAATTTGTTGTCCGTACACCTCGGATAACATATTATTCTCACATTTTAAATTATAGATTATGGCTTTTACATTACCGGCTTTGCCGTATGCGTATGATGCGCTGGAACCTCACATTGATACTTTGACCATGCAGATCCACCATGACAAACATCACCAGGCTTATGTGGACAACCTGAACAAGGCGATTGCTGGGACGCCAAATGAAAATAAATCACTGGAAGAATTAGTAAAGGCGGCCGGAAGCATCAGCCCCGCGGTACGTAATAACGGCGGCGGACACTGGAACCACACGTTCTTCTGGGAGTCGCTCTCTAAAAACGGCGGCGGCGCTCCTTCTGGAAAACTGGCGGATGCTATCAACAGTGCTTTCGGCAGCTTTGATGAATTCAAGACCAAATTCAATGCTGCCGGTGCAACACGCTTTGGCAGCGGCTGGGCATGGCTGATAGTAAAAGACGGGAAACTGGAAATAACCAGCACTCCTAACCAGGACAACCCGTTGATGGATGTTGCCGAAGCAAAAGGCACTCCTTTGCTGGGGGTGGATGTATGGGAGCATGCCTATTACCTGAAATACCAGAATAAGCGCCCTGACTACCTGGCAGCGATATGGAATCTAATAGACTGGAAGAAGGTCGGCGAAAGATTTGAAAAGGCATAAAAGAATTATATGCTTTACTGTAAAGGTTGCCAGCCAGGCAGCCTTTGCTTTTTATATTAAGTATTTTACAGCAGCGCTTTTCTTGTGAAAGAAAGGCAGATCGTAAGCTTTTAACCGTCGTTTACTTTATATGAATCCCGAACCACAGAATGTATTGGACTATCATGGTAATAATACCATATTTATGGTATGGGAATTTAAACAGGATACAGATGTTACCACTGCCTTCCAAAAAGCTTGTGCGCTGGTCATCAATCTCAATCACTCCGGCAACACCCGCTTCCCGGATTCAGGAGCTACCTGTGTGATGGGGGTCGGGCATGATGCCTGGCATCGCCTCGGGCTTCCTTCCCCGCTTCCTAAAGAGCTGGAAAATTTTGTTCCTGTTGTTGGCGCAACGCACACTGCGGTGTCCACGAGGGGCGATCTGCATTTTCATCTCAGGGGAGGAGGCAGCAGTATATGCTATGATATGGCTGCAGCCATTACTGCTGTGCTGGCGCCAGTGGCAACAAGCATTGAAGAAGTGCATGGTTTCAGGTATTGGGACGGCCGCTCTATCCTGGGCTTTGTTGACGGAACCGAGAACCCGCAGGGCGACGAGCGGGCTCATTTCGGACTGATCGGTGATGAAGATCCTGTTTATAAAGGCGGGAGCTATCTCTTTGTACAAAAATATATTCATGATCTGAGCGCCTTTAATGCGCTGCCTGTGGAAGAGCAGGAAAAAGTATTCGGCAGGCATAAATGGAATGACGTGGAAATGCCGGACGATATAAAGCCCGCCAACTCGCATAGCGCCCTCGCGAATGTGGGAGATGATCTTAAAGTCATCCGCGACAATATGCCTTTCGGCAATATGTCTTCCAATGAGATGGGCACTTATTTCATTGCCTACGCCAGCACTTTCAGCACGGTGAAGAAAATGCTCAACAATATGTTCATCGGCTCTCCGCCGGGCAATTACGACAGGCTGCTGGATTTCAGCACGGCCAAAACAGGCACTTTGTTTTTTGTGCCATCGGCTACTTTCCTGGATAATATCGGGTCGGGGTTGCCGCCACTGGGGGGAAGCAGCGCTGATGATACAGGAAATGATAATGATGATGACAAAGCAGTAGTCCCGAACGACGGTTCACTGCATATTGGTTCACTAAAAAAAGGAAAATGATATGAATAATCTTTACCGGGGGCTTGCCCCTATTTCTGACGCAGCCTGGGCCCAGATTGAAGAAGAAGCCGCCCGTACCCTTAAACGCCACATGGGGGCTCGCCGTATAGTGGATGTAACAGGCCCCAAGGGTCTTGGCCTTGCAGCCGTTGGTACAGGGCATACCAATAAAATACAATCCCCCGGTGAAGGGATCCAGGCAGTACAACGGGAAGTGAAGGCCTTGGTGGAGCTCCGAGCGCCGTTTGAGCTGTCGAGGCAGGCTATTGACGATGTGGAAAGAGGCTCTTCAGATTCGGACTGGGATCCGTTGAAAGATGCGGCAAAAAAAATCGCTTTTGCCGAAGACCACGCTGTATTTGAAGGTTATGAGGCGGCCGGCATTCGGGGTATACAGCAGGAGAGCAGCAATGAATCACTAACGCTTCCTTCCAATGTGCGGCATTATCCTGATGTTATTGCGCAGGCGGTAAGCCGGCTGCGGCTTGCCGGGGTCAACGGGCCTTATGTGCTGGTGCTGGGAGCAGATGCTTATACGCTCGCCACCGGCGGCAGCGACGAAGGGTACCCGGTGCTGCAGCATATTCACCGGCTTGTTGAGGAGGACATTATCTGGGCGCCGGCCATCAGCGGCGGTTATGTGCTTTCTGCCCGCGGCGGCGATTTTGAGCTGGATCTCGGCCAGGATGTTTCCATCGGCTATACCAGCCATTCCGAAACTTCCGTGCAGCTCTACCTGCAGGAGAGCTTTACTTTCCGGGTGCTGACTACTGAGGCTTCGGTAGTGCTTTCGGCGGCGGAAAAGAAATAAAGGAATTATACATATCCTCTTACAACGGCTTCTCCGGAAAAAAATCTTTCGGTGAGCACCTGAATAGCTTCGCCAGCTCATTAAGGTGCTTGTTATTGTACTTCGCCCTGAAATTCGGACTTTCTATCTGCCCAATAAAACCATTTGAAACATTAAGATGAATAGCTATATCATCCTGTTCCAGATTTAAGCTAACCCTCAGTTGTTTCACCTGGTTGATAATGAACCAATCAATTTTACTTTTAAGGTTCTTCTTCGGCATTTATTAATGCGCAAGGAAGTCAATCTTCATAAAGTTCATCCTTAGTTATGTATAAGGGAATATTGTATATTGCATATGGAAATTTGCGAATCCTTCATATAGGACAACTTATTTTGAAGCTTTCGCTTTGAGTCTCGTCTTGAAACCTCGGAAATTTCAAAGACCACGGGATGATAAGCAAGGGCTCACGTTTTGGCGTGGGCTCCCTTATTCGTGGTCGGGCTCTCCGAGGGCCTCAAGGCGGTAAGTGGGGTTCCACGCTATTCCTTTTAATAGTTCATATCTCCAGGACTCAAATTCACCTTTTATGTTTTATGTATGCAAGAGGCACATTACCACCCGGATAATTATGCCATTGCTTTTAGTCAGGGCGATGAGCAGGCGCTTGCTCATTATTTTAGCGAACTGCACCCCGCCCTCACACTCTATGCCAATCAATGGGTAAAGGATTTTCCGCTTGCCCAGGAAATAGCTTCTGAAGCATTTGTAAAAACCTGGCAAAAGCACTATAAGTTTAACAGCTACGAAGGCATTAAGGCATATTTGTACACCGTTGTGCGAAGAGACAGCTATAAAGCTGCCAGAAGGCTGAATCACATTGATACGTTTATAAGTGATGCTGTTGATAATAATACACCATTTATCTTTTTAGTACGCGCAGAAACCTACCGTTTGCTTTACTCCGCATTGCAAAAATTGTCTCCCGGAAATAAAAGGGTAATTACTATGTATTACCTCGAAGGCAAAACTACCGGTGAAATAGCGCGGGAGCTGAACCTTCATCCTCATACCGTTCAGACCCAAAAGCTCAGAGGGATCAAAGCCCTGCAAAAAATTCTGCGCCTTGCTGTTTTTGGAGCTTTGTATGCGCTGGTAAAAATTTTCTTTTCAACTTTGTAGGGCATTTCTCCATCTGCATACTTTATTATAAGAAGCATGCGCTAATTTAATGTTATGAATAACAATCCATTCAGCCATATGGACAAGGAGGCCCATCGCGTGGCTTACCTTATTGCCGGGTATATCCGCAACTCGCTCACCCCTGCAGAGCATGAAGAGCTGGATGATTGGGTGAACGAGAACGACAGAAACATGAAGCTGTTTGAAGACCTTACAGACGAACGGAATATTGAAGCTAACCTGCAAATGATGGAAAAAGCACAGTCGGAACGAATTTTCCGGGAACTGCAACAAGGCGGCAGGTTTGAAAAACCAAAAGGGAGGAAGATCGCGTTGGCGTGGATGTCTGCTGCAGCCGTTGTGATTGTTGTATTGGGAGTAATTGCGGTATGGCGCTCCTCTAATACATTTCCTTCCCAAAACAGCAATCTGCCAATAGCAAAAACACATGTGCTGCAGCCGGGTGGTAACAGGGCTACACTTACTTTACCCGATGGATCCGTTATTGATCTTACCGATGCAAAAAACGGAGCGCTGCCAAATGCTGAAGCGTTCAATATTGCAAAACAAGATGACCGGATCCTGGTATACAGGCAGAGGACTGGAAAACAAGAAACTGAAGCTATGCATATACTCTCCACCCCGATGGGAGGCCAGTTTCAGGTAATATTACATGATAATACAAAAGTATGGCTGAATGCGGAAAGCACACTACGTTACCCCGAAACTTTCCAGAGCAATGAGCGAAAAGTGGAATTGTCTGGAGAAGCTTATTTTGAGGTTGCCCATAACGCCAAAGCTCCTTTTAAAGTTGTAATGGCAGACAGCGACACAGTAACGGTACTCGGCACTCACTTCAATGTACAGGCATACCCCACAGAAAAAGAAAAGGCAGTAACGCTTGTAGAAGGAAAGGTGCTTGTGCAAAATGATAAAGATAAAGCAGTATTAACGCCCCGTATGCAGGCAACCATCCTGGATAATATGTTAAATACAGATAAGAACGTTGACATTGAAGAGATCACCGGTTGGAAAGATGGATTATTTGTATTTCATGATGCGCCTATTGAAAAGATAATGAACCAGGTGGCAAGATGGTACAACGCTAAAATCGTTTACCGTGGAAATATCAGGCAACAATTTAATGCTACCATAAACAGGAGTGAGCCGTTGGAAAAATTGCTTCACCTGTTACAATTAAACGGTTATGTAAAATTTAAAACAGAAAATGATATCATTTATGTATATCCCTGACGACTAAACAAAACCAAAGCCTGACTTCAATAAAAACCGGAAGTGTTACGAGCACCTCCGGCGGATGTTGGGTCAACCCAAATCAATTGCGCAAACAACTGTATTTAATAAACCCAACAATACAAAAGTATGGAAATACACATTTGTACCCGAAAGTACCTAACCTTCTTGAGTATGAGAGCTCTTTTTCTGTTTACGATGCTAATATGCCTGGAGGCTGCCGCTAAGGGATATGGGCAAACGATATCACTTGAATTACAAAATACACCGTTAGAAAAAGCTCTCAGGGAAATTACGTCGCAAACCGGCTTATCTTTTATTTATACAAGGGCCCAACTTAAGAATACACAACCGGTTACTATTCAGCTAAAAGATGCATCTATAAAAGATGTGCTAAACAAATGCTTTGCCAATCAGCCTTTGTGGTACGCCATTGAAGACAAATATGTGGTTGTTCTGGACAGGGAACGAAAAACCGTTTCCTCTAAAGACACGCTGCACATACAGGGGATAATTTTAAGTGAAACGGGCGAGGTATTGGAGGGGGTTACTATCGCTTCAAAACTTACGGGGAAGATAACTTTATCGTCTAAAAGCGGCAACTATAAAATAACCGGTATTCCTTCCAGGGATGTTTTAATTATAACCTGTATAGGGTATAATAAACTGGAGCTCCCGGTTGAAGGAAAGAATAACATTGTAGTAAGGTTGAAAATCGCTGAGGGAAACTTAGATGAGGCTATTGTAATAGCTTATGGGAAAACCTCGAAAAGACTCACCACAGGCAATGTATCAAAAATTGCTTCCCAACAAATAAAAGACCAGCCGGTCACAAATCCGTTAGGTGCTTTATACGGAAGAGTTCCGGGATTAGTCCTTTCTCAATCCAACGGGTTGCCGGGAGCCTCTTTTAATATTCGCATCCGCGGGCAAAATTCCATTGACCAGGGCTCCGAGCCCCTTTTTATCATTGATGGTATTCCATACGCGCCAAATAATACGGGTATAAATGTACTTTCATCAATACTGGACGTCCAAAATGGAAAAGGTATAAGCCCCTTTACAAGTATTGATCCCTCAACCATTGAGAGCATAGAAGTTTTAAAAGATGCAGACGCTACAGCCATATACGGAAGTCGTGGCGCCAACGGAGTAATTCTTATTACTACCAAAAAGGGCAAAGAAGGAAAGACTCAAATAAATTTCTCTGTTAATGCCGGATTCAGTAAGGTGACAAAATATGCAGAGATGATGGATACAAAGGAATATCTGGCTATGAGAAAAGAGGCTTTTAAAAATGATGATATAATACCGAGCACAGACCCAACAGATGCGGGCTTCGCTCCCGATCTGTTGATATGGGATACATCAATTAATACAAACTGGCAGAAAAAATTCATTGGCAATACAGCAAGAAATACCGATGCGATGATTTCTGTTTCAGGAGGTAGTGAGCAAACACAGTTTTTAATTAACGGAACCGTACACCGCGAAACTACGGTTTTCCCTACCGGCTTAAATTATAAAAGGGCAGGTATAAATACCAGTATTAGTCACACTTCCGCAAACAGACGCCTGCAGCTTGAGTTTAGAAATATGTCTTCCTTTGATCAAAACAATCTGATTACAGTGGGCGGATCAAGCTTTGTAAACATGATACCGAATATGCCTGCGTTGATTGACAATAATGGGACGCTTCTATGGGAGTCCGCAGGTATTCAGTTTAATTCAAATCCATACGCTTTTCTTAGAAGTACCTATACAGCCAGCACACAAAATATAATCAATAATATTTCCATCCGCTATCAGCTTTATGAATCTATCGGAATAAAGCTAAATGCAGGATACAACTCAATACACCTCTCAGATAACAGCAGTATGCCTATTGCTATTCAGAATCCCAATAATAACCCAACGGGTAATGCCGGCATAGGTAAAAATCAAATACAAAGCTGGATTATAGAGCCTCAAGTGGAGTATATTACCCAATTTTTAAAAAATAAAATGACCGTGCTCGCGGGTGCATCCTGGCAGGAAAATAAGCAATCATCATCATACACAAAAGCAGAAGGATACACAAGCGATGATCTGCTTGGGTCTTTGGCTGCGGCCCCTACAACAAGAGCGTATAATTCATTTTCGGACTATAAATATCTTGGAGCATTTGTCAGGATCACCAATAACTGGTCTAACAAATATCTCCTGAGCCTCTCTGCAAGAAGAGACGGGTCCAGTAGATTTGGTCCTTCTAAACAGTTTTCAAATTTTGGATCGGTCGGCGCTGCCTGGATTTTCACTAATGAACAATTTTCTGAAGGATTCAATAAGATAGTAAGCTTCGGTAAACTTAGAGGAAGCTATGGCTTAACCGGGAATGATCAGATTGGCAATTATAAATACCTGGATAGCTGGGAGTCTGTTAACTATTCTTATCAGGGGACAGTTGGACTATATCCAACAGGGATATTTAACAATACATATAGTTGGGAGAAAAACAAAAAACTGGAAATATCGCTGGATCTTGGTTTTATTAAAGACAGAATTTCCTTATCAGCAACCTATTTTAAAAATCGTAGTGATAATCAGCTCGTTTCTTACATTTTACCCACCCAAACAGGGTTCACATCTATCATCCGGAATTTTCCTGCTATTGTTCATAATACCGGCATTGAACTGGAGTTAAATAGTAAAATCATAAAAAGCAAGTCGGTTAACTGGAGTGTCAATTTTAACCTGTCTGTTCCCCGGAACAAGCTTGTGTCTTTTACCGGCATTGAATCATCAAGCTATGCGTCTGTGTATGTTGAAAAAAAGGCATTAGATGTTATTTATAAAATAAAGTCGCTTGGTGTAGATCCTGCCACAGGAGTATTTTCTTTTTTAGATGTAAATAAAGATAATGCCATATCAGAGGGATATAGTGGAGATTATGTTGTCGGGAGAGACAATCTGATTAGATACTATGGAGGTTTATCAAGCGAGCTCACTTACAAAAAGGTCCGGTTTAGTGTTCTTTTCGAATTCAGAAGGCAGACTGGTCAAACCCTGTTTTATTCTATTTATCAGGATCAAAGAATAATTCCGGGGACAATGAATAACCAACCCACATATCTGCTAAACCGATGGCAAAAAGCCGGCGACATTACTTCAGTTCAACAGGTGACAACAACTTCTGCTTCAGCCGCGTATGAGCAAACGCCATTTTTTTCAATGTCCGACGGCGTATACGGTGATGCTTCATTTGTGAGGCTGAAAAATGTATCTGTTTCCTACTCCCTGACAGGAAAGCTTACAGATCGCCTGAGACTGGGCGCTTTAAACATATTTTGTGCAGCTCAGAATTTTCTCACATTATCCCGGTACCTGGGGACCGATCCTGAATCTCAGGACTTTTTTTCTGTCTCCCCGCTTAAGACAATAGCATTGGGACTCTCAATGACATTTTAAAATGCATCATTTATGAACCGTATTATATTTATACTATTATTAAATCTCCCGCTTTTAACCAGTTGTAAAAAACTGATTGAGATTGATGGGCCGATAGAAAGCGTTACATCTGAAAAAATATTTGACAATGAAGAAAATGCCACAGCAGCCCTGACAGGTATATATGCACGCATGGGCAGCCTGGGGCTGAGGATCCCGATCATATCAACAGGCGCTATTACAATCAGCACAGGATTAGCATCGGATGAATTGCTCTATACTTCTACGGCAACAGAGGATATGGAATTTGGCAGTAACGAAATATTACCTACTAACGAAACGGTAAGCCAATATTTATGGAGATATGGCTACAACTTTATTTATCATACAAATGCTGTAATTGAAGGTGTCTCCCTGTCTCCCAACATTGCTGAACCTACAAAGAACAAACTAACAGGCGAAGCCAAATTTTTAAGAGCTTATTTAAATTTTTTATTAATAAATATTTTTGGAGATATTCCACTAATTACGTCAACGGACTATAATATCAGCTCCGTTGCAGGGCGGTCACCTTCAGACGAGGTGTATCGCCAGATAATATCAGACCTTGAAGAAAGCAAAAAATATTTAATTACAGACTACCCTGTTGCCGAGAGAGTAAGAGCTAATAATATGGCAGCCTCCGCACTACTGGCCAGGGTATATCTATATAACGGGAATGTTGAATTGGCCGCCCAGAACGCTCAATACGTGATTAATTCCGGTTTGTATTCTCTTAATGCGGATTTGAATGAAACATTTATTTCTTCGAGTAATGAAACAATATGGCAGCTAATGGTTTTTGCAGCCTCTTTGGCAACAGTAGAAGGGTTTAAGTTTATACCATCATCATCTTTGACAACCTTGCCAGCCTATCCAATTACACCTGAATTGATAAATTCATTTGAGCCTGCTGATTTGAGGTATTCCAGTTGGATCAATAACAAAATTGTGAACGGTATCACATACTTCTTTCCTTATAAATACAAAAAGAGGACAAATACCGCCGGAACTCCTGTAACCGAATACAATGTATTGTTGCGCCTTGCGGAGATGTATTTGATTATGGCTGAGTCCATGGCAAAGAAAGGAAATTTAGAAAATTCCATTTACTATCTTAATATCCTAAGACAGCGGGCAGGCCTTCCTGATCTGGAATCAGGATTAACAGAAGCAGAGGTTCTTGACGCTATCGAATCAGAGAGACGACATGAACTTTTCGTAGAATGCGGTCATCGCTGGTTCGACTTAAAAAGAACCAAAAGGGCTGATGAAGTGCTAAGCATAATGAAACCGGGTTGGCAGCCTACAGATACGCTTTTCCCAATTCCCAAATCAGAAATTCTTTCTAATCCTCATTTAATTCAAAACGAAGGTTACTGATCAGCATACAAGAATTTACCACAATATCCCTAAAAGGCATTGCGTAGAACCATATAGTATAATCCGGAAGTGGATATACGGGTACGTACATGGTTATTTATCTCCCAACGTCGTAAATATTTAGCAATGAAGCATAGACATCTTTCTTATTGTTTTATTGGGGCAATCATTCTTTTAATGGCGTTTCCTTTCTCCTCAAAAGCGCAGGTTGCTATAGGGGAAATGTGCCCAAATGTTAAAATCAAAGGAATTGAGAACTATCCAGGTAAAGAAGCCAATATGGCTGACCTTAAAGGCAAAGCAGTAATACTGATTTTCTGGTCCACACGGTGCAGCGAGAGCTATTCATCCTTCAAAAAGTTTGATTCCATCCAGGCAAAGTTTAAGCATAGCCTTCAAATCATTCTTGTATCCCGGGAAAGCAAACAAAGAATTGATAAAGTATTAGGAGAACAACTTTTACAAGGTGTTTCAATTCCATATGTTACAGAAGATACTGTTTTTAATCACCTGTTCCCGAATTTTCTTGTGCCTCATCAGATATGGATGGATTCCAATGGAATAGTTAGGGCAATAACAGGCGGCGGGCATTTAACGACACAAAATATCAACCTGTTGATTAATGGAAACGCTTTAGAAAATATACCAGTTAAACGGGATAACCTTGAATATCGTAACTCCGGATTTGATACTCCGCTGGCAGGAATTGAATTTAAAGAAAACAAAAAAAATCTTCTTTTCTACTCTTATTTTTCACAATACCGGCCGGAAATAGGGGGTGGCTATAGAATGCCTTTTCCTGATAGTGCTTCAGGGGTTATCCAGGTAAGAGTGACTAACTCTTCAGTCAAAACTTTGTACGAAGTCGCATATTCAGGTGATTTTAAGAACGGAGATCCCATCGTGATGTCCTTTTTTAAGGATAGCACAAAGTTGTTGCCTGACTTTGTGGAAATGAAAAATATTTTTTGTTATGAATTATTCGCAAGCGACACTTCTTATTCCGGCTTTCTCTATAAAATGAGGAACGACCTGGATATGCATTTAGATATAGAAAGCCGGCTGATAAGCTTTCCTATGGATTGCTATGTTGTAAAACGTATCCCCCAAAATCCCATTCAAAGAACGGAACGGCTTTCAAAACCTGAAGTGGTATTTGAAAAGAATAGGATAAAAATGAAAAATGTATCATTTCATTATGTTGTATTAAAGCAACTGGAAGATTTATTAAAGAAAACAATTGTCGATGAATCCGGGTATAACGGGAAGCTTGATTTTGAGATTCCTGTTCAATATGGGAACTTAGGTGAGTTAAATAAATTTATCAGGGCCTTTGGCTTTGAGGTTCACCCGGAAAAAAGGCTTATGCAGGTTGTAGGGCTTTTCGACAGACCATAGAATTTCGCAAATGAGGGATAATTTAGAAAGTAAGCTGTTTGTGAACAGCCTACTTTCCTGGTTTTTAGCGTAGGTTAGCTTTTTTGAATTATCTCTGTTGGGCTGCCGACAGGCTGTTCTTCACCCTCTTCGCCCGAGATCTGTGAATATCCTTTGGCACATGACTTTCCCGCACCACTGCACTGTCCCGCTTCCATTGTAGTCTTAGTAGCTGGTCCAAGATAAGTGCCAGCCGGGTCACTGAACCAGTGTAATGTAGGGTCAATGCTTTTATGTGTAGCAATTCCCGCTGTAAACGCGGACGCTGTAAACGCGATAATTGCAGCAGCTACTGCAAATACAGATAATTTTGCTTTTTTCATTTTATTTTGATTTTATTGATAAGAATTTTTCCGTCCGGAAGATTTTGCAGATAGTTTAACTGACCGTTGCGTATAGAGTCCAAAAGTGGCAACCACAATAAAAAACAGATTAAAAAAAATATGTTGCTTCCATGAAAGTGAATTTATTACGCCTCCGCAATGGCAGGGAAGATCTGAGTTGGTTAGCAGGCTTATTGAAAGATAAGCAATAAAAATGCATAGTGTTACCAAAGAAACTACAAGGCCAGCCACTCTTGTGTGCTTAACAATCATTAAAACAGCAAGAAGCAATTCAAATATTGGAAGTGTCAAGGCGAAAATATCACGGTATTTTTTTATTACGGGCACATTAATAAGTTGGATGCGAAAAACATCCTGCTGAAGTAGTTTGCTGGCACCTGCATAAGTAAACAGCAATACCATAAGAGATGTGCAGAGATCTGACAATATTATATTCAGGGAGGCTTTTCTCATACTGCAAGCTTTATGCTCCAAAGATCAATTATGAAATAGACTTTTTTTCTAAAATATTGTTTGCAAGTAGAGCTGAAAGTTTTGCAATCAGGATTATTTTCGTCTCAGTTCTCCAGGTGTAGTGCCAAAGTTCCTTCTGAAAGCAGTAATAAAGTTTGTTGTAAGCGGATAACCGACAAGGTTGCTTATTTCTTTTATAGGCTTATTTGTATTCAATATGAGTTCACGGCTATACTGAAGCTTTTGCTCCTGCATCCATTGTCCTATACTGGTATTAAAGTATTGGCGAAATCCTTTTTTAAGCTTGTACTCATTAAGCGTTACGAGCCTTGCCAGTTTTTTTATGGATGGAGGTTTACTGGCAATATGTTTCAGCAATATTTTTCTAGCCTCGTGAATGCGTTCTACTTCCCAGGGAGTAAAAGATAATTTATTCGTATCCTGATTGAAAGCGTTTTCAAGCATATGATACAATAATTCCCTGACTTTTAGGTCGAAGTAGAACTGCCTGCTGGTTTCATTATAAGGGCAATATAGAAGTTGATTAATTATTTCTTTAATAGTAACGGACAGCCAAAACGGCTTTTTTGTAACCAACATACAGGGATTAGCGTCAATAACTGATTTTAAATCCGGGAAATAAGGAACGAGCTCCTGCAGTAAAAGCGGCGAGTAAAATATATCCAACATCCGGAGTTCTTTCCCTTTTTCAAAGAAAGAACTCCAATCCGATGGCTGTGTATAAAAACAACAGTATTGTCCTTCTTTTAATTGGGTTTCTCCGAAACTAAGCCTCTCTTTTTGTATGCTACCCTTAATCATAAGGTTACCGTACAAGCCTTCTGCATGTATCCAGCCTTTTGCATAAAACCTTCGCAAAAATTTCCCAATAATAAATCTTATGTCATATTCTTCTCCACGTAGTTCCTGAAGTACTAATTCCGAATGTTGTGACTGAGCCGAATAACAAAGAGAGCCCGCTAATACAGGACCGGTATAGTTATCTGGCAAATCTTCACTGAGCGCAAATATTTCTCCATTTTCTGATGACAGGCTAAATATGCTTTTCATATACCAAGAGGTTTAAAGGGATTAGTTATACAAATTGGCTCAGGTGATTACCTTAAATCAAATTGTATATATCAAATGTAGTACTCCTCAGGTATAAAGGAATATTTAAGCTATTTCTCTTTTTTTCCGAAGTTGGGTATGATATGACGAGCTATAGGCATAAAATGCAGGCCGGGCGGGCCAAAACCGGACAGGGGAAGGGCGTTAATGTAGCTTTGGCGACTCCTGCCAAAGAAAACAAAGGGAGCGCAGGCAGATCTTTTATCACGCCTGAATAGGGTTTGCTGTTTAACGGAATCGCATATTTTTTTCTATACCACGAATTCCAGCGCCCCGCAGAACGCGGGATGATTTTTGGATACAATAAAGAAGCCACAAATGCACGAATGGGCACGAAGGCATTAGTGTAAATTCGTGCATTAGTGGCTTACTTTGCTCTGCAAGACAAATTGTTGTCTCTAAAAATCATCCTGCCGCACAGGGCACTGGAATTTGTGGCTGTTTCACGTTATGGCTGTTTGTTCTCGCAGGCCTCTTGCTGTGCACAATTATGCCTGCCGCGATATGGGTGTATGTTCTTTTTAAATTGCTGAGAACCTAAAAAGACAAGCAGGCTGCTGAAAGTAATGGCTGCTGCGATAAATACCGTTAGTATCCTGTATTTCCATTGCATGTTATACTATTTTTCTGTTGATGAAGATGATGAAAACCTGCTCCTGCAACCTGGTGAAAGATTGGCTTTGAACCGGTTGTATTCTTCCTCGCTCATATTCCTGATATGGTCGGCAAATGCAGTACGTCCTTCTGCGAACCTGCGGCCAAACCGGCGGCGTCCTGCAAAGAGGCTGAACATTATACCGGTGATCAATAGAAAGACTGTAACACGCAGTACAAAAAAAGGAATAAAAAATAATGCGGCGCCCAATAATATACCTGCCAGTACAGGTTTAATAATTCCCCGTTTCATAATTATTTGTTTTAATTGTTCAGAAACTGTTTGTATTGAAGACGGGGTTGTGGCTGTTTTACTTTATGTCTGCACAACATTTTTGAAAGAAGGTATTAAACTCTCCCCGCATCCTTAGTATAACTACTTACCATCGCCGATCAATACTCTTACTCCTTTGAGTGAATACTCTAAGATTTAAAGCCTGATACAATTTCAGGTATAGCTTACCGTTAGAAGCCTGCTCTTTGTTGCGATATATACTTCGCATATCCGTTACAGTGAGCTTTAAATAACCTGTAAACCTAAATTTATTCTCATGAGCATGATTTCTAAATCACGGTATCTGGCGGTTGCTCTTTCCGCATTTGTTTTCTTTTCCTGTAAAAAAGATGATACACCCGCGCCTGCTCCCCCGGAGCCTACGCTTTTTGAAAAAGTTCAGGGACGCTGGGACGCAACAGTGGAGCCCGTTGGCAGGATTGCATCATCATCCAATGCTTCTCATAAAAGCCTTGAAATGCCCCGTGTGGCTTCTGTTTCATTCTTTGAAGACAGCTCTTACATCCTGGTATTTAATTATGGCAAAGCGTACTACGGTAAATTAAGCGTCATTGACAGCGCCTCTTTTGATTTTAAAGACTTTGGACCAATAAGCAATATACAGATCACAGCCGATTCTATAAGCTTTAGCTATGTATATAATGAAACTCAGTTCTCTGCAAAAGCCGGCAAAGCTGACGATGTTGCTGTTGCAGATGCGCAAAAGCCTTTGTTGAAAACCTGGGTGATGGCCAATGAAGAAGATGGTGCAGCATATTATGAAGAACAAGAGGCCGAAGAAGGCAACGTAAAGTTCCTGTTTACCTCTGCAGGACTTTTCCTGGCAACAAATAACAACGGTGAAACCTGGACAGCACAAAACTGGAAATGGCATCCGGATGCTGCTAATGCAGTGGTACTCTATAATGGTAGCGCTGATGATATCAATTATAACGTCTATTATAAAATAGTTGAGCTTAGCAATTCATCGCTGAAGGTGGAGCAAACTGTGATTGAAGAGGAGCAGGAACCTTCTGTTGCAGCCACATACGTATTTAACGCCGTTAAGTAATTCCTTTTCTTCAACAATACATACAACAGCTGCCGGGAAGCATATTTCCCGGCAGTTTCATTTATTTCCCCTTAAGGCTGCTTGTAATACAGCATTTTGAACCCGATCCTTTCTCTTTCCTCCCAGCTTTTTTCCTCCCGCTTTTCTTCGAGCAGGTTACCAAGCGCTGCAAATAATGCGGTAAGCCGGTCATCGTGGTCGGCGATCTGCGCTTTCAATGCATTCAACTGCTCTTCCAGCGCTATATGATCCAGCAGCAGCCTGCGCGCTTCCACAAAAGCTCTCATGATCGCTATGTTCATTTGTATCGCCTTATCGGAATGTAATACACTGCTGAGCATGGCAACACCCTGCTCTGTAAAGGCGAAAGGCAGGTAGCGGTTGCCTCCCCTCGGACTTGAGGTGCTTAAACTGCACCTCAAACCATCCAGTTCATCTGTTGTTAATTCAAACATGAAATCCGGCGGAAATCTTTTGACATTCTGCCTTACCGCACGTTTCAGGTATTTTGTCTCGATCTCATACAATGCCGCAAGGTCGGCATCAAGCATCGCTTTGTGACCCCGTATGTTGTAAATCCTGTTTTGAATCCATTGTAACTGCATAGCTGTTCACTGTTTAATCCTGTCCGTAATTATATCCATTTTAAAAGTACAATTTTTCGTTAGAATACTAAAATATTTAGTAAAATAATTGCCGGGCCAGGATATACCCATGGAGCCTCCTTCGGGGAGGTAAATGCATCCCATCCGCCGTATCCGTTTATCTTTGCCGGATGTATTATATAGTGCTGGGGCTTTTATACCTGTTTTCCTTTTTGCCATTGTGGGTAATATACCGGTTATCTGATGGTATCAGCTTCATACTCACTTATGTAATCCGCTACAGGAAAGGGGTGCTGATGAAAAATCTCAGCATTGCATTTCCCGAAAAAACGCGGGCGGAGAAAGAAAAGATCATCAAAAAATTCTACAGGAACTTTACCGACAATTTTCTTGAAGCTATCAAGCTGCTTTCCATGCCGGAAAAAAGTCTCCGTAAAAGAGTGCAGTTCGATCCGGCTATTTTCAGGGAACTGTATGCCACGGGTAAAAGCTGCCAGGTGATGCTGGGACATAACTTCAACTGGGAATGGGTGAATGTAAGGGTTACCAGGGAGCTTCTCTACCCGTTTTTGGTAGTATATATGCCAATAGGCAATAAGCTGGTGGACAGGTTGTTCAAGCATTTCAGGGAGCGCATGGGCAGCAGGCTGCTCCCGGCAACCCGGATGAGAGAAGCGATGATGCCATACCGGAATACACAATACCTGCTGGCGCTGGTAGCAGATCAAAACCCGGGAAGACCCGAGAAATCTTACTGGATAAGCTTTTTTGGGAAGATGACCCCTTTTGTAAGCGGTCCCGAAAAGAATGCAAGGTTCAATAATATACCTGTGGTGTTCGCAAGGTTCTACAAGCCGGAGAGAGGGCATTATATTGTTGAAACAAAGCTGGCGTCTCTCACTCCCCGGGACATGAAAGACGGAGAGCTGACCCTGCAGTATGTACGCTACCTGGAGGAAGTGATCCGCAAGCAACCGGAAGTATATCTCTGGAGCCACAACCGCTGGAAATTTGACTACAAAGAGGAATATGCCAAATGGAAGGTAGAGGACGGGGAGCAGCAGGTGAATGGTGAATGGGCAAAGGTGAATGGTGAATGAGACGGCAAACATCAAAGGTGAGACAAGAAACGTGAGAAGACAAACGCCAAAGGTGACAGGCGTAACCTGTGACTTGAAACCTGTAACCTGAAACCTCGTTTTGTTCTTTCCTCTTCCAAGTTGTATTTTACAGCCCGTGCAACATGAATCGCATTCCTTTTGGTACTCTTTCCGGAAAAGGCTGGTCAGGAACAGCGGCGCTGTTTTCGGGCTTATTATCATTGCTGTTGCATGCGCCACGGGGGCGATGGCTTATTATATTGCACCCGATCATTCCCCCGATGCCAACCGGATCATTCTTGAGATAAGCGGGAAAAAGCCGGGGCTTACCATGCAGTTCCTTCTTTTGCCCAAAGAAAAAAAAGTAAACCAGGCGGGTTGGTTTGACAGGCTGATGAACGGACAGGAAGATAGTTTCATTTATTTACCGGTACAGTCGTGGCAGATAAAGAAGGACAGTATTATTGTGGAGAAATATGTTGATGACGGCATCACTGAACGGCAGGGCTATCTCCTAAACAACATACAGGCCGTATCGCACGATCTGGTAGTACAAAAAACCTTCTGGCTGGGGACAGATAAGTTTGGGAGGGATATTGTAAGCCGCCTTATTATAGGCGTTCGTGTGAGCCTTGCTGTTGGACTGATAGCAGTAGTTATTTCTTTAACCATTGGCATTACCCTCGGACTGGTGGCAGGTTATTTTGGCGGCACTCCGGATAAGGTCATTATGTGGTTCATCAATGTAGTATGGAGTATACCTACACTGCTGCTGGTCTTTGCCATCACGCTGGCGCTGGGCAAAGGTTTCCTGCAGGTATTCATAGCTGTGGGGCTTACACTTTGGGTGAATGTGGCAAGGGTGATACGGACGCAGGTATTCAGCATAAGGGAATTACAATATATTGAAGCTGCAAAGGCGCTTGGCTATACCAATGCCAGGATCATTATCCGTCATGTGCTTCCAAATGTATTAGGGCCGGTAATGGTAATAGCCGCTTCTAATTTTGCAAGCGCCATCGTTATTGAGGCGGGGCTGAGCTTTCTCGGTGTGGGTGTGCAGCCGCCCCAGCCGAGCTGGGGACTGATGATCAAGGAAAATTACAATTTTATCATTACGCATAACCCGCTTTTAGCCATAGCCCCGGGCATTTGTATCATGATACTTGTATTAGCCTTTAATCTTTTAGGCAACGGGCTGCGCGATGCGCTCGATGTAAGAGGAAAGCTGTGATCAGCCTACAGGTTTCAGGTACTTACTTCTTACCACTTACCCCTTATCACTTACCACGTACTTCCTACTACTCTCCCAGAGGCGCCACCTGTACATTGCGGTTAAATCCTTCTTCGAGGGAGATCAGGGTTTCGGTACGTTCAATGCCCTTGATCTTTTGAAGCTCATCATGCAGCACATGCCGGAGCTGTGCAATATCGCGGCATACGATCTCTATGAACATACTGTAATTACCCGTGGTATAGTTAAGCCTTACGATCTCAGGAATTCTCTTCAGCTCTTTGGCAACAGTGTCGTACAGGGAGCTTTTTTCAAGATAGATGCCAACAAAAGCAGTGATGTCATAACCAAGCTCCTTAAGCTCAACGTTCAGCCTGGTACCTTTTACAATACCGCTTTCCTGCAGCTTTTTGATCCTTACATGAATAGTCCCTCCGGATACAGACAGGTTCTTGCCCAGGTCGGCATAAGAGATCCCAGCGTCATCCATCATCGCCGAAATTATCTGCAGATCTAATTTGTCTAAATTCAATTTCGTTGACATTTGATGCTGATTTTTTAAAATACACTACATAATAACGATTTTTTTTCAGATAAAGCAGCAATAAACATTATATTTTTCGAAAAATACGAATATTATCCGTTTGTTTTATGTAAAGCCCGGGGTGAAAAATGATAGTCAGCATACTAACTCCACTCTTCCCATTTCTTGTCGGCAGATTTATTTACACGGGCGGCGATAATTACGCTGATCTCATACAGCAGGATGAGCGGTACGCATACTACCATCTGGCTTCCCCAGTCTGGCGAAGGAGTGATGATGGCGGCTATTACCAGCAAAGCCACATAGGCATATTTGCGGTACGTCCTGAGAAAGCCGGCGGTGAGCAGCCCGATGCGGGCCAGCAGCCAGGAAGCCATTGGCAATTCAAACGCGATGCCTGAGCCCAGTGTAATATCTATCAGCGAATCCAGATAATCTCCCAGCATAGGCTTATATTCCAGCATCTGACGTGTACCTAATGTATAGTTATATAAGAAGTTGAACGTAAAGGGCGCCAGCATAAAATACCCGAAAGCCGCCCCGATAAAAAAGAAAAAAGAAACCCAGAAAATTATGCCTCTTGTATGCTTCAGCTCCTGCTCTTTTAATGCAGGCTTTACAAAGCGCCATACCTCCCAGCACAGGTAAGGGAAAGCCACTATGATGCCGCCTACTGCTGCAATGGAAATACTGGACATAAACGTGCCGCTCACTTCGGTTACCTGCAGCTTCATGTTGATGGGTGGCATACATAAAGATTCACCCATGCCCAGCTTATGGCTTAAAGAACAAAGCACGCGGTAAGAAATGAAATCGGGCTGGGTCGGTCCGATAATTACATTATCATATATCCAGTCAATATAAATAAAGATGAGGATTGCGAAAATCAAAATAGCAAAAACGGAACGGACAATATGCCAGCGAAGAGCCTCAAGGTGATCAATAAAACTCATTTCCGAGTCGTCCGATTCCTTTTGCCCCCTGATACGTTTAAAAAAGCTGCTCCTTTGCGATTCTACTGCCAATGCATAAAAATTGAGGTAGCAAACCTAATGAAAAAATCAATCTCACCGCCTTATAGTTAATAGCACATTAACATTATCTGCATTGCTGCAGGAAAATGCTATGCTGTGGAAACGGCTTTGCCCACATTGCCGGTTCTCTTTAATTTACCCCAGCCCTGCAGTTCCCCCTTAATGGCTTTCACAAAAGACCTGAGTAAAATATAATACATAAGCTGCCTGTATACCAGGCGCTGGGGTATCATCCATGCCAGCTTGCCGTAAGATTCTTTCTCAAATAAAAAAGCAATAGCGGCACCGGCAATATCCACCAGCATAAAAATGCCATAATACAAGAGAATAGAACCTATATCGGCAGGTAAAATGTGCATTCCCGCCGCAATAAGGCTTACGATCAGCACAAGATCGGCTAAGGGCGCAAGGAAGGGCAGTACGATCTGGTAGATCAGTATATTGGGCAGAGCCACTGTACCCAGGGTTTTGTAGCCTGTATTAAAGCATGCGTCGCGGTGCTTCCAGAAAGCCTGCATTACACCAAAGCTCCAGCGAAAACGCTGCTTTAAAAATCCCCTCAGCGTTTCGGGCGCTTCGGTATAGGAGATTGCCTCTGTACAGTTTCTTACGGCATAACCCGACCGCAGCAACCGTATGGTGAGGTCGCAGTCCTCGGCAAGGGTATCGGAAGTAAACATACCTGCATCCACAACAGCTTCTTTCCGGAAGGCGCCTATTGCTCCCGGCACTACCGTAATGCAGTTCAGCAGGTCAAAAGCCCGCCGGTCAAAATTCTGTGCGGTGATATATTCGATGCTCTGCCAGCGGGTGAGCATATTCACTTCATTGCCTACCTTTACATTTCCTGCCACGGCGCCTGTTGTCACCCCGGATTTTTCGTCCGCTAAAAACTTTTTCATGAGCCGGGACACCGCATCTTTTTTCAACTGGGTGTCTGCATCTATACATACTATAAAAGGCGATGCGCTAAGGGTAATGCCATAATTGAGCGCCGATGCCTTTCCTCCGTTGGATTTGGTAAGCACTCTTACTTTCGGGTTGCCGGCAAAGGCTGCCGATACTTTTTCAAAGGTTTTGTCTGAAGACCCGTCATCCACGAAAATAATATCAAGCGAAGGATAATCCTGGTTTAACAGGCTGGAGACCGTTCTTACAGCATTTACCTCTTCATTAAAGGCCGGAATGATCACGGATACTGCCGGGACGGCGCTGTTTTGCACAAAGCCGGTAGCTCCGGCGGCTGACCGCTGTTCTTTTCGGTTTTGAATATAAGCGATAATGCCGATGATGATCATCCTGCCTACAGACAGGGCTATGCCCACAAGAAAAAGCGAAAAGATCACCTGTCCTGCCCAGTAAGTGGCTTCTGCCAGGAAAAAATTAAGGTTGATCAGCCATGCATCTTTACTTGGCGGCATTGAAGGCATCACATCGTCCCTTGTTTTGCCCATAAGATTGGCAATGCTGGTAAACCGGTATCCTTTGCTTTTAAAATAACTGATGATGCGGGGCAGCGCTTTTATGGTCTCTTCTCTAGTATCCCCGCCTGCATCGTGGAGCAGGATGATGCTCGCCCCCCTTTCCTCCACGGAGCGGATAGTCCGTCCGACAATAGTGTCTGCGCTTACCCCCGGCTCCCAGTCCATAGGGTCAATGCTTTCGCCTATGGTAATATAGTTCTGCTCACGGCTGCGGGCGATAGGCTCCAGCTCTTCATAGGTATGCGGCTCCGAGTCGGCATTATAGGGTGCACGAAACAAAACCGTGGAATGCCCGGTAACGCTTTCTATCAGCAGGCGGGTGAGCTTCATTTCAAGACCGGCGCGCCTCGGGGTCATTTTAGCCACATTGCCATGTGTGAAGGTATGATTGCCGATCTCATACCCGCTTTTGAAGATGCGCTGAATAAGCGGGATATTCTTTTCTGCCTGGATACCCACAACGAAAAAAGCCGCCGGTACTTTTTCTCTTTCAAGAATATCAAGTATCTGCGGTGTCCAGCGGGCGTCGGGACCGTCGTCAAAAGTGAGTATCAGCTTATGGCCGGGCCCCGGCCTGGAAGTATCTTCTGCAAACTTCTGGATGACGAAGCCCGAAGGTATTTGTTCGTATTCCTGTTCAGCGATCAGCTGCTCGGTAGTGTCCACCGTGATCTTTATTTTGCCGGGATGAGGCGTATATACAATATCCAGCACTTCTCCTTCTCCCTGGTAGCTTACATCATTTTCAATAACAGGAATAGTGTCGAGAAGATTGTAATTGAACGGGTGCTTTGCAAGCGCATTACTGCTGAGGTCAAGCGGGTAAAATTTCCATAAACGCCGGTCCTCACTGCCGAGGCGCCAGAGTGCCGTACCGGCTGTAGTATAATCGTCGCTGAAGCGGAGCACATTAAAGGTGGTGGCGGCATCTGTGAACCACACTTCGTGATCAACCCTTTGTTCGCTGCTGTCCTCTTCCTCCTCCTCGGTGGTATAGCTGTAATGAAGGTTATAATTATTATTGTCAAAATCAATAGTGGCTTTGGCTATTTTAGCCCGGTTAATTGCTTCTGCATAGCTGATGCTTTCTCCATACATCCTGCCATCGCTATCCCTGCTCCAGTCGTACCCGTAGGCAGCGAGCCCCAATATTATTTTAGAAGGGTCAATCTTTTTTGCCGTTTGATCCATCATTTCTTCAATCCATTTCTGATCGCATATTGGCCCGGGGCTGCCCTTGTCATAATGTTGATCATAAGCCATCACCACGATGTAGTCATTGTATGCAGAGAGCCGTTTCAGGTCATAGTCATCGTTCTGGGGAGCAATATCCATAGTCAGCAGCAAGCCTTTGGCATGCAGCGCCTTATACAGCGCTTCCTCGAAGCTTACAAGCTGTTCGCGGGCGCCCTCCCCGAGCTCTTCAAAATCTACGTTAATACCCTGTAGTCCGTAATGCTGCAAAGTATCTGTTAGCTTTTGAATGAACTTCTGCTGTATTGCCGGGCTGCCGAGGATACTGTGCAACAGGCTGCCGTCGAAATCTGCAACTTCTTTTTTGGAGTTAAAGTTGGAAAGCATGGGCAGGATGCGCAGCCCGTTTCTCCGCATAACGGCCAGGCTTGCACTGTCCATACGGTTTTGTAATCCTGAATGATCATTGGAATCAATAAAAAACCATTCAGGAAAAATGGTATTGAGCTTATTTGCATTTTGTTCCAGCGATCTTAGTGCTGCACCGGTATTATCCCAGGGAGTATAGAAGGCTGCTCTTATAAAATTCCCGGATGTAAAATTCCCGGCACGAACAGTATCTTTATGTTTTTTATACCTGTTTTCCAGAAAGTTTTTAAAGCCCTTATATTTTTTATTCCGGGCTGAAGTAAAAGTGAAAGGATTAGAAGGATCTAATTTGTCGGCAAATATTTTGGATTTTGCTTCCAGCGCCGGGAGCGAAGGGTTATATCCGCGGATAAGCGCAAGTACCAGTATGATCAGCAAAAAAAAGGCTATTGCGGAAAATATGCGTGCGCCCCATTTGAATTTTTTCCATCTTGAAGGGGTGGCAGCCTGGAAGATCTGTCGGTTATCAGGAGACATATTACAGGATTAATAAGGATAATTCCATGGTGTCTGAGGCAATTCTCTCAAAAATCGTAACTTTTCGAAAACACAGGCAGCAAAAAAAGAAATAGAGGAGCATCCTGAACCTCCAAACAAAAAAGGAGTCCTCTATTCCTTATTAACCGACTACATTTAAAATGTTTTAATCCTGGTGTGCTATATAAAATATAACGGGTGTAAATTGAAAAATAATTTTTTCCAGAACAAAAAATTACCGCCGGTTAACGCTACCTTAACCTGTGTTAATCGCTTGTAAACCGCCAGCAGCCTGCTTAACCGGGGGTTAACAATAAAGCGCTGCAGAGAATAATTTTTTAAAAGAATTAAAAACATATTTGTGGCCATTAATTTTTATAAAGGCTTTGGTATGCGTTCTGCCACTTTGAAATGGATTGTGCTTACAGGCTGTGTGGTGATAGCGCTGATCATCAGCACCCAGCTTTACTGGCTCAAGCATATTTATGAGCTGGAGCAGCGGCAATTCAGGACCAACGTGGTGAAAAGCATCAGGGGGCTTTTTGAAGATATTGATCTTTCAGTGGATCCCGCGAGCCATCTCAAACAAATTATCACTGAGCAGCCCGATCCGAATACCTTTATTATCAAAGCAGATACGCTGCCTCCCAGGGATACGCTGTTATATTATCTAACCCACGAGCTTACTGATTTTGACGTGATCACAGAATGTATTGTAGGGGCCTACGATACAAAAAAGCAGTCTTATATATATAAGGGATTTATCGGGTCAACGCATGCCCAGGTAGCGCCAGATCCTGTCAGCCTGCAGGTATACCCGGCAGACTATCATTATATCCTGCTGCATTTTCCTGACAGGGGAAAATATATTCTTGCTCAAATGAATTTCTGGATCATCGGAAGTGTTATTCTCATACTGGTATTAACAGGGCTTGCCGTCAGCCTGTTTTACTTTTATAAGCAAAAATTCCTGGTAGAGATCCAAAAGGATTTTGTGAACAATTTCACCCACGAGTTTAAAACACCGCTTGCGGTGATGAAGATAGCCTCGGAAGTGCTTGCCCAGCCCGCTATAGTGAAGCAGCCGGAAAGAATGGAAAAATATACTTCTATTATTAAGCACGAAACCGAGCATTTGCAAAGCCAGGTAGAGCGCTTATTAAAGATGGCAGTATCAGAACAGCGGGATCTGCCTGTAGAAATGCAGTCTTTTTCTGTAAAAGAACTGATAGACCAGGCATTGGCAAAGCTGCAACCTCTTATAGAAGCCAGTGGCGCCAAAGTTGGCGTTAAGCTGGAGGAGGAAGATGTGCAGATCACCGCGGATAAAACGCATCTTGAGCTGGCCATAGTGAACCTTATTGAGAACGGCATTAAATATTCAAGCTCCCCCTCTATTCTTATTGAAGCGGGGAAAAATGAGGCGGAAAGCTTTATCGCGGTAAAAGACAACGGGGTGGGAATAGACCGAAGGTATTACAAGCATATATTTAAAAAATTTTACAGGGTCCCCACAGGAGATATCCATAACGTAAAAGGTTTTGGTTTAGGGCTTAATTTTGTAAAGAAGATCGTAGATGCCCATAACGGGAAGATTGTAGTAAACAGTGTTCCCGGGATCGGAACGGAGTTCAGGATTATTTTACCTGTTTAAATGTATACACCATGCAACCGATTAAAGCCAAAGTATTGCTTGCCGAAGATGACCTCTCACTGGGATATGTGATCAAGGACAACCTGGAACAGGATGGTTACCAGGTAGTGTTGTGCCCCGACGGGGAAGAAGCACTCCATCATTTTCAAAAAGAAGAGTTTGATGTTTGCCTGCTGGACGTGATGATGCCTAACAGGGATGGCTTTAGTGTGGCAAAAAAAATCCGGCAGAAAAGCGATATTATACCTATCCTTTTTATTACAGCCAAATCTATGGAAGAAGACAGGCTCAAGGGCTTTGCTACAGGCGCGGACGACTATATTACCAAGCCATTCAGCATGAAAGAGCTCCTTGCCAGGATTGACGTATTCTTAAGGAGATCAAAAAAGCTTTACTCCGACCAGGTACAGGAGTTCAAACTCGGGAAGCTCCGTTTTTCGTATACCGACCTGAAAATATCCAATGGTAATGAAGACTCCAGCCTTACGCAAAAGGAAGCCGACCTCCTCAAGTTTTTGTGCGAGCATCGCAACCATATTTTGAGGAGGGAGGAAGTGTTACTTAATGTATGGGGCAAAGACGACTATTTTTTAGGGCGCAGCATGGATGTTTTTATTACCAAGCTCCGGAAGCATTTCAAGGCCGATCCTAACGTGAACCTTGAAACCATACATGGCGTCGGATTCCGCTTCAACACACCTGATTAACCACCGGTTAACACTCGTTAAGTGCCGCTTAACCAAAGCTGGATGCACCTTTGCTTCTATTTAAAAAAAAGCAGGCGGTGCAACAAACTTTATATCCGGCTATATCGTTATGTACTGCGCCTGACGGCAGAATCCCTATTAATCATTTATGAAAAGAATTATCCTGGCAGCTACCTTGTTTGCCCTTGTTCACCAAACCGCGTGCACCTCCTCTGCTGAAGAAAAAAATGTGCGCAACGAAGAAAACACACAATATATCGTTACCAATCCTTTACAGGCAGACACTTCTTTCACCAAAGAATATGTTTCGCAAATAAAATCGGTAAGGAACATTGAAATACGGGCCCAGGAGAAGGGCTTTCTTCAGAATATTTATGTGGATGAAGGCCAGTTTGTAAAAGCCGGGCAACTGTTGTTCAAGATCATGCCTAAAATATATGAGGCGGAACTGCAGAAATCCGAAGCCGAAGCCAGGCAGGCTGAAATAGAGCTCAACAATGCAAAGACACTTGCAGATAAAAATATTGTTTCAAAAAACGAGCAGGAAATGGCCCAGGCAAAGCTTGACCAGAGCAAAGCCGAGATCGCCCTGGCAAAAATCCACCTGTCTTTTACAGATATAAGAGCCCCGTTCGACGGCTTCATAGATCGTATCCCCAAGAAATTAGGTAGCCTGATTGATGAAGGGGAGCTATTGACCAGCCTGTCGGACAACAGCCAGATGTTCGCTTATTTTAATGTATCGGAGCCGGAATACCTGGATTACAAAACCAATATCACAAACAGGGGCGACAGTAAAGTAACCTTAATGCTGGCCAATGGGCAACCACTTTCGTATAAAGGAGAAGTGGAAACTATTGAAAGTGAATTTGACAATGAAACCGGCAATATCGCTTTCAGGGCAAAATTCCCTAACCCGGACAAGCTGCTGAGAAATGGTGAAACAGGTAAAGTGCGTATGACCGTACCTGTGAGAGACGCACTGATCATCCCTCAAAAGGCAACGTATGAAATACAGGACAAAAAATATGTTTTTGTGGTAGACAAGAATAATGTAGTAAGATCTAGGGAGATCATTGTCCGCGGAGAGCTGCCTGATATCTATGTAATAGAAAGCGGGCTGTCGGCAGGGGATAAAATATTGCTTGAGGGCGTGCAGAAAGTGAAAGACAACGACACTATTAAATATACATACGAAAAGCCGGAAGATATCATATCCCACCTTAGATTAAAGTCGGAATAATCAGAACCATCTCAATCAGCACAGCTCAATGTTTAACAGATTTATACAACGCCCGGTACTATCTATAGTCATTTCGCTAATCATTGTTTTCCTGGGAGCGCTCGCCATTACCAGCCTGCCTGTAACGCAGTTCCCGTCTATATCGCCACCTAAAGTAACTGTGGTAGCAGATTACCCGGGGGCAAACAACGAGTTAATGATCAAGTCGGTGGTCATTCCTTTGGAACGGGCGCTTAATGGTGTTCCCGGCATGAAATACATCGCATCGGATGCAGGTAATGATGGCGAAGCCGAAGTGCAGGTGATATTTAACCTGGGAACAGATCCCAACCAGGCATCACTGAATGTGCAGAACCGGGTGGCCTCTGTGGTAAACAAATTGCCGCCCCTGGTAATACGCGAAGGCGTGAAAATCACCCGCGAAGAGCCTAACATGCTGATGTATATTAACCTCTTCAGCACCGACACCAGCGCAGATCAGAAATTTCTTTTCAACTTCGCCGATATCAACCTCCTCTCTGAGCTGAAGCGTGTAGACGGGGTTGGCTTTGCCGATATTCTTGGCAACCGTGAATATGCCATGCGTATCTGGCTGAAGCCCGACCGTATGCTGGCATATAAGATATCAACCGATGAAGTAATGGAAGCGCTGGCAGCCCAAAGCCTCGAAGCTTCGCCGGGCAAGACGGGTGAAAGCTCGGGTAAAAGATCGCAGTCATTCGAATATGTGTTGAAATATTCCGGAAGATTTACCACAAAAGAGCAATATGAGAATATTGTGCTGAAATCCAGCCCTAACGGGGAGCTCCTGCGGCTGAAAGATATTGCAGACGTTGAATTTGGAAGCTCCATGTATGATATTTATTCCAACCTCAACGGCCGGTCTTCGGCTGCTATTGTGCTCAAGCAGTCGTATGGCAGCAATGCCCGGGAGGTGATCAAAAATGTTAAGGCAAGGCTGAAAGAGATCAAAGAGAGCTCCTTTCCCAAGGGAATGGATTATGAGATCAGTTATGATGTTTCAAAATTCCTGGATGCTTCTATAGAAAAAGTGCTGCACACCCTCGTAGAAGCCTTCCTTCTTGTAGGTCTTGTAGTTTACCTGTTCCTTGGTGACTGGCGCTCCACGCTGATCCCCGCCATAGCAGTGCCGGTATCTTTGATCGGTACGTTCGTTTTCATGCAATACTTTGGCATTACCCTTAATCTTATCACTTTGTTTGCCCTGGTGCTGGCTATTGGCATAGTGGTAGACAATGCCATAGTAGTGGTGGAAGCGGTGCATGCAAAGATGGAAACAAAAAATCTTTCACCGCTGAAAGCTACCGAAGAGGCAATGCGTGAGATCAGCGGGGCTATTATTGCCATCACGTTTGTAATGGCAGCGGTTTTCATACCCGTAGCATTTATGTCGGGTCCCGTGGGCATATTTTACCGGCAGTTCTCTATTACCATGGCTACTTCCATCATTCTATCCGGGATAGTGGCATTAACGCTTACCCCTGCATTATGCGCCATGATGCTGAAGAATATGCATGGAAAGCAAGGGAAAAAGAATATCGTGGATAAGCTGCTTACCGGCTTCAACAACTGGTTCAGCAATCTTTCGGAAAGGTACCATAAGCTGCTGGGGACGATCGTGAACAGAAGGGTAGTTACTTTTGCCATTTTGCTGGCATTTTGTGCAGGCGCCTGGCTGTTGAATAATAATCTTCCTTCAGGATTTATTCCTAACGAAGACCAGGGAATGTTTTATGCCGTTATACAAACGCCCCCGGGCTCTTCTCTTGAACGAACAAATGAAATTGCAGAAAGATTACAGAAGATAGCCGAAAAAATAGACGGGGTGCAGTCAGTTTCTGCGCTTGCCGGATATGAGATACTGACAGAAGGAACAGGATCCAATTCAGGTACATGCCTCGTCAATCTGAAGAGCTGGGAAGACCGGAAGCACTCTGCAGAGGAGATCATGACTGAGCTTGAAGAGCGGTCAAAAGATATTGCAGGCGCTAATATTGAATTTTTCCAGCCGCCTGCCGTGCCGGGATACGGGGCTGCAGGTGGCTTTGAGCTGCGTTTGCTGGATAAAGCCGGCTCCGGTAATTATAAGGAAATGGAAACCGTGAACAATGACTTTGTGAATGCGCTGAGCAAACGCCCCGAATTATCCTCCGTATTCAGCTTTTACAGCGCCAGCTTCCCGCAATATATATTGAAGATAGATAATGATATGGCCCAGCAAAAGGGAGTAAGCATAGATAATGCGATGAATACCTTATCTACTTTTGTGGGAAGTAACTACGAGATCAGCTTCATAAAATTTGACCGCCCCTACAAAGTAATTGTGCAGGCTGCGCCGCAATACAGGGCGTTGCCGGAAGATATCCTGAAATTATATGTAAAGAACAATCGTGATGAAATGGTACCCTATTCTGCATTTATGCAGATAGAAAAAGTATACGGGCTGTCTGAAATCACCAGGCACAATATGTATAACGCCTCGGAGATCAGCGGCTCCTCTGCCCCGGGTTACAGCAGCGGGCAGGCGATAGCAGCGATCAATGAAGTGGCGCAAAAAACTTTGCCGAGAGGTTTCGGCACTGACTGGGCGGGTATCTCAAAAGATGAAACCTCCAGGGGTAATGAAGCGGTGTATATCTTCCTCATTTGTTTAGGTTTTGTTTACCTGATACTTGCCGCGCAGTATGAAAGCTTTGTGCTGCCGCTCGCGGTAATTCTCTCCCTGCCGGCGGGTATATTCGGTGCATTACTTTTATTGAAGATAATGGGACTGCAAAATAATATCTACGCACAGGTGGCAATGGTAATGCTGATCGGGCTGCTGGGTAAGAATGCAGTATTGATCGTTGAGTTTGCCACACAGCGACACCGTGCCGGCGAATCGGTGCTGAAGGCAGCTATAGAGGGTGCTGTGGTGAGGTTTCGCCCTATATTAATGACTTCTTTCGCCTTTGTGGCAGGACTGATCCCACTGGTTTTTGCCTCCGGCCCGGGTAAGATCGGGAACAGGACAATTGGTGCAGCCGCAGCCGGCGGTATGTTGTTCGGTACCGTATTCGGTGTAGTGATCATTCCCGGGTTATATTACATATTCGGCAAGATCTCAGCAAACAAAATCCTCATTAAAAATGAAGAGGAAAACCCCTTAACCGAAGAATTGAACAACAATGTATAAGACCAGATCCCGATATATACTTTCCGCAGGCATTTGCCTTCTGGCAATAAGCTGCAGCGTTCCTAAAATTGCAGAGCTGACAGATAACAAATCCGTTCCTGCCACTTACAGCAGTGATAATAACAGCGCCGGTGATATCACCAGCATGTCGGCTATCCGGTGGAGAAATTTTTTTACTGATACAAACCTGGTGAAGCTGATAGATACGGCGCTGAAGAATAACCAGGAACTGAACATTACTTTGCAGGAAATTGAAATTGCAGGGAACGAAATATTGGCCAGGAAGGGCGAGATACTTCCCAACGTGGGACTGCAGGCAGGAGCCGGCTTTGAGAAAGTGGGACGGTATACCAGCCAGGGAGCCGGCGATGCTTCTACCGACATTAAGCCGGGTAAAAAAGTTCCTGATGTATTACCTGATTATATGATCGGGCTGTACGCCCACTGGGAAGCAGATATCTGGAAAAAGCTACGCAATGCAAAAAAGGCAGCTGTTACCCGCTATCTCTCTACCGTAGAAGGTAAAAATTTTGTGCTTACCAGTCTTATCGGAGAGATTGCCAACACGTATTATGAGCTGCTGGCTCTGGACAACCAGTTGGATATAGTACGGCAGAATATTGAGCTGCAGAAAAATGTGCTGGAGATCGTAAAAGTTCAAAAAGAAGCGATGCGCGCCACCGAGCTGGCCGTACAGAAATTCCAGGCGGAAGTACTTGGCTCTCAAAGCCTGGAGTATGATATCATTCAAAAAATAAAAGAAACAGAGAATACGATCAACCTGTTGCTGGGCCGCTACCCGCAGGAGATACCGAGAGATAAAAGCAATTTTCTCGCATTAGTGCCGCAGGCTGTACAGTCCGGTATCCCTTCACAACTGCTTGCCAACCGCCCGGATGTCAGGCAGGCTGAACTGGAGCTGGCAGCAGCAAAGCTGGATGTACAGGTAGCGCATGCAGCATTTTATCCTTCCCTGGGTATTTCAGCCTCTTTAGGCTTGCAGGCGTTCAACCCTTCTTATCTTGTAAAATTACCCGAGTCCATGCTTTATTCCCTGGCCGGGGATCTTGCCGCGCCGCTCATCAACCGCAGCGCTATTAAAGCGGAATTTAACAGCGCCAATGCGAGGCAGCTCCAGGCCCTATACAATTATCAGCGCACGGTACTGAATGCCTATCTTGAAGTGGCAAACCAGCTTTCGAAGATCAATAACCTCGACAGCAGTTATGCGCTGAAATCGCAGCAGGTAGATGCCCTTACCAGGTCTATTGATATTTCAAATGACCTGTTCAAATCGGCCCATGCCGACTACCTCGAGGTGCTGATGACGCAACGGGATGCCCTGGAAGCCCGGCTGGATCTGATTGATACCAAAAAAGACCAGTTGAACGCCGTGATCAATATATACAGGGAGCTTGGCGGGGGATGGCAATAGCTGTTATCGTGAAAAGTGAATGGGCAGTGGGCAATGAGCAAGGGGAGAGCTGCTGGCCTTTAGCGTTCCGGGGTTACCTTTTTCACCTCTCACGTTTATCCCCTGCCTGCCGGTAGGCAAGTTTCACATTTCACTTCTCACATTTCACTTCTCACATTTCACAAAGGGAAGCTTATTTTTCCCATTGAAACACCGGGTATGCCATTCCGCCCTGATCCAAAATGAATATTGCCACCGCCAACAGCTTCATTTGCCAGCACAGCAAACAAAACAGCCTCCTTGGCATCGGGTGGAATATCCAGTACCGCAGTGTTTTTAAGAGATGCTCCTGGAAGTAAGGACACAATATGCTCCATCAGCAGGGGATTGTGCATGCCGCCCCCGCTTACAAAAAGAGAGAACGGCTGCCCGTTGCCTGCAACGGCGTTCACAGCATCTGCGATCGTTTCGGCTGAAAACCGGTTCAGCGTCGCCATGGTGTCTTCATTGCTGACAGTGGTGCTTTGCGATCGTTGCTTTGCCCTGTCAAGGTATTGAAGGTTGAAAAGCTCGGGTCCTGTGGTTTTAGGAAACCCCTGTGCAAAAAATTCGTGATCCTTTAGCGCCGCCAGCAACGCTTCGTTTATACTGCCCCGTGAGGCTATCTGCGCATTTTCATCAAAATACTTTCCCGGGTAATTTTTACGTATAAAGGCGTCCATCAGCGTATTGCCCGTGCCGGTATCGGTACAAAAAACCTCATTTGCATGCAGGCTGCCGGGCAGGTAAGTAAAGTTGGCAATGCCCCCAATATTGAGCATGATCCTGTTTTCTCCTTTGCGGGAAAAAAGCAGGAAGTCGCCATAGGCGGCAAGGGGAGCTCCTTCCCCGCCGGCAGCGATATGTTTCTGCCTGAAATCACTGATAGTTATAATGCCTGTTGCAACCGCTATATGATCTCCGTCTCCTATTTGCAGCGTTGCATTACCAAACTTTTCGAGATGGTGCAGGCGCCGGGGAGCATGGAATATGGTTTGACCATGGCTGGCGATAAGATCAACCGCTGCCGGTGAGCGGCCCCATTTCTTTAAGCAGTCATTGATGATCGCCGCGTGCTGTTGCGCTATCCACCCGTTGAGCAGGGTCACTTTTTCAAGATCGGCATCCCTGCGGGAAAAGACAGCCGCAATCTCTTTTTTGAAATCCTCCTCATACGCCACCGTTTCAAAAGCCAGTAACCGGATGGGAACATCTAAGCCCGCACCCGAGAACCTGCATAAAGCCACATCCAGCCCATCTACCGAAGTGCCCGACATCAGCCCGATAATGATCCGCTCTGCCTTGCCGGCGATATCATATAGTCTCTGAATGTTTTTATTCATTTTGAATGTATATATGCAAAGCGAAGCTTAGGTTTGCCTTTCAGCACTCACGTTTATCCATTTATCGCTTCACATTTCGCGTCTCACATCTCACGTCTCACGTTTGACATAACAGCGGCTTACAATACAATATTCTGCAGCAGCCCGCTCTTCTCCGGGTAATCTGTATTATAATGCAGACCGCGGCTTTCATGTCTGAACATAGCTGATTTCACTATCAGGTAGCCCACGGTGATCATATTCCTCAACTGGCAGAGCTGCGGTGATATTTCTGTGGCTTTGTAAAGCCCTTCCGTTTCTTCATGCAGCAGGTCGAGACGCCGCATAGCCCTTTCCAGGCGGGTGTTGGTACGCACAATGCCAACATAATCGCTCATCAGCAGTTGCAGCTCTTTGAGGCTTTGGGTAATGAGGATCATTTCTTTCGGTGCCGTAGTGCCTTCCGTGCGCCAGTCAGGAACCGCCTGCCGGTCCCATTGGCCCCATTCGCCGTTGATACCGTTATTTATTTTCTCAACGGTATCCTGGTATGCCCTGTGCGCAAATACCATTGCTTCCAGCAGGGAATTGCTGGCAAGACGGTTTGCCCCGTGCAGCCCGGTAGAAGCGCATTCCCCGGCAGCATACAAATGCTTTATGGAAGTCCTGGCCCATTCGTCTGTTTTTATACCACCGCAACTGTAGTGTGCTGCAGGAGCTACGGGTATCATATCTTTTGTAATATCAATGCCAAGAGAAAGACATTTTTCATAAATGTTAGGGAAATGATGCACAAACTTTTCTTTATTCATGTGCCGGCAATCGAGCCATACATGCTCGGTACCGGTGCGTTTCATCTCATTATCTATTGCCCTTGCCACAATATCACGGGGCGCAAGATCTTTTCTTTCATCATAGCGTTCCATGAAAGCTTCGCCTTCGCTGTTGCGCAAAATACCCCCATCGCCGCGAACGGCTTCCGTGATCAGGAAAGCCTGCCCCCGGAGCCCGGCTTCAAACAAAGCCGTCGGGTGAAACTGGATGAATTCCATATTCTCGATCCTGCCCTTGGCGCGGTAAGCCATGGCTACACCATCGCCCGTGGCGATCACCGGGTTAGTGGTAGTACGGTATACCTGCCCGTTACCCCCCGTAGCCAGCAGCGTAATCGAAGCCAGCACCTTATCAATTTTTTTGGTACGCAGGTTTAAAGCATATACCCCAAAGCATTCAATATCGGGAGTCGCCTTTGTTACCAGGTAGCCGAGGTGATGCTGTGTAATGATATCCACTACAAAGCAATGGGTGATCACTTCTATATTAGGTTGTGCTTTTATGGCTTCGAGTAATGCCCTTTCCATCTCTCTGCCGGTAACATCTTTGTGATGCAATATCCTGAACTCGCTATGCCCTCCTTCTTTCCCTAACGCATAATCGCCATCGGGCTCTTTGTCGAATTTAGCGCCCCAGTCAATGATCTCCCTGATCCTTTCCACTCCTTCCTTTACTACTATTTCTACGGTCTTTTCGTTGCATAGCCCGTCGCCGGCAATGAGCGTATCTTCAATATGTTTTTCAAAACTGTCATGCTCATTATCCCATACGCCGGCAATACCCCCCTGTGCGTACTTGGTATTGGTCTCGTCTGAAATGGTTTTGGTAAAAATGGTCACTTTTTTATCCGGGCAGTCGCCTGCAACTTTGAGCGCATAGGTAAGTCCTGCTATTCCCGATCCAATGACAAGAATGTCTGTCTGCATATTGATAGATCAAATGTTTGCTGCAAGATAATTAAATGTAGAGAGCGGTGGAGGAAATATAAAACGGGTAAATAACAAAATAGGCATTCAATGCTGATTAATTAATATTTTGAGGAGGCAGCGGGTCCTTGTATTTTAGCCCAGAGGGCTTTCTCCGGTACCTCAAAAATTAATTAACGAATGCCCAGCCTTTTCTTCACCGTTCGCCATAACGGTTGTATATCGGGAGAAAGGCTGAAATATACCGCAGCGCCGCCGTAAAGCAGTATAAAAGCGATTGACCTTATGAACAGTCCCCGAAAGCCATGCAGGCTGTGAAAAGCAAAATAACAAATTGCATAGCAGGCAGCGGCAGCAAGAACGGTATATAGTGATGCAACCCTAAAAGGCTGCAGCCTGAATTTTATATACAAAAAAAGCAGGCGGACGGTATTGTATATGGAAGTTGAAATAAGTGTGGCTATTGCCGGCCCGATGATCCCGTATTGCTTTGCCAGTATATAAGTAGTAGGCAGCATAATTACCAGCAATATTATACCGCTTGTCAGTTCAAACCTCCAGTAGTTAGAAGTGCCGATGATCTGGGCATTGAGACCCGTGCCAAGATCAATGACTTTGGTGATGCCCATAAAAATAAAAACAGTGAACCCTGAAGCATACTCGGGTTTAAGCCCGAAAGTGTATACAGCTTCCGTATAGTTAAGCGCTATCAGCATGAATATGCCCGCCGCAAATAATAAAAGGTTGATAGATGAGCGCTGATAAATTATCTGCAGCGCCTTCATATCCTTATTTTTCCAGGCTTCCGACAGGTGGGCAATGGAAGCGGCAACGATCCCTCTCTGTGGCGCCTGGATAATACTGGTCATGGTCTGGGCCAGGGTAAATATCGCCGCCTGTGTAAGCCCGTCGGGTAAAACAGAAGCGATCACCATGGTATCAAAAACACCGGAGAGCGTAAACACCAGCATGCCTGAATACACGAAAAGACAGAATGAAACGATCTTTTTTGAAAACCGGCGGGTGACCTTGCTTAAAGAAAAAGTAAAATGCAGCTTGCCTTTTACCCCCAGGTATATAAACAAGCTCAGCGCTGCAACAGGATATCCCAAAACATACAGCTTAATGAATGCACCGAAGTCGCCGACAATATGAAATACGAACAGCAGGATCAATAGTGTTGTCCACAATCTCCATTGCACTTCGCGCAGGAAATTGGTAACCACCGGCTTTTTAATGCTCTGGGTATATGCTTCGAGTATGGTAAAAACAGTCAGCCCAAAACCCATCGGAAATATCCAGAAATAATAATCTACCAGTTGAGGAGCATTGGTATTGTATTTTTTGATCACAAGATCCTTAAACAGCCATCCCCCGACAGCTACCAGCAAAAAACCTGCGAGGCTGACCACCAGCGACAAAGAAAGTATATCATTTTTCCTGTCGGCAAGATGGTGGCTGTAATAAGGATAAAACTTGAAAATAAAAGAAGGCATGCCGAGGGTTGCGATGGCCTGCATCATCGCCGAAATAGCAATAAACACCTGTGTAAGCCCGTACTGGTCGGCTGAAAAAAGGTTTTCCTTGGTAAAAAAATACACATTCAGCATACCCACTGCAAAGCCGATATAGATCACTACTGAAGATATGATGCTTTGCCGTCTTATGGAGCTCATGAGGTAAAGATAATCCTGTAACCCTTATATATGCGCAGGCTTTCCTTAAAAAAATGATCAAAATAAGAAAGAAGAGGTAACAACCCTCTCCTCCGCCTGTTTCATTATATACCACCTGATGTTTTAAGAACGCCCGCCTTTGGATCATCCTTTATTTCCCTTTGAGCTTTTATCACATAAAATCATTTAAAAATGAAGGTCATGCTCAATGCCACATTCAAAACCAGGGCTGCCGGGATATCTTACACCGGCATAATGGATTTTATTCAATCGCTCCTGCTGCCGCGGGGGATAATTGCGGTTATTCCTGCATACACACAGATGCAATCGTGAGAGGACAGAGGAAAGACGTGAGATGTGAAACGCTAAAAACAACCGGTTCTCAGCACTGACTATTCACCTTTCACGTCTCACTTTTCACGATAACCGCCATCATCATCCGGTTAGCCATTAAACCTTTACTTTATGTCCCCCATATCAATCAGGATCAAAGGGCCGCCACGCTCCGGTCATATCTTTTTTCTACATAACGATTCCTCACAACTTCTTTAAAATATCCGGTTATGGCAACTATTAAAAGACTTTCTCTTGCTGTGGAGTTCGACAGCAGGCCCGCAGAAGATATCTCGCTGATAGGCTTCCTGTTTTATTGTAACGGGCTGTTCCTGCAGCGCCAGCCTGTAAAAGAAAACAGGCTTGAATTCAATCTCTCCGATGCAGCCACCGCTGCACGCAAACAACCGGGCAGCTTTGACCCCAAAGAATTAAGGGTGTTCATCGCTCCTGTTTCTGATAAAAAAATTCAGCAGGTAACTACTATTGAAGACCTGGAAAATTATAAACCCTATGAGGCTGTTTTGAGCGCCGACCTGCAGGGCAATATCAGCATATTGCCTGTGCCGGATGCTGTGGCGCAGTTTTGGTCCTTCTGTAATTGCCGGGTTACGGGAAAAGTGTCCAAATGGTTTCATATCGGGAACACCTGGACAGACCGTGCAGTATGCAGGGCGCGCGTGCATATTTGTGAAATTGATGCTATCCGGTACTGGATCTACCGGATACCGGATAACATCATCGCAAAGATCCCGGATGCAATCCTGCATCCTGAAGAGATCCTCCGTAATCCCATACCCATTCCGGATCCTCCGCCGTTTGAGCAGATCTTTTCCAGAGCGGCGGCGGCCGGCGGAGAGAATATCTTCAAAACAACTTCTTCGGAACAGCAGCAGATGGAAGCCGCAGCAGCACTGCCTGAATTAAGTCTCGACATAAGGCAAAAACTTGCTTCCGGCAACCTTAACCTGGTTCGTGAAACCATTGTAAGCAACTATGCATTGCTGCATCCCTGGTTTTGCCTGTGGCCCTGGTGGTGGCCTTATTTTTACCGTTGCACTGAGCGCAAAGTAGTATATACAGATGCCAACGGGCGTTTCGACACCAACATATCTTACCTCTGCTTTGGAGATAAGCCGGATGTATATATCTGGATCGAATACCTGATCAATGGTGTATGGACTACGGTATACCGCCCGCCGGTGCCCTGCTATACTTACTGGGATTATGCCTGCGGTACTAATATCAATATTCACATCACCGATCCGCGTGTGCCGGGCGACTGCTGCTGCAACTGCCCCATCCCCGGCGAGCTGGTATGGATCAGGAGCATTGGCAGCACCAGCGTATCGCATATCAACCAGTTCAATGTGCTGCAGCCGCCTCCCGGGCAGTCGGTCAGCTATAACCGCATAGGGCTTACGGATGCCGCTGCCGTTTATGATGGATTTTTATCTACTGTTGCCGGGGATTATAAGCGTCCCTTTGGCGGCAGCCCGGGTTTCTACATGGGCTTTGGGAGCAACCTGCCCGGCACCGGCATTTATCACTACAGGTGGCGCTACAGGAAAGTGGGGGACGCAGACCTCTCACCGGTATCCGGTAGTTGGGAAACGCTGAATAATATAGAGATGAAAGCGTATGACTTTACCTATATTGACGCCAACGGCGACGAACAGATCGGTCACGACAGTGTGAAGCTGGGGCCATTTACCGTAGGACCGAGCAATGATGTTTACATTATCCCGCCTACTTCTCCGGCAATGGCTCCATTCAACAGGGCGGAAACAGACCCGCAATGGTACGAGCGCACACACAATACGCATACGATAGGATTTGATTCTTCCCAACTGAAGAATGGCGCTATGGACGGCGGCGACGGGCTTTATGAGTTTGTGCTGGAATTGTTTGACCAGGCGGGCAACCAGCTTTTCAATCTGCCGAAGACCCTGTTCAAGGTCCCGGATTATAATGACGGGGATACCAGCGTGAATGCGCCCAACGAATACCTGCAGGCGCCCACAGTTACTACTGCCGATGCATTTAAAATGCTGGTGAGAATAGATAACAGCGCATGCCAGTCGCAGATATTTACAGTGAATGTAAATGGCGATCCTGCGGCTACTGATTGTTGTGGTTTTGTAAAATACAAACCCGGTGGTGTGGAAGCCGACCTTGAGCTGTCATTCCTCGCTACTCATCCCAATAACTTCTCTGTATTCAGCTTTGGCGTAACCAAGGGCACCTGCGGAGCTGTAGCTAATGCCGGCGCCTCCGGAATGGTGATTGACAGCGCCTCCGGCTACACCCTGAGCGCAGGGATCTACAGCAGGCATTTCACACCGCTGCAATTGCTTGATACCTGCTACAACAATGGTGAAGGCAAAGCGGCATTTGCGGAAACGCTGTCTGTAATAGCCATGGCTACCGATGGCACCTACAGGCAAACAGGCAAAGATGCACCGTACAGGGTGGCAGCCTTTGCGCTTGAACCATAATTATTGTTGCAAGACTACAGGTGTTATATAAATATCTGTAGTCTTTTTTATCCCTTTTAATGCCACCGATGAATATAGCTGTCTTTCTCATTACTACCCTCGCAGTGTGGAGGATCACTCACCTGCTTGCAAAAGAAGACGGGCCTTTTAATATTATTTACAGCTTAAGAAAAAAAGCAGGCAAAAGCTTCTGGGGAAAGCTGCTCGACTGCTTTTATTGCTGCAGTATATGGACGGCATTCCCTTTTGCGCTTTGGATCGCTTTTGGATGGATAAACATACTCATCCACTGGCTGGCACTTTCCGGCGCAGCCTGCCTGCTGGAGCAGGCAACAACTACCAAAGGCAACAGCCATAATGATATGCCTGAATATACGGAAGACTAATATTTTATACTATGTGCAACTGCGGAAACAAAAGAGCTTCAATAGATAAATATCCCTACACAACAGATCGTGTCAATTCTGTGCAGCAGGAAAAGATGTGGCCGGATGTCGCATTCATCTATACCGGGAAATCAGCACTAACGGTAAGGGGTACCGTAAGCGGTAAGCAATACCGCTTCAGCAGCCCCGGAGACAGTCAATTGGTAGACTACAGGGATGCCGCGGCAATGATGAATGTGCCTGTATTGAAAAGAATAAAATGAAGGATAGCCATGGATACACGAATGGATGGTCAATTGAAAAAAGCCTCATTCGTGCATTCGTAGCTTTATTGTATTAAAAAATCATCCCGCGTTCCGCGGGACGCTGGAATTCGTGGCTATCTTCTCCCTGCATCGTAATACAACGCCGCAGCGCCCAGGATGGCGCTATTATCGAGCTCGGAGACGACTATGCGCAATTGTTCAAGAGATTTTCCGAAAGCAAAGCTGCTCATTTCTTCCCGCATGGTTTTTTGAAAATAAGCATACGCGTTCCTTACTGATCCGCCCAGTATGATCAGCGAAGGGTCATAAGTATACAATATCATTTTTATCGCTTTACCTAAGTGTATGCCCATTTCGGCATACATGCGCAACGCTTCGGGATCTCCTTTTGCAGCACGGTCAAAAACAACAGCGCCATCCACCTGGTATACATTTTCAAAAAACTGGCCACTGCAGTAATATTCGTAGCAATGATCTAAATACTCTACGGTACCGAATTCTCCTGCCCCGCAATTAGCGCCCGCATATAAACGCCGGTGAATGATGATGCCGGCTCCCAGCCCTGTACCTATTGTCAGGCCAATCAAATGATCCTCGCCGATGCCTTTGCCAAAATAATACTCTCCAAGTGCGAAACAATTCGCATCATTGTTCACATATACTGGTACGTGATATTTATTTTCCAGTATTTGCTTCAAAGGCACTTCTTTCCAGGAGGGAATATTCTGCACATCGTATACAATACCCTTTTCTGTATCTACCACACTGGGCACACCAATGCCGATAGCGGCAATATCAGAACCAGCCAGCGGGTCAATTACGGCATACATATCCTGCAGCACTTCTTCCACGGTGCCATTACTGCGTATACGCTTTGATGTCAGCCCGGATAATCCTTCTTCATTTACCACGGCCCCACGCACATTGGTAGCGCCGAGATCAATGCCGATAATATTTTCGCTTCTTTCCATATCCCGTTTACTGCTTTTCTTTTTTACCCAGCGTGATGGTTTTGTTGCTGATGATCGGCTTTGCCCAGAACCCTATGCTCAGGATGAATCCCATCGTAATATAGAGAAAGCACATCCCTCCTTTCAGCCCGAAGCGGTCGCCCAGCCAGCCGACGATCAGTGGTACGATCGCTCCTCCTACAATGCCCGTCACTAATATCCCCGAAAAAGAACCATGATGTTCTTTCACGGAATTTAATGCCAGTGAAAAAATGACAGGATACATCACTGAAGCAAAAAAACCGACCATAGGAAAAGCGACCAGGGCGATGCTGCCGCTGCCAAACAGCGCCAGCGTAAGGCTGAGGAGCGCCAGCAGCGTAAAGCTGATCAGCACATAACGGCTGTCCATGACTTTCACCAGCAGCAGCCCCAGCACACCGCCTGCCGTCATAAGCCCCCAAAAATAGGCTACGGTTTCGGCGCCGGTAGTCTGTGCGTCATAGCCATGATAGGTGGCAAGGAACTGCGATATCCAGTTGGCAACGCCCTGCTCGGTGCCTACATAGCAAAGCATGGCAATGAAAAAGAGGATCACCACCCTTTTCCGGAAAAGCATGGCATAGATCGAAATGGCTCCCGGCTTTTCCTCCTGGCTGAGCTCTACTTTGGGAAAACGGGATACCGCCAGTATAAGGATCATCAGCATAACCACTACTGCAAAAAGCCAGTACATCGAGATCCACGGCAGGGACTTTGGAACCAGTCCGGATAAAAGCCGGTATATACCCCCCTGTACCGGGTCTTTCTGCAGTCCGGATACAATGCCGGAATACACCAGCGGGCTAAGGAAGGATGCCAGCCCGAAAATGAGCTGGGCAAGGATGGAGTAAAATGCATAATGCTCTTCACCGCCTGCCGTGCGCAGGAGGGGATTGATCACCACCTGCAGGATAGCCATACCGCATCCTATGAGAAAAAGGGACACTATTGCCGCCAGGTAATTGGGAAAAACAGCAAGCAGGAGCGAGCCGGTGCAGGCCACCGCAAATGCCGCGATCATCATTTTCTTTTCGCTGAACCTTTCGATGAGCATGCCTGCGGGAATGGACATTACCCCGTAAGCAATAAAAAAAGCAAAGGGAAGTACAGCCACCAGCGTCAGGTTGAGGTGAAAACCATTGATGATATCAGGCACCAGCGGGCCGATAATATTGGTCAAAAACGAGATCACAAAAAATGTCAGCATTACCATGCCGACCATGTATGGGCTTCTTTTCATGCGAGAACAGTATAAAATAATTTATATGGACGTTATCATATCCCCTGCGCCGGAAGCCGGCGGGTGTATGACGATTATTGAATGTTAAGAGGATAAATTGCCCCGGGTATACCTATTTTCTTACCCTGAAATAAGATTGATTATTCCCCGGCAAAAGAACTATATTAAAGCATGCTAATTAAAATTAACCGACAAAGCTGTTTAAGTAATTATCCATCTTTCCCTTTGCGCAGCTACGACTATGACAAAGATGAAGAACAATTTTATTACCCAAAGGTTTTCAAAAGCTATATACTGACGGTTATTTCAAAGTCTTTCAGAGGACGCACCAAACAACTGGAGACAGAGTTATTTAAATTGGCAAAGCAGCTCAGCTATGACAATTTAATTTTCCTGGGTGACACGGAATTGCCCTGGCTTCATCAGGACAATGAGTACAAGCCTGTAAAAGAGGCACAACAATATTTAACAGACAATAAAGTAGGGAAACGATTCAATGGAGCTTTACAAGTTAAAAACACAGAATTAGTAACTTTTGTTAAACATCTTTCGTGGCTGACGCGTTGTAACGCATCATTACCATACTTTCATTTTACAGATAAAGAACAAAATGTCATAGGCAACATCTGCAAATACGGCAACCTGCACATTGACACATTGAACCAGGCAACTGACAATTTAATAAAAGAATTTGTTGACACAGGTAAGTTCATATATTTAGAAGGTAATTGTTTTAATGAATTTGGTAAAACAAACGTAATTACCGGACGACGTATCATAGTGTGAGCGACAGGCACAAGCGGTACTATGGAGTTTTAGCCACATAAATAACAAAATACAATGAATGCAGATAAGCTGAAAAAAATTCAGCAACCCTTAAAGGAAAAATACCGGGATAATCCGGAAGCTGCTTTAATTACTCTTCGGGCAAGCGGTAAGATTGGAGAAGGGATTTCATGCAGGGTTGAAACCGGTAGAGCAATGATTGAAGCAGGTCTCCATCCGGCGACAGACGGAACCGGAATGCTTGCATGTTCGGGCGATCTACTTCTTGAAGCCTTGGTTGCCTGCGCGGGTGTTACTTTATCTGCTGTTGCCACAGCAATAGCATTCGACCTCATTGATGGAATGGTAAAGGCAGAAGGCGATTTAGATTTTCGTGGAACCCTTGGTGTTGACAAGGAGGCAAAAGTTGGTTTCAAAAATATCCGGTTAACTTTTCAGCTCAATACATCCGAAACCAAAGAGAGGGTTGAAACACTTTTAAAGCTGACTGAAAGATATTGCGTCGTCTATCAAACGCTGATTTCAGCGACAGATGTAGCTGCGGAGATTATAGTGCAATCAAATGCTTAACCGGAAAAATCTCAACATAATTTATTCCGGGCCCGGAAATATCGGTTGTTCATCAATGTTGCAAGCCCGGCGGCATTTACATTAACAGAGCGTGGTTACACCAGGCGGAGTTATCTTTGCCAATTATAAGCGGGCCGGAAAAGTAAGGACAGGCACTGTTGGAGAGAACCAATATAACAATAGGTAGAAGCCTGACAAGGAACGTTGAGCAAAGTGATAGCACTGCTAAAAATACGATTTGACGGTTATGCAAATGAAAGATTATTTAATCGAGACGTTTACATTCAATGACATAACTAACAAAAAGTTATTAGGCAAAATTGCAATGCTCAATGACAGGAAAGAAAGCATAAGATTATTCAGCCACCTGGTAAATTGTCAGTATAAATGGATGGCAAGGGTTATGCAGGACCCAAACGCTAAAAAAATGAGCTGGTGGGATCCTGTTTATGATCTTGGCGAACTTGAAAAAGAATGGACTAAAAGTTTAGCGCTTTGGATTAGTTACATTGCTGCAAAGACGGATGAAGAGTTATCAATGGAAGTTACATTTATTGGTTTTGATGACGGACTTTGGGCTGCAACACCAAAAGACATTGCTTTGCAATTAAATTACCATTCCATACATCATAGGGCGCAAATACAAACAATAATCCGGCAACAGGGAATGGAACCGGATTTTGTTGATTATATAGGGACAAAATATAGAAAGCTAAGCTGACAAAATTTGTACAAAATGACCAGGAATTTTTTTATTACGCTTGTATTCGGATTTATAAGTCAGACCGGTTGGGCTCAGGGCTTTGATAGAATAAAACTGGACAATTATTTTGACACACTTGAAAAGCACGATAAGTTCATGGGAAGTGTTGCCGTTTCTCAAAAAGGGAAATTGATCTACACTAAGTCGGCCGGGTTTTCTGACATAGAAAACAACATCAGAGCCAACGAAAATTCAAAATACAGGATCGGCTCTATTTCCAAAACATTCACCGCGGTTTTAGCGCTGAAGGCGGTGGAGGAAAAAAAGCTGGACATAGATCAGGCGATTGATAAATTTTTACCGTCAATTCCAAACGCACAGAAGATCACCGTAAGACAATTGCTTAACCAAAGAAGCGGGATCCATAATTATACGGCTTACCCGGATTATTTGACCTGGAATACCAAACCACATACAGAAAAGGAAATGGTTGAGATCATTTCAAAAGGCGGAAGTGATTTTGAGCCGGGCAGCAAATTCGGATATAGTAATTCAAACTATATCCTTTTGACTTATATTATTGAGAAAAGCTTTAAAAAATCTTACGCAGCATTATTAACTAAATATATTACCCAACCTGCCGGATTAAAAAACACTTATTTAGGCGGGGAAATAAAAACATCTGCCAATGAATGCAAGTCATACAAATTCATGAATGGCTGGCAACCCGAACCGGAGACAGATGTTTCAGTCTCGTCAGGTGCGGGCGGTATTGTTTCGACGCCAACCGATCTGGTAAAATTCAGCGATGCCCTGTTCAGCGCGAAACTTCTGAAGCCGGAAAGCCTGGAGCTGATGAAAACCATTAAAGATAATTATGGCATGGGGCTTTTTCAGGCGCCTTTTTATGATAAAACCGCTTATGGGCATACGGGGGGGATTGATGGTTTCACTTCCGTATTTGAACATTTTTCCGATGGAGATCTTTCTTATGCCCTGACTTCAAACGGCACAAACTTCAACAACAATGATATTTCGATCGCCGTTTTAAGCGCTGCTTATAACAAGCCGTTTTCCATTCCCCGGTTTAATACTTATAGCCTGAGCCCGGAAGAGCTGGACAGGTATACAGGCGTTTATGCCTCGAAGCAGATCCCCTCGAAAATAACTATATCAAAGCAGGGAAAAACATTAATGGCGCAGGCAACGGGGCAGGCTGCATTTCCTCTTGAAGCCGCGGAAAAAGACAAGTTTATATTCGACCAGGCAGGTGTGGTTATGGAATTTGACCCTGATAAAAAAACGATGATCCTGAAACAGGGAGGCGGACAATATCAGTTTACAAAAGAATAAGGCAGTGACCAACCATTGCATTATGATGGATAAGCTTTCATTCACCCGGCTCGCGCTCTCCTTCCCCAACACGGAAGAGACACCTCATTTTGATCGGACCGGCTTCAGAATTACCGGCAAAAGAATGTTCTGCACCTATTTTGCAAAAGACAACAAGGCAAATATTTTCCTCACTCCTACCGAGCAAAAAATATTTTGCCAAATGGACGCGAAAAATATTTATCCTGTTAAAGGAAAATGGGGTGAAAAGGGAGCAACCACTTTTGATCTGAACAAAGTGCAAGAAGAATTTGTAACAGAAGCGCTGTTTTCTGCTTACAATGAAATACTGAAAAAGAAAAAATGATGGGCAACCCTGCAAAGGTTGAATGCAGCTTTTAAAACAATGCCATCTGCTCAGCCTTCCTGTGCAGCTCACTGTCTTCAAAGAAATATACCCTGCCATGCTCACCATCATACCCTGCAGTAAAATGTTTTTCGTCTTTGCGAAGCCGTTCTACAGCAATGGAAAGCGTGGGATGAAACCGGTGAATATCTTCCAGCGGCGCATGCAGCAATGCGTCAAATTCATTCCCGAAATAAGATATTGCCTGCGCGTATTTCTTTTTAACTGCTTTACTTGAGTCGCTGAACTCCATGATTTCCGCCAGCAGCTCCGGCAGGGGTAATATATATTGAAATGGCTGAGAGGAGCTTGTTACCTCTTGCACGGTGCGGTCAGCCAATTGCTCTACGCGGTGTGCCACGCCGATCGTCAGCGGCTTATGGCAAACAGGGCATATACCGGAATGGGCGTCTTTTACACCAAAAGAGACCTTACAATTCCTGTGCCCGTCATTAAAGTATTTGCCCCGCTGGGGATAGTATTCCCAGGTGCCGCGGAACCCGTTCCTGGTTCTGACAGCAGCAAACAGGTCTTCATAGCTTAGCGCAGTATCAAATACATTCACTTCACGCCCAAGCTTATGCGCGGAATGCGCATCCGAATTCGACATCAGTGTTAAATGATCAAGCGCGGTATACCGGTTGCACATGAGCGGATCAGCCGACAAGCTGGTTTCCACGGCGAACAATTCACCTGCAACATCTTTAAAACAATCCTGCAAAGAGTCGTGGCCGTTCATAGCCCCCAATATGGAATACCAGGGCGTCCATATATGCGCAGGCACGAAATAGGCTTTGGGAGAAATATCCAATACTATTTTCAACAGTTCGTGCGCCTGCAGGTGCAAGGTAGGCCTGCCGTCAATAGCAAGATCGCCATACTTTCCTAAAGCGGCGTTGATACGGTATGCAGTCTCAAAGTCCGGTGCATATATCAGGTGATGATTCTTATACTGTTTCCCTTTGATGATATATTCGCAGCTCACTTCGGTGGAGAGGCAGAAATGAATTGTCCTGTTGCTCACCTGTGCGCCGGGCAATTCAGTCAGCTCCGGCAATTGCCTGAGCGTATAAAAGCCGTTTTCCTGCGGTTGTAGTTTTTCCCGGAGCTCCTTTATCCATCCGGGATGCGTAAAATCGCCGGTACCGACCACGTCAATCCCTTTTATTATCGCCCATTGATACATGGTTTCGAGGCAGAGAAACTTGCTGGTCGCTGCCGCGTAGTGTGAATGCGTATGTAAATCGGCGATGAAAAACATGACGCAATATTACTAAAATAATTAGTATTGTGAAGAAGATATTTTATGATGGGCATACTGCAATTTTCAGCACGGGTTGCCAATCTTTAATAAGATCGTTTTAAACAACTGCACCAATGGATGGTCAATTGAAAAAAAACCTCATTCGTGCATTCGTGGCTTTGTTGTATTCAAAAACTCGTGGCGCTTTCACTTCGTCTTCTTGAGCTTCAATTCACTATACAACGCTTCCAGCAGTTCACAGGGGCTGATGTCTATTGCCAGGGCGATCAGGTATAGTTCATCCGCTCTCAGCTTTGCGGAAGGATTTAATGTCAGCTCACTCAGCCTCGGCTTGCTGAGACCGGTTTTCCTGGCCACCTCCGACTTATTTACCGACTTAACGATCAGGTATTCTCCCAGCTTTGTCATTGAATTTTAATATTTTCTAAACACTTTTAAAGCAGTAATTTAAAAAAGTTCAGAAAATCTTAATAAAATAATTTGATTTTATCAGATTTACTGTATTTTTGTAAAGAATTCCTTTAAAAATTAACTCCTTTAGGATGGGACGGTATATACATTCGGGGTAGTTTGGTGAATAGTGAAGGGTGAATGGTCCATTCACCCTCTCACTACTGCCTGTTCACCAGTACGTAGCATTCACCATTCATTATTGCCCCCGTCCGACTGGTGTCAGCCCCGCCTGAATGATTCAGTCGGGCAGGCGGGCGGGCATTCACTCTTTCAAATGCTTCCTCATGAAAAAATCTTCCACCGGCAAAAAGCCGTCCCGCAAACCCAAGCCCGCATTAAAATGGCAGGCCGGCGCTTACGACCGCTATGCCGAATACAGGTTCATACTCCCTTATCCCTTTCTCCTGCTTTGCAGGCTGATGGATATCACCCCTCAAAAAGTGCTGACTGATTTTATGGATAACCTTTCCTGCGGCAGTTGGGAACGCAAGGGGAAAGATCAGGCAAAAGAGCACCTCATCAATTATTTTATTGCACATGGCTATGGTCAGCACCATTATACCGAAGAAGATATCCGGCAGGTATTCAAAGAAATGGATGCCCTGGGCGCATTGTTCCCTGTAAATGGAAAAAGGAAGATGGTAGACCTGTATACCAAATGGCGCAGCAAGCACTATACTTACTGGTTTAAAAAATGGTTTAGGAAACCGGAGAGGAGGTTGGCAAGGATTACTTGACCAATTGAATAAATTTGTTTTGCAGCGAGGTTTATACCACGCCGAACGGCAAGGTGAAAGTTGAAATTTATTTGCAAGATAATGAAGAAGTTAAAAAAATGATTATTCAATACGCATCTGATTTACATCTGGAGTTTCCGGAAAACAAAGCGTTTTTGCGGCTTAATCCTTTACAGCCCCAAGGGGAGATACTCTTATTGGCCGGAGACATTGTGCCTTTTGCCGTGCTCAACAGGCACAAGGATTTTTTTAACTATCTGTCAGACCATTTTAAAACCACCTGGTGGATACCGGGTAACCACGAGTATTATCATTTTGATATGGCTGAAAGATCAGGCGGCTTTAAGGAAGACATTAAGCCCAATGTGCATCTTGTAAACAATGTGTCGGAGATTATTACTGATACCCGCTTTATATTTTCTACGCTCTGGTCAAAAATTAACCCCGGCAAACAATGGTTTATTGAAAAAAGCATGGGCGATTTCCAGGTAATAAAACACAATGGGTTTCGCTTTTCCATAGACCGCTTTAACGAGCAGCATGAGCTTTGCCTTGCTTTTGTTACAGAAGCGCTAACCCCAAAACATACCGGAAAAACAATAGTGGTTACTCATCACGTGCCCACTTTAATGCACTACCCCGAACAATATAAAACAAGTGAGCTGAACGAAGCCTTTGCCGTAGAGCTGTTTGAGCTAATAGAAAAATATCAGCCCGATTATTGGATATACGGGCATCACCACAGCAATACCCCGGAGTTCGAGATTGGTAAAACCAAATTGCTCACCAACCAGTTGGGATATGTGAAGTATGGCGAAAACAAAGGATTTGATGCGAATCGCGTAATTACAATTTAAGAGATGAGCAAAGCAATATAGGCATCAGAATGTTCGGGATGAAAACATGAACAGAGCGGGGTTTTGTTTTTAATACCCTTTGTAATCTTTCGCTTCTTTATTTTGTCTTACAGTTTTCAATTGTTTTGGTTTAGCCGTTTTTTCTAATTTTTTAATACTATCTGCTACCGGCAGGTTTTCAGGCATAGTTCCTCCAAGTTCCTGTATGGTTTTGCGTACTTTTTTGCCTACTTCAAAATGTGTTTGGTTGGCATTGTGTTTACCTTTTATATTTTCCCGGCGTAGTTTTTCCTCTGTTTGTGTAGCCCTGAAAAGGTTGGCTGCCAGTTCGGTACTACCCATGTGATCAGGTATTTGCTGACTTTTGGCGAGCCCTTTTCTTTTGTGTATGCCTTTGGCATCAAGCCCGCCATACAAACCCATGTACCCATGATTTTGAAAAATGGCATAATCAAGTGAAGTAATTACACCTGCATTTTTGGCAGCAGTAGCTAAATGTGTGTTGTGCTTAGACATTTCATTACGCAGGAAAACTCTTTTTTCATCTTCGGTACTAAGGCGGTTATAGGCTTCCATCTGCGTTATTTCCTGCAACCTTGTTTGCACGGCAAAATAACTTTGTCCAAGAGCTATTACTTCTTTAGAGGGATCGGCATTTTGTACAATTAAATAACAGGTATAGCGGGAGAGTTTATAACCTGGCATTTCTCTTTCTGCGCCGGAGCCAATTGCTACCATCTCGTTGGATTCAACGATATGGTTTTTTACGGGATGGCCGCTGTTAATACACGCTTCTTTGGCTTTTTCTATTACACCTGAAAAATTTCTAAAATCGGTATAATCGAGTGTTTTGGCAAGCTGCCTTGCCATCCAGAATTCATTACCCTTTTCATCTGTCTGTTTAATTTGTTCAAACACAGATAGTCCTTGTTGTGATAAGTCTTTTTTCATTGGTTAAGTCTTTTAAATGATGTCATTATGTTGAGGATTGCTATCCATTTGGTTGCAGATTAGTAAAACAAAAATACTAAATTCTTTAGCCCGTTGATGATTTTCACGCATTTATAAAAGAAGATCCGGTACTGCGGTCGTAAATGATCTTACCGGTTTTATGCACCTGCGAGCTTGCAGGCACCTGTATATGGATCACCTTGCGCCATTAATATCATATACCTGCGGAAAAAGAATAAACGGAGGATCGGGCTTTTGCGGGTTATTGGAAAGGTTGACCAGGTCTGCTACCATCTATAAGCAGCTTGAATTATTTTATTTGCAGATACCAGCTTTTGTTTTTCATGGCATCGTCCCTTGCGTCGCAATCACTTCATCTGAATATTTTCATGGCAGCAAAGGGAACTGCAATAGCAGAGCGTTGGAAGTTTTGTTAGTTTAAAAAGCACAAAAGACGCCAGGGTGAGGATATAAGCAAAATTACTCGCACCTAGATCATAATGAAAGAACTCGTCAGTTTATCGTTTCAGTTAGCAGTACTTTTTCCCCCTCCTTAATTTTAGTAAACCCTACCCACCGAGAACCATTAAATTCTAGATGAATCTCCTGTATTATCTTTCTTCCCGATATAAAAAAAAACAATCGATAATCAATATTTTTGTCCAATGGATTTATTTGTAGGCGATTTCTATCAGCAGCTTGTTCGCCTTTATATAAGTCTGGTACTGCTTGAAAACCTGTCAAATAATCATCTAAACTCCTTATTGGCGTATTTATGTTTTTAATTCCGACAGTCGCTCCTCGAATCGGATTGATTCCTTTATGTTTCCATACGATCTTTGGCTCGAAAATTTTATCAAATAGTAATACCATCTGACAAAAACTCCCTGCTCCTGTAGTATAATCAAAATTTGCTTTTGCGTTTTTTATTAACTCATTGCTTAATTTTATATTTTCATCAGATAATTCCTTTTGCTTTTTAGCATAATCTAAATTTTGCCCTGTTAACGAAAGATTAATCTCTGTAAGAGACTTGTTTTCATTAGTAAGTTGCAAGTTACGGTTACTAATATCAACATGAGCAGCAGCTTTGGATGCTATTAAAGAAGCATCTTTATCATTTTTCTTAGAAGCTAACCATGTTCCGATAATCGTAATAATACCGCCGATAATGATAATCAATTGCGATTTATCAATTAACCAATCAAACATAGAATGATTTTAATGTATTAATATATAATGAATATTGTACCGTTGGGGATTCTCCCTATCAGTGGGTGTCTTCCACCCACCGAAAAAACAATAAAGGGACGTTGCCGCACTCTCATCCATACTTTATCTACCACGGGAAATTATGCTGGTATGTGAAGACACATACCAGTAGGGAAAAAATCAATTGTTTTCAGCTTGATTCATGCTTTTAACAGAGCCATCCACGACTTTAGTCTCGGCCTTATCACCATTTGTTGCTTTTAGCTCCGCTATTTCTTTTTGCAGAATTTCAATTTGCTCATGCAAAGTTGGCTTGTCGTAGAGGATATTTTGCTTAATGTGAAAATTGAATGCTTTTACCAGTTCATTATCAGTAATAGAATCCAGCTTTGTTGACAATTCAAATAAGTGTTCCTTTTTTAGAGTAAGTTTTTCAACAGAAATAGCATACAGAAATTCAATTAAGCCTTCACCCTGTGGAGTTTTATGCTGTTCAATAACCTTTTCCAAAATAGCCTTCATATCATTGCTTAGTTCTTCATCTATATGATATGATAATTCACTTGCATGAGCACTGCGTAAAATACATGCCTGTATTATTCCATCATTAAATCTATTGAAATTATGAGGGTCAAGTACGTTTCGTACGAATTCCGTCTGCCGCAGGCAATGTTCATAATCATCGCTATTCCGCAAACTGTTGATTACAGTATTAATTGTGAAATAAACATCTGCCTGACTTACATCCGTTGTATAATCTGTAAAATTAAAAAATGCAAAACCTTTTCTCAGTTTGAGTGCAACTCCTTGTGTATTGGAATAAAATAAAGAATTAGCCAATCCTTTTTGCTTTGTACTTACACTCTCATCAATTAAGGCAATGCGGTCTTTAAAATATTTTGTTGCAACAGGTAAATTTTGTTCCTCAATCGCATCAATCAAATCAGCTATAAAATCCTTTTCCTTTAACCATGAAGTGCCTTTTGAATCTTTATTACAAAAAAGGCTATCAACTTCTACAAAAGAATTACTCTCTTTGCCGTATGTACCTTGCTTTAAGTTACTTTTCAATGAGTTTAAGTAATCTTCAGTATTGGTTCTTGCCAACCCAATAAAATACACCAACCGCAGCTTATCAAATGGTCGGAGTGTTCTGCTTAAATAAAGCAGGTTTTTGCCATTGGAAATACATGAGCCAATTATTACAACTGCTCCCTCTGCTTTTACGTCTTTAATTTTTTCGGTTACATCATCAAACTTTACTATTTCCGGTAGTTTTCCATCGGCATAATTGGGCTTTATATGATTAGTTATTATCTCAGCAAGTTTTATAGAACCTTCATCTGGCAAAGTGATAAAGTATTTGGCGTTGCTGGGTACGTACTGATTTATGAAATTGTAAAGCCTCTCTTTGTAGTCTTTGTACAATTTATTTTCCGGGTCTTCAATCTTACAAAGCACATGGTGGATATCAAAGTAAACCTCGTACTTGTTACTTGTAACATAGGTTTCTTTATAGTTTACTTTAAGAACATTATTATCAGTAATGTTGGTAGCTTTAAATTGCTTTACAAATGCTGATAATTTTTTTGGAGCATCTGTAACCTTAATTGTAATGGGATTTATTTTGGGTTTTTCTAATAGAAAAACATCCCCTTTTACTTCCACCGGGTACGAACCACTTTTGCAATAAACACAATCTCTGTCAGTATAAGTATCATAATGATGTAGCCCTAAAGGGTTTGAAGCCGATTTAGTAAGGTTACAAACTATATTGGCTTTGTTTTTTATGTAGTCGGAATTGCTTCCGAGAAAATAAAGAATTACAAGATTTGCAATATCAACATTGGGATGGTGTTTCGTTATTTTCTCTATGATATTGCCCGATGTTGACGAGGAAATAAGGATCAAAGAGTTTTCAAAAAACCGGATTGATTTTGAAAATATTCCTTTGTAAGAAGAGAAACTTTCAACCGGAATAATTCTGAAGCCTGCACCTACTAACTTTCTTTTTAATTCCAAAAGTGCAAAGGCCAGTGTGTTGATAGAAGATGTATCACAATATATCTGCCGGTGCAGTTCTTCTTTGTATTTGGAAAGCAAAGTAAATGCGATAAAATAGATTTCTGAACTATGCAGCAGTATATTCCCTGTACGCAAAAATTTATTACAGTGTTTTCCTGATGGAAAAACGAAATGGTGTGCATTGCCCTTCGCTTCAATCAGTCCACCTCTTTCTTTAAAAATATACACAAGGCCGTCATTAATTATTAAGTCAGTTGTTTTTTTGCTGATAACTCCGGGCTTATTGCTGCAATCTAAATTTCCGTCTTTATCAAAAGTAAACAGGTAAAGGCTGTCCTTTAAATGGTCTCTTTGTAGCTTTGGAATATCTTTAAAAGTATCTAATTGGTCTGTTATAAAAAGTTTTGTTAGTAAAGCATCGCTGTAATCACCGCCTATTACAAATATTTCATCTGTCTGATAATTTGATTCATAAAACTTCTTGATTTCACTTTGCAGGTTTGCTTTTTCGATGGAATCCCTATCACAAAAGATTACCGTTACGGAACAAGGTACTTTCTCACTATGCCCATTTTCTTTAAAATATTTCGATGTGTATATATAGAAGCTAGGCATGGCTGATGTTTGAGATTGGGTAAACCAATGTGATGACACTGCCTTGGGCGAATAGCAAACTTGAAAAACCGGAAGAAGTGTTATTGAACCAATCGAATAACTCAATGTCATTACTCTTGGTGTCTTCCTTATATCTGTTCTCCCGTAAATTCCTGAAGATTGAAACATTTTGTGTACGCAGCCAGAATAAGCCTTTGTTATCCAAAATTTTCATTATCCTATCCAAGCCCTGACCTTTGATGCCTCTGTCAATTCCTGTAGCAGTTGTATTATTTCTCATCAAACATTTTCTAATAATCTCCACCTGCTCTGCTGCATTTAATTGCTGTTGCGATTCTCCCAGGTTTCTTTTTACAAAACCAATACCCGTATCATAAACTGATAACTCTAAAAAATACAATTCGTCCTGTGCATTAGCTTCAAAGTTTTGAACCGAAAAATAATTTTTTAGCCCTTTGTTATTTTCAAAGCCGGTTGCAAAACTTTCTCTTGTCCTCCTGTGTAGTTTTAAAAACAACCCTCTTGTATTTGGATTAAGTGGTTTATTAAATTCATCTGTCTTTCCCCAATCATCTGTGTTTTTCATCAACTCATAAATGATGGCAATAATATCATCATAGAAAGGTGCTAAATTGGCAGCACGAAGATTTCTATTTAAGGAAGTTACCTGCCTTATTGATTTTTCAAGGGCAAAATCAAATTGCATTTCATTAGAGATAAATATTCCATCAGTATAAAAAGCATTCAATAAACCATTTTTTATAGATAAATGGTCGAAGCAAGAAAGCAATACTTTAGGGCCACCACCTTCAGTTTGCCTTTTCATTTTTTCATGCTTAACCTGATTTTGCTGCTTTAACAAGGGCTTTAAATCTCTGCCTTGCTTATCAGTAATTTCCCTGCTCCAGCAATAAACAATAGAAGGAAACAAATAATCTAATTCATAAAGCTCTGATAACTCATTTTCCGACTTAATATCTAAAATGATTTTGCTATTAGTGGTAGTGTTATACCATGTGGCAAAAAACTGAATGATTGCCGGAATAAGACCAAAATCAGTACCCGATAAACTTTTTGAAACAGCTATATTAACAGAATTATTTTTTGACAATTCCTGATAGGCATTTTCAATTGATTCAATACTAGTTTTATTACCTATTCTTATCATGAAAAAATTGTACAATCATTATTAAAATTATTACCTCTGCACTATTTCGTTGTTCAATCATTTCTTGTTTTTACTTCTTCCCTGTCCTTTTCCCTTTCTCCGCAATTACCGCCAACTCTTTAAGCAATTTTTTCTTCTCCTCTCCATCAATGTCTTTAGATGAAATAAAAAAATCCTTCAGATCACGATTAATAGTGAGTGCAATACGGAAGAAGGTAGCAAGCGGAGGTTGTATGGTATTGGTTGCCCATTTTGAAATGGTTGCAGGTTCGTAACCTAACACCTCTGCTAGATGCTTATTAGAGACCCGTTCTTCCTTTAAAACAATGGCCAGCCTGTTCATGACCAGATGGGAGGGTTTTCTTTTGGGTTTCATTATTTTACTCATCGGGTAAATAAATTGTGCTTGGAGAACACAATTTACAAGATTATAAAAAATTGATTTTCAATCAAAAGAGATCTCGCGGGAAATAATATTGTTATTGTGAAACAATTATGTTATATTGCATAACAATTTTATCAATTCATTTTATGACTTAGAAATTATACTATAATATATAAAAGCGTATTTGCTTTATTCCCGATTCTGAAATTACGACATAACATTGATCTCGGGAGGGTAAGGTAAATCGCTCGCGTTTTCCTTAGTTTTAAGGTTCAGACGTGGGCGTTCTTATTTGAGATCAGGGTGTCGTAACCCTCAGAATCAACAAGAACTAACCCACGTCTCTTTTTTGCCGCTGGTTGGTCTTTCATCAAATTCTTCACTTCAAAAACTCCTTTATGAAAAAGACCAACGCCCAGCCAGCACCTCCTTGAATACCATCAATGCTCATCAAACACAACAATACCCATTTCCTCCCCGCGAGGAACCAAACCACTAAAACTTAATCTATGCATTCACTACCGGAACACCTGCAGCGCATGAAACAGGCACTGCTGCACAAAAAGAATAAAAAAGCAGCGTGGACTGTTATTAACGAATATTTCCATTTTATAGGAATAGAAAGTATAAAGGAAGAATTGTGGATACTCACCAAAGGCACCATCACCAACGACCTGATGGATCAGTCAAAAAAAGGAGCGGACAGGCATGACCTCATTTTCGGTTATGAGTTGCTGCTGTTATTGTTTGATGCGGTAAAGGTGCTGCACGATAAACGGGAACATAAGCAGAAAGAGAGGGGAACCAATCGGACACTTGCCGTGGCGGGAAATGAAAAACCGGGAAAGCAACAAAAAAGCGCATCTCCGGTGTAGTAACCTTATTGATTCATTCATTCCGGAATTGTGCTGCTGCAAGCCTCTCTGCAAATCCTGGCAAAGACCTTTGTGGCCCGTTAAGAGATGAAGACTACACATTAAGAAGCCTTCTTAACGTAAATTATTGGTTCACCTAATTGAGCTTCCAGTTTAGCAATAGTTTTAAGCGTAAGGTTATGATTACCTTTAAGCCATTTATTGATTTCTGACGGTCTTTTATTCAGTTTTTCGGCCAGGTCTTTTTGCGTGTAGCCTTTAGCCTTAATAAGCTCGTTGATCCTTACAATGATATCGGTATACTGGCGTACAAAAATGCGCACTTCCTCAGGCGTTTCGCTTTGTATTCTCTTCGCAATTTTGCTTCTCATAAAATTCTCTTTTACAAAATAATTTCATCATCCCCGTTCGCTGCTATAAGCTTCCGGTTTTTAGCATCAATTATTATTTCTTTATCTCTTAGCGCTTCTTCAATTCGCCTGGCAAACTGGCACGCTTCGATCCATTTCAGGTTGAGGTCTTTGCTGGCCTGGTTTGTTTGGGCAGATTTAATGCCGCCGTTAAATAATACTACCAGATCTTTCCGGTTCTTTATCCGTAATGCATATAGCCTTAATGGAAAATTGGGGATAAAGGAATACGATACCTTTCACATTTACCTTGCCTTTATTGGGTAATCCTACTACTTCCTGCTCAAATCTGTTAAACAAGATATCTATTGCTCCATGATCGTCTCCTATACTATCCAGCACAAAACTCAGAAGTTTCTGAACTTCGATTTTCAGCTCAGGAATAGCATTATATTTAGCAAAGAACTTATCAGTTTCATTACTGTTGGACTCATCCCATCGCACTGTATAAAAAGTGCATTTAGCACTTTCATCATCTCATATTTCCAATGCAAAGCTATTCACTTATAAGTTAATTTGCAACTAAAATATAAAAAAACGTATTCCACAAGAAATATCTGACCCTGAAGATTCACTTCGACTTTCAAGCGAATAAGGTTTAAATAAAAACGGAGATTCTCACTCTTTTCTTGAAAATCTCCGTAATGTAGCCTCGACAGGAATCGAACCCCGCCCGTACCGAACGGTACCTGCCCGAATGTTCGTTCAGGCGGGCGTTCGGGCGGTGTATCTGGAGCTTCGTCCCAACCAAAGGTCAGGATTATACTATCCCTGCCCGAACGGCATCCTGCTTCGCCTGAATGATTCAGTCGGGCAGTCGGACGGGCCCGTCCGACTGGCGTCAGCCGGGCGGGCATTGTACTACGAGGGTAGTGCTTTTTTTAAAAACCTTCTTCCGGCAGCCGATTTGAAATATTTTTCTCTTTCTATTGCTTCCTGTTCCGTTTCAAACGTTTCAAAATAGATTAAGGTGAAAGGAATATAAGGCTGGATTGATGCTGTCATTCCTGAATTGTGCTGGCGTAACCTTCTTTCAAGATCCTGGCAATGACCTTTGTAATAATAATTGTGATTGGTGCTTTTTAAAACATAAGTGTAAAACATAGGAAAAACAGTAGTAGCCTCGACAGGAATCGAACCTGTATCTGGAGCTTCGGAAACTCTTATACTATCCATTGTACTACGAGGCCAATGCAAGGCAGAAATCTTTAGTCAGCATCCGGACATCAACCTGATTACTTTCTTTTCATAGGAATCGAACCCCCGCCTGAACGAACATTCGGGCAGGTGTATCTGGAGCTTCGTCCCAACCAAAGGTCGGGATTATACTATCCCCGTCCGACTGGCGTCAGCCGGGCGGGCATTGTACTACGAGGCCGGGCTAATTTGAAAATGGGTCAATTTGAAAATTTGAAAATGAATTTTCAAATTATTTAATCAACCCATGTGCGTTCTCAGCAAATATCTTTACCGCGATGGCGAGCAAAATTACACCAAAAAACTTTCGCACAGTAATTAATCCTGCATTCCCCAGCAAACGGGCTATTACATCCAGCAAACGGATCACAATGTAAATAATAATAAGATTGATGAGAATACCGGCCATTATCGTGCCGTCGGTGAAATTTGCTTTCAGTGAGATGATGGTGGTGAGCGTACCTGAACCCGCTATCAGCGGAAAGGCAATAGGTACAAGCGTGGCAGCCTTTACATCCTTTTCACTTTTGAAAAACTCCATGCCTAATACCATTTCCAGCCCTAAAATAAAGATGACTATAGAGCCGCCCACCGCAAATGATTTTATATCCAGCCCCAGCACTTTCAAAAACTTTTCGCCTACAAATAAAAACACTACCATCAACAGCCCGGAAACGATGGTAGCACGAAAAGCATTGATCTCGCCCATCCGCTGCTTCAGCGAAATGAGAATGGGGATCGAGCCAATGATATCTATCACCGCAAAGAGGGTAAACACCACGGTGAGCAATGCATTGAAATTGACTTCCATACCGGGAATTTTTGTAAAGATATTATTCTGTTTTCAAGATGTTCAATATCGGGAGCATCCCAACTTTTCGCAGGCGAGGCTTCAATCATAAGAAAATGACATTGAGTTAACAGCGGTCTTAAACATAGAAGCTAATCTCTCCCATAACCACGCAGCACAAAAAAGGTAAAAATAAGTCATGATCGAAAAGCTTTAACCTCTCATTGGCTTCGGCAATTTTAAATGCCTGTATAGGTTTCATAAAAAACAAATTCTTTGAAAAAATGCCGGCAATCAAACTCCGGCATCAATACCGGTAAATTTTTGCTTGTCAGGTATATAGGTCTGCGCCAGAAATATTAGAAGTGAACCATTTTCCACCTTTATCCCATGCCTACGGCAGGTAAACCGGCAGGCAAGTCTCACTTTTCACGATAACATACAGGCATAATTGGGCTGACTTAAGAGTAGTTCCCTTAATGGGTAATCCCTAACGTTCCACTGTCACTCCCTGCAACTGCGACTGTAAGCCTTTGGAGCCTTCTTCCGTTACCTGGGTTTGCCAGAGATTAACTTTCTTAAGCCCGCTCAATTGCTTAAGCGATGCTATACACTTGTCTGTAAGCGGATTTTGTCCGAGATTGAGCACATTCAGGTTTTTTAAATCCTGCAGCAGCACAACAGACTGATCATCTATATTGTTTTTCTGCAGCTCCAGTGTATTGAGCCTGCTGAATGATCCAATGGCTTTTAAGGTGGCTTTATTAATACCGCAGTTGCGTATATCAAGACGGTATACCTGGTCTTTGATAAGGGAAAGCTTCTGCATCAACTGCTCAATATGATCGGCCCCCGCAGATTGCAGCATGGTAAAAGAAATATCAAGCAGGTTGCTGTTCGAGGTAAGATTACGTATCAGCAGTTTCTGGTCTTTCAGTTGTTTTACTGTTACGGGATCTGCAGGCGGAACTTCAGGCAAAACTATATCCTTGTTATCTTCTGCATTGATGCCAAGATAATTGGCCACCAGGTACTTCACCTTATCATCCACGGACAGTTCGGTTATATTCTTTTGGTAATCGGTCCCCGATAATATCCACCAGCGCATAAAGCTGATCTCTATGGGAGACAATGGCGTCCGGTTATCTGCCGGCATGAATTTCCGGCTGTGCCGGGGAAGCGTTATCCTTTTGAATAATTCACTTTTCTCAAGGTCTCCTGCTACAATAGTATTGCCGCTTTTTCCGCCTTTGCTGATGCCCTCCACCGTGGAAAGATCCAGCTCTCCTTCTGTCTTGTCTTTGTTGTGGCAGTCAATACATTTTTGCTGAAGAACAGGTTGAATAATATCGGCAAATACAACTACCGAATCAAGCGGCGGTAATGCCTTTTCTTCGACGACAGCTTTCTTTCCGAATATTGATCTCAGGAACTCCGGCATGTGCGCAGTAAGGTAGCCTTCACCGTGCGTCATATTACCTCCGAGATGACCGCCCGCTGCGATAAGAACGATACATATTATCAGCAGCCAGTTGCTCAGGGAGATCTTAGCAAGGAAAATATTGGTTTTTTTATTGCTCCTGATATACCAGGTGATCAATATAAACGCCGCAGCCGCAATGCCGATCCATTTATGCCAGTTGAGGGTATAGACATTGTACCCTCCGGATGATGATAAGAAATATCCTGTGAGCGCGGCCAATACCGCGCTGATGCCGCCCGCAAGCAAGGCTATATTAATAGCAGACTCAAGTACCGGGCTTTTTTTATAAACGGCAATCACACTCAACAGCGCTGCAAATACAATGATCCCGATAGGGATATGCACAAGCAGCGGATGAAATCTTCCAAAAAACAGCGACCAGTCTGTATGCATTACGGCGTATTATTTTGCTATACCCTTTCCAGTTTTACAGGATAAGTTTTCTCAGCATTCCACTGGCATACATAAATATTATGATCCTCATCCACACATACATCATGCCCGTGATAGAAAATATTGCCGTTTGCAAACATCGGCTGCAGCACCCCGTTTTTATATTCCGGTTTGGTGCCGCCGGGGTTGGAGATGCATTTATTATTTTTATCCAATATGGTTACAAAACCTGATTTTCCGCCATCCATTTTTCCCGTATCACGAAAATTAGACCAGCATACGCCCGCATATATATTTTCTCCATGTACCACAGGACGGCATACATAAGCGCCGGGCAGCTTTACCGTTTCAATATATTTTCCATCAAGCGTAAAGAATTTAAATGCATTCTCATTGCGTGAAGTGCAGATCAGTTTGGGAGCAGACGGATCACGAAGATCCACTGTTACCCCATGCGCATTGCTGAGGTTATGATCAGGATTGGCGTTGTGATGACCGCCAAAGATCCGGATGAATTCTCCTTTATGATTGTATTGCAGGATATAATCCGACCCATAGCCGTCTGCCACATAAAAATCGCCGTTGGGCGCAACCGCTACTTCTGTCGGCTGGAATTTTTCTTCTTTTTTATATGCGCCTATGGTATACGGATGTCCCAATGTAAAGATCAGGTCGCCATTGATCGTGGTTTTAAATATGGAGCCGGATTGCGCATGCCAGTTCCCGTCCTTACCATAGTAATAACCGCAGTCTGTGATGAACAATACATCGTCTTCCCCTTCATGTGCCAGCGTAAGCCCGTGGCCGCCGGGGTAACGTGTTCCCCATGAATCGAGCAGCTTGCCTGATCTGTCATACACTATAATATTATTCTTTACCTCATCCGTAACCATCAGCAGGCGCCCTTTCGAATCTTCCACCATTTCATGACAATTGAGGACCGGTGTTTTTGCAGCATCAAGATTGCCCCAGTCTTTATTCATTTTATAAGTAAAACTGCCATGCCCGATAATACCATTGTCATCAGGGCTTGCTTTACCTGTTATATTAAAGCCTGCAACAGCTCCGGCTGTAAGGGCCGCAGTCTTTTTTATAAACTGTCTTCTTGGATTGTTATTCTTTTTCATATGGAATTTTATTAAGGTGTGAGCTATCAGCTGTGGGCTATCAGCCATCGGCTGTGAGGCGTGGGCTCATAGCCCGCCGCTCATAGCTGATAGCCCACAGCCTTATACAATGATCCTCTTTACAACTGTTCCTTCCACATCTGTGAGCCTGAACCTCCTGCCTTCCGCATCAAAGGTGAGTCTTTCGTGATCTATGCCCAACAAATATAGAAGTGTTGCCTGGAAATCGTGCACGTGCACAGGGTCCTTTATAATATTATAACCAAATTCATCCGTTTCACCGTAGGTGAGGCCGGGCTGTACGCCACCACCTGCCATCCACATGGTGAAGCAGCGCGGGTGATGATCCCGCCCGTAATTATCTTTGGTAAGCTTTCCCTGCGAGTAGTTGGTTCTCCCGAATTCTCCGCCCCATATTACCAGCGTGTCATCCAGCAGTCCTCTTTGCTTCAGGTCTTTTACCAGCGCTGCCGATGCCTGGTCCGTCGCCTTGCATTGATTGGTAAGCGCAGCCGGAAGATTGCCATGCTGATCCCATCCCTGGTGATAGAGCTGCACGAATTTTACGTTTTTCTCCAGCAGCCGGCGTGCCAGCAGGCAGTTAGCAGCATAAGTGCCGGGCGTGCGGGAATCCGGCCCGTACATATCAAATACCCAGTCGGGCTCATCCGACATATCGGTTATTTCCGGCACAGATGCCTGCATGCGAAATGCCATCTCATACTGCGCTACACGATTGTTGATCTCAGGATCGCCGAAAATTTCCAGTTGGGCTTCATTCAGGTCTTTCAGTGCATTGAGCATTTCCCTGCGGTCTGCCGCTTTAAAACCTTCAGGATTGTTGAGGTACAGCACCGGGTCTGCACCGGAGCGGAATTGCACACCCTGGTATTTGGAAGGAAGAAAACCATTGCCCCAAAGCCTGGCAAACAAAGGCTGATCCTGTGGTGCATTATTCGATACCAGCACTATAAATGAAGGAAGGTTATCATTGTCGGAACCAAGCCCGTAGCTCACCCATGCGCCGATGCTCGGTCTGCCTGCAAGCTGATTGCCTGTTTGCATGAAGGTAAGCGCAGGGTCGTGGTTGATCTGCTCGGTATACATGGATTTGACAAAGCAGAGATCATCCGCTACCGACCCGGTATAGGGCATCAGTTCGCTTACCCACGCCCCGCTTTTGCCGCGTTGTTCAAATTTAAAAGAGGAACCTACGAGCGGGAGCGCGGATTGCTGGGCGCTCATACCGGTGAGCCGTTGCCCTTTTCTTACGGAGTCAGGCAGGTTTTGACCATGCATTTTTTCGAGCATGGGCTTGTAGTCGAAGGTTTCAAACTGCGAAGGCCCGCCACTCTGGAAAAGATATACTACCCGCTTCGCCCTTGCCGGTATGTCCGGCGTGCCCAATATACCACCGTTCCCGGCAATGGCATTGGGTTTTGCAGTATGCAGCCCGCTCTGACCTGCGATCAGCGATCCCAGGGCTACAGACCCGAGGCTCAGGGAGGCTTTCTTCAGGAAAGATCTCCTGTTGATAGCACTGGCAATAAGCTGTTCAAATTCTTTGTTCATATCATCTCAAAATTGAGCTTTGTTGTGCCGGTATTACCGCCGGGTAACAAAAGCATCTGAATTCATAATAGTGCTTGCCATCACGGTGCATGCAGCAAGCAATTGCGGTGTTTTTGTTGCTGTTACAGATGCGCCCGAGGTCAGCCATCCTTTCATGGCAGACGGTTCCGCTTTGAATTTTTCTAATTCGTCGGTATAGAGTCGCTCAAGTATAGCCGTTTCTTTTGGTGAAGGCTTTCTCCCGGTTAACGCCCTGTAGCAGTACCGGATCTGATCAGCGTCGTTTTCATATTTCTTCATAGCATTCGCTGCCAGCGCGCGACTTGCTTCGGTAAACTGCGGGTCATTCAGCAGTATCAGCGATTGCAGGGGTGTACTGGTTTTCTGGCGCTGCACCACACAACTGCTCCTGAGCGGAGCGTCAAAAGTGCTCATGGATGGCGGAGGATTGGTCCTTCTCCAGAAAGTATACATGCTTCGCCTGTAAAGGTTGGCCCCCGTGTCCTGCACATATACTTCACTGTTTACTCTCCATAAGCCTTCAGGCTGGTAAGGTTTTACACTTTCTCCCCCGGTCTTTTCGTAAAGCAGGCCGCTTGCAGTAAGCGCCGCGTCCCGGATCATTTCCGCAGACATCCTGAAGGCTGGTCCCCTGGCAAGTAAACTATTGTCGGGGTCTTTGGCCAGCAATTCCGGCTTCGCATAAGATGCCTGCCGGTATGTAGCAGATAATACGATCAGCTTTTGCAATGCTTTTACATCCCATCCCGACTCGCGGAAGGTAACTGCCAGCCAGTCGAGCAGCTCCGGGTGTGTGGGAAATCCGCCCTGGTTGCCGAAATTATCCGCGTTTTTCTGAAGCCCCGTGCCAAAATAGAGCTGCCAGTAACGGTTGACGGCAACTCTTGCCGTTAAAGGATTTTGGGGGTCCATTAGCCATTTTGCCAGTCCCATCCGGTCTTTGCGAAGCCCTGCCGGCCACGGTAAAATAGCATTGGGCACATCCGGTTGCACTTCCCTGCCGGGGGCGTCATAAGCGCCACGCAGCAATATATGTGTTGCCCGTGGCTTCTTCATCTCTTCCATCACCATGATCTCCGGGATCTTTTCCATTTCTTTATTCCGCTCCTGCATCAGCGCACGCCATTCTTTTTCTTTTTGCTTCCATGCAGCGGAGATATTGGAGAAGTAATATTGCTCAAGGTCTGCAGCAGGTATAGCGCCCGGCTGCACCGGCTGTTTTGAAGAGCGCTGCACCAACATCTGTACTTCTGATGGGGTCAGTATTCTGTCGTATATATACAACTCATCTACCAGCCCGTCTTTGAATCCCGTGCCGCGCCAGTCGGCGCCTACCTGTAATCCCGGCTCATCCCCACGTCCGAATAAAATATCTTTATACAGGTTGTCTTTTTCGGTGACCAATTTTGCCTCTTTCCCGTCTACGAACAGCTTTATTCCGTCTGCTTTGCTGTTGCCGCTATACGTGAGCGTTAGCTGTATCCATTTCCCCTTTGGCAGCGTGTCTTCCGTTACTTTTAAAATATTGTTGTACGGCCAGGTATGCGACATTAAAAACTCCGCCTTACCCTCCTGCAGGTTGAGATAATACCCGTGAAACGAATAGGTAATATCTCCATCGCCTTTATGGAAGATCACTCCCTTGTTTGTGCCGGCTGGTATATTGACCCACACTCCAATGGAAAAGGGCTGAAAGCGATTGAAGATGCCCACCTTTCCCAGCTTAAGAATATCATCGCCGTTTGATTTGAATGCGTTACCGGATATACCCGGAACTATCACGGGATCAGCCACCTGGCCTTTGTCTCTGGCAGAAACCTCATTTACAAAAGCATTATTTACCAGCTTGTCAAAGCTATAATGTGCCTGTAAACCTTTGTTCAGATCAAAGGGAGAATTGTTGCCCAGGGCATTCCGCCATTGTTCAAAGGAATTTTTTTCCTGCTGTTCAATAGTTACGAGCTCAGCGGCTTTTTCTTTCTCCTGGTTCTTCAGGTAACTGATCACAGAATCCTGCCGGGTATCCGTTAGCAGCATGCTTGGCCCCGGGATCTGTCTTTGATCAAAAGAGATCTGACCGGCTTCGTCCACATTATTGAAAAAGCTGTAAAGGCTGTAAAAGTCTTTTTGAGAAACGGGATCAAATTTATGATCGTGACAGCGGGCGCAACTGATGGTCAACCCGAGAAAAGCAGTGCCGAGGGTGTTGGTGCGATCCACTACATATTCGCTGCGGAACTCTTCATTGATGATGCCTCCTTCCATGTTCTGCGGGTGGTTGCGGTTGAAAGCGGTGGCCAGCTTTTGCTCGCGGGTAGCGTTGGGCAGCAGGTCGCCGGCAAGCTGCCAGGTCACGAACTGATCATAAGGCATGTTTTCATTAAACGCTTTGATCACCCAGTCGCGCCAGGGCCACATAGGACGGTAGCGGTCTACCGTATAGCCGTGCGTATCCGCATAGCGTGCAAGATCAAGCCAGTCGAGCGCCTTTTTTTCGCCATACCGGGGAGAGCTGATCAGGCGGTCTACTACTTTTTCATAGGCATCGGCGCTTTTATCTGCTAAAAAGGCGTCTGTTTCTTCTACGGTGGGCGGCAGCCCTGTCAGATCAAGAAACACCCTGCGGAGCAGCGTTTCCTTATCTGCTTCCGGGGAAGGAGCCAGTCCGTCTTCTTCCAATTTGTGCAGCACGAAATTGTCAATACCGTTTTTTACCCATGATGTATTTTTTACTTCCGGCAGCGGGTGTTTTTCAGGTGGAATGAAAGCCCAATGGGGTTTGTATACTGCACCCTGCTCAATCCATTTTATCAGAACAGCTTTCTGATAATCGGTCAGTACGCGGTGAGATTCTTTCTTGGGCATCATAAGCTCTTCGTCGGTAGTAATGATCCTGGCGTAGAGCTCGCTTTTCCCCAGCCTGCCCGGAACAATGGCCCGCCTGCCGTTTTTCAGCACTGCGTAGGCGCCTTCGCTGTTGGAAAGATCAAGCCCGGCTTTTTGCCCATTCTTTTTATCAGGACCATGGCACAAAAAGCATTTATCTGAAAGAATAGGCTTTACATGAATGTTGTAATCAATAACAGCGGGAAGTGTTTTTTCAATTTTGGCAATGGCTTCGGGCTTATCAACATTTCCGGTACGGATATATACAAATATGACAATGGCAAAAAGCCCTGTCACCAAAGTAATTCTATTGAATATCTTTTTCGACATGACGGGTTAAAACAATTGGTTAAAAGCTGCTCTCTTTCGGGTTTATGATTTGTCTCTCTAAAGGTAATGATAATATAACAATGCCGGGGGCGGATATGCTGCGCTTCCCATCACAAAACAAGTTACCACACCGATGTGGGATATCACTAAATAATATATACTGTTTACTCGACCACAAAACGATAGAATGTCGTGCAGGAGCAGCTTTGAGTTCGAAAGCTAACACTTGTTAACAATAAAAACCAGTTAAAACTATCGAAGGTACCCGGGAAATGCAGAAAAGCAACTGAAGAGAGATGAAGCTATTATCACAGCGGCTGTGTGAATAGTCGCTGTAATATTCTTTCGTATATTCCTGCCAGCTTTGCATGATCTTCCTTATTTTTAATACAGCTTCTTTTTAAAGGATTACATATTGCTTTATCTGCTTTTATTCTTTTTCTTTCCCTTTCTTTCTCCACATCTTATGCTTTGCCCCATCCATCTTCACGATCCTGGGTGTAAATTTTCCTACCACATCTACCAATGCTTTTTGTGATTGCATCACCATGTTGATGTCTTTATAGGCGAAAGGAGATTCATCTAATCCGCCGCCAAGCAACATTATACCGAATTTTTTCAGCTCATCCCTGAATTGCTTATCGGTTACTGATTCCATGGCTTTTATACGGCTCATCTTTCTTCCCGCGCCATGGGAAGCTGAGTTGACCGAAGCGGATTCTCCCTTTCCTTTTACTATAAACCCATCTGCTGTCATGGAGCCTGGAATAATGCCCAAAACATCCCTGCCTGCCGGGGTTGCACCCTTACGATGAACGATCATCTCTTTTCCTTCCCATTGTTCTTTCCATGCAAAATTGTGATGGTTCTCTACCATCTTCATGGGGCTACGTCCGAGTTGCTTCGCGATCTTTGCATGTATCACATGATGGCAGGCAGAAGCATAGTCGCCGGCGAGGTTCATCGCATTCCAGTATTCTATACCTTCTTCTTCCTCAAGCAACAGCCATGCAAGATTCTTCGCTTCCTGCGGCAACCGCCTTTTACTGATGGCAAGCCGGGTATAATGGTTGGCAATATTGGCGCCGAGCGCCCTTGAGCCGGAATGCGTCAATAATCCCACATATTTACCGGTATCTATTCCCAATACCATATCTTTTTCCGCTATTTCAATCACACCAAATTCAGCAAAATGGTTTCCTGAACCCGACGATCCTAATTGTTTCCAGGCGCGGCCATGCAGTTTTTTTAATAATGGTAATTCATAAAACAATTCATTATCCATTACTTCATGTTCTGCCGCACGATCAAACTGTGCGCCGCTGCCGAACAATGTGGCTTCTCCTAGTTCTCCTGCAAAAAATGATTCGCGGTTCGTCAATTTCTCAGGATCAATATCAAACACACTCAGGCACATGCGGCAACCGATATCCACACCTACGCCATAGGGTATTACGGCGTTATCCGTAGCCAGCACACCGCCTATCGGTAAGCCATAACCGCTGTGGGCATCCGGCATCAGGGCGCCTGCAACCGATACAGGCAATTTTGCTGCCTGGTACATCTGGTGCATAGCCCCTTCTTCAATATGCTCCTGGCCAAAAACGTTAAACTGTATCCCGCTCTGGTTTAGAGAAATGGTTTCTCTACCCGGCAAATCCTTTTCGGGAATTAATTTTTCTGCGATCAATCCCAATACCATATCATTCTTATACTCCACCGGTGCAGCCAGTATTTTCTTTAATAGTTCCATTACATTTTCCTTCTCAGCATGCTTATAGTGTTTTTGCATCACATTCATAGCTACACTTATCACAGGCCCTTCGGGATAACCAATCGCTCTTAGTTCTTTACCTGTTAATTTTAATTTGCCCATGATTCTTTCTTTAATAATACAAACGTAAAACTTAACTGTGCAGCTTTTTTGCACAGGAACATATATTTACCTGAACATTCAAATAGCCAGGCAATAGTGTGGCTACAAAATTTAATGATCGCTTTTTTGCAGAGACAGCGTCTCCGGAGAACATAAGAAATACGAAGTCCGGAGACTTCGTACAGCGGGCAGTATTTGCCTCATAAGGACAATAGGTTTGCAGAAAATAGAATTGAAACCAGGAAGGTTATTAAATCTTTAGGTACCTCCGCAAGGGTTATTGGTTGCAGGTTGCACACCCTTTCACAATTGACGTCTCAGGTCTCACGTTCTGCCATTCACCCCTTCCGTCTCGCTATTCCTCTCTTCGCCCATGCCGGCTTGCTCTTCAACACTTTTTTATATACCGGGCAATCGCAGGTATGCGCACCGGGTAAATAACCCGTGCTCATCAAAAATTCATTGACGATCTCGCCGCCGGTGAACTTAAAATGTTGCCTGAACAGCTTTACCCATTCCTCTTTGGTCTTCGGGTGATGCTGATCAAGCCAGCTTTTAAAGGAGCCGTGTTCTTTTTGCAGTTGCAGTATGGCTTTGGCATTTTCAATGGCAGCGTTTACTTTAAGCCTGTTGCGTATAATGCCCGCATCTGCCAGCAGCCGTTCACGGTCTTTATCGCTATACTTCGCTACTTTCTTTATATCAAAGTTGTGGTAGGCTTTCCTGAAGCTGTCCTGCTTTTTAAGTATGGTGGTCCAGCTTAGTCCGGCCTGGTTGATCTCCAGCACCAGCCTGCAGAACAATTCATTATCCTCTGCTATGGGAAACCCATAATGATTATCGTGATAGTCTATATGAACGTTCTCATCTTCTCCGGAGAGGCTGCTGATATAGCTGCAATAACTCATGTATTGTATGATTAAACATTTACAGTGTCGTACACCACCACTTTTTTCCACAGGTGTTTGCACTCTTCTACAAACTTCAGGTGTATAGGATCAACCTGGTAACTGTCCTGGTCTGCCTTGTTGGCAAACAGCACCATCCACGACACCGAATACGACCGGTCAATAACATCGCGGTTGGTATCTGCCGGCTTACCAATATAAAAAGTTTTAATGGTTTCAACGGCCGATAGCTTTTTTAAGCCTGCCACGAGAGCATCAAAATCTGCCACGCTTCCGGGGTTGTTGAGCCAGAAATAAACATGATGAATGAAAACGTCTTTATCTGTCATAGCATTTATGATTTATTGCATTTTCTTTATCCAGTCGCCGATACCGGCAAATATTTTTTGCGCTACCGCCGAACGGAATTTCGCATTTAATATTCTTTTCTCGTCATCCGGGTTACTTAAAAAAGCCACTTCTACAAGGCAGTTCGGGTAATCCGTAGGGCCATTCAGGGAGAAATTAAACCCTCCTACATTTCCGGCTTCGGTCAGGTTAAGCTCAAGCATGCGGCTGAGCACAGCCTGTGATAAGCTCCTGAACCCTATATAACGGTAATACGTGCTTGTGCCGGTGATCTGTGCATTGCCGGAGGAATTAAGATGAATGCTGATAAGCAGATCAGGATTCCATGCTTTCAGCATCCCTACCCGGTCTGCCATGCTCAACGTAGTATCTTTGGTACGCACCATAAATGTTTTGACCTTGTTCTTACGCAGCAGGCTGTTCAGCTCAGTAGCAATTTTCAGGGTATAGTCTTTTTCTTTTATACCCGATCTCACACCGGTAGCGCCAATATTGTCTCCTCCATGGCCTGCATCTATGGCTATTTTCAGGCGGCTGAGCGCTAACGAGGGCGGCTGCCGTTTCACCTTTATGATCAGCTTGGAAAGGAGGGTATCATAAGAAATATTATATCCCCAATGCTGGTTATGCTTCAGCTCAATAAATACCCGCATCACATCGTCTTCAGTTTGCTCGTACCATGTGTTCTTTATCTCCTTTACCGATTTGAACTGCGATATCCAGTTGCTGTTGGATGTAGCGCCAAAAATATCTACCACTATCCGTGAAGGATTGATCTGCTGTATACTGCGGTAAGGAAGGCGCTCGTCAAGAAGAATGGTAACATAATCCGTATTAGTGGTATCATCGCCGTATACCCTCCAACTGCCACTGAGATAATATGGACGGGGGAGCTTAAGCGGTAAAGGCGCAACATTCTCCTTGGGTATATATGCGGAATGATGCTTAGAAAGCTGCACTTTATATTTACCGTCAACGGAATCTACCACCAGCATTACCACACCTGAATCAAGATAGGTCATTTTAGCTCCGCCAAGCCTGTCGTCACCGAGCCCGTATTCAAGATAGGGCAGTCTGCCGATAGTCTGTACTATTAAAGGGTGGCAGGAGGAGTCCTGCCCGTGGCTCAAAAAAGGTAAAAATAAAATGAAAAAAAGCGGGATCCTGGATTGCATAGAAGTGTGAAGATAAATCAAACCTGTTATTAAAAGAAAACCCCCCGGCAGGCTTTGCGGGGGTTTCTTACCGGTTTTGAAAAAAACCGGGTACTTCAACCTATAGATGTAAATACGCTCTTTTTCGCTGCAAGCGTCCGGTTAACATACGTATAAATCGCAGGTATCGTTGGCTAAAAGGCTTCTTTCAATTGCTTTAAGATAATGTTATGTCAAACGTGAGATGTGAGATGTGAGACCTTGTTTCACTTCTATCTTCTCACCTTTCACGATTTTACCTTACGATAACAGCAGGCATAAAAAAAGCCATCTCAATGAGATGGCCCTGATATCAAAATATAAACCAAGAAGATAAAATCCCGTAATGACTATTTTTCAATAATCACTTCTGTGCCTATCGGCAGCATATCATACAATTCGTCCATATCACTATATCTTACTGAAATGCATCCGCTGGTCCAGTTAATGTATTTATCAATTACCCATTCCTCATTGGGGCGGGTACCATGAATGCCTATCCCGCCTCCTATAGTGGCTTTCTTGGGAATAGCACCGGAAGCCTTAAGCACCCTGAATTTTTCGTAACTCTCTTTGGTGGGATAATCCAGCATCAGGAATTTGCCCCATTCCTTGTGGATCTTTTTACCGATGATTTTAAAATGACCTTCGGGAGTAAGCCTGTCTCCTTCCATACGCTTGTCATCCTGACTTTTGTTCCCAAAAACTACAGGATAAGTACCATACCAGCCTTCATTATCATATAACGTCATTTCATAAGCGCTCTTTTTAATCACTACTTTAAATGAGCTGACCGGTGGTTTTAAAGAAACACGTTTTGAAGATGACGCCGAGGTATCCCTGCCTGCGAAAATGTCAGGATTTACTGTTATACGCTTAAAGCCCTGAAAGCTAAAGCACAAAGCAAATACAATAAGGGAAAGAAAAATTCGGATAGGATTAATCATAGTCAATAACAATTATGCGTCTAAAAAAACGGGTAGAAAAAGTAAATATTTTCCCTTATTCTTTTCTTTGACTTTTGTTACATCGTGCAAATTAAAAGCCGGAAATTGTTAAGCCCGGTACTCATTTTATTGTAATAATGTTAAAGATGGATGTTATTGAAGATCAGTAGAGGGATGTTACAACCCTGCTTTTAGCTGCAGCAAAAAACTTTTTAATTTTTCCAGGCGTTGTATCAGCTCAAAATTTTGCCGGGCCTTTGATTTGTTTTTTTTAAGATATTCCTTAGCGCCTTCAATTGTATATTTCCGTTGTCTTAAAAGGTGATGGATGAGCTGAAGGTTCTTGATATCTTCCGGCCTGAAGTGGCGGTCGCCTTTCCTGTTTTTACGCGGCTTCAATATATCGAATTCTGTCTCCCAGTATCTCAGCAGCGAAGCATTCAGGTGAAACATGGCGGCAACCTGGCCTATGCTGTAGTACTGCTTTTTAAATAATATTTCATCCTCAGGGACGTCTATCATTTCTGTCTCCGTATCCATTTCCTTCAGCGACTTCCGTCCTCGTTTGCCTTTTTTCTGTATAACGGCAACGCTTTTATTTGCAGTGACTGCAACTATGGTTACCGGCTTTTCTTCTGCAATGATCTCTTCAGGCTCCTCCAAAACAGTCAGGACGTCAATAGTCTCCGCTTCCATGTCAGCAGCAGCTATATGATCGCCGGAGGGCTTAAGCACCGGCTCCGGTTGTTCAGATGCGGCAAATAGATCTAACTGCTTATACATGCTGCTAAATTAACAGTAACAATAGAAAAAAACACCTTAAAATTATCAACAAATTAGTCGAAGCTCTGGTTGCCTGAAGCCGCCATTTTGAGAATGCGGTCGAATTGCTCAGGAGTCAGGTCGTTGTAAAAGAAATAAATGGGGTCTATATGTTGCCCGTTCTTATGCACTTCATAATGCACATGCGGTCCCGTGGACTTTCCCGTGCTTCCTACCCAGCCTATCTGTTCACCCCGTTTCACGCGTTCACCCGGTTTTACTTTTATTCTGTACTGGTGCCCATATAATGTTTCATAACCATAACCGTGGTTGATAACAACATAGTTGCCGTATCCGTTGCCGGTATTGCCAGCCAGTTTTACCACCCCATCGGCAGTAGCATAGATCGGTGTGCCCTGTGGCGCCGCAAAATCAAGTCCCGCATGCATTTTTACTGTTTTATATACCGGATCTATACGATATCCAAAACCTGATGCGATACGGCTGAGATCTTTGTTGCTTACGGGTTGTATAGCGGGAGTAGCCGCAAGAAGCTTTTCCTTGTTCTTTATCATCTGCTCTATTTCTTCGTAAGACTTCTTCTGCACTGCCATCCGGTTATCAAGATTGTCAAGTACCGCAGCTACAGCATAAGCCAGCTCATTATCTTCCATGCCTTCCGTCAGCTTTATTTCCTGTTGTTTTTCCAGTCTTTTGGCGCGGGCGCTGTCGGGGATGGGATTGGCTTCAAATATCTCGCGATAAATATGATTATCCCGTTTTTCAAGATCAGTTACCTGCTGCTGCATAGTTTTTACCTTGTTATTCAGCAGTACATAGTCCTCCTTTATCCGTTGATTTTCCTGCCGCATCAGCATTTCTTTTGGAGAATCCAGTAACTGAAAGCCAAGCACAACAATAATAAGTGCCGTAACGGCGGCGGCGGCCAGGAAACCCAATATGCGCAGCAGCTTTACCCTGAAGGGAACTACTAACTTTTCGTATCGGAGCGTGTTGGTATTGTAATAATATTTAATTTTTTTCATCTGCAGGAACCTGGGCCGGGACTGTTTGCAAGCAAAAATCCAGCCATAATTTAACTACCTTCGCAACCGCCTTTAAACGGGGTGAAGGCAAATATAAAATTTAAAGTTTCAAACGCCAGAAAAAATATAAACGTATAAAACCATGACTTCTGTAGAGATACGGCAGATTTTTCTTGATTTTTTTAGCAGCAGGGGACACCAGATCGTTCCGTCGGCTCCAATTGTAGTGAAGAATGACCCTACGCTTTTATTTACAAACGCCGGCATGAACCAGTTCAAGGATTATTTCCTGGGCAATAAAAAATCTCCTTATCCCCGTATTGCCGATACACAAAAATGTCTCCGGGTAAGCGGCAAGCACAACGACCTGGAAGAAGTGGGCGTTGATACCTACCACCATACTATGTTTGAAATGCTGGGCAACTGGAGCTTCGGCGATTATTTCAAAGCAGAAGCGATCGCGTGGAGCTGGGAGCTGCTTACAGACGTATATAAAATTCCCAAAGACCGTCTGTATGTTACCGTTTTTGAGGGCGATGCAGGCGATGGCCTGCCCAAAGATGAAGAAGCGTTCAGCGAATGGAAGAAGCATATCGCTGAAGAGCGCATTTTATCAGGAAGCAAAAAAGATAATTTCTGGGAAATGGGAGATACCGGACCCTGCGGACCCTGCACGGAAATACATATTGACTGCCGCACCGAAGAAGAAAGGAAAGCCAAAGATGGCAAAACCCTGGTAAACAAAGATCATCCCCAGGTCATTGAGATATGGAACAATGTATTCATTGAATTTAACCGTTCAAAGAACGGAAGCCTTGACCCCCTGCCAGCCAGGCATGTAGATACGGGTATGGGGTTTGAGCGGCTGGTACGGGTGCTGCAGAACAAACAATCCAATTATGACACAGATGTTTTTACCGGCACTATAGCCGCCACCGAAAAGATCGCCGGCAGGACATATGATTTTGGCGACAGCAGGGAAGCGATCGCATTCCGGGTAATTGCAGATCATATCCGTGCCATCAGCTTCACCATTGCCGACGGGCAGCTGCCCTCCAATACCGGCGCCGGGTATGTAATAAGAAGGATACTCCGCCGGGCGGTACGCTATTATTACTCTTATCTCCATTTCAGGCAGCCATTGCTGTATCAACTGGTGCCTTTAATTGCCCGCCAGTTTGCACAGGTATTTCCCGAGCTGGAAAAGCAGGTTGACTTTGTGAGTAAAGTGGTGCATGAAGAAGAAGAAGGCTTTTTAAGAACACTGGAGAAAGGGCTTAAGCGGATAGACGACATTATCGAAACGGCAAAGCAGCATGCTTCTGCGCAGATCTCCGGCAAAGATGCTTTTGAGCTGTACGACACCTACGGCTTTCCTATAGATCTTACCAGGCTTATCGCTGCTGAAAACACGCTATCGGTAGATGAACCCGGCTTTCAACAGGAGATGAAAGCGCAAAAAGACCGTTCCCGCGCCGCTACCGCCATTGATACGGAAGACTGGATAGAAGTGAATAAAGCAGAGAAGACTTCCTTTGTAGGATATGATGACCTTCTTGTGGAAACGCAGGTAGTGAAATACCGCAAAGCAAAAGCCAGGGGGAAAGAACAGTACCAGATCGTGCTGGAAACAACACCATTTTATGCAGAGAGCGGCGGGCAGGTAGGCGATAAAGGAACCCTGCAATTCGGAGATGAAAAAATTGAGGTCACCGATACAAAAAAAGAGAATGACCTTATCATACACTTTGCCGACAAGGTACCGGCTGATATAACGTTGCCGGTTACCGCTTCCGTCAACTGGGAGCTGAGGTTATATACAATGTATAATCATACCGCCACCCATCTTTTACATGCGGCGCTGCGCCAGGTACTGGGGACGCATGTGGCGCAAAAAGGATCGCTCGTAGCGCCGGATTCGCTCCGGTTCGATTTTTCGCATTTCGCAAAAGTGACCGAGGAAGAGGTAAGGAAAATAGAATTGCTGGTAAACCAGAAGATCAGGGAGAATATCCCGGTGGTCATTAATGAAATGCCTAAGGAAGAAGCGCTGAAGCTTGGCGCTATGGCGCTGTTTGGGGAAAAATACGGCGACACTGTGAGGGTAGTTATTGCAGACCCTTCCTATTCCATTGAGCTGTGCGGCGGCACGCATGTCGGGCACACGGGTATGATCGGGCTGTTTACCATTACTTCAGAATCTGCCGTGGCAGCAGGCGTGCGCCGCATTGAGGCGCTTACTGGCGCTGCCGCTATACAGTATACTTTTGATAAGTTAAATGGCTATAAAAATATAGGCGAGCTGCTGAAAGCCAAAGATCCGCTGAAGGCCATTGAAAAGCTAATAGAAGAGAAAAACACATTGCAAAAAAGGATAGACCACCTCGAAGCAAGGCAACTGGTGCAGTTGCGCAATGAACTCCTCCGGAAAGATGAGATCGTTAACGGGGTTACTTTTATTGGTGATATAGTAGAAGTAAGCCAGCCTGATGCACTGAAGAAAATTTGTTTTGACGTAAAAAACAACCTCCGCGACTACGTGATAGTGCTTTGCGCCAATATAGGCGGCAAACCTTATGTGGCTGTCGGTATGTCGGAAGTGGTAGCTGCCGCCAGGCAGCTTGATGCGGGAAAGATCATCAAAGAACAGGTTGCTCCTTTGATAAAAGGCGGCGGCGGCGGTCAAAAAACACTGGCTACTGCCGGCGGGCAGGACGCTTCCCGGCTGAAGGAAGTCATTGCCGGAGTGAGAGCGCTGTTATAGGCACGGTGTTACACATTGCGAACATTTATTGTAGAAAATTTTCCACTCTGTGATAGCGTAAGAAGTGAGACGATAAACGTGAGACGACAAACGCGAGAAGTGAACTTCTCACATCTACCGTCTCACTTCTCACCCCTTATTACTTACCTCTTACCCCTTACCACTCCACTTGGTGTAATTCTTGTACATTAAGTAAAAAAATTATTTATTATGGCTAAAGTAAACATTGGCATAACAGAAAAAAACCGCCAGGCCGTTGCTGAAATATTAAACCAGATACTGGCTGACGAGCATGTACTTTATAATAAAACGCGCAGCTATCATTGGAACGTGGAAGGCCCCAGCTTTATGGAACTGCATAAGCTCTATGAGGCCCAATATACCGAGCTGGCAGAGATCATTGACGAGATAGCCGAACGTATCCGCACCATCGGCTATTATGCAGAAGGCAGGTTATCGTACCTGCTTAAGCTTGCATCGCTGAAGGAACCCGGGGTTCCCAAAGGTTTTAAAGAACAGATACCCAATCTGGACGCCGATCACGAAAAGATCATTATCAACCTGCGTAAGCAGATAGATGAATTTGATGAAAAATATAAAGATATCGGCAGCAGCGATTTTCTCACGGGTTTGCTGAAGCAACACGAAAAAATGGCGTGGATGCTGAGATCATATTTAGGATAAAAATTGCACGAGGCAACCTATGCCACGGATGCGCGAATAAATACATTAAAATCAATTCGTGCATCCGCGGCTTTGTTGTATCCAAAAATCATCCCGCGTTCCGCGGGACGCTGGAATTTGCGGCTATTTACTTCTTCCCCAAGATCCGTCATAAGGTTCTCTGATTGCTGAGCAAAATCCCGATTACTCCAGGTATACTATTCCTTTAGCGCAATAATGCCATTGATTGCAAAAGATGGGTATATTTAGCATATTCTACCATAAACACAAAAGCCATCTGATGGACCTTTCATATATACTTAATGAGCTGGGAGAAGAAAGAGCATCATACTTTAATGCAGTAGCGCCTCCCATTATGCAAACCAGCAATTTTGCATGCCGCAGGGTGGATGATATGCGGAAGCTTTTTGAAAATGAATACAGTGGTTACCTGTATAGCCGGGGCCTGAACCCCACGGTGGATATTCTTCGTAAAAAGCTTGCGGCGCTGGATGACGCAGAAGACTGCCTTGTATTTAACAGTGGCGCGTCCGCTATTTATGCTGCCGTGACCGCAAATGTAAGCGCAGGGGATCACATTGTTTCTGTAAGCAAACCCTATACCTGGGCTCAGAAATTATTCAATGATCTCCTTCCCCGATTTGGTGTAAATACCACGTATGTTGATGGTACAGCTATTGAGCATTTTGAACGGGCTGTTCTTCCCAATACAAAGATCATTTACCTCGAAACACCTAACTCCTGGAATTTTGCCCTGCAGGATCTTGCTGCGGTGGCCGAACTGGCGCGCGCAGAAGGCATCCTTACAATATGCGATAACAGCTACTGCACACCAATATATCAAAAACCCTTAGGGTTGGGCATTGATTTATCCCTACAATCTGCAACAAAATATATCGGCGGCCACAGCGATGTAGTGGCGGGAGTGCTTTGCGGCACAACTGCAATGATGCAAAAGATCTTTGATAATGAATTCGGCACGGCGGGACTTGGCGTCACCCCTTTCCATGCATGGCTCCTTATCCGCGGGTTAAGGACCCTTCCCATGCGTCTTCAGAAAATATCGGAAAATACAAGGCAGGTATTGCATTTTCTGAAGGCGCATCCCAAAGTAGAAGATATACTGTTCCCCTTTGATGAGTCCTTTCCGCAATACGGGTTAGCCAAAAAACAGATGCAGGGCGCATGCGGACTATTGTCTTTTTATCTTGACGTGAAAAAGATTGAAGATATAGTAACTTTCTGCGAGAGCTTAAAACATATACTTATGGCCGTTAGCTGGGGTGGATACGAATCCCTTATTATCCCCGGCTGCGCATCTGTAAAAGAAAAAGACTATGATATTACAAAAAAAAGCCAAAGGATGCTGCGGCTGTATGTGGGGCAGGAAGAGCCTGAATATATTATTAATGATCTCAGCCAGGCGCTAAATAATATATAAGACGTTTTGTCAAATGTTTTTTTAGTTGAATATTTGTAGAATAAATGGTATTGAATGCCGGTATCTGCCCCGTTGAGTGCCATTTTCCAATAACATTTTCATGAGAAAAACAGCTTTTTATTTAACGATTTTAACCATCGTAGTTGCTAACCTGTCGGCAAACGCTCAGGATAATACAAAGTGGGACCTGAAAAAGTGTGTGGAATATGCCATTAATAATAATATATCTGTTCGCCAGGCAGATATCCAGGCAAGGGTCTCCTCCATTTTACTTAAAGAAAGCAGGCTCCAGCAAATACCTTCTCTTAATTTTTCGGGCAACCACGGTTTTCAGTTTGGCAGATCGCTGGATTATACTACCAACACTTATAGCGATGCCAATGCCATTTATCAGCAATTTGGCTTAAATACCCAGGTAAATTTATTTAACTGGAACAGCCAGCGAAACAACATAAAAGCCAATGACCTGAGCAGCCAGGCGGATGAAGTTGCGGTAGATAAAGCAAAGAATGATATAGCGCTGAATGTGGCAAGGCAATACCTGCTGGTGCTCCTCGACATTGAGCAGGCAAACGTTACCGACATACAGTTAAAGCAAAGCCAGGCACAGTTGTCAAACACTCAAAAGCAGGTAGATGCAGGTGCACTGCCGGAGCTGAATGCCGCAGAATTAGCCGCGCAGGTAGCCAGGGACAGCGCCAACCTGATGTCGGCGCAAACTACCATTGAAGTGGATAAGCTCACCCTGAAGGGACTGATCAACCTGCCTGCTGATGCGCCTTTCGATCTTGAAGTACCTCCTGTAGACCAGATACCGGTGGATAATATACTGGAAATATCCCCCGCAGAAGTATTCAATATGGCAATGCATACCCAGCCCCAGATAAAAGTAAACAGCCTGCGGCTGGATGCAGCGCAAAAATCCTACAAGGCTGCCGTTGGCAGGCAGTATCCTACTATTTCTGCATTTGGTCAGTTGGGAAGCCGCTTTTTTTCTCCCTATAAACTCACCGGCACGGAACTGCTGGGAATATTCCCCAATGAAAATATATATGTGATGAACGGCACGGAAAAGCTGCCGGTATATTCACCTGTAACCGGCTATACTACTACCAAAAGGAATTTCTGGGGATTGTGGGATGGCTATGGCGCACAGCTCAAAAATAACTTCGGGCAATCATTTGGCATTGGTTTGAGCGTTCCTATTTTTAACGGATGGTCGGCCCGCGCCAACATTGAAAGAGCTAAAATGGACATAAGGAATAAAGAGCTTATTGTGGAGCAGGATACGCTTAAGCTGAAGCAGGATATCTACACAGCCTTTAACCAGGCAAGAGGCTCTTTTCAGACCTTTAACGCAAGACAAAAAGAGGTGGCTACGGCAGAGCGCTCTTTCGGGCTGGCTACCAAACGTTATGAAATAGGTGTGATGCAAACCATTGAATGGCTTACCAACCAGGCAAATTTGTATAATGCCCGTATTAACCTGCTTATCGCCCAGTTTGATTACGTATTTAAAATGAAAGTGCTTGAGTTCTATAAAGGACAGGGTATTAAATTATAAACAGCTTATTTAACAAGTTATAACCATGAATAAAAAACTGCTTTGGATCATCATCATTTTAGTTGTGCTGGTCGTGTTGCTGATCGGTTTAAAAAAGGCCGGCATAATAGGAAAGGATGAGGGTACAAAAGTATCAGCAGAGAAAGTAACCCGCCGCGACATAACGGAGATAGTAACCGCCAGTGGAAAAGTATATCCTGAAGTAGAAGTAAAGATCAGCCCTGATGTTTCAGGCGAAATAACAGAGCTGAATGTAGAAGAAGGGGACAGCGTGCACAGGGGGCAGGTGCTGGCACGCATTTACGCTGATATTTATGCCACCCAGCGCGACCAGGCTGCGGCCCAGGTTGCAGGCCAGCAATCACTGGTTGCCAACGCCAAAGCGCAGCTCGAAGCTTTGAAATCTGCGCTTGATCTTGCCAAAACCACTTATGACAGGCAAAAGCAACTACTCTCAGACAAAGTGATCTCAAAAGCAGAATTTGAACAGGCACAAAATACCCTCAATACGGCCCAGGCTAATTATGATGCCGCTCTTCAAAGCATACGCAGCAGCGAAGCCCAGGCCAAAAGCGCCGCGGCTAATCTTCAAAAAGCAAATAAAGACCTTAGCAGGACTGAGCTGCTTTCCCCGATGACCGGCGTGGTTTCATTGCTGAGCGTAAAGAAAGGAGAAAGAGTAGTAGGTAACTCCATGATGGCAGGTACAGAGATGATGCGCATTGCAGATATCAGCGTATATGAAATAAGAGTGGAAGTGGGGGAGAATGATGTGCAAAAGATCAACCTGGGCGATACTGCTGTCATAGATGTTGACGCATACAATAACCGGAAGTTCAAGGGGCTTGTAACGCATATTGCCGCGAGCCAGAAAGGCGCAGCTACCCAAAGCGCTTCCTCATTATCAAGCAGCACAGATGTTACCAACTACGAAGTCCGCATCAGGATCCTGCATGAATCGTATGCCGACCTGTTTGATCCTTCTCATCCTAAAAAATTTCCTTTCCGCCCGGGCATGAGCGCGAGCGCCGATATTCAGACCAAAACACATCATAACGTTTTATCTGTGCCTATTAACGCTGTAACTACGCGTGATAAAAATGATACGGCTGCTTCCAGGTCCAAAAACACAATCGCGCCCAAAAACGATAGCAGCACTCCGGACGCGCCTTCCAGCGTTGATGCCGCTCAAACCGCGTTCAATGACGCCATGCTTGAAGTGGTTTTTGTAGTACAAAAAGACAATACAGTGAAGCTTGTGCAGGTAAAAACAGGTATACAGGATATCAACAATATTGAAATTGTCAGCGGCCTTAACGAAGGAGACCAGGTAGTTACCGGCCCTTACACTATCGTCAGCAAAACGCTTAAGACGGGTACCAAAGTAGTTGTTGTTCCCAAAGAGCAATTATTTGAAGTGAAAAAGTAAAAGGGTTTACCGTTTGGAGTTTACCGTTTGAAAGTTAGGGATAACAAACCGGGGATTTAAATGTTTGAGGCCTACTTTTGTGCTCCAAACATTTTTATTGTTATGCAATTTGGAATTATCGGAAGCGGTAGCTGGGGAACAGCATTAGCTAAAATGCTCACTGATAATGGCATCGCCATCAACTGGTGTGTGAGAAGCCCCGAGATGGTAAAGCACATAATAAAAAGACATCACAATCCCAATTACCTTACCTCGGTTACTTTTGATATCAAATTGTTGTCGCTGTTCACAGATCCGGGGGAAGTAATAAAAAAGTCGGACCATATTGTTATCGTTACACCTTCTGCTTACGTTGCGCCATTATTTCACAGGATTACAGCTAAAGACCTTACCGGCAAAAAGATCATTTCCGCAGTGAAGGGTATGATTCCGCAATATAACCTCCTGCTGAATGAGTATCTCAGGCATAAATATAATTTTAGCATTGAAGACTATTTCACAATCATGGGCCCCTGCCATGCGGAAGAAGTAGCGGCAGAGCGGCTCTCCTATCTTACTTTTTCGGGAATAAGCCTTTCCGCTGCTAAAAACATAGCGGTTAATTTCAATACACCCTATATCAATACTATTGTCAATAATGATATATATGGGGTACAATACGCTGCTATTCTCAAAAATATTTATGCAGTAGCTTCCGGTATAGCACATGGCAAAGGCTATGGCGACAATTTCCTCAGTGTGCTCATTGCCAATGCCGCAGATGAAATGGCAGGCTTTTTAAGAAAAGCAGGCATAAGGAACATAAGAGTAGGGGTACATAAAACAGCTAAGCTCAATGAACGTAAATCTCCCAACTATGCTGCCTCTGTATATCTCGGCGATCTGCTTGTGACCTGCTATTCTCCCTTCAGCCGCAACCGTACTTTCGGGAGCATGATAGGAAAAGGATATGCTGTTGCTTCTGCACAGATAGAAATGAAAATGATAGCGGAAGGATATAATGCCAGCCGCAGCATTCATATCATCAACAAGGATGTGCAGGCTGAAATACCGATTGCACAGGCTGTATATGAAATACTATGGAAAAAACTCCCGGTAAGCAAGGGATTGAAGATCATTGAAGACAGCCTGGTATAGCATTTTATGAATGGTGAATTCTCTATTAGCCATTCACCTGTGGTTCGTTTCTTCAGGCACAAGAGGCCTTTTTTTGTTCCGTCAACAGATGGTAAAGGACAGCTGCAATAATTTTTTTGCATAAATTGAAACGCCTAAAAGATTACTGTATGCTGATTTCATTGCGTTGCCTTCAGCTTTTTGCTGTTTCTGTTTGCACAACCTGTTTTTCCCTTCACACCTTAGCCCAATGCGCTGTCTCTGCTTTAAAATGTGAATACCTGCTGAACCCTATAGGTATTGATGCGGCAAAACCGCGTTTAAGCTGGCAGTTGCAGGACAGTCGCCGGGGAGCCAGACAGGCTGCCTGTGAAGTGATCGTTGGAACAGATTCTATTGCCGTTGCAAAAGGAACAGGAAATATATGGCAGACGGACAGGATGAACAAAGACCTCCAACTGCTGAGCTATGGGGGTAAAGCATTAACTCCCTTTACAAAATACTTCTGGACAGTGAAGGTCTGGGATAAAGATGGTAAGCCTTCGACAATACAAACGGTCGCCAGCTTTGAAACAGGAATGATACAGCAGGGCAACTGGAAGGGTGCCTGGATCAGCGACAGCAGGGATGTTAATATTAAACCGGCGCCATATTTCAGGAGGTCTTTCTCTTTGAATAAAAAAATAAAAACAGCCCGAGCTTATATAGCTGTTGCAGGCCTGTATGAACTATACATCAACGGAGATAAGATCGGCAACCACCGGCTTGACCCGATGTATACCCGGTTCGACAGGCGCACATTATATGTCACCTATGATGTGACCGCACAGCTTCAGAGCGGGAAAAATGCAGTGGGAGTATTGCTCGGTAACGGCTGGTACAATCACCAGTCTACGGCAGTATGGTATTTTCATGAAGCACCCTGGAGAAACCGTCCCGCTTTTTGTATGGACCTCCGCATTACTTACGAAGACGGATCGGTAGAAACGATCACTTCCGGCAAAGACTGGAAAACTACCTTAAGCCCCATAACTTTTAACAGCATCTATACGGCAGAACATTATGACGCACGGCTTGAAATACCGGGATGGAATACGGCAAATTTTGCTGATACTGCCTGGAAGGATGTCATTTACCGTTCTGCACCGTCGCAGCATATTGTAGCGCAGGCGCTGCATCCTATCCGTAATGTGGAAGAGGTACCGGCGAAGCACCTGAACAAGATAAGCGATACCGTCTATGTTTTTGACCTGGGCCGGAATATAGCGGGAGTAAGCGAAATACATATCAGCGGCGGGAAAGGAACAACCATCCGCCTGAAGCACGGCGAAAGATTATATCCCAACGGCCGCGTAGACCAATCCAACATAGATGTGCATTATCGTCCTACAGACGACAGTGATCCTTTTCAAACAGATATCCTGGTATTGAGTGGGAAAGGTGAAGACCATTTTATACCGCACTTCAACTACAAAGGGTTCCAGTATGTGGAGGTAACCAGCGATAGGCCCCTCACACTCACGGCATCAAGCCTCAAAGGTTATTTCATGCACAGCGATGTGCCGCCGGTGGGAAATATTCATGCTTCAAATGAGATCATAAATAAGATTTCACGGGCTACCTGCAATTCTTATTTATCCAATCTTTTCGGCTACCCTACGGATTGCCCGCAACGTGAAAAAAACGGGTGGACAGGCGATGCGCAAATTGCTATTGAGACAGGATTATACAATTTTGACGGCATAACAATATATGAGAAATGGCTTGCCGATCATCGCGACGAGCAACAGCCCAACGGGGTATTACCTGCGATCATCCCGACCAGCGGCTGGGGATACGAATGGGCAAACGGTCCCGACTGGACAAGCACTATTGCTGTGATACCCTGGAATATTTATTTGTTTTATGGCGACTCCAGATTGCTGAGCGACTGCTATGATAATATCAAACGTTATGTGGATCATATTGATGAGCTGTATCCTTCGGGGCTTACCACCTGGGGGTTGGGAGACTGGGTGCCTGTAAAATCCAAGTCGCCTGTTGAGCTTACTTCTTCCGCTTATTATTTTGTAGATGCAGGTATCCTTTCGAAAGCGGCTGCAATACTGGGTAAACAGGCGGATGCTGAAAAATATGCCGCGCTCGCTGAAAAAATAAAATATGCGGTTAACGCAAAATACCTCAATACAGCTACAGGCGTATACGGTGAAGGTCTGCAAACAGAGCTCAGCGTTCCTCTGCAATGGGGGCTTGCGCCTGAAGCGCTGCGTACAAAGATCGCTGCGCATCTTGCCGACCGGATTAAGGCAGACGGCAATCATATTGATGTAGGACTGCTTGGCACAAAAGCTATACTGAATGCTTTGAGTGAAAATGGTTATGCTGATATTGCCTATACGCTTGCATCGCAGGAAACTTTCCCCTCATGGGGATGGTGGATGGTGAACGGAGCCACTACACTGTATGAAAACTGGCCCATTGATGCGAAGTCAGATATTTCGATGAACCATATCATGTTTGGCGAGATCGGGGCATGGTTGTATAAAGCGCCCGGCGGGATAAAGCCGGACCCGGCCCGGCCGGGTTTTAAACATATATTGCTTGAGCCGCATTTTGTAAAAGGGCTCGATCATTTTGAGGCGTCGCACAACGGACCTTACGGCATTATCAGATCTTCCTGGAAGCGTGTGGGTAAGGGCATTGAATATCAGGTGACCATCCCGCCAAACAGCTCGGCAACGGTTAAGCTTTCTGTTGACCTTTCATTGCGCATGTATCTCGATGATCAATTGCAGCCTGCGACAGGAGGAATACTGGAAAAAAATATAAACGCTGGAACCTACATCTTTAGTTGCAGGTAAGCGCTATGTTAATCGTGAGACGTCAGAAGTCAAACCTGTCTGCCGACAGGCAGGCGTGAAAATCTCACGTTTTATCTTTCACGTCTGACGATCGTTTACAACAGAATAATCTTACCTTAACATCAGGATCACTGTGCGTTTTCCAAAGTTTATATTGTCTGTTCAGTATGTAATATTTATTGTTTTCTCTGAAATGTATAAGATAACCTTTTAATAAATCCTGAGATGAAATTGAGCGCCTGCCTTTTATTTGCGACCATTACGGTAACCGCTTTTCATTGTAAATCAAAAGATATTAATGATATACCCGAAGAGCCTGCAGTGCGCCCGCCTGTGATCGCCCACCCTTCCCCGCAGCAACTTTCGCCGGAGGAAAGCATGAAAGCCATGCACCTTCCTAAAGGATACAAAGTGGAACTGGTTGCCAGTGAGCCGATGATCGAAGAGCCGGTAGCTATAGAATGGGATGCTAACGGTAGATTATATGTGGCTGAAATGATCTCGTATATGCAGGATATCAACGGCACCAATGAAAATGAGCCCATCAGCAAGATCGTCCGCCTGGAGGATACCGACGGCGATGGTAAAATGGATAAACGGACCGTATTTATAGACAGCCTCGTATTGCCCCGTATGATGCTGGCGCTGGACGACAGGCTTATTGTCGCCGAAACCTATTCAAGCAATCTCTATAGCTACAGGGATACCAACAATGATGGTGTTGCCGATGAAAAAATACAGGTATACCACGATGACACCAAAGATACCCGCAACCTGGAGCACCAGCGCAGCGGACTGGTATGGGATCTTGACAACTGGATATATACCAGCCGTCAACTGAGATACAAGTGGACCGGCGATCAATTGAAAATTGACAGTTTGCAGGATGTTCCCGACGGGCAGTGGGGGATGGCCCATGATGATTACGGAAGATTATTCCTTTCTTCTGCAGGCGGCGAAGTGGCGGCGCTTGGTTTTCAGCAAATGCCAGCCTATGGTGAGCTTGAATTTGATGAGTCACAATACGAAGGAGATTTTCATTCCCCATGGCCAATAATTGCAACACCGGATATTGAGGGTGGCAAAAAAAGACTAAGGGATGACAGCACGCTGAACCATTTCACCGCTTCCTGCGGGCAAACGATCTACCGCGGAGACAGGCTGCCTCAAACCATGAAAGGGGACCTGCTTATCTGCGAACCGGTAGGCAGGCTCATCCGCCGTGCTAAAGTATTTACAAAAAACGGCGTAAGGGTAGTTAAGAACGCTTATGATAAGGCAGAATTTTTGGCTTCCACTGATATGAACTTTCGCCCGGTCAATACTGCTACCGGCCCCGATGGCTGCCTGTATATTGTGGATATGTATCATGGCATTATACAGGAAGGCACCTGGACCGGACCTTCTTCCTATATACGCCCCCAGATATTAAAGCTTGGGCTCGACAAACACATTGGTAAAGGAAGGATTTACCGTATCGTGCATGAGTCCATTCCGACTGATAAGGAAAAGCCGGCATTGTTAGAAACGTCTTCAGCTCAACTATTAAAATATCTTTCGCATCCTAATGGCTGGTGGAGAGACAATGCCCAAAAGCTGCTTGTTGCACGCAACGATCAATCGGTAGTACCGGCGCTGAAAGATATGGCGTTATCCGGATCATCCCTGTTAGGAAGAATACATGCCATCTGGACACTGGAAGGGCTGCATGCGGCAGATGAGTCCCTTTTACTCCGGTTGCTGAAAGACAAAGCTCCCGAAATAAGGAGAATGGCGGTGTGGGTAAGCGAACCTTTCATCAAACAGCATGATACGGAAATTATGGCTGCCCTTAAAGCAATGGTCAATGACGAAGATGTGGATGTAAAAACACAGCTCGTGCAATCGCTCCGGTATAGCTCGGCAGACATCGCCCGGCCTTTACTTGAAGCAACCATTGCCACTGATTCCAACCGTACCGGGATAATATACCAGGCCGCGCAGATCACCATCGGCCATCTCACCTCTTCGCTGGCAGTGGATGTAAAAACCGACAATCTTAATGAAGCAGACAAAGCTATTGTATTGAAAGGATCCGAAAACTTTAAATCACTTTGCTCTTCCTGTCACGGCGCCGACGGCAAAGGTCTAAAGTTTGGAAGCTCTGGCATGATCGCCCCGCCTCTTGCAGGCTCCCCCCGTGTAAACGGCGATCCCGGCAGGCTGATAAGGATCGTATTAAGCGGGTTGAAAGGACCCGTTGACGGCAAAGAATATCCCAGCATCATGCCGCCACAGCTCAACAACGAAGATGAATGGCTGTCGGAAGTCTTGAGCTATATAAGAACCAATTTAGGCAATACTGCTTCAGTGATCCACCCTCAAGACATAAAGAAAGTGAGGGATGTGGTAGGCAGAAGATGGGATCCGTGGACAATGGAGGAACTTGACCAGGCAATGAAAGGACAATAATGCATTATAGTCAGTAATGCACGAATAAATACATTAAAATCAATTCGTACATCCGTGGCTTTGTTGTATCCAAAAATCATCCCGCGTTCCGCGGGATGCTGAAATCCGTGGCTATCCCTGTAATTTTTTAACGCGGTCAACTGTCGTATACAGTTATATTTGCTGTTCATTTGGAGACAGTATGAAATTCAGCAATTTTTTTGCAAATGTGCAGGTGGATGAATTTTCTTCCACACCCAAATACCTGCAGCTCACCAACTCTATATTGAATGCCATTGAAGCAGGCAAGCTCAAAAAAGATGATATAGTACCTTCCATCAATGAATTGAGCTTTGAACTGGAAGTGTCAAGAGACACCGCAGAAAAAGGATACAAGCACCTGAAAAAAATGGGCGTATTAGGCTCTGTGCCGGGCAAGGGCTATTATATTATCAACGACAATATACGCCAGACACAGCGGGTGATGCTGCTTTTCAATAAGCTGAGCGCCCATAAAAAAATAGTGTATGACGCTTTTGTTGAAACCCTGGGCGAAAACGTCTCTATTGATTTCTATATCTATAACAACGATTTCGCTTTATTCAGGAAGCTGCTCAATAATACCAAAGAAGACTATTCTCATTACGTGATCATTCCCCATTTTATTGAGGGTGGAGAGAATGCGCATGAGATCATCAATGCCATCCCCAAGCATAAGCTGATACTGCTCGACAAAAGCCTTCCCTTGGTAGACGGTGAATATGCGGGGGTATATGAAAATTTTGAAAAGGATATTTATCATGCGCTGGAACAGGCCTTGAAGCCGCTGGCAAAATATCATACACTTAAAATAATCTTTCCCGAAAAAAGTTATTTTCCCCGGGAAATTGTCAAAGGATTTAACCGGTTTTGCCACGAATATGCTTTTACCCATAAGATAGTGCACGATATAGCTACAGAGCCTATCAGCAACGGCGAAGTATACATCAACCTGATGGAAGCCGACCTCGTAGCGCTTATTGAGCGCCTGGTATCCATGAAGACTAAGATAGGAAAACAGGTAGGCGTGATCTCTTACAATGAAACCGTAATGAAAAAAATAATCCTTTCAGGGATCACTACCATATCTACAGATTTTTACGAGATGGGCGTACAGGCAGCCAAGCTGGTATTATCCGGCGAAAAGAAACATATTGAAGTCCCGTTTAAGCTCACACTGAGAGCTTCTTTGTGAAAGCATGAAAAAGCAAATCAACATACTTATCCATATCAGTTGCTGGCTGCTTTACCTGATGCTCCCGGTAATTTTTTCTCCCGGCTTCGGCAACAGGTCTACAGGCTTTCCGCATATCATGGGATATCCGCTGCACATGTTCATCTTCAATCTTGCGCTTATTCCTTTCTATTATTTCAACGCATATTTCCTGGTGCCGAGGTTTTTTTTTAATAATAAGAACTGGATATATTTTCTTTGTATAGCAGGATTCCTGATACTGCTGTTAGCCATTCCCCTGCCGGAACGACGCTTTCTTTTTGTGAACGGGAAACAATTACCCATACCTTTTGCAGACAGCATCTTTATCAACGGAAGACAAATACCCGGACTGCCCCCCGGCGACAGGGTCTTTGTTAACCCGCCAAGATTTGCCGGATTCCGGCATATACCGCGGGTTTTTTCGTTCCTGCTGGTTTGGCTGCTCGGTACCATGATACAGGTCATCCACCGCTGGCAAATAGCTGAAAAAAAATCAAAAGAAAGTGAGCTTGAAAAAGTGAATGCTGAATTGTCATTTTTAAAGCTGCAGATCAATCCTCACTTTCTTTTCAACACGCTCAACAATATTTATGCGCTTGCTTCCATTCAAAGCGCGCAGACCCCGGCCGCTATAATGAAGCTGTCAGACATTATGCGCTACGTAATGTATGATGCACAATCTGATTATGTGCCGCTCGACAAGGAAATAGAGTACATCCGCAATTATATCGAGCTGCAGAAAATGAGAAGTAATGATAAGCTGGCGCTGATTTTTGAGGCCAACGGCAATATTTCCGGGCAAAAGATCGCTCCGCTCCTGTTGTTGTCTTTTATTGAAAATGCTTTTAAATACGGCATAAGCAACCATGAAGAGAGTAAGATAGAGATTATTATTAACGTAAACCGGGATACGCTTCACATGGTGGTAAATAATGCCATATTTAACCGCATTCAGCAAAGCAATAACAGCATTGGCTTACCCAATACGCGCAGAAGGCTTGAATTGTTGTACCCCAACCGGCATCAGTTAAAAGTCAATAAAGCAGAAACTAATTTTAATGTTGACCTTTCAATTCAATTGTGATGATCAGGTGTGTGATTATAGATGATGAGCCGCTGGCAATAGCGCTACTTGATACCTATATCAAAAAACACGAGGCATTGCAATTGCTCGACGGTTTTACTGATGCTATTGAGGCGATTGCCTTTGTCAACAGCAATGAAGTAGATGTCGTTTTCCTTGATATACTGATGCCCGATATTACAGGCATCCGGGTATTGCAGCAGTTTACCAGAAATCCGGTAGTGATCTTTACTTCAGCCCACAGGGATTTTGCGGTAGACAGCTATGAGATGGGAGTAGTTGACTACCTGCTGAAGCCATTCGACTTTGAAAGGTTTAAAAAAGGTGTGGATAAAGCGATAGAAACCCTCCGTATAAAGGAAAACAGCAAGCCTGATCTGCTGCCGGGGGTTTTTGTCAAATCAGAATATAAGCTGGTAAAAGTAAATTTCCAGGATATAATGTACGTGGAAAGCAAAGACGACTATATCAAGATCTATATGACCGATGATAAATCTATGATCACGCTCATAAGCCTCAAATCTTTTCTTGAGAAACTTCCTCCTGCTGATTTCCAGCGGGTGCACCGCCGGTATATAGTAGCGTTGCATAAAATAAAAACCATAGGCACGAAGAAGATCATGCTCGAAAATGGCATGGAAATACCTGTTGGAGATACTTATCTCCAGGTGCTTCACGAGATAAAAGAGAAGCATTAAGCAATAACTTAGTACTGTGTCAAATGAGAAGTGTGAGATGTGAAAGGTGAGATGTGAAAGGTGAGATTTTCACGCCAGCTTGTCGGCAGACAGGTTTGACCTCTGTCGTTTCACGATAACATACAATAGAATTGGCCTGGCTTAACATTAAAATATATTTACAGCAAAAATGTTTATCCGGTCTTTACCTGTCAGAAGCGTTTCGTCATCATCCATGTCAGCAACCGAATTATTCAAAATTTGCATTAAGCGGTCAGCTGACGACATTTGGCTTTTACCCGGCACGTCAACAGGATCGCATGGGTACAGCCGGGTCTTCCGCCCGGAGACTTCCGGGGTGTAATCATTTTCAAAATATGCCGGTAAGGTCAATGATGCTACCATGCATCTTCTTATTTATAAAGCAACTTTTGCTGCCGGTTGTTCCCCTGATACATAAAATCATTATCCGCCGGCATCGCAAAATTGATATAGAATGGTGTATCGGCCGCTAACAGTTGTATAAACCCGCTTTTAATTTTAGTGGATCGTCAAAAACCCGGTGTAAACCGTCTTGCCCAGGCTATTGTTGCGTCAAACGAGAAATGATAAACGTGAGAGATGAAACGCCAAAAGTGAGCAGTATCATATCAAGCGTGAAATGGCAGACAGGCAAGTCTCCCTTCTCACAAAAAAATACGAAAAATTATTGTTGACATAGCAGTAGTGAACTATTCACTATTGACCATTCACTATTCACCACTGCAAAAAGCGTCCTCATTCACCCTTAGCATGGATAGCAAGTATGGGCACCGGGCTGTTATAAGCCAGTTTTTTTGTAAAGCGCTCTTTAAATAACCTGCTGAGGAAAGAATGCCTCCGTGGTACGGTAATAAATATATCAGGATGATATTCTTCGGTAAATTTCTCCATTGCGTTTGCGAAATCTTCTTCAAGAATAAAAAAGTAGCGCGGGTCGAATGCTTTCAGCATATCTTCCAGCTTTTCCTTTTCCTTTTGAGCTGCAGGCGGGATGACGTTATACTCTGTTTCCACATGAACAACATACAGGCCCGCATTAAAAAAATCAAGAAATGCTTTCAGCGTTTGGAGAGGTGTGGATGCGGCTACGTCTTTCAGATCTGTAGAAAATGCTACTGTATTTATTTTTTTGTAAGCGGCCCCCATCGGTACTATCAGCACCGGGAAACCTTCTTTGGCAATCACATTCAGCGTATTGCTTCCTATAATGATCTGCTCCAGCCTTGTGCTTCCTGTAATGCCCATTACTACCAGGTCAATACCAAGATGCTGCACATATTTTTCCAGTGAAGTAGCAAGCGAGCCTTCTTCAGCTACGGCATTTATTGTCACTCCGAGAGCAGTGCCTAATTCCGATATAAGGTTCTGCAATGCCGTCATAGCAACAGTTCTTCGCGCCTCAGTATCCACGAGCAGGGGAGTGCCGTCTGACCCGGCAGTTATCCTTTCGTACACATAATATAAAGTAAGAGAAGCGCCCGGGGTCTGCTTCACCAGATCAAAAGCATAACGGGCAGCATTGACGGATGGCTCTGAAAAATCCACGGCAGCTAATATTTTTTTCATACAATTGAATTTAAATGGATAATAAAAAACAATATACTGTTTCGCCTCAAGATACAAAATGCGCGCTACTCTGCAGTTGATTAAAGTTTAATTATTTCTTATTTCACCGTACATACTTACAATAGCGACAATACATGCCTGATCCTGGCAATCGTTTCCTCTTTGCCTAATAGTTCGGCAATATCAAATACATGCGGGCCAAATTTCCCTCCCACAAGCATTATCCTTAACGGCAGCAGCACTTCCCCCGGCTTTAGCTGATTTACAGCAGCTATTTCTTTAAAATTATGCTCCAGCTCCGGTGCTGTCCACAAAGCTGCAAGCTCAAAAGTCCTTATCACTTCCGAAAAGAACAAGGCCTTACTGCTATTCCATTTGGGCTTTATAGCATCAAGGTCAAACGAAGCAGGGGCGGCAAAAAAGAAAGCTCCCTGCTGCACAAAATCAGGAAGCAGATGACATCGGTCTTTCACCAGGTTCATTACTTTTTCCAACATGACTTCATCGGCCACAGTAATTCCTTTTTGTTCAAACAACGGCTTTACTTCCGGGAGATAATGAGTAACAGGCAGCTTTTTGATCCATTCATGATTGAACCATTTTGCCTTTTCATAATCAAATTTTGCCCCTCCGCTATGCACCCGCTCAATCGAAAATTTTTCTATCAGCTCTTCTTTGGTAAAAAGCTCCTGCTGGGTACCGTCGTTCCATCCTAATACCGCCAGCAGGTTGATAAAGGCTTCGGGTAAAAATCCTTTTTCTTTAAACCCCTCCGTAAGCTCACCTGTCCTGGGGTCTGTCCAGTTCATGGCAAATACAGGGAACCCGTATTTGGCGCCATCTCTTTTACTAAGCTTGCCACTGGGACCCAGTATCAGCGGCAGGTGAGCCCATTGAGGCATGGCGTCTGTCCCGAAAAGATATTTCCACAGCAATACATGCACCGGGGCGCTAGGCAGCCATTCTTCCCCCCGGAAAGCATGCGTGATCTGCATCAGGTGATCATCCACCACTACTGCAAGATGATAGGTGGGCATACCATCCGCTTTCAGCAATACCTTGTCATCTACAAGGGCAGTATCGAAACTTACTTCTCCCCGTATCATATCGGTAAAAGATATTATTTCATTCTCCGGCATCCTGATCCTGATAACATGGGGCGCGCCTGCATCAAGCAGGCTTTGCACTTCTCCGGGTGGCAGCGTCAGCGAGTTCCGCATTGCATTACGGGTGCTGCGATCATATTGCGGTGACGGATTCTGTTCTGTTTTATGATCATTGCGCATCCGCTCCAGCTCTTCGGGTGTATCAAAAGCGTAATAAGCGTATCCTCCTGCAACCAGCTTTTCCGCGTATTGCCTGTATTGCGTTTTACGTTCACTCTGGCGGTAGGGACCATAGTCGCCGCCATGCACCACACTTTCATCAGGCTCCAGCCCGGCCCATTGAAGACACCCGAAAATATAATCCTCGGCGCCAGGCACAAACCGGCTCTGATCGGTATCTTCTATGCGCAGGATAAATGTGCCGTTATGCTGTTTCGCAAATAAATAATTATATAATACCGTTCTTACACCTCCAAGGTGAAGTCCTCCCGTAGGGCTGGGAGCAAATCGTACACGTACTTTTTTTTCAGGCATAATGATCATCAATTGGCGCGAAAATACAAAAACCCTCAACGCTATCCGGAATGCAATGCCATGAATTGATTAATGAATACAACAAAGCCACTAACGCACGAATGAGGCTTTTTTCAATTGACCATCCATTCGTGCATCCAGTGCGCTATATCTCTTTTTGTTGTACAGCATGCACGAGTAAATATATTAAAATACATTTGTGCATTCGTGGCTTTGTTGTATCCAAAAATCATCCCACGTTCCGCAGAATGCTGGAATCCGTGGCATATTCCGAATAAGCAGGCAAAAACAATGATCATGTTCTATCTGGTAAAAACGCCCTGGGTATTGAAAAAGCTTTATCCCGCAGGCGTCTGGGATATGCCTGACCGTGAGAAGGTGCTTTACCTCACATTCGACGACGGACCACATCCCGAAGCAACACCTTATGTGCTGGAGGAGCTCAGCAGGTATAATGCCAAAGCCACTTTTTTTTGCATAGGAAAAAATGTGGCGCAACATAATGATATATACAGCCGTGTATTGAATGAAGGGCACTCTGCTGCCAACCACACTTTTAGCCATTTGAACGGGTGGAAAACAGGCGACCGGAAATATTTTGAAGATATTGCAAAGGCAAGAAAATATATAGATTCCCCGCTTTTCCGTCCGCCTTACGGCAAAATATCAAAACTGCAGCTTAAACATCTTACTGAAGATTTTGGGATGAAAGTCATTATGTGGTCGGTGCTGAGCGCGGATTTTGATACCGCAATCACACCGGAGCAATGCTTGAAAAACGTTTCTCTTCATGCGAAAGCCGGTAGCATAATCGTTTTTCATGACAGTGAAAAAGCCTTTACCCGCATGAAGTATGCGCTTCCCCGGGTATTGCAATTATTTACGGAAAAAGGATACAGGTTTGATAAAATTAATTTGTAAAAACTTTGAAGTAAAAAGAAAATAGATGTATAAAAAATGCCATTTAAAAGTTGGGCCGGGGTAGAAACCCTGGCCCGTTTTTAATCCGTACCCTATGAAAACTGGGACTAAATTACAATGTTTTTTTGTTTTTACAAGATTTTTAGTCTTAAAATGAAGTCATACAAGGAGTTGTATAGTATTTTTACGCAAAGGATAACGAATGTTTATAAGTATTTATACGTATTTTTTTTAATCTTTCTTTTTCTGCAGAATAAACCCGAAAGTTGTGCCTACATCCAGCTTGCTTCTTAAATGCATGCTTTGCCCGTGAGCTTCAATGATATGCTTGCAAATAGCCAGCCCCAGCCCGCTTCCTCCTTCTTTTCTGCTTCTTGCGGCATCGGTACGGTAAAATCTTTCTGAAATACGTGGGATATGCTCTTCTGCTATGCCAATTCCGTCGTCGCTCACTTCTATCAGTACATGCTTCTCATCTGTTATATAAGCGCTGGCGGTAACATTGCCTTTATTTTTGCCATACTTAATGGCATTATCCGTAAGGTTAATGAACACCTGCCTTATCTTTTCCTTGTCGGCAAATACAGTTATAGGGAGCTCACACCCTTTTTTGATGCTGAGCTTTATCCCTTTTTTAGCCGCCAGCACCGATAATGAATCAAATACTTCCCTGATAAGATCCTGTAAAACAAAATACTCTTTGTAAAGCGTCTGCTCGCCGCTTTCCAGCTTGGTGATCTCATCCAGGTCATTCAGCAGATTTACCAGGCGCGATACATTTTTGGAAGTATTGTTGAGGAACTTTGTTCCGAGCTCATGGTTTTCCATGGCCCCGTTAAGCAGGGTATCCACATATCCCTGTATGGCAAAAATGGGTGTTTTCAGTTCGTGAGACAGGTTTTGAAGAAACTCCTTACGGTAAGCTTCATTTGCTTTGAGCACCTCAATCTCCTTTTTCTGCTGCTCAGCCCATAATTCAACATCCTGGCTGACTTCTTCAATACTTTTAGGCGGCAGTATATTTTTATAGTAAAACTCCTGGCGCTTGCTGGCCTTTGTTTGATAAATGAACTTATAGATCAGCTTGATCTTGCGGTAAATAAACCGCTGCAGCGTGAACAGGATAAGCAGGTAGCTGCCCGCCAGTACCACAAAAAAAGATATAAGGCTCACCCACCAGACAGGCTCAATAAAGAAAATGAGGCAGGCAACAGGAAAAGAGATCATCAGCGCTGTATATCCTGCTAACTGCTGTGGTGAAATATTTTTAGTATCAAACATGAATATAAATTAGCGCTATGTCAACAATAATTTAGTATTTCTTTGTGAGAAGTGAGACGACAAATGTGAGAATCTCACTTTATCGTCTGCCGTTTCACGTTTGACATAACACTAGTGTTAAGTTAAGATATTGTCCCGTAAACAATGGTGAGATGTGAAAAGTGAGACGTGAGATTTTCACATCTGACCTCTGCCGTTTCACGATTACCATAGCACCGGATAAAAACTATACAACTAACTTATACCCCACACCTTTTACTGTGGTAATGCAATCTATGCCAAGTTTTTGACGTATTTTACGGATATGTACATCAATTGTCCTGTCTCCTACAATTACTTCTGTTCCCCATATCTGGCTTAATATTTCGTTGCGCAGAAAAACCCTTCCGGGCTTGGTAGCCAGGAGATGTAGTAATTCAAACTCTTTTTTTGCCAATATGATTTCCCGGCCTTCTACCATCACCACGAACTTTACCGAATCAATAATAATATTGCCTGCCTGGAGCACCTTATCATCAGGCTTTTGAACCCTGCGGAAAAGAGCATTTACTTTACTGATCAGTATTTTGGGGCTCACCGGCTTGCTGATAAAATCGTCGGCGCCATATTCCAATCCCTTTATATGTGAAGTTTCATCGCTAAGCGCTGTAAGAAAAACAATTAATGTGCCCTGGTAAGAGGGCTGCGCTCTCAGCACTTTGCATACTTCCATACCGTTTTTATGGGGCATCATTACATCCAGCATGATAAGATCGGGCCTGAACAATTTTGTTTTATGAAGCGCTTCATCCCCGTCTTTTGCGGTCATTGTTTCATATCCCTCCTTATTCAGGTTATAACTCAATATCTCAAGGATATCGGGCTCATCATCAGCGATCAGGATTTTCTTTGAGTTGTCGTCCATCTTAACAATATGTTTACGCAAAAATAACCCTGCCGCCTGTTTCAGCCCAAAAGGCCGGATTATGAAATTGTTATCCGTTGGAACGGTTTTAGCACTAAAATTGATGAATAAACGTTAGTGATTGAGCCCTGCTGAAAGGGGGCGGATTTCAATTTTTCGCAGGCCGCTGGCGACCTGCCAGTAGAACCCGCTACCGGCCGGTGTCTTACCGACCGGAAAGTTGTGCATGAAGCGAAAAATTGAAATGCACCCGCTGAAAAAGCGAGCTTCTATTACCCTAATTTTGCAGCAGTTTGCTATATATGTATAAAGTATTTTTCCTTATTATATCACTATGTGCTTCCTGCTTTACTGTATTGGGTAATGAACCGGATACGCTGAAAAAGAAAGTAGATATCACCCGCATCCGGTATCATGAGAATATAGAAAAGCAGCAAAAGATCGCCTTGCATTACAAAGGAGGAGACGGCTCTATAATAAGGGTATCTCATAATGCGGAGATCAATGACTTTGTCACCAATGCGCTGGTGGATAAAGTAAATGTGCTGAGAGACTCTATAGAAGCTGCCCCGAATCTGGATCACAGGCTCAAGGTAAAATACCTGACAGGGCTGGAAAACCTGCTGAAAGGGTTCAATGCAGGCTGCCGCAACAAAACCTTCAACCCGGTCCTTGCCAATGCTTTGGTAAACAACTATAAGGACCTGATGTATGCCGATATCAGGAAAGAAGATATCAGCCCGATAATAGAACAGGTTGCTTACGAGGTAGGTAATATTAATATCAATGGGGAGACCAGCGCTTTTTATGAAAATACCGGCATTGTTCATTCAAAAGATATCCTGTTCCGGAAATTTTGCGAAAAAAACCCTGATAAGGTATTGCCCATGCTGGAGCAGTACCATAATGTGCCTTTTGCCGACAGCCTGGTGCAGGCAGCAGCTCATCACAATCCGAATCAGCTATACGACTACGCCGCCGCTACCAAAACGAATGTAGGGCGGCTGATACGCAGGAACAGCGACTCCCTGGTAAAAGCGATTGTATCCGTTGCCAACAGCAAAAGCGGTCAGCAGTATTACCCCTTTCTTGACGAGATCGTTCACGGACAGCTTACGCTCCAGGATGTTTTTGACGTAATGGAGGATAATGTACAGTATTATAAGCTGCTCGTGAAGGTGCAAAACTCCTACATGCAGCGCCTCGTAAAAAAAGATACTCCTATTGCCTATGATAAGCTCATCGCCAAGCTGAAAGACAGGGCTGAAAATGTATTCATTGAACAGATCAATGCGCTTCACGATTCCCCGGACAATGTAAGATTTAAAATACTCGACCCGCTTACACCGCAGGAATTATATTATCTCATCGTATTGGGGGAAGATGTTATTTATACTTCCAGCTATAAAGGGGTATATAACCGGATGATGCAAAAAATGTCCACGCCTTCAGGTGATACGCTTCTGATGAGTGTGCACTTCGACCGGTTTAAAAAATTCATAAAGCTTGCTGCAGGGTATAACAAGCTGGATGAATTTCTTGCCACCATGCCTGACAGCAGCTCCCAGCGGCTCATGATGGCGTTTGTAAGAGGCCTCGAAAGAACAGGCACGCTGGAAGATGCTGTGGACGTCGCTGACTCCTATGGCAGCATCAGCAATCCTCTTATAAAACGGCTGATTGACCAGGAGGTTGATAAAAATCTTCTGGAAGGAAAAAAGGCACAGGACAAAAGGACTATTGTCATTTATGATATTCTTCAAACGATCTTCCAATCCTCGCAGGACAGCACCATAGATATATCTGCCAGGCTGCATATACCACCCGTGTACAAGCTGGATTATTCATCACTGACGGATGACAGCGGAAGAATAGTGCAAAAGGTATTCTTTTATGGCGACAAAGACGGCAAGGAATCCTACGCCAATTTTATGAGCCTGTTTACCGGTACCGAATGGAAGGTGAAAAAAACTCCGGAATGGGTAGAAATTAAGTCTGTTAAAGGTAAGCCGGTATATATATATGCTAATCTGCCGCTCGATTATGAAAAGGGGCTCGATTCTGTGGCCCAGGCGCATCTTGCAGCATATATGGAAAAGCAGAAGCTTGAGCCAAGCATTACTATTCACCGCGGTCACAGCTATTGGGTAGGGTCTACTATCCGTAACCTGCCTCCTACTTCCAAAATCGTGATATTAGGCTCCTGTGGCGGCTTTCATAATCTTGATGACGTATTGAGGACCTGTCCCGATGCGCATATTATTTCCTCTAAAGAAGTAGGTACCCGTGTGATCAATGAGCCCATATTAAAAGCCATCAACGACAACCTTCGGGAAGGCAAAAATGTAGACTGGATCGCTATATGGAAAGGCCTCTCAGAGAAATTTACATCCGGAGACGCTAAAGAAAGATTTGACAACTATATCCCCCCCCATAAAAATCTCGGCGCGCTCTTTATCAAAGCCTATACAAGGCAAATGGGAAGTATGGATTAGAGATTTAAGATTTGAAATTGTCGCGGCGCAACTCTCCGCACTAATTGCTGACACCCACAGCCGACAGCTGATAGCTGACGGCTCATAACCCATAGCTCTCAGCTCAAAAACGGATTATTATTCCTTTCAAAGCCGATGGTGGTTTTCCCGCCATGCCCGGGATACACTACTGTATCATCAGGAAGCACCAGGAGCTTGTTGCGGATGCTGCTGATCAAAGTGCTATGGTCTCCTCCCGGAAGATCTGTCCGCCCTATGCTCATCCGGAACAATACATCGCCGCCTATTACAAACCCCTGCTTACGGCAGTAATAAATAACGCTTCCGGGGGAATGCCCCGGTGTAAAGAACACCTCAAGCTGGTCTTCACCCAACGAAATGATATCTCCTTCACGTACATATTGTACATCGCCCTGGTAGTTGTCAAATGGCAAATTCCATCTTAGTCCTGCAACGGGTGCATTATCAAGCACTATTTTTTCTTTGTCGTGGAGATGAAGCTTTAACCCGTACTTTTCCGATACCCATTTATTGCCAAATACATGATCAAGATGACAATGCGTATTCAGCAACAACCCGGGAGTTAGCCCGTTATTTTTTCCAAAAAAGATTAGTAAAAAGCAAAAATAAGCAAAACGGTTAAAACCTTTGCTATACAAGGCTTTATAAAAAGAGTAGTCTTAGTTCGGAAGTCGGTGTCTGATAGGTTTGGGGCTTAAATTGACAAGGTTAGGTTACTAATTCGTTACCGATTGACAAAGGTAACTATGTGGTTTAACTGATTATATTTCAGTCTTTTGCACCCTTTTCTACATTCCCTTGTAACTCAATGTAATTTAATTTTAAACGTTAAACATTTGAGTTATGGAGCAGACAAAAAAATCGACGTTCAAACTGCTTTTCTATTTGAAAAAGAACGAACTGAAAAAGAACGGTAATGCCCCGATTATGGCACGTATTACCATTGACGGAACCCCTAAAACTTTCGGAACAAAGTTAGAAATTGACCCCAATAATTGGGATTTAAAACACGGAAGAGTTCAGGGAAAAAGTGCGCAGGCATTAAGCATCAATAAAAAACTGGATAACATACGTGGGCGTATCGACAAGATTTATGAAGATATGCTGAAGCACGAGGGCTTTGCCACTGCCCAAAAAGTAAAGCTATCATTTTTGGGTGTTGGCGTAATGGACGACGCTATCCTTAAAGTTTTCAACGACCAAAATGAGGACTTTAAAAAACTGGTTGAAAAGGAAGAACGTTCCCAAAGTACCTACAATAAGTATATCACGGTTTACAACCATCTTACCACGTTTATCAAAGAACGCTATCATCGTGATGATATGGCTTTTCGGGAATTGACTGCCGATTTTATCCGGGAGTTTGATTTTTACCTCCGGTACGATTTGCAGTCTTCACATAATACGGTTTGGGTTTACACAATGCCTGTATTAAGTTTGGTGGAACTGGCTATTAAAAAGGGCTTGATACGTGATAATCCGTTTCAGGATTATGAAATCAATATGGAAGAAACCGACCGTGGTTATATCCTTAAAGAAGATGTAGAAAAGCTGATGATGTGCGTACCACCGCACCCACGGTATGAATTGGTAAAAGACCTGTTTATTTTCAGTTGCTTTACCGGACTTGCTTACGCTGATATTAAGAAACTGACAAGGAACAATATTCAATCATTCTTTGACGGTCATCAATGGATTATCAGCAGGAGAAAGAAATCAGATATTGCTTCCAATGTTCGGTTAATGGAAATCCCTAAGCGTATCATCGAGAAATATCAGGGTACTACGAGGAATGAATTTATATTTCCTGTTCCGACCAATGCAACCTGCAATACTCACATAGGTAAATTGGTTGAAAAGGCAGAGATTGTTACAGAGCAAAAAGTGACCTTTCACACGGCAAGGCATACTTTCGGAACAATGTTTTTGACCGAGGGCGTACCGCTTGAAAGCCTTAGCAAAATGATGGGGCATAAAAACATTTCCACCACACAGATTTATGCTAAAATTACAAGCCAAAAAATCAGTAAGGATATGGATTTGGTTACGCCGAAATTTAAGGCTATGGAAGAAGCGTTTATGATGGCAATCTAATTAGCATTTATCTAATCACAATGAGCAGAACTTAACGGTTCTGCTTTTTTTATGCCTCTACTTTTTAGGCAAAAGCACATTTCCTTTCCCCAACCCAGTCCAACGCTGTAAAAGAGCTTTTACCTATTTCCAAAATAGAAAATTGAAAAACGAAATCCTTATCTAACTCCCCCTGCCATTCCGTTTTTCAAATCTCTATCACAGGCTATCAAAGCCTGGTCAATAATGCCATAAAATTTAGAATAGAAAATTTCCACAATCAACCGGTAAAAAGGCAGCTAAGTTATAGCGGGCAGCCACCCCACACGCCCAACCAAAAGACTACGGCATAATGGCAAGGCAAAATGTTGGCTTCGCCGAGTTGCTGTGTGTTGCCTTGCCACCCTCCGGGACTTATTCCGTTTCCTTTCGGTTTTACGCTGTTGCCCGCTTGGATTATCTGCTTTCTTTTTTCCGGTTTTTCTTTTGGAAAAATTTATGCGAAGCGAAGCGGAGCAAACCACAACGGGAAGCGGGAAACGAGAAAAGCGAGTGAGTAAATAACATTTTTTCAAACATCAAAATTTTAGCATTATGGCACACAACATCAATTTCAACGAGCAAACAGGACGTCATTCATTTTTCAGCGTTCAACAAAAGGCGTGGCACGGTTTGGGGCAAATCGTAGAGCAGTACCCAACAAGCGAGGAAGCAATAGTACACGCAGGTTTAGATTACGAGGTTATCAAATCCCCACTGTTTACACAGGGCAGAACAATGAGCATAGGCGACAGCGGAGAACTGATTGAAGCTAACGACATTTTAGTATCTAACAGTTTCGCCACACTCCGCACCGATACCAATACACCGTTGGGCGTGGTAGGCAAAGACTACCATATCGTACAAAACCGTGAGGCGTTCAATTTCTTTGATGCTATTGTAGGCGGAGGCGATGGAATATTGTACGAAACCGCAGGAGCATTGGGCAACGGAGAACGCATTTTTATTACTGCCAAGCTGCCTGACTATATCCGAGTAGGTAACGGCGACGATGTTACAGAAAAGTACATTTTCTTAACCACAAGCCACGACGGTAGCGGAAGTATTACCGCAGCGTTTACCCCTATCCGTATCGTATGCCAAAACACCTTAAACGCATCATTACGGAGTATGACCAACGTAGTGCGTATCAAACACACGTCAGGAGCAAAACAACGCCTTGAAAACGCTCACAAGGTTATGGGGCTTGCCAATACCCTAAGCACACAGTTAGAGAACATTTTTAACGACTGGGCTAAAGTAAGGGTAACAGACCAAGAAGTAAGAAAGCTAATCCAATTGGCACTTTGCCCGAACAAGGAAACGCTTACCCTGCTTAAAAAAGGTGCGGAGGATGAAGTTTCCACCGTGTTCAAAAACACCGTAGATGATGCCTTTGAATACGCTATGATAAGCGACACCCAACAAATGGCAACTACCAAAGGCACATTATTCGGGGCTTACAATGCTGTTACAGGCTACTTTCAGAATGTACGCAATTACAGGGATGGCGAAGCCAAACTACAATCTATTGTAATGGGTGGTACAGCACAGCTAAAGACCCAAAAAGCCTTTGAACTGTGTACAGACTTTGCCTATTCAGGAGCAGAGATTTTCAAATTCAATTAATCAACAATGGCGACTGCCTGCAAAGGTGGTCGCCTACTAAAAACAAAAGATATGAAAGCATTAGATAAAATGGACAATCTCGATAAAGCGGGCTTGTTATGCAAACTGTTTCCCGCAGAACTGGAGAACCTGCAAAACGCTATAAAAACACAATGTGACTACTTCCTGCAAAATGAAACCGCCTTTCGTGAGGGTTGGTATCAAAAGGGATTTTTCACCGCTGAATTTTGGTACAGGCTTGTGCAGAATGCACAAAAAGGGATAACGAAAAATGAACCGCTTTGGAAACGCCCGCACTGGTTTACCGACCATTTTTTTGACGGACACCATTCAATTTTCGCTGTCCATTGCCTAATTGAATATACAGAGGATGCACAATGCGACCCGCAATTAAAACAGGCGATACACCTACTTTTTGGGAGCGACAAATTTTTACAGATAACCTTAAACGATAAATAATTATGGCTAATTGGTGCAACAACTGGGTTGTTTTTGAGGGAACAGCCGAAGCAATAGAACAGATAACACAGCTATTCAAATCAATGGCTGAAAAGGAGCAGAAAGACAACTGCGGACAACTGCCCGATTTCGTACAGGACACGCACGGAGATTATTTCTACAATATCAGTCAGGATAATGAAAGTGCGGGCGTGTTCCAGTATGAAACAAAATGGTCGCCAAACACGGAAGCCGTTAAGCAGATAGCCGAACATTTCAAAGTGGACTTTACACACGAGTATGAAGAATTGGGCTGCTTAGTGTACGGCAAGGCAATATTTGAAGATGGCATACTAAAGGACATCTGCTTAGATAGCCAGGACTTTGACAGCTACGAATTAGACGAGGAAACCGACACCTACCATTTTGAGGGCAATGAGTACGATAGCGAATGGGAAATACTCGACACCTTATTAGAGCGTAAAATAGAAAATCATTTTAATAGTAGTAAAGTTTAAAACACCGCCTGACCAGAAAAGTCGGGCGGCAAAAAGACAGATCCTCCCGATGGTCGGGCAGCCTTTTTGCTTTAAATTGGTGCAATCCCCTTTAGCAAAATGCACCCTTACACAAATCCTTTCTTTTACATTTTACCAAACAGGTTGCGACCTTATTGTGTGGGATATTCATTATCCCATATTTATAATTGTGGGATTACTTTCTTTCGTGAGTTCGGCGGAAAAGAAAGTAACAAAGAAACCTGCTATTGCGGAAACTGCTTATAATATTCTTTGGCTACTTCAGCAACACCTGCACTGAAATATCGCCCTCCGTCGTTTATAACGGTTATGGCTTTTTTAAGTTCTTCGGGGTCTGCGCCTTTGAGTATATAGCCTTTTGCTCCACGTTGAAGCATCTTTACCACATCCTGCACATCATCGTTTATGCTAAATGCCAGTATTTTGGCTTGCGGATAATTTTCAGATAATGCTTTTGCGGTTTCAAATCCATTCATCACAGGCATATTTATATCAACGACCATCACATCGGGAATAACTTCGCTTTGTTCCATTTTTTCCATCGCAGCTTTGCCGTTCTCTGCTTCAAATAATATTTCAAAACCAAAACCCATTAGAAAGTCGCAGATACCCTTTCTTAGCATATCGTGGTCGTCTATCATCGCCACTTTAATTGTTTCTTTGCTCATTTTCTTTTGCTTCTTTTGATAAGGTTAAAAAATCCATTGGGAGCTTTAGATAAATTTGCCGTTCGATTAGCGTGAGGTATGCCATCATTGACCGCAATATTCCTAACTTTAAAACGGTCAAGCCATTCTTTGAAAGGTGCTATCTCGTTAGGTTTAAAACTTACAATTTCCCCATTTTTAAGGGATATAATAAAAACATCAATACAGAGAGAGAATGCCGATAATTGCGATGCAGGATGTTCAAATTCGGGGTAAAATATATCTTTGCTGTCCATAGCCTTAATGTTTTAGGTTGTGGAAGCCTGCGCAAAAAAAAGAGCGTAGGCTAACTACACTTACCGCACATTGAGGCACTGGTATGCCCGACAACGAATAAGCGAGCGCCCACGCCTTTGACGTGAGCGTTCTTACTTATTATGTCCCGTTGTCTAAAAATTACCAGTTTTCAATGTGGGACTTAAAGCAAAAACACTTTAAGTATTTTCTATATTTTCAATAGCAAAGATACTAAACTCGTATCTTTTTACCCGCATATAGTACAAAAAAGATTACAGCCAAACTGTTTTTTGTGTAATATAATTTTGCTCCAGTATGGTCATAATATCGCTTTCCTTGTAAATAATCTTACCGCCTATTTGTATATACGGCAGGATATTATCATCCCTGTATTGCTGCAAAGTCCGCTTGCTGATATGGAGCAGCTTGCACACATCTTCGCCCGAAAGGTATATTTCTCCGTTCATTACAGGACGATAGTTTTTCAATATGCTTTCAATACGGCTGCGTAGCTGTGTAATCATTTCCCTGTGGGCGATGATTTCCTCATTGTCATTCGTGAATAAATCCATTTTCGGCAGTATTGTACGGCTGTCCGGCTTCGAGTAAAGCCTGCACATCCGAGCGTTTATAATAGTTCTTGCGGTTCAGTTTGGAATAAGGCAGCAAGCCTTTGTCCTTATAGGTCTGTAAAGTCCTTTTGGTAATGTTCATCATCAGACACACTTCCTGGTTATCGAGCCATTGCTCTTCTGCGAAAATTGGCGTGTATTTTTTCGTGGCATTTTCGGTCAGTTCCAAAAGTGCTTTTAGCTCATTTTTCATTCCGTCCAGTGCGGATTTTTGTATTGCGATAACTTCCATTGTTTGCTCAATTTTGCTGTGGAAGTCGAATTTATAAAGGCTTATTTCAGGATTGGGATAGGTTGCAGTCAGTGGCGTTGAAAGGCACTGTTTGGCGTAGTGAATTACTATACCGTCAGCAATTTTTGTAAATTTGGATTTTCAAAAAATAATCAAAACATATTCCGTATTGACAATTTTATTATCCTTATCATTAGTTTCATAGCATCTTTAGTACGCTCCACATTAGGGTTTGGCGAAGCGTTAGTTGCCGTTCCGCTTTTTCTTTTTTTCCTACCAGCGGATATAGCCGTTCCCTTATCTGTTATGCTGTCCGTAGCTATCGCACTGGTAATTGTGGTGCAAGACCATAAAAAAATCCATTTTTACAGTGCCAAATGGCTGATTTTATATGCCGCACTTGGTGTACCTATTGGTATCATCATTCTGCTGTATGGAAATGAAATTTTGTTAAAAACAGGGCTTGGGATATTGATAATATTGTATTCCCTGTATTCGCTTTATTTCAATAGCAATAAAGTATTAAAGGAGGACAATAAGTTTTGGCTTTTTGTCTGTGGCTTTTTATCGGGAATATTTGGCGGAGCATACGGTCTGAATGGTCCGCCATTGGTTGTATATGGGAATTTAAGGCAATGGAACCCAAAATATTTCAGGGCTACATTGCAGGCTTATTTCCTGCCCGTTAGCCTTATAAGTGTGGTAGGATATTATGCTAAAGGACTTGTTACCCCGCAAGTGAATACATATTTTTTGATTTCACTGGTTACAACTATTCCTGCTATATTTTTAGGCAGATACTTAAATCATCAATTAAAAGACGGGGAATTTTTCAAATATGTTTATTGGGGGCTGATAGTCATTAGCGTAATTTTGATTATCTGCACTTTGCTATAAGTTGTGAAAAGTATAAAATCAACGTTGGGCAGGTTGTTCGGTATTTACCGCTGCCTTATCTTTTTTTTCACGGGAGTAAACCCATAGCGATAACAGCCCGAATATAATCAGCGCATACGCTACCCATTTACCAACCCTTTCAATAAATTTAATGAAGACCGAGCTTTCATAAGAAGAAAAGCCCTCTGCTCCCATAGGGCTGCGCCTGTAAAACTTTCTTCTGTTAATCCAGTAACGAAGTGCTAAGCCCGCAACCAAAAATATTATCCCAATAACTAATGATGAAACCATATCCTCACATTTTTTAATTTCACAAGTATAAATTTAAGAAATATTGATGAACCGTTAAAACGCACCTAAGCAAACACCCTGTAAATAGAAAACGGCTTATCAAAAAGACAAGCCGTTTTTTACAAACTGAAATATTCCTTTTAATCGCTGCTGTTAAACTGAAAACTTATCTGCTTTTCATTCCCGAAGCTGTCCGAAATCCAAACATCAAAGGACTGTGATACGGCAGATGTCGAAGTGTAATACAATCTGAACTGTTCCGTTGGTAATTGGTACAGGTCATTGGGCAGATATGGCGGTTCGTTGTAGTATTGCAAAGTTCCCTGCCCGTCAAACTGGAAATAGCGGAGAAAATACTGCGTATTGCTGTAATTGCCTGTACGCTGTATGGTAATGCGTATTTCTACGGTCTGCTCGTTGGCTACATCTTTAGGCACTGGCATTACATTGACCTCGAAAGGAAAATTGTTCTGTATTTCGAGGTCATCATCTTTGCTGCAAGATACCAACGTAACCGAAGCTGTGAGGATTGTCAGGAATACATACAATGGCAGTAGCCCTGTTCTGAATTTATTGAATAATGTAATCATCGTTTTTACGTTTTAAAAGTTAAACCTTAATCCCACACCTGCCGATGGTCGGAACTGTTGTAAGTCAGTACCCCAAAGCACTTTTGTACGCCCTTGCAGGACTAATACAAAACGGTCGGACAGGTACGTTTCAAAAGTGAGGCGACCGCCTGCTCCGTAGATAAAATTATCTTCGTTCAATATCTTCGCACCGTCGTACAACATTGTTTCGCCCCGGTTGATGGTTTCGTAACCGACCACGCCCGTTACGGCGAAATTCAGCGTAATGTTCTTACGGGCATCTCCCAACAAAAAGAAGCTGTAACCGCCCTCTGTGGAATAGGTTTCCTGCGGTATGCGCAGGTCTTTGTAATCGTGGTACTGGTGGGTATATTCCAACGCCCAAAGCTGGTAATTACCATTTTTACCGTTTATGGTCATTGCTGCGCTGATGTAGTAATCATTGCCAATCTTATCATTGGACAATACACCTGCACTTATTTCCAATCCCTTCTGCTTCGGCAGCATCCTTTGTGCCTGTGCAGCCGTGATGCCTATCAGGACAAACAGCACGGTATAGATACACTTTTTCATATTCTTGCTTTAAAGGGTTATTAAAATTTTAGGTGCATATCGTCAATCAAACGGGCTTTGATTAGGTCGGAATTTTCGACCTGCAATGTTTGATGCCTGCCGCCGTTTTTCTCGAAAATCTCAATCAGCAACACCTTATCATCGGCAATGGTAAACTGGTCTAACAGGAAAACATTTTGTTCGGTCGATTTTCCGGCAATACCGTCCAATGGCTTGTAAGTTCTCAAAGGAGTTAAAGGGCGTTCCTGGACTACGGTGCGTTTGGCTACCTTTTTATCCACGACTTTGAAATTGATAAAATCAATCTCGAAAGGCACATTGGTACGGTTTCTCAATTCCGTATGGAAATAGTATTTGCCGTTGTGTATGTAAATCCCTTTCAGGATAAACTGAATGCCGAAACTTTTAGCCCCGATATGCTTTACAATGCGCTTGTCTTTCTTGTAAATGGTTTCCAGTAACAAGCCTGCCAGTGAGGGCGAATTGTTGCCCAGTTCCTCGAAAAGCACGTCGTTACCGTTGGCTTTATCCACCGCTTTTTGCATTGTGAGCAGGTCGTAGCTCAATGCCTCCGGGTAGGAGCTGTAATACACGTTGAAGCTGTAAAAACGCCCGTCATTCGTGATAACGGAGAAATTCGTTTCAGGCTCAAAGTCCCTTACTGATGCTTTTACACGCAAAACGTTTTCGGCATCTTCGGCTTTCCCCGCAATCAGGTATTCGCTGCCCAAATCCACGTAACGAATGGCGGTCGGGAAAATTAGGTGCGACGTTTTATCGTAGGTAACTTCCATACGGTACGGTTCTATCTTGCCCAATGCAAGCGGTGTTTTTGCAGTTGCACTATCCTGTGCATAAGTTGTTACGGCAAAGCCGAGTATCAGAGCAATAGCCCAAAAGGTTTTTAAATGATTTTTCATTGTTTTATTTATTTGAGTTCAACATTATTTTTTAGATACAAGGAAGACCTGATAGCCTGCTTTCAGCGTAACCTTTGGCGTTCTTACTTTCTTGGCGAAATAGCCCGAAATACCCTGTACCACGCCACGGCTAAGGTCAGCCGCCACCTGCTGTCCGGCATTCTGCGTGAGCATTACGCTTGTTCCTCCGGTCTGGCTCATATTGCCCGCCATTTCAGTAAGGGCATTCATTTCCGGCGAATACGGAACGTACAAACCTTGTTGCCCGTCCAAATCGTAAATGGTAATATCTACCGGGATGATGTTGCCCTCCAGTTCTACGGAGGTAACTTTTAATTGCAACCTGCCATTCTGAAATTTTGCATTAGCCGTTACAATCGTTCCTTTGGGGATGGTACGCTGCGGAGTTTTAGCAGGCTCTAACAGGCGTAAACGCACACCTGTTTCGCCAACTACCGTTTGGGCTTCGTGTACACAGGCTTTGATGCTGTTTTTAGGCTGTACCGCCTGTTCAATTGAACCTGCGGTATAAAACCCACGGTTTTTTGTTTGGCTCCAATCGGCTGCAAAGGCACTGTCCGACGGTTCACGGTACAAGGCTGATACAATGTTCTTTCTTGTTGGTGTGAACGATACAAATTGCTCTTTTTGGTTAGCACCCGCAGCCCCAGGAGTTGCACCGTTGGCAGGAGCAGCATTTCCGGTATTAGCATTTTGCGGCAAATACTTTGCAGCCATTTCATAGGATTTCTCCATTAATTTGAGTTGGTCGTCAACGGTGGCCACAGGTGGCACATCTTTTTCCGACAACTTTTCTTTCAGTTCGTCCACTTGCTTACGGAGTTCCATTGTTTCGGCATTGTCATTATTATAAAATGAACCCAGTGTGCTTTGTGCATTACGGTAGCTGTTTAGTGCAGTGTTTCCGTTTCTTCCCGAATTTCTGCCACCACCACCAAAGCCGTTGCTTTCGTCTTCTTCAGGTAAACTTCCTTCATCGTCGGCAGATGTAGTGTCTTCAGTATTCCAATAATCAGAAAGCGTGGTCAGTGCATTGCGCTTTTCCTGCTCTTTGCGTTCGAGCATTTCCTGCTCATACGCCTTGCTTTTATCATCGGGCATTCCTGCTCCCGTAGCCTGCGGCACGGCATCGTTCAGCCCGATATTTTCAACCGCCTTTTTATCTTTCGACGGTTTAAATATGAGGTACATACAGCCGAGAAATACTACGCCCATCAAAAGGAATATGATTGGCTTTTTGAGCTTATCCTTATTGCTCTTTTTATTATCCGGCAGATTTGATGTTCCGTTTTGGTCTTCTCCCTCAACAAGAAAGCTGACCCTTTTTTCATTTTCTTTCATAAATCTGATTTTTTAAAATTGTTGATACACTATCCTGCAACCTTGCTGGATTTTTACTTTTAAGGACAGGGTTTTCGATATGCTCTATGACCATACCGTTACCGGACTTTGAGGTATCGTACATCACTTTGCCAATGACCGCTACGGTAAGCAGCAGATAACCCACAAAGAAGTACAGCGTATATTGGTGCTGTTTGAGCAAGGGCAACGCCCGCCAACGGTCGTCCAACTTGTCAAAGTACCTGTCCATATTTGCTCTTAATTTTTTCATAGCCTTACTATTTCTGTGTTATAGCTTGAAACGCTTAGGACTTTTACCCGCCTGTTGCTTCGGTGCATCGTTGACCAGTGCGACCGCTTCCGTTAATTTGGGTGCGGACATTACGGACAGGTTTGCCAGTTCCGATTTTTTGAGCAGTTGCCCAAAGCCGTCTTTCTTGGCTACTTCCATACGGCTCAATGAGAATTTGCCATTCAGGTACTTTACCCACATACTGCATTCTACACGCGGCTTGTCATCGCCCGACCATTGCAGGTAGCCTGTCAACAGTAAGTCCTGCTTAGGCAAACTGTCTGTACCTTTTTGGCAGCTTTCAAGGTATTCGCTGATGCTGTCTTTCAGCTTTCCGGCATACACCCCCTGCGTATGGAAATACCCGTTATATCCTTTGTCGGTAAGGATTTTTGCGAACGTGCTTAAATCTGATAATGCTTCCATAAGATTGTTTTTTTAGCGTTCGATGACCTCTATATCCTTATTTTCCACGACTGCAAATTTTTCAATATTGAAGCCCTGCGGGTTATTGTCGGAACGAACGGAGTTGACGAGATAGCAGGAGGTAATCAGGTTACGTCTGGTTACATTGCTTGACCGGATAATGAACTGTTTGGCGTAGGTACGCACTGCATAAGGGTAATTGTCAAAATTGCATACTACACTATCCACCTCTATGCGTTGTTGCACGTTACCCGAAATAATCCTGCTGTAATAGCCCTTTTCTGATAAGTCTTTGTAGTAATCAAAAGCACTTTTATCGGCAAGGTTAAATGCCCTGCTCATATTGCTTTCAATAGCGTTCTTATCGGGCGCAAGCGTGAAGAAAAGCTCGTGAAAACGTCTGACGTGTTCCCTTGCTTCTACGGGACGGTTAATGCTTGCATCCTGCGATAAGGCAAGCATCAGTGATTTGCCATTATCCAGTACATAGATTTTTTGGCGTTGTTCTTCTGCAAAGCGGTAGGAACGCCATACGGCGTAACCTACCACGCCAATGCAGAGAACCGCAAACACAATGGCATACAAACGTATCTGCCTAAAGCTGTTTTCGATATTTCTTAGCGTTTTAAATTCCATTTTTTAGAATGATTAATTGTTTATTTATTCATCAGTTTACCGCCGATGTTTCCCACTGTTGAGCCTGCACCTGCTCCGGCGATGTTTCCGGCTTTCATTGCAGTTTGGTTCACATTGCGGGTAAAGTTTCCTGCGCCTCCGGCTTGGATTACCCAACCTGTTACTGTCGGTATAGTGAAGTACCCGATGATGCCGATAATCATAAAAATGATGTACACGGTATTGCTCGTATCAGGTATGTAGGTAGGGTCGGCAAGCATCGCTATATCCCTTTCGAGTATGAGGGATTGTATTCTTGCCAACATTGAGCTGAACAGATCTGAAACAGGAAGCCACAGGTAAACACTGACATACCTAGTAATCCATTGCGTAAGCGTGGACTGAAATCCGTCCCATACGGAAATGGCAAAGGCTATTGGTCCTAGTATGGAAA